>ENA-ORKV01000004-ORKV01000004.1-human-gut-metagenome-genome-assembly--contig:-NODE-4-length-375257-cov-15.588523_pt1 | contig 375257 bp, 345 predicted proteins | sample MGYA00243058_ERZ508805 | MGnify/ENA primary metagenome ERZ508805 (study PRJEB26277, sample SAMN04329770) | human gut metagenome | biome: human-associated habitat | host: Homo sapiens | place: USA...
ACTTAATAAGTAGGTATTATGATCCAGAAATAGGAAGATTTATAAGTCCAGATAGTGTAGAATATATAGAGCCAAGTGGTATAAGTGGATTAAACTTGTATGTTTATTGTTGTAATGATCCAATTAACAAATACGATCCTACAGGACATTTTGCTATCACTTTAACTACCTTATTAATTGGTGGTTTGATAGCTGGAGCAATTGGAGCTGGTATTGGGCTTGGTACTGCTGTTTACAAAGATGTAAAAGAAGATGGCGTCTGGTTCAATGGAGATTGGACTGATTATGTTGGAAGAACACTTGGAGGATTTGTCGCAGGATTTGGAGTTGGTATTTGTACTGTTTTAGGTGCCGGAGTAGGAGCCGCCGCTTTAGGCGGAACAACTGCGACTTTATTTACTTCTACTGGACTAACATTATCTTTGGAATCAGCATTAGGAATTGGTAGTGGAGTTGCTTTTGCGACAGGTATGGCTGGATATGCAGTTAGAACTGGAATTAGTAGAAGTGAAGATTTTAAAGTCCAAAATATGTTTATTGAATGTGGGTTTAATGCGGTCTCTGGAGCGTTATCTGTTTTAGGGGGTATTTAGGAGGTATGGCAGGAGTTCACAATACAGTATTTACTAAATTGTTATCGCAAAAAGGTGATTTTTGGTTGCGATTATTAGTGGAAAATGTATTTACTGCTGGATTTAAATTAACTAATGCATTAATAAAACCATATTTTATGATTTAGGAGGATAGAAAGTATGCGCAGATATTTATATTCTAATTTATTAAAAATAATATTTGGTTCATTATTGATAATTACTTTTATACCTTCATTGGTTTACTTTGTTTGTTCTTTATTAATTGATAAAAGTATAAATATAACAAGTTTGATAATAATTATTTCTTGTTTGTTATTGTGGCTTTTTCTTGAATTAATAATATTTATATTAAACAAGAAAGCAAATAATAGTATTCTTTTTGAAGAGGAAAAAATGCTATATAAAAATAGAACTTTATATTCTAATAATGTAAGCATTAAGTATTTTAAATTTCATATATCAGTTATTGAACCAAGTTTAGTAATTCCCAAAATACATATAAATGGAAATAATTTATCTGTAACATGTTATCTTTCAAAAAAAGATATAAAGAAGCTTAAAAAAATGAATTTTAAAATAAAAGAAATATAAATCAGCAAATCTTTTAAAAAGTTTATTTATGATAATGCTATAGCTAGCAATAATGAGAAAATAAATCTATTAACATTAGATAATAACTATATAGATTTATTAAAAAAATTATGATGGTGAAATAAAATGAAAAAATATATTTTCAAACTAACATTACCTTTCAAATTTTAATGCTTTTAATTCTATCAACCTTTTTTATAGCACAATATTTTGCTATAAAAATATTAATTTTAATTTTTTCATCTATTTTAGAGATAAATTTAAATATGTTGATTATATTAGAATAATAATTTTTTTAGTATTTGAAGTATCTGCGATTTTAATATTCAAAATATTTCTTAGGTTTGAACAAAACAATATATACATCGATAAAAACGTCATTTATATGAATGATGACAAGAAGAAAAATAATAATAAAATTCAATATGAAACAAAAGTTCAAGTTGAGGAAATTATCGATATTAAAATAATATGGTCAAACAAAGATTCAAGGTTAAAATCATCAATTAGTAGTTCAATTCCAATAGCATATATTTCTTTTTTATAAAAAATGGATGCCAAAAAAACAAGATGATTTTATTTATGAACAAAAGTACAGTGAAAAAATTAATTAATAATATAAAAAGACTAATGATTGAATATAATAATAAAAATCAAATTGCTGATACTGAATTATTGATTAGCAAGCTAAAAATAAAATATTTAACAGAATATTAATTTTTAACTATTGTTTCACCTGTATTAATGTCTACATATGTACGTGTATTATTACTAACGATTAATCCCATATTGCCTTTAACATTAAACTCGCTTCTATAGTCAAAAGTAAATGTGTAGTCATCAAAGCCATCGATCGATTCGAAGAAATAGAATTTACCATTTTTAATTATTTGTATAGATAATTCGTTTGAATCTTTATGTTCTTCAAAATTAAACTTCTCTGTAAAACTGTTACCTTTTCTATCTCTAAATGAATACTCATATTGCTTTTCGCCATTATCAGTTTCCTGTGTAATATTCAAAGTAAAATTGTTTTTTTGGCTAATTTGCATTTCAATTTCAGATTCGTTTTCAGATTCATCATATTCTTCTGTAATAATAACTCTATAGTTATCTTGATTGTCAACTAAAATCTCACCACGATATTCAGTCTTAGTTTCGTCAAATTTGTGGTGACTTTCTTTAAATTTCATATTGTTATAGAAGGTAATATTTGTATCGCCATGAGTAATGCTCATATTATACTCATAGGTTTCATATTGACCAATAAATATTCCTTGTTCGATAATATTTGTTGTTTCAATGTTTCCAGTTAAAAAAGCGTTAAGTGTATCGTATGAGCCATCAAAAACATCAACAACGTCTTGGAATGAAGCTTTTCCAGGCATAAAATCATCGTGAGGTTTATTCATAATTTGGACATTTTGAGTGGCGTTTTCTAAACTTATGAGTTCAATTCCAGATATTAATTGGAAAGCAGTTTGGCTTCTAGTACCACCTGTAACACCTTGTTGCGGATTTATAACTACTGGTGTTGGTATGCTTATAGAACTATTATTACCATTTCCGTTTGAAACGATAGGGACAACAATAGCTATAGTTAAAGCACAAGCTAAAGAGGCTGTTAGTCCAGCTGTTATATATAGTCCTTTATTTTTAGTTTTTTTCTTTGCTGTTTCTTTTTTTTGATAATAGGCATTTAAAATGGAATTAGATGTTGTTTTAATATCATAGTCATCAAGTTCATTAAAGATATTATTTTCAATATTATTGTTCTTATTTTCCATAATAATCACCTAATCCTTTCTGTAGTTTTTTAATTGCGTTTGAATAAGCCCAAGTTATTGTTCCTAAGGGTCTATGGAGTAGAGAAGCGATCTCTTTATGAGACATACCGTTTAATACGTGTAGAATAACTATTCGATATTCTTTGTCTGAAAGAATTTCTTTCATCTTTTTAAAAATGTAATTGTCATTTTTACTTGTTGATTCTTCAACAGACGCGAATTCAGTGTTTTCTAACGAATTGATAGATACACTTTTGCTTCGACTTTTTAAAGCTTTTAAAGCTTTGTTTTTCGAGATAACAAATAGATATCCCTTAGGGCTTTTTTTACTATCTATTTTGTCGATGTTTTCAAGGAAGGAAATGTATGTTTCTTGCATAACATCTTCAGCTAGATCGTAATCTTTTGTAATAGAGAGAATGTTATAGAAAACTTCTTTCTTCGTTAGCTCATAAAAAGTCTCAAATGCACTATTGTCGTGTGATTTGAGTTTTTCAAACATTTGTTGAAGTAAATTCGGATCGAAGGTTTCCATATAAGCTCTCACTATTAATATCTTTTAATTATTTGTTTTATTGGATTATTTGAAATTTATTTATCGTAACCATGGCCTTTTTTTAGCTTTCTGCCTAAAAGTTCACTAACTTCTGAGAACGTTACAAAGGCTTTATCGTCAATTGAAGTAATTATTTCTCTTACTTGGTTGACCTCAAAACGGTTAACTACTAAGTAGATCATTTTTGTATCTTCACTTTTATAGTAACCTTCTGCTTTGATATATGTCATACTTCGACCAAGTTTAGCCATGATTTCATTAGCAATTTCTTCATGCTTTTCTGAAATGATTAAGGCCATGAATGTCTTATCCAAACCAGAGTTAATTAAGTCGACAGCTTTTAAGCCGACATAGTAGCTAATAATTGAAAATAAAGCTGCATCCCAAGAACTATAAATTATGCCGTAAACTAAGTAGAGCATTAAGTTATAGCCCATAACAAATTGTCCAACGGTTACAGCTAGCTTTTTATGAAATACGATGGCTGATACTTCGATTCCATCTAGCGCGCCACCAAATCTAATAGTTAATCCTGAACCAATACCTGAGATTAAGCCCCCAAAAACAGCTCCTAAAAGTAATGAAGAAATAAAATATTCTCCTTTAACTGTTGGATTTATATCGGCTGGAATAAAAAATCTTTGTAATACATACAAAAATATAGAATAAATAGAGATAGCAAATAATGAATAAATAATAGTTTGCCAGCCCATTTTCTTAAAGGCTAAAATAAAGAATGGAAAGTTCAATATTACTAACCAAAGGGAAATTGGCAACCCAGTTAGTTTGCCTAAAATAAATGAAGTACCAGATAAACCACCATCGACGATTCCAAATGGTACTAGGAAAAGACCTACTCCACAGGCGTTAATTATACCTGCAAAAAAAAGTCCAATAAAGTTTGTCCATTTAATTCCGCTTTTTTTCTTTGCTTTCATTTAGTTCTCCTTAAATATCCCATCTTTTCTTTTTTAAAGAACGCATATCTGAACTACGTCCTTGTTTTAGTAGTTTTTTATAGTTTTCTGATAACGCTATTTCATATTTTCCTTGTTTGTCAGGAATAAAGAATAGTTCATCTTTTATTTCATCTGGTAAATATTGTAAATGTGGCCATATATCAGGCCTATCGTATGGATATCTATCAATTTCAGCTACGTTTACAGGTGTAAGTTTTAAATAATCTTTAACCTCTAATGGTTTCTTTTCAACAAAGTCTACAGCTTTTTCTATTGCTAGCGTTGAAGATTTTGATTTTGGAGATAACGCTAAATCAGCTACAGTAAAACCTAGAGGTATTGACGCTTCAGGGAAGCCAACTTTTAATGCTGTTTCACAAGCGTGATAACATCTGTCGACAGCTTGTGGATTTGCAAGTCCGACATCTTCATAGGCGGTTACTAGCAATCTTCTAATAATTCCATCTAAATCGCCTGATTTAATTAATTTTGCAAGATAATACATTGCAGCGTTGACATCAGAACCTCTAATTGATTTTTGAAATGCTGATACAGTGTCGTAATGTTCGTTTTCATCTTTATCCGCAAAATAATTAGGGACTGAAGAAATTGCTTGAATATCTTCTTTTGTTATTTCTTTGTTTGAATACGTTAAAGCTGTTGTTTCTAAAAGATTATATGCATATCTTAAATCACCGCCACTTAATTTAGCTATAGTTTCAATAGCTTCATCGGTGTATTTTCTTTTATTATCTAATCCGTCAGGACTTATTATAGCTCGTTTAAGTCCGATTATCGTTTCGTCAGTAGTTAAGTGTTTAACTTCTAAAAGGTGAGTACGTGATCTAATAGCTGGATTTAATGCTAACATTGGATTAGCAGTAGTAGCTCCTATTAAGTAAAACGTTCCATCCTCTAGATTTGGCAAAAGTAAATCTTGCTTGTCCTTTGGAAGGCGATGAATTTCATCGATAATAATAATTGCACTTTCATGTTTTTTGCATTCTTCAATTGTATCGTTGATTTCCTGTTTAGTAATTGAAACAGCATTGAGCTTTTTATACCAGCAATTCATCGAATTTGCTAAAGCTTCAGCTATTGTTGTCTTTCCTGTGCCAGGAGGTCCAAAAAGAACGATAGAGACGAGTGAATCTTGAGATAAACAATTAGTTAAAAAGCCGGTAGGACCAACTAAATCTAGTTGACCAATAACGTCATTTAAGTATTTAGGTCGCATTCTATAGGCTAATGGCTTTTTCATTTAATTACCTCGCTATAAAATTATAACATGATAAAGCTTTTTCATTAAGTCAAAAAGATAACAATATGTTATAATTTGTTTTGGAGATTTTGAAAATGAGATTAGTTATTCAAGAATGTCGAAACGCAAAAGTCAAAGTTGAAAATAAAATAGTCGGACAAATTGACTTTGGTGAAATGGTATTAGTTGGATTTAAGCCAAATGATGATAAAAAAATAGTTGATAAAATGATCGACAAAATGCTTAAACTTAGAATATTTCCAGATGAAAATGGTAAAACTAACTTATCTTTAGAAAAATTCGGTGGAAACATTTTAGCTGTATCTCAATTTACTTTATATGGAAATTTAAAAGAGGGTAATAGACCTAGTTATTGCACTTCGATGCCTGCAGATGAGGCTAGAAATTTGTTTGAATACTTTAAAGGAAAATTACTAGAAAAATGGCCTCAGGCACAATTTGGTATTTTTCAAGCTGATATGCTTGTTTCATTTACAAATGTTGGACCAAGTACATTTATTTTAGATAGTGAGGAATTGTTTAATGAGTAAAGGAAAAGTATTATTGGGGCTTAGCGGTGGTGTCGATAGCGCTATAGCTGCCTATTTATTAAAAGAACAAGGTTATGAAGTTACTGGTTGTTTTATGCGTAACTGGGATTCTATTGCAAACAATGATATATTAGGAAATCCTACTTTAAGTGGTTCAAAATGTTCACAAGAAATTGATTTTGATGATGCAAGTCAAACCGCTAAAGAACTTGGAATACCATTAGTTAGAATAGACTTTGTTAAAGAATATTGGGATTACGTATTTACATATTTTTTAGATGAATACAAAAAAGGAAGAACTCCAAATCCAGATATTTTCTGTAATAAATACATTAAATTTGAAGCGTTTAGAAAATATGCACACGATAATGGCTTTCCATTAATTGCAATGGGACATTATGCTAAAAGAATTGATAAAGATGGTTTTACATATTTATACAAAGCTGATGATTTAACAAAGGATCAGTCTTATTTTTTAGCTGAGGTTGAAGAAGAAAAGTTAAGAGAAACTTTATTCCCATTAGCAAATATAACCAAAAAAGAAGTTAGAGCTATTGCTGAAAAACTTGGATTAACAATCGCTAAGAAAAAAGATTCAACTGGTGTTTGTTTTATTGGAGAGAGAAATTTCAAACAATTTTTAGCTAACTATCTACCTGCAACACCAGGAAATATTGTCGACTTGCCAAGTGGAAAAGTAATAGGGACACACACAGGTGTTTTATATTATACAGTCGGCCAACATAGAGGCTTAGATATAGGTGGAATTAAAGGCTTTAAAGATGAGCCTTTCTTTGTTGTAGGAAAGGATGTTAATAAAAACATTCTTTATGTTGCTCAAGAAGAAAATGAGTATATGTATTCATATAAGGCTAAATTATCAAAAGTGAATATTATTATGCCTGAGATTCCAACTGAACCTATTAATGTAAACTGTAAATTTAGATATCGTGGTAAAGATATGCCAGTTACTTTCCAATATGTTTCAAAAGATGAAGCCTATTTAACGTATAACCGTTACGCTTATGTCGCCAAAGGCCAAATGGCAGTTTTATATGATGGAGATAAGTGTTTAGGCGGTGGAATTATCGAGGAGATTTTTGACAAAGATGGCAACAAAATTGAATACTAATATATTTGCCCCACTTGATTTATCTTTTGAAGATGATGAATGGGAAGCAAGTGGACCTTATAAAGAAAGAAATATTGTAAGAGCAATTGTTTATGTTCCAGATAATAATAAATTTGCCTTTATTGAATTTGATCGCGATGATAAATTTGGACAAGGAACGTTTGTTGAAACTAGTGGTGGAGGAATGGAAGAAGGAGAAAACGAAGGAGAAGCCTTAGAACGCGAGTTAGGTGAAGAATTAGGTTTTAAAGTTGCAATAATAACAAAGCTAGGAGTAGTCAAAGATTATTATAATTTGATTAATAGGGCTAATATTTCGAATTATTATTTAGTTAGGAAAACTGGAGAAACAGAAAAGCATTTTACCCAATCAGAAACTCGCTTTAAATTTAGAACTATATATTTAACTTTAGATGAAGCAATTTCTAGATATGAACAAAATTGCGATAAAAAACTTGGCCGTTTGATCTGTAAAAGAGAAAAGCCAATCGTTGAAAAAGTTAAATTGATTTTAGAAAATTTATAAAATAAAAAAGGATATATTTAATCAATAAGCAATAGTGCTAATTTTGATTTGTATATCCTTTTTATGTGTCTCAATTATTAAAGCCAGGCTTCAGGAGTAGTTCTATTTTCCTTAAACCAATCAGTATCTTTTAAAACAGTATTGTTTTTTGAACCGGCAACTGCTACTTTCTTTTTGTTACTACTAACTATAATATCTCCGTTCATACTTTGATATTCGCCTTTTTCATAGTCGATACATAGTGAAGTTACATAAACTTCTTTTGTATATTGCGAAATTCTATTAATATAAGTTTGAGTAGGGAAGGTATTGGCGGAATTTGTGGTGTATTCTGTTGAACCAGCAACGCAAGTAACGACTGATATATCAGGGGTAATCATTGCTAATAAAGCATCGTTTGATGAAGTTTTCGATCCGTGGTGACCTGCTTTAAATACATCAACTTTTGGAAGAGGTTGATTGATATTTGTATAATATTCAACCATTTTATTTTCACCACTTTCTTCCAAGTCACCAGTTAATAAAAATTTATGAGAACCATAAGTGAACATTGTTATTACTGAATTATCATTTTCTGTTGAAGCTTTATTTTCATCAAAATAATAATAGTTATATAAAACTTCAAAGTACATGTCTTCACCTAAATCATATCTTCTTGTAGCTCCGTTTGTTTCATTCCAACAATCTAAAGCCGTATAATGTTTAGTACCATTAGCAATTTTTGCATCCCTAGCAGATACGTATGATTTATAAACGCCTGAATTAGATGATGTTCCAGCAAAATCGATAATTGTATCAACATCGTATTTTGCTAATATACCATTAGCACCTCCAAATCCAGCAATGTGGTCTTGGTGAGCGTGAGTTGCAATGACATACTCTAATTTGCCATCTGTACAATATCTATCGACATACTCAGATATCGTCTTTGCTGAAGAAGATCTTGATCCAGCATCGATTAAAATATCGTTATCGCCAGCCTTAATATAAATGGAATCACCTGTATAAATGTTTCCAAGTTCTAAGAAGTGAATTTGGAAATCATCATGCACGACACCTTTAATGCTTTGGTTATTTATTGAGTCTGATTTGATGTTTTGTTTTAAATATAAGTAATTAGAACCAGCGCCAATTACTGCTCCAACAACGAGTGAAACTAAACTGAAGACTATAGTCTTTCCTAATGAAAATTTTGCTTTCTTTGCCATAATATTAGTCTCCTGAAACATCATCGTCACCTGAACTTACTGTGTTGATGACAATAGTTCTAATACGTTTGATGTTTTTATATTTGAAATTAGAAGATTGATAGACAATATAATAAATACCTTCAGTTTGAGCTGAATCATTTGTATATGTTGTTTCTTCATCGTTGATTGATACAGAATCTATAGCATTTGAACTAAACGAAATGCATCTTATTGCTTCATTTAAACTTGGTTCGACATACTCGCCACCAACATTTAAAGTGACTTTGCTTTCACCTACTAATTCGAATGTGTCATCTTTTTGAATTATATTGCAAGTTATAAAAGCTCCAATAGCTCCAACGACAAAAAATATAACAATTAATAAAACTGTTACAGGGTGATTCTTTTTATATGTCTTTTCAGCTTTGTTGACTACTTTTTTGGCATTTTTGTTGCTTATACCAGTTGTATTACTGATTTTATTTGCAGCTTCGTTTTTAACTTGTTTAGCAATTGCACTTTCAATTGTTGTTGATGTTTTTTTACTATTAGAAGAAGTTTTTCTCTTAGTAGTTGCTGTTGATTTTTTTGAAGTACTACTAGTGTTTTTTTTAGCTCCTTTAGTTGAGCTTGTTGTACTTTTTTTAGTACTTGTTGATGTTTTTGAACTTGTTTTTTTATTTTCTTCCATCATATGTCTCCTTTTACGTCGTATATTTTAGCAAAGTAACGATACTTATTGGTATATAAATTGTTTAATTTTTTAACAAATATAAGTTATGTAAAACTTTTGTTTTTTCAAATATTGATATATACTAAAAAAGTAGGTGAATTTATGGAAAAGAATTTTATTTCAATTAAGTCGATAATTGCTGCAATAGCCGTTTTTGTCATTACTGCTGCGACATATGTTTTAGTCATAATAAACTTTTATACCAAACAATTAGAACAATTCTTATTTTTGTTTAGTATACCATTTTTTATTTCTATTTTTATTTTAGCTTCTTCCAGCACTATGAATATTAAATCTACTGGACTTGTTACTTTAAAAAACTCTGTTGGCTATGATGTATTTAATGGCAAGATAATTAGATTTAACGCTACTGTCGATATAAACTTCTTTCCTTCACAAGTTGATTCTATTTCTTTAATTAAAATAAAAGAAAGAGAAAATATGCCAGATTATAAAATAGCTCGTAGTTTTTTAAAGATATCATTTAATGATGGTACTACAAGATATTTCTGTGTCTCATTCTTTAGTAAAAAACAAGTAAATGAATTTATTAAGAAAATAAAAAATTAGTTAACATGTTGTAAAAAATAAAATATTGGCCTTTTTGTAAGGCCTTTTTTAATACTTATATTATAAATATGTACACTTTTGTAAAAAAATGTTGTATATTAGCAAACTATAAAAGGAGTAAAAAAATGAAATTAAAACAAATATCTTGTTTGATGTGCATGAGTTTTTCTCTTATAGTTGTCGGTTGTGGCAATCAAAATTCATCAAGTACATCAGCATCTTCACCATCTTTTACCTCTCCTGTTAGTTCTACTAGTCCATTTGATAGTTCTTCAACATTATCAAGTTCAAGTAGTAGTTCTTCAAGCACTACGACAGGTAAAACAATAAGTCAACTTAGTGATTTAATTTTAAGTACTAGTATGAATTTAGAAAGTGATGAGACAGAATCTGCTACTAGATCTATTATTACAGTTGCTCAAGAATCGTTTGCTATCAAGACAACTGCTACAGAAGAAACTTTAGTAACATACGATGCACCAATCGCTTTAACACATGGTACAGAAGACATAACGTATAAGAGCACAGACGAATGGCTTGGCGACGATTATGAAGGCTTTAAACCAAGACATCGTGAGTATGACTACTTTAGAGGAGTTTACGAAGGTACATATTATGAAATTCTTGATGTTGAAGGCGGAAAAGAAGACGATTCAGCTGAAAGATATGAAATCGGTAAAGGCCCTGATCAAATTAGCCAACTTCAAGTAAATTCTAGAACAACTATGACTGCTAGTTATATTGCTAACTACTATTTGACCAACTACATGGCAACAGCAATTAGTGAATCAACTATTTTTGAACCAAAAGTCAATGGCGATGAATCAACATACTCTATTGATGGTATCGATGTTCAACAAGATGATACCGGTGTAACAACGACAACAGCAACTTTAGAAATTACATTTTCATCTGATGGCTTCTTAAAGAATTATAAGTACGATTCAATTGTCTATTCTAAATATTATGACGATAATGGCGTTTTATCTTCTACAGAGCATTTCACAAATTCAGTATCTGATGAAGTAAATGTCAAACGTGGTAGCCGTGCTAAGACACCAGATACACCACTTGTAATTGTTCCAACAAACTATTGGTTACAAACATACGATGTAGAAATTAAAGCTTCAAACATTTCCTATTCAGACAAAGATATTATTTGTACAACAGACAATATCCCAGCTGGATATTACATCACTCCAATTGCTACAAACGTTTATCCAGAAAAAGCTTTGGATATCGAATTAACAGTTATATCTAACACAGATAACGATGTCATTAATTTAAGTGAACACGGCGTCTTTAAATCTATAAAAGGTGGAACTACAACAGTTGAAATTTCAAATGATGGTGGACTTTTAAAAAAATTAGATTTAACAGTCGTTGAACAAACAATTGAATCTATCAATTTAAAAATTTATAGTTCACATCTTTATGTCGGTTCTGAATATACTATTTATTCTTACATCACTCCAGGCAATGCTATCGATGAACTCGAATTTAATGTTGATAATCCTGAAATTGCCGAAGTAGTAGTTGATGATAGAGGTTATGCTAACTTAGTTTGTAAGAGTGCTGGTGAAGTTAAAGTAACTGCAAATAGTAAGAAAAATCCAGATGTTAATGTTACTTATACATATAAAGTTACTGCTAAATTAGATGAAGACACATTAAAGAATGTTTTAGTTACTACAAAATGGTGTGTTCCAGAAACACCAAACCAAATTTTAAGATTTAATGCAGATGGTACAGGATTATTCACAGATGGAAATACATCCTATAACATTTCATGGTCTTATGGATCATTAAGTGGTGATTCATTATCGATTATTGTCGAACCATTTGATTATTTCGATATATTGACATGTTTACTAAGTGCAGATGGTACTACTGTCGATTTCAGAATTAGCAATTCTGAATTGTGGTCATATGCCTATAATGGTACATTTGTCGACGAAACCACATTAACAACACAAAAATAATTTTAATTAAGAAGGGAAAGGTTTATGAAAAAATTATTATTAACGCTTCCATTTAGCATGCTAGTTTTAGCATCATGTGCAGGTCACGGAATTTCCAGCACATCATCATCAACAAGTTCCAATAGTACAACTTCAAGTAGCTCAAGTTCAGTTGTAAGTTCTACTACAAGCACAAGTTCTTCAGTAGCAAGTAGTACAACAACTTCTTCAAGCACTTCTACTTCATCTTCAACTGATGTAAGCAGTTCTACTGTCTCAAGCAGTTCTTCCACCACATCTAGCAGTAGTTCTTCTAGTATTAGCAGTTCATCTAGTTCAAGTAGTTCTTCTAGTTCTAGTACAACAACTTCATCAAGTTCTACAAGTAGCAGCAGTGAACCTGATTTAGTATTACCAACAACAGTTGATGAACTTAAAGAATTTGTTTCAACCACAAGCGCTGCTTTAAGTAAAGCTCATGAAGCTTCATATACATTTAACCAAACTTTAGTATCAGGTTATAAACTTGCATATAACGCTCAAAAGAAAGTTGTTTCATCAAATGGTAGTGTATTAGCAAGTAATCATATTAGCGAATCTGGTATATTTACAAAATATGATGGTGGTGATTCAGGAGATAATTTCACACTATCACAAACATATGATTTTAAGACTTATAACGGCTTATATAATGGTGAAAACATCTCTTTAACAGTTTCTAATACTGAAGGTGTTACTGGATATATTAATGACTACGCTAGCAAATTAGAAAAAAGTACATATTCTATCGATAAAACAATGGTAACAAAGACTATTTCATTAACAAAATCTTATTTTTATTTCTTGACTGAAATGTCTGAACCAACAGTCGATAGTGACGGTTCATTCTCCTACACATTAACTGGTGCTATTACTCCATCTGACGGATATTCTGATAAATATTCTTATGCTTTATCTCTTTCATTTTCATCCGTTGGTTTCTTAAAGGAAGTTAGATTTAATTCTTTAGCTTATGGATTTAACTGGGAGACAAATGAATATAATGACTATGTTAAAAATAGCGAAGATACAGTTATCGTTGCTAACTATTCTGAAACTCTTACTTCAGAAATTGAAAATGATTTGAACCCTGGTGATTATTTAACTACATCAGCTGATCTCTATCTTTATGATAGCAGCAGTTATTATGAAGAAGAACTTGATATCTCTCACGTCAAGGTTGGTACAAAAATTGATGTTAAAGCTAGAAGTTTTGCTCCTTCAACATCATTAGATACAAAGTTTGAAATTGTTTCAAGCTCAAATACAGCTGTTGTAGATGAAAAATATGATTCTTGGAAAGCTGTCGGTGTTGGTACAACTGATTTAACAATTAGAACTGATTTAGGCTATGAACAAGTTATTACTGTCACAACTTATGTTCCAGCCGTTGAATCTATTTCTTTAGGAAGGATTGATGAATTATCTGTTGGCGAAACAGCGACTTTATATATAAATACAACTCCAAATGATGCAGTCGGAACCTTTACAGTCACAACTAATGTCGAAGGAATTGTTAGTATTTCAGAAGGATATACAAGTACTTCATTTAGAATTACTGCTTTAAAGGCTGGTATCGTTACTATTACTGTTACCTGTAATGAAAATACAAGTCTTACAGCTGAAACTTCAATTGAAGTTAAAAATAAGATGACTGATGAAGAAATTACAGCTGCTTTAGTAAATAAAACATGGACATGCTATGATTATAATAATTATTGCAAAATTGCAGTTGTGTTTAATTCCGATGGTACTGGTACAGTTACTGAAGCTGATTTGGATCCAATTACTTTTAATTGGGAATTAGTTAATGGTAATGTTATAGTTGATACTTTTGAAATTTATGAAGCTACATATGAGAATATTAGATTTACTATAAATTCTAATGTAACAACACTTAAAGCTAGTCAATCAGATACAAGTGGATGGTATCAAATTGACTGGACTCTTCGAGTTGAATAAATAATCCGGCTTCTGCCGGATTTTTGCTATAATAATATATAATTGATTGATATAAATTTGTTTAAAGAGTATACTATCAAAGTATTTTAGAAAAGAAAGGTATTTTAATATGGAAATAGTTACATTGATTTTAAGTATCTTAGTAGCAGCAGGCTTTATAACTTGTATTTGTTTAAGAATTTCAAAAAAACAAAGAGATGTTGCTTATGTTGTGGAGTTAATTAGTTTAGTCCTCTTAGTTGTTATCGGTATTATTCCAGTCGCAAATGGTATTGTTATTAATAATGCCTCAAGTTGGGCTAACTTATTCTTACTTGTCTCTTATTGTGCATTACTCATTTATAGAGTATTCTTTAGAGCAAAATAAGTTAAAGAACAATTAATAAGGTCTCCACTTATATGGAGACTTTTTATTCTATTTAGGGGGAAAATAAAAAATGAACGTTGGTTTTATTTCACTTGGCTGTGCCAAAAACAAAGTAGATAGTGAAGAGATACTTAGCTATCTTGTTAGAAATGGTTTTGAAGTTGTTTCTGATCCTGAACTAAGCGATATAATTATCGTCAATACATGTGGCTTTATTGAAGCATCTAAAAAGGAAGCTATCGATACAATATTAGAGATGCTTACATATAAAAAAGTAACAGTTGCTATCGGTTGTTTAGTTGAAAGATATTACGATGATTTAGTTAAAGAAATTCCAGAAGTTGATTTATTTGTCCCTATTAGAGACTATTATCGCTTTGGTGAACTGTTCCAAAAAGTTGTTAAAGACAGAACTTTAGAAGGAAAGATTGATCCTACAAAAAGAGTTTACTCAACTCCAGATTATCAAGCTTATTTAAGAATATCTGAAGGATGCAATAATTGCTGTACTTACTGTGCTATTCCATTGATTCGTGGACACTTTAGATCGATACCATTAGAAACTTTGAAAGTTGAAATGGACGAATTAGATAGAAAAGGTATTAAAGAATTGGTAGTTATTTCTCAAGATACAACAAGATATGGATCAGATTTAGTTGGACAAAATATAAATACATGCACTCTTTTAAGAGAAGCCTTAAAGCATGAATCTTTTGATTACATAAGATTATTATATTTATATCCAGATGAAATTACAGATGAATTAATAGAACTTATCGGATCTGAAAAGAGACTTACCCCATATTTTGATATACCTATTCAACATTCAGTCGATCATGTTTTAGCTGATATGCATCGTAGAGGAAATCACGATTTCTTAGTAAATTTATTTAAAAAAATAAGAGAGAAAGTTCCTCATGCAATTTTAAGAACTACACTTATTGTTGGCTTCCCAGGAGAAACTGAAGAAGATTTTAATGAATTGTTAGCTTTTGTAAAAGAAACTAAGTTTGACCACTTAGGTGTATTTACGTATTCACCTGAAGAAGGAACAATTGGTGCAACTTTACCAAATCAAGTTCCAGAAAGAACAAAGAAAAAGAGATTAAATCAAATTATGAAAGCTCAAGCAGCTATCTCTTTTAAAGCTAACCAACAAAGAATAGGTGAAGTTATCGATGTAACAATTACTGGTTATGATAGTGAAAACTATTGTTATGAAGGAATGTGTTACATTTTCGCCCCAGATGATATTGATGGTAAATTATATATCTTCTCAGATGATGAACTTGAAATAGGTAAATCATATAAAGCTGAAATAATTAATGCTTCAGCATATGACTTAGATTGTAAAGTAATTCACGAATAAATGTTAAATTAGACAAAATTCGAATTTATGCTCATTAAAATTCACATATATAAATATGTGGAGAAATTTATGAGATATAATTTGAAAAGAGAGACAGATTTATTAAAATATCATTTAGATGATAAGTTAAAAAATGTTAAGTATGAAGTGGCTAAAGAATACATTGATTGGATTGATAGGCAAACGACATACTTTAAAGAATCTATCGATAAAGCTGGATATAAGACTCAACCAGATAACCTTGCCCGTGGCGATGTTATTTGGGCTGAATTTGGTATTAATATTGGAACTGAACTAAGCGATTATCACACAAGAGGACATTACGCTTTAGTGTGGTGTGTCGATTTAGGAAATATTATCGTCATACCTTTATCTAGTCGTGATTCACCAGGGTCAGCGATGACTTTTGATTTGGGAATTATTCCTGAACTAAGCGACGATGGATCTCATTCATATTTAAAATTAGATGCTATACGTTCTATATCCAAAAGAAGAATAGCCAGAATGCCTGGTAAAACAGGTGGAAAAGTTACTCTTAATGATGAGGTTATAGAGAAAGTTAAAGAAGCAATAAAAATGAACTTTTTGAACTAGCATCTTATAGTGCCAAAAGCGCTATATGGAGGTTTTTATGATATTCGGAAAATATATAAATTGTTATTATAGGCGCTATTGGTACTATTTTTTTATAGGAATATTAGCGTTAGTTTTAGTTGATATTGTTCAACTTTTTATTCCAGAAATTATTGGTAACGCTATATCAAGTTTGGACAAAGGTACTTTCGTTGATAAAGATTATATTACAGTTTTGTTATCTTTAGTTGGAATTGGTGCTTTGATGTTTATAGGTCGTTCAGCTTGGAGATTATGCATTAATGGTGTTGGCCAAAAAATTGAATATGATTTACGTGAGAGAATGTTTATTCATGCTGAAAAACTTTCTGTCGAGTATTATAAAAAGCAAAAAACTGGTGGATTAATGTCTTTATATACTAACGATTTAGATGCAGTTAAAACATCATTTATGGATGGAACTATATTCTTAATTGATGCAGTAGTTTTAGGTGGCTTAGCCATGTATAAGATGTTTAAGATGAACTGGTTATTGACTGTTATTTGTATTGTTCCACTAGCGCTTGTTGCTCTTTGTGGTGGGGTAATTGGTAAAGCAGAATCTGTTAGATTTAAGGAAAGACAAGAAGCTTTTGAGGGCCTATCTGATTTTGTTCAAGAGAATATAACTGGAATATCTGTCATTAAAGCCTTTGTTAAAGAAGGTCAACAAATGAAAAAGTTTGCAAAATTGAATTCGAAAAATGAAATTGCCAACATAAAGTATTTGCGTTATTCGATAATGCTTAATTCACTTATTTCATTTTTGATTTATTCTGTTTTCGGAGTAATCATGATTTTAGGTGGATACTATGTTTTAACTGGAAACGTTATTGGTGGCGGTGTTGATTTTGATGGAGGTAAACTAAGTACATATTTTGGCTATTTTGATACTTTGATTTGGCCAATGCTTGCTATATCAATGCTTATTGATAACATTTCAAGAAGTAGAGCTAGTTATAATAGAATTGCTGAACTATTAAAAACTGAGCCTAGTGTTAAAGATAATTTAGCTGAACTTAGAAAAGACTTACCTGTATTTAAAGGAGCACTTGAATTTAAAAATTTAGACTTTAGTTACGAAGATGATGAAAATCAAAAAGTTTTACAAGGAATATCTTTAAAAATAAATGCAGGAGAAAATATCGGTATCGTTGGTAGAACCGGCTCAGGAAAAACAACTTTTGTTAATTCGATTTTAAAGATTCATAATATTCCAAAAGATAAGATATTTATCGATGGTGTAGATATTAACTCTTGGCCAACTAAAGTCGTTAGAGACAATATCGGTTATGTCGCTCAAGATTCCTTCTTGTTTTCTGATTTAGTTTCTAATAACATTGCGTTTTCTAACCCTAAATTAAGCATGGATGAAGTTAGAAAAGCTGCTAAGTTTGCTTGTGTAGATTCAAATATTATTGAGTTTAAAGATGGGTATAACACTATGGTTGGTGAACGTGGTGTTACCTTATCAGGTGGACAAAAACAAAGAATTGCAATGGCTAGAGCTATTGTTAAGAATCCACAAATTTTAATTTTGGATGACTCAGTTTCTGCTGTTGATTCAGAAACTGAAAAAACAATTTTAAATAATATTAAAGAGTTAAGAAAAGGAAAGACAACTTTAATTATTGCTCATCGTATTTCAGCAGTTGAAAAACTTGACCATATCATTGTTATGGATAACGGTAAAATTGTTGGATATGGCACTCACGATGAATTGCTAAAATCATGTGAAATATATGCTAAATTAGTTGAGCTTCAAAAATTAGAAAAGGAGGTGAACTAATATGGGCGAAGAAGAATTAGAACAAAAACAACATTCGATGAAAGATATGGCTATGATTGGAAATCTAGCCAGATATCTTAAACCATATTTACCAAAGTTTATCTTCGCTATTGTTTTAGATACACTCTCAGTTTTGTTATACACGACAGAGCCGCTATTCTATAAAGAAATATTGCGACTTCTTAAAATTGAAACAACTCAATTTACATCTATATTAGCTATTGGTTTGTTCTTTATAGTAGCTATGTTTGCATCAATTATTTTGATGTATATCAGTGGAATGATGGTCCAAAAGGTTGGACAAAGAGTTATTTATGATATTAGAAGAGATATATTTAATCACATTGAAGAGTTAGCAATTGGTCAATTAAATACCATTCCTGTTGGTAAGCTTGTTACAAGAATAACTAACGATACAGGAACGTTGATGGATTTCTTTACAAATATATTGGTTAACATGTTAAAGAATATTATAACTTTAGTTGCAATTGCAATTATATCGTTCTTTGTTAACTGGCAGTTAGCTTTGATATTGATCGCGTTCTTACCAATTATATTAGCTATAACGAGTTTCTTTAGATCAAAATCTAAAAAAGTATATAGAGAAATTAGAAAAAATGTTTCATCAATAAATGGATTCTTAAGTGAAAATCTTTCTGGAATGAAAACAATTCAAATATTTAACCAAGAAGAAAGAAAAGCTGAAGAATTTACTAAGCTAAATAAACAATTACGCGATTCAAATTTAAAGAGTGTTAGAATATTTGCTTTATTTAGACCAGGTGTATTCTTTATTTATGTTATGGCTATAGTTGCTGTTATGTCTGTTGGATTAAGGCTTGTTATGAATGGACAACTTGATACTGATGGACTATATGCTTTCTATATTTATATCTCTCAGTTCTTTAATCCAGTTCAAAATTTAGCTGAACAATTTAATGGCTTACAAAGCTCAATGACAGCTGCAGAAAGAATATTAGCGGTTCTTGATTTAAAAGCTGATGTATTAGATTCAGATGACTCGATTGATGTTGACGGCTTTAAAGGAAAAATTGAATTCAAAAATGTTTGGTTTAGTTATGTTCCTGGCGAATGGGTTTTAAAAGATATTTCATTTGTTATTGAGCCTGGTGAAACTGCTGCTTTTGTCGGTGCAACAGGTGCTGGTAAATCAACTATAATTGGATTAATAGTTAGAAATTATGAGATTCAAAAAGGACAAATACTCATCGATGGTATTGATATTAAAAAGATAAAAATAAATTCTTTGCGAAAACACATTGGTGAAATGCTACAAGATGTCTTCTTATTTTCTGGAACTATTGCTTCAAATATCGCTTTGGATGATGATAGTATTACTAGAAAAGAAATTGAAGATGCTAGTAGGTATGTCGGTGCTGATACGTTTATTGAAAAATTACCAAAAAAGTATGATGAAGAAGTATTAGAGCGTGGAAACAATTTCTCTATGGGTCAAAGACAGCTTATATCTTTTGCACGAACAGTTGTTTATAAACCTAATATTGTTGTTTTAGATGAAGCAACAGCAAATATTGATACAGAAACAGAAGTTTTAATACAAAACTCTTTATTAAAAATGAAAAATATTGGTACAATGGTTATAGTTGCCCACAGATTATCAACTATCAAACACGCTGATAAAATTTTTGTTATATCAAAAGGCAAAATAATTGAAGAAGGTACTCATCAAGAGTTGCTTAAATTACGTGGAACGTATTACAATTTATATCGTCTACAGAACATGCAAAATTCTATAGAGGGAAAGTGAGAAAGTTATATGGAAGAATTAAGAAAAATTCGTTTATACGATACATATCGTGCTAAGAAAGTTGAACTTGAACCAATTTGTCCAGGTCAAGTAGATATGTATTGCTGTGGACCAACAGTTTACAACTATGCTCATATAGGTAATATTAGACCAGTTTTAACATTTGATTTGCTTCAAAGAGTTTTAATTGAATGTGGATACAAAGTTAGACTTGTTTCAAACTACACAGATATTGACGATAAAATCATCAATGGTGCAATAGCTGAAGGAAAAACTGAAAGGGAACTTTCAGAAGGTTATATCGCAAGTTATGAAGATACTTTAAATCAACTTAACGTTGGAAAGTATTACGATCATCCAAAAGTCAGTAACTACATACCAGAAATAATTACTTTTATCGATAAGCTTTTGGCAACAGGACACGCTTATAAAGCCAATGGAAATGTTTTCTTTAGAGTAAGCAGTGTTTCAGATTACGGCGCATTATCAAAAATTAAAGTTGATGATTTACTTGCAGGTGCGAGAATTGAAACTGATGAAGATAAAGAATCACCACTAGATTTTGCTTTGTGGAAAAACACTGATAAAGGAATTAAATTTGATGCTGATTTCGGTGCTGGTAGACCTGGGTGGCATACTGAATGTTTGGTCATGATTGAAAAAGTCTTTGGCAAAACTTTAATTGATATTCACGGTGGGGGATTCGATTTAAAATTTCCACACCATGAAAATGAAATTGCACAATCTAGGGCTGCAAACGGAACACAACTAGCTAATATTTGGATGCACGTTGGATTCTTAAATATGAACGATGAAAAGATGAGCAAGTCTTTAGGAAATATTATTCTTGCTAAGGATGCTGTTGCAAAATATGGTGCTAACGCTTTAAGACTTTTCTTTTTATCGACAAAGTATGAAGCACCAATTAACTTTACAGAATTAGCAATTGAACAAGCACAAAAATCTTTCGATAAATATCAAGATGCTGTCGACAAGTTATCAGCAAAACTTTTCTTATCCAATTATAGTGGAGAAGAAAAACTTATCGACGACTTATATAATGAATTTATGGATGCACTAACTGATGATTTAAACGTTGCTAACTCTTTAGTTGCAGTAGAAAAAATTGTTAAATTAAGTAATACTGAAATTAGAAAAAGAGAACCTGATTTATCCTTGCTTAGTTCCTATTTATTTACTTTAAAAAGAATGTTTGGTATACTTGGCTTAAGAATAGAAAATAGAAAATATTCTGAAGATGATAGAAAAGTTTATATAGATTATATTGAATCAAGAAATAATAAAGATTTTGAAAAATCTGATATTTTAAGAAAAGAACTTATCTCACGTCACCTTATGTAAACAAACGGAGGTATTATGGATCAATTTATAATTAATATAGCTAAACAAGGAGATTTAGGTATAGCGTTATATACTTTAATTACTATTGTTATAGCATCTATATTATCAGGAATAATTGGTTTTGAACGTGAATTTCACGGACATGCTGCTGGTTTAAGAACTCATATTCTTGTTGCAATTGGTGCTTCAATAATTATGACTGTTTCTATTTATGGATTTAGATATACTGATTATAGCAACCGTGATCCAGCACGTTTAGCTGCTCAAGTAGTTAGTGGCATCGGTTTCTTAGGTGCAGGCACCATCATGCAAACTGGTACTAACATTAAAGGTTTAACTACCGCTGCAACTGTTTGGCTTTGTGGAGGTATTGGTTTAGCTTGCGGATGTGGATTTGTTGTAGAAGCTATAATTGCTACTCTATCCGCTTTTGTCATTCTAGTTATTTTAAGATTTATTGAAAAAAAGACAAGCAAAAGATTTCCAAAGATAATCTTAGTTGTTGATGGTGAAACACCTATTTTAAAAGAAGCATTAGCTGCAGCTGATAAATACGGCTTAACCATTAGAGATATCTCTAGCCAAATATTAAAATATAGACAAAAAGATTGTTTGAAAATTACTGTAACCATGGATATGTCTAGTCAAGCAGCTTTGACAGCTTATTCTGATGAGTTACGTAGCCAAGTTAGCCCATTTGAGATTAAATTATCGACAAATCACTAATTATAAAAATAAGGAGTTGTCTAATCGATGGCTCCTTTTTATAATTATTAAGTAAGATTGAATGACTTATTAATCATATTTTATTAAAATAGTCCCGTACTTTTCCCGAATAGATAAAAATGCTTTTTTTTAGCAAAATTATATGGTAGTATCGGAACTAGAAAGGAAAACATTATGGAAAACTTTATTTATGGATTAAACCCAGTTATTAGCGCCTTACAAGGGAAAAGACGCCCTAAGAAAGTTCTTATTTCTGAGACTTTAAAGAATAAAGATGTCGAAAAACTTTGCAAAGAAAATGGTATACCTTTTCAATTTTCTACTAGAAAAGAGCTTGATAGAATAACAAATGGTGCCAACAATCAAGGTGTAGTTTGCTATATTGATCCTTTCGAATACACTTCTTTAAGAGAGCTTCTTTCTAAAGTTTCTGACGATTCATTACTTTTGGTTTTAGATGGAATTGAAGATCCTGTTAACTTTGGCTCATTGCTTCGTACTTCATGCTGCTTTGGAGTCGATGGTGTAATTATTGGAAAAGATAGACAAGTCGGTATGACACCTACTGTAATTAAACTTTCTACAGGTGCTAGTGAGCATATCGATGTTGTTCAAGTGTCTAACGTTGCTCAAACAATTAATGAATTAAAGAAAAACGGATATTGGATTGTTGCTGCTGATGGAAGTGGAGATAGACTTTATGACCAAATAGATTATAATGGCAAAATGGCTATTGTTGTCGGTTCAGAAGGACGTGGAGTATCTAGACTTGTATTAGAAAGATCTGACTTTGTCGCAAGAATTCCTATTTCTGGTCCAGTTACATCCCTGAATGCGGCAATTGCTGGTGCAATATTTTTAAGTGCGGCAGCTTCTTTTAGAAATAAAAAATAAAAAAACTTCCATTATAATTAGTTTGCTGTTTTAGCTTGGGGGATTATGTTAGAAAAAGAAAAAATTGATGAAATTGATGTTCAGGTTTATAAATGCAAAGAAGATAAAAATGAGATAGATAATCTTTATAAAACTATTTATCCTGAAATGTGTGATTATGCAAAAATATGTGCTAATAAATACAAAAATTTAAATTTAGATCAAGAAGATTTTTTGTATTGCTTTTATTCCGCTACAGATAGAGCGATTAAGTCTTTTGCCTATGAAAAAGGATCTTTCATGAATTATTGGAGACGAGTTTTAAAGTCTGAAGCTGTGAGATATGTTATGAGCGTTTATAATTCTTTAACTTTTAAAAATGAGTCTAAAATAGTAAGATACGATTTGCTTAAACCATGGAAACAGGATGTAGTTTTTAATTCTTCGATTCAACCAGAGAGTGATATTTCACTTGTTAAAGATGCCGATATTATTATTAATTATGTAAAAAGCAAATATAGTATGGAAGATTGCGAAATGTTTATTCGTTGGCTAAGTGGTGAAACTTTTAAAGAAATTGCTACTAAATATAATCGACAATGTAAACAAGTTTCTTCAAAAATATATGCGATGTTAGCAACTGTCAAAAGAAGGTTTATAAATTCGATTTAAAAAATGATTATTAGATACGTTAATATTTATTATATTTCAACGTATCTTTTTATTTAGCAATATTATTCATAAATAATTATTTGTACAAAATAACAAATATCAGGTGCGCTTTTTTTATTTAAGTATCATTTAAACTGTGGTATATTATATTTTTGGAGATGAAATTATGTTTAATTATTTTTTAACTAGTTCAACTGATGCTCCTTCATCAGGCAGTGAACCAGAAAGTGTTCAAAACTTTTTTTCCAATTTAATTGAAACAATTGTTAATTTTTTCAAAAATCACGGTGTTGATTTAGCTATTAGATTAGTATCAGCAATAATTATTATTGTCATAGGACATTATTTAGTAAAGTTTATCAATAAAATTGTTATTTCTTCAATTAGATCAAAGAAAAAACGCTCAAATGGAATTGATGAAGTTTCAGTTGTAGCCTTTATAAGTTCTTGCTTAAAGTTTGGCTTGAATTTACTTTTATTCTTCTTAGTATTAGGAGTGTTAAATATTCCACTTGATAATGTCTTTACAATATTATCATCTGCTATTTTAGCTATTGGCTTAGCTTTGCAAGACTTATTAGCTAACTTTGCTAATGGAGTAGTTTTATTAGCCAATAAATTCTTTAAATCTGGAGATTATATTGAAACTGATGGTACAGAAGGCACAGTTCAAGAAATTAATATGCTTACCACAGTATTACAATCGGCAGATGGAAAGAAAATTGTTGTTCCAAACAGTAGTATTACTAAGTCTGTAATCGTTAATAATTCTTCTAATGAAATACGAAGAGTAACAATTAATATCGGTGTTGCTTATGGAACTAATGTCGAAGCAGCTAGAAAAGCATTATTATTAGCAGCATATTCATGCAATAAATCTTTGACAGATCCAGAACCAGCTGTTCGTTTTTCATCTTATGGCGATTCAGCTATTAACTTGTCTTTAAGAGTTTGGGTAAAAACTGATGATTATTGGGATGCTTTATTTGAAATAAATGAAGCTGTTTACAATTATCTAAATAAATACAATATTGAAATTGCTTTCCCACAAGTTGATGTTCATGTTAATAATGTTAGTGGCAAAAAAACTATCACATCAGAAACTAATAGCGATTTAAATAACGAATTAGATAAAACTAAAGAAGCATTGATTTTAGCTAAGACTAATGAAAAACAAAAGCAAGAAGAACAAGATAAAGATATGTTCTCTAGTGCCTTTAAAAAATCAAAAGAAAAAGCTAGAAAATCAAGAAAAAACAAATCAGAAAAGAAAAATGCTAAAGAAGATAAGTGATTTTTATTCTAAGCAAGACGATATTAATAAATCATTAATTATTGTTATTGCTGTTCAGTTTGTTGTATTTATAATTTTATCCGCCTGCTTTTTCTTTGGATATATGTCGATTCCATTAGGCTTTTTATTAGGATCGATCATTGCTGATTTAAATTTTAAAATGTTAGAAAAGCAAATGGATTATATTTTAAATGCTGGTAGACCAACATCAAAACGTAAAGGAATAGCTAATATGATGATAAGATCGCTATTATATTTGATAGGTCTAATTATTGCTGGATTACTTGCGTACTTTAAAATAGATATATTTAACGTCATTGCTGTATTTGTTGCTTATTTGGTTCCTAAGTTATGTATTTATGTATTAGGAGCTAGAAAAGTTAAATAATTTTTACTTAGGTGTTAACAATAGTGTTGCACCTAAGTTTTTTTTGACGTCAAATAAAGACATAAATTTAACAAATGGTCTAGATTAAATAATGTGAATTATGTTAAACTAAACATAGTTGTTTAATATAAAATTAGACTTTACGTTTTATGGAAGGAAATTTAAATGTCATTTGGTAATATTAATATCCCAAATAACGGATTAACAGGCGAAATGATTATGAGCTTGGTAGTTATGGCTATCATGCTAATTCTATGTATAGTCATTGCTATCGCTAGCCGTAAAACTGATCCATTTAAGAAACCAAAGGGCATAATGTTCCTTGCTGAATTTTATGTTGATTTTATAGATAATATGGTTGTAAATAATATGGGGCCGCAATTTAAAAAGATTGCGCCATATTTCGGCTTTTTATGCATGTATATTTTCTTGTGCTTTATTATTGGAATGCTCGGCTTTCCAGCTCCTTTGACATATTATTTAATTCCATTTATCTTAGCATTAATATCATTCCTAGCTATTCATATTACATCTATGATTTATACAAAGTTCAAATATTTCAAAAGATTTATTGAACCTTTACCATTTTTCTTACCAATTAACATGTTATCTATGTGGTCACCACTTTTAAGCTTATCTTTCCGTTTATTTGGTAACGCTTTATCTGGATGGATTTTAATGGGACTACTATATGATGCGTTGATGGGGCTATCAAATATGATATTTAAATTACCATTCTTTATAGCTCCTGTAGTTGCTCCTATATTACACGCTTATTTCGACGTGTTTTCAGGATTTATTCAAACGACAGTCTTTGTCTTCTTGACAATGTTATTTGTATCTAACGAAGTACCGGAAGGATACATTTATAAACAACAGACTGTTAAAAATTTAGCTTAATTACCCATAAAGGAGGATATATTATGGATGCACAAGCAGCACAATTTATTATGAAAGGCATTGCCGCTATTGGCGCAGGCTTAGCTGTTTTAACTGGTATTGGTCCTGGTATTTCAGAAGGCTTAGCCGCAGCTGCAGCTTTAGGTGGTATCTCACGTAACCCAGAAGCATATGGCCAAATTAGATCTACATTGATTCTTGGCTGTGCTTTGACAGAAACAACAGGTATTTACGGCTTATTAATTGCTATTCTTATCGTTTTCTTAGTTTGTTTATAGAAAGAGGCTTGTAATGCTCAACAGTAGATTTTTACTAGTTTTTTCAAATGTTCAAAAGGCAATTGATAAAGATAGTATTTTAGAGAAAATCTTTCCAAGCGGTTGGGAACCGTTCGTTGTCCAAATTTTGGCAATGGTTGTTTTGGTTTTAGCATTTTTTATTTTCTTCTTTAAACCTGTACGCAAGATTCTTGATGCAAGAAAAGAAAAGATGATGTCTGATGTGACTGAAGCACATAAGAAAAACGCTAGTGCTCAAACACTTTTAACAGAAGCTGAAGGTAGAATTAGAGATTCTAAGACTGAAGCAGTTGCTATAGTTGAAAATGCACGTAAAGAAGCTGAAGCAATTAAAGAGCAAACGATTGCAAAAGCAAAAGCTGAAGCTATTCGCATAAAAAAAGATGCTGAAAAAGATATTGAAATGAGCAAAAAACAAGCTCAAGACGATATTAATAAGTCGATTATTGAAGTTGCACTTAAAGCTTCTGAAAAAGTCTTGGAAAGAGAAGTCGATTCTAAAGATAACGAAAAGTTAATTGGCGATTTCTTAGAAGAAATGAATAAGTAATATTATGGAACAAAGTGTCTTTGAAAAATATGCTATGGCGTATGTCGAATGCGTTGATAGTTATGAAAAATCAATCGAAGAATTGGAGACTCTTATTTCAGCACTTAAAGCTGAGAAAGAATTTGAGTCTGTTTTAGCTTCGCCTAAAATTTCAAAGTCTAACAAGAAAAAGATGCTTTGGAACATTTTAAATCAATTCAACGATGATTCATTAATTAAATTCTCAAATGTTATTATCGATAATTCACGCGAAAGATATATTTGTGAAATATACGAAAAAACTCTTGATTATTTATATGATAAAGTTGGAGTTAAACGTGGCTATTTATTTTCTGCTTCAAAACTTTCAGACAGAGAAGTTGCAGATATTGAATTAGCTTTATCAAAAAAATTAATAGCTAGAGTTAAATTAAAGCAAAAAGTAGATCCATCATTAATTGGTGGAATAAAAATCGCTTTAGATGATAAAGTGTATGATGCATCGTTAAAAACAAAACTTAACGATTTAAAGAAACATTTACTAGGAGGTACACTAAATGAAAATTAAGACCAATGAAATTACAGAGTTAATTAAGTCCCAAATTGAAAATTATGGTAGCGATGTTCATGAAGATGATGTTGGAACTGTTATATCTGTTGGTGATGGCGTTGTAGTTATCTATGGACTTAATAACGCCTTAAATGGTGAACTTTTAGTCTTCCCTGGTAACGTCTATGGCTTAGTCATGAACCTTAATGAAGATAGTGTCGGTGCAGTTTTATTATCCAACGTTGACACTATTAAAGAAGGCGACGAAGTTAGAAGAACTAAAAAAGTTTTCGAGGTTCCTGTTGGGGATAATCTTATAGGACGTGTTGTAAGCGCATTAGGTCAACCAATTGATGGACGTGGGGAAATAATTTATTCTAAAACTAGACCAGTTGAAAGAATTGCTCCAGGTGTTATGACAAGAAAGAGCGTCGATACTCCTTTACAAACTGGTATCAAGGCTATTGATGCAATGATTCCTATTGGACGTGGTCAAAGAGAATTAATTATTGGCGATAGACAAACTGGTAAAACAGCTGTTGCTATCGACACTATTATTAATCAAAAGGGACAAAATGTCTTATGTATTTATGTCGCTATCGGTCAAAAAAATTCAACAGTTGCTCGTTTAGTTGAAAAACTTAAAAACCACGGCGCTATGGACTATACAATGGTTGTATCTGCTTCAGCAAGTGAAATGGCTGCTTTGCAATATATCGCTCCATTTACCGGTGTTACAATGGCTGAAGAATGGATGGAACAAGGCAAAGATGTTTTGATAGTCTATGATGATTTATCTAAACAAGCAGTTGCATATCGTACTTTAGCTTTGCTTTTGAAGAGATCTCCAGGTCGTGAAGCCTACCCAGGTGATATTTTCTATCTCCATAGTAGACTTCTTGAAAGAGCTTGTAAGCTAGATAAAAAATATGGTGGTGGTTCAATCACTGCTTTACCAATTATCGAAACTCAAGCAGGTGATATCTCAGCCTATATTCCTACAAATGTTATATCTATTACTGATGGTCAAATTTTCTTACAAACTGAATTGTTTAATGCTGGACAAAGACCGGCTATTGATTCTGGCTTATCAGTTTCACGTGTTGGTTCAGCCGCACAAATAAAAGCTATGAAACAAGTTGCTGGATCTTTAAAAATTGATTTAGCAAACTATCATGAACTCGAAGGATTCTCTCAATTTGGATCCGACCTTGATGCTGAAACTAGAAAAGCTTTAGCTCATGGTAAAAAATGTATGGAAATTCTCAAGCAAGATCAATATTCTCCATATCCAGTTGAAAGAGAGATTATTGAACTATTTGCTGTAAAGTATGGATTCCTTAATAGAATTGAAATCGAAAATGTTAGAGACTTCTTAGATAAAGTTTATAATACATTTACTTCTTCACATCAAAATTTAATAGATGAATTGTTAACGGCTAAATCATTTAGCCATGAATTAACAGAACAATTCAAAAAAGTAATGGAGGATTATCTCCAAACTTATTTATCAATTAGGTAATTAATTTATATGTCAAATTCATTAGCTGCAACAAAAAAGCGTATTAATTCTATCAATACTACCAAGAAAATAACTAATGCTATGAAATTGGTAGCTACTGCTAAACTGAAGACTGCTAAAAACAAACTAGGTGATAACCGACGTTATGTTGAAGAACTTCAGGCGCTTTTAGGTAATGCTATGAAATCCCTAGAATCAGGCTCTGAACTTGATTTAAATAAATTTGCTAAAGGTGATAAAACTTTATTTGTAGTTATTACCTCAAGCATGGGTTTATGTGGGGGATATAACTTAAACATCTATAAAAAATTTATTCCTTTATACCAAGATGGGGATGAAATAGAAATTATAGGTGATAAAGGATATTCATATTTGACATTTAATGGATATAAAGTTAACGACAGCTATATTAACGCTTTAACAGGATTTGATTATGCTGTCGCTAGAAAGATAGGAAAAGATTTACTTAGTAGGTTTAAAACTGGAAAATATAAAAAGATTGTTCTTGTTGGAACTATGTTTATTAATCAATTAGTATTTGAACCGACTGTTTTAACTCTTTTCCCATTTGAAGCTACTCCTGGAAAAGGCAACACTTCTAATGTTGAAATGGAACCAAGTCCAGAAAAAATTATTAGTACACTTATTTCTCAATATATTAACTCAGTCGTTTATTTTTTAATGCTTAATTCATATGTTTCAGAACAAGCAAGTAGAAGAAACGCTATGGAAAATGCAACAGATAACGCTGATGAATTAGTTGAAGATTTAAAACTAGAATATAACAAAGCACGTCAAACTTCGATTACTCAAGAAATTACTGAAGTTGTGTCAGGTGCAAACGCTGTTAAATAAAGGAGATTAACAATGAGTGAAAAAAAGACTTTAAACAAAGGTTACATTGTTCAAGTACAAGGACCAATTGTTGATGTAAAATTTAGCGATGGAACTTTACCACAATTACTCAACGCTATCGAAATTAAGCTTAGTAACGGCGAAACACTTGTTACTGAAGTTATGCAACACATTGGTGATGATGTTGCTCGTAGCGTAGCTATGGGGCCAACAGAGGGATTAGCTCGTGGAATTGAAGCAATCGATACTGGAGCACCTATTCAAGTTCCAGTTGGTGAAAAAACATTAGGAAGAATGTTTAATATTTTAGGCAATCCTATAGACGATATGCCTTTTGAAAGAGAAAGTGGCATGGTTATGCCAATTCATAGATTACCACCTTCTTTCCAAGAACAAACAACATCTTCTGAAATATTGGAAACTGGTATTAAAGTTATCGACCTTTTATGTCCTTATGTTAAAGGTGGTAAAATCGGTTTATTCGGTGGCGCAGGTGTTGGTAAAACTGTTTTAATTCAAGAGTTGATTCACAACATTGCTAGCAATAAAGGTGGTATATCTGTCTTTGCTGGTGTAGGTGAAAGAACAAGAGAAGGTAACGATTTATATCACGAAATGAAAGAGTCTGGTGTTTTGTCTAAGACAGCACTTGTCTTCGGTCAAATGAATGAACCACCAGGCGCACGTATGAGAGTTGCTTTAAGCGGCTTAACTATGGCTGAGTATTTTAGAGATAAAGAACATCAAGATGTTTTATTATTTATCGATAACATTTTCCGTTTTACTCAAGCAGGTAGTGAGGTTAGTGCTCTTTTAGGACGTATGCCATCAGCTGTTGGCTATCAACCAACATTAGCTACTGAAATGGGACAATTACAAGAAAGAATTACTTCAACTAAGAATGGTTCAGTTACTTCTGTTCAAGCAATTTACGTCCCAGCAGATGACTTAACTGACCCAGCACCAGCTACAACGTTCTCTCACTTGGATGCTAAGACAGTTTTGGATCGTAAAACTTCAGCTTTAGGTATTTATCCAGCAGTTGATCCACTTGAATCTTCATCGACTATCTTAGATCCACAAATTATTGGTAAAGAACATTATGAAGTAGCTAGACAAGTTCAACAAATATTACAAAGATTTAAAGAACTTCAAGATATCATTGCTATTTTAGGTATGGATGAATTATCTGAAGAAGACAAGGTTATTGTTGCTAGAGCAAGAAGAATTCGTAACTTTTTATCTCAGCCGTTCTTCGTCGCTGAGGTGTTTAACAACATCAAAGGTGTCTTTGTTCCAGTTAGTGAAACTGTTAGATCATTTAAAGAAATTTTGGAAGGTAAATATGATGATTTACCAGAACAAGCTTTCTTATATGTCGGCACTATCGAAGATGCAGTTAAGAAAGCACAAATGTTAAAAGAAGAAAAATAAAAGGAAAAAATCATGGCTAAGACAATGAAGTTGACGATAATTACACCAAATGGAACTATCTTAGATAGAGAAGGCGTAACTTATCTTGAAGTTAAAGGAACAGAAGGAATGTTAGGTATTATGCCAGGACATTCTCCTTTTGTGACTACTTTAGCACCTTCACCAATAATGTTTAAAACTGAAATGCACAAATACGATATGGCAATGTCAGAAGGCATTATTTATGTTGATTTTAGCAAAGTGACAATATTAGCAGATGCTGCTTTCTTTAAAAATCAAATTGATTTTAAATTGGTTAAAGAATTATTAGCTAATGCTAAAGAAAGATTAGCAGTTGCAAAAGAAAAAGAAGAAGCTAAAAAGATCGAAGACGAAATTAATATTCAAGAAATTAAATTGAGCCTAGAAGATTTAGCTGGACGTGAAAGATTAAAGAAATAACAGGCTAGGATAACTAGCCTTTTTTAAGGGAAAAATATGAAAAAAGCAGGATTATTATTAGTTTTAATTATGTCCGTTGTTATGTTACCTTCATGTAATAATTCAAACAATAACGGAAAAGATAGAGAAGTTACATTATATGCTATGAATGATTTTCACGGCGCAGCAGTTTATAATAAATCGTCAAGTGAATTAGGTATTTTAAAACAAGGAACATTTTTTAAACAAAAGGGTAAAGAAAAGAATACTCTTATTTTAAATTCTGGAGATATGTGGCAAGGCTCTATTGAGTCAAATTTAAACTATGGTCAATTTTTAACTGAAGTTATGAATACAGTTGAATTTGATTGCTTTACTTTAGGCAATCATGAATTTGACTGGGGTGCTGAATATATTACTAAAAATATGAATTTAAAAGATAGTGATACAAACTATCAAACTCCATTCTTAGCGTCTAATATTTATCACTTTGATAGAGAAAATCTAATTGTTAAAGATCATGCAGATGAATTAGGACAAGAATATGTTGTTAAGAATCTTGAAAACGGATTAAAAGTCGGAATAATCGGGATAATTGGAACAAATCAAATCACTTCAATTACTTCAGGATTTGTCGATTCATATGTATTCTTGGATCCTGAAAGTATTATTACAAGATTATCAGATAAACTTAGAACGGAAGAAAATGTTGATGTAGTAGTTGTTGATGCTCATTCTTCAGCTGATGAAATGCTTGCTGAATGTGTTGGAATTACAAATATAAGTAACAAAAGTAATAAAAGATATGTTGATGCAGTTTTTTGTGCTCACTCTCATCAATATGAAGCTTCTGAATATAATGGAGTTCCATTTGTCCAATCTGGTTGTAATGGTAGAGGATATAGTGAAATATCATTATCTGTGGATAAAGATGGTGAGGTATCTCTAGTTACAAATGACAATCATCGTAGTAATACTTCTGAAATTAGAAATATAACTTCATATGATTCAAAAATAGAATCGTTATATGAAAAATACACATCTGAAACTAAAGATATAGGTTGCAAAGTTTTAGCTAACATTAATGGCTCCCTATCTCAATCCGATTATTCTGGAGATGGTACGAAAGCTATATTGCCAAATTTAGTTTCTAAAGCAATTGCTTTAGAAGCTATAAGTCAAGGATATGAAATTGACTTAGCTATGTGTAATAAATCCAGATCTAGTATAGGACCTGGTACTATCACTTATTCTGATCTTTATAAAGCTTTACCATTTAATAACGAAATATATGTTATTAATGCAAAAGGCTCGGATATTATTAATGAAGCCCAATATAATAGTATTTGTTGTATTAACCAAGATTTAATCGAAAGCAATAAATATTATAAAGTCGCAGTTATCGACTATTTAGCTACACATCGAAATGTTTTTAGAATTTATGACTACTTCACAGATTTTGAAATTTTAGGAAAACTTACTAAAGAAGGTAGTGAATTTTATAACTATAGAGATATCACAGCTGATTATCTTTTAAAACAAGAAGGCACTATTAACGCTAGTGATTATACTACAAAAGGTCAATTCGTTTTAAATTATGTACAAGAATAATAAATTTTTGGATTATTTGTTAATTCGTAAAGAAGACTCTAATAAAGGTACTTATGGAAAAACAATAATTATCGGTGGTAGTATAAATTATCCTGGATCTATCGTTATTGCTAGTTCAGCAGCTTTAAAATGCGGTGTAGGATATGTTTGCTTAGGTGTAACAAAAAGCGTATATAATAGAGTTGCATGTGTTAATCCAGAAGTAATATATGAAGTTTTTGAAGATGATAATTTTTACGATGAAAAAGTTTTAACAAAATGTTTAAAATACTCCTCAATATTATTTGGAAATGGAATTGTAGATTCAAAAAAAGAAGAAGCTTTAGATTTCTTATTATCAAATTATAAGGGAAAATTAATAATAGATGCTGGTGGTCTAGATGCTCTAAAAAATATTGGTTTAAATAAACTTAAAGAAAGCAGTGCAAAAATTGTTTTAACGCCACATCTAAAAGAATTTGAAAGATTATTTGAAGTTAATGTGACTAATAAACATGCAATTGATCTAAAAGATAAATGTTATAGCTTGGCTAAAGAATACAATATAGTTATTGATTTAAAAGACCATGAAAGTATAATAACTGATGGCGTTAATAGCTATTTAATAAATAATGGTAATGCTGGACTTGCTAAAGCTGGATCTGGTGATATGCTTGCTGGTATGATTGCAAGTTTTATAGTTTATATGGATTGTTCTTTGTTGGATGCTGTTTCTATGAGTCATTTTTTAATGAATGAAGCTTGCAAACTTGTTAGTAAATTAAAATCTTATTCTCTTCATTCTATAACTGCTAGTGATGTTATAGATACAATTGGAATTGTTATAAGAAGATATGAAAGAGGTATTTAGTTAATTAAAGCTAAATATCTTTTTCATTTATAATAAAAGCTCCTTTAAAAGGAGCTTTGTCATTTCTTAATTAATATTTAAAATCGTTAATCTTTGAAAGGTAATCTTTTAATCTTGGTGTTATAGAAGCGATTGTTCCTGTTACCATTGGATCTTTAATGTCTGCTTCTTTTAATAATTCTTTATAAGGGTAAGCACCACCTAATCTATCAAATTTTAAATACTTTTCAAATGTAGCTTTATAGTTATCTAAGGATTCAATAAAGAATTCAAAGGCGACAACTTGAGCAATAGTATAATCGATATAATAGAATGGTGAATCAAAGATATGAGTTTGTCTCAACCAATAACCACCAGATTCAAGGAAGGCATTGTCTTCATATTTTCTGTGTGGTAAATATTTCTTTTCGATTTTTCTCCACTCAGCTTTTCTTTGTTCATGCGTTGCCTCTGGGTTTGCATAGACAAAATGTTGGAATTCATCGACGCTTACACCGTATGGAATAAAATTAATAGCTGAAACTAAATGGTTATATCTATATTTTTCATCTTGTTCTTTACCTACTAGAAGAGAAATATATGGATAAGCAAAGAATTCCATAGACATAGAATGCATTTCACAGCATTCATAGCCTGGTGAACGGTAGCTTGGAACAACATATGATGAGCCTAAGAAAGCTTGTAGAGCGTGTCCAAATTCATGTGTTAGTACATCGATATCACCAGATGTTCCATTGAAGTTTGAAAAAATGAATGGGGCTTTAATTCCTGGTACATAAGCTTCATAACCACCTGGAGCTTTACCTTTTTTACTTTCTAAGTCAAATAGTCCATGTGATCTCATAAATTCAAATTTTTCAGAAGCAATGTGATTCATCTTTGAATACATATGGCTAGCTGCTTCAACTAATTCTTCACAGTTTCCTTTTGGTACAGGATTGCCTGATTTAAATGTAAGGCTATAATCGTAATAGTGTGGATCAGTTATACCAATTCTTTTAATTTTTCTTTCAAATAATTCATTAGAAAGTGGAACAATGTTTATGTAAACTTCGTCTCTATAATTTTTAACATCTTCGTAGTTGTAACCGATTCTTAATAAACGATCGTAACCTAATTGAATGAAATTATCATAGCCGAGCTTTTGTGCAATAGTTGTTCTTACTTTAACTAGTTTATCGTAAATATCGCCTATTTCTTTGTCGTGTTCAGCATAGAAGTTCCAATATAATTCATTTGTTTCTTTTCTAACTTCACGATCTTGTGACTGCATTAAAGAACCTAATTGGGCAAGGGTATATGTCTTTCCTTTATATTCTATTTGAGCAGAACTTACTACTTTTCTATATTGTGATTGAAGTTTATTTTCATTTATTAAATAGTCAATGATTTCAGGCTTAAATGTTTTGTCAGAAACTTTTAATAAATCGATATAGTGTTTTCCGAATTTCTCACCGATTTTTTCAAGAAAACGTGAGTTTAAAATAGCTTTATCAACAGCGCTAGAATATTCTTGAATTACTGGCATGATTTCATCGCAATAATCGTTTAGTTTTGAATATTCTTCATCTAAAGTATTAATTGTTTGTCTAATATAAATAATATCGAAGTTGGTGGATATTTCATCTTGTAGTTTAAAACTATCTAAGATTGCATTTGTTGCTTCATCTGGTGTTTGAGCGTTAGTGATTCTATTTGTAATTTCTTCATATTGCTTTTTAATCTTTTCTGGGTCTGGTTTATAGACTTTTAAATCTTTAAAATTTGTAAATTCCATTTTATTTTTGTATTCCTTTCTAATAGTATTGACATATAAATTTATAATTTATAAATTTTACTGTATTTTTCTTCTAAATAATCTAAGTAAGGTGTTGGATCAAGCTCTTTATCACATATACTTTTTATCCAATCGTTTGGATCTAAAACTGAGGCGTTTTTAAATACATGTTCTTTCATCCAAGAATTTATTTTATGCATTTCGCCGTTTTCAACAGCTTTAAAGACATCAAAGTCTTTTTGCATTTCTAAAATATACATAGCGTTATAAGCATTGCCTAGAGCATAAGTAGGAAAATAGCCAAATCCACTTGCCCAGTGAACATCTTGGAGAATACCTTCACTATTGTTATTTGGTTTAACTCCTAAGTATTCTTCATATAACTTATTCCACATTGCTGGGGCTTCATCGACTGTAATTCTTCCTTCAGATAAAGCTTTTTCCATTTCATATCTAACAATAATGTGTAATGAATATGTTAATTCATCTGCTTCAGTTCTAATTAAAGATGCTTTGACAACATTGACTCCATTATAAAGTTCTTCTTCACTAACATCACTGAACTCATCAGAAAATAATTCTTTAAATTTAGGATAAATGAGGTGAATAAACTCTCGGCTACGACCGATTCTATTTTCGTAGAATCTTGAAACAGATTCGTGCATTGCCATGGTCATGCTTTGATCTATAAAATGATCATATTTGTCTTGAGTTTCGCATTGACCAAATATAGCATGTCCACCTTCGTGGATTACAGAATAAACGTTTGATAAAAAGAGATTTTCATAATAGTGAGTAGTGACTCTAACGTCGTTATAGCCAATATCGCTTGTAAATGGATGCTCTGTTGTAGAAAGCATTCCTTTGTTAAAATCAAATCCAATAACATTTAATAAGTATTCAGAAAATTTTGCTTGCTTTTCTATACTGACTGGACGTGTTAAAAAGTCTGTTCTTATCTTTGTCTTTGAATTTTGTATTTTTCTAAGCAATGGAACGATTCGTTCTTTTAAGCTATTAAAGAATTTATCAAGCTTTTCGGTGGTCATTCCTTCTTCGTATTCACCAATTAAATTGTCATATATAATTTCTTTTTTTGTAGGACGTAAATCGATAAATTCTTTTGTTATTTCTATAATATCTTTTAAGTCACTAGAAAACAAAGAGTAATTGGATTCGCTTTTAGCTTTTAACCAATCGACATAAGCTTTGTTAAATAGCGTGTTTCGTCTTGCATCGAGTTCTGGTGTAACATTAATATTGTCTTCATAGTTTCTATATAAAAGGGTAATTAGTCTTTGATCTAATGGCTCGAGTTCATCGATGTGATCATGAAGATAGACTATACTTTCTTCATATTCTTTTGTTTTTTTGATTTCGAAAATTTTAGCATAAAGGAAATCTAGTGTTTCGTTTTCATTCTCGAGAGCATCTTTTGGTGCAATTGTTTCTCTATCGAAGCTCATTAATCTAGCACAATGAGAATATCTAGATATTTCTTTTAGCTTATTTTGAAGATTAGTTAAATGTATTCTTGTTTGTTCGTTCATTTTTTATTCTCCATTTTTCAATATTATAAACCTAATAAATTAATTAATCGACAAAAGTGATAAATATGTTAGCAAAAAGAAAGACAAAACTCATGGTTTATGATACAATTCATTTATTGTATGGGGGTATATTATGGTTAAATTAAATACAGCAGAAGAATATATTGCTTATTTTATAAAACACCCAGAACCGTGGAATCTTTCTTTACCAATGGAAGAAAGAACTAAAGTTTTTGAATACGCAGATGAACATAAAATAGATAGCAAGGAATTTAGTTTTTTATATAGTTGGTGTTTACAATTTGGATTTGGTACTGAAAAAGATTTAAATAAATCAGTTGAATGGAACGAAAATAACAAATTTAAAGAAGTTGATCGTAAAAATAGTTTTATAGATTTTGATAATGCTTTTGATGCTTTTTATTTTTCTATTACAGAAAATGATGATAATGAAGATGCTGAAACTCATTCTGAAATTATAAACTTCGAAGAAGATTTATATGAATATTTAGAAAAAGCAAAAGCAGGAGATCCTTATGCAATGTATCAATTAGGATCATATTATTTTTATAAAAATCTCAACCCAGAAAAAGGCTTTGAATTGCTTAGCAAATCTGCAAAAGCTGGAAATCAAGCAGCATACAAAATTTTAGCTGAATGTTATGGAACAGGCTATGGAACTAAGGTTGACTATGATGAAAGACTTAAATGGATTTTAAAAAGTGCTTTAGTTGGCGATGTTGATAGCATGATTTCTTTAGGCGTTGATTTGATCTATGGCAATAATTGTGAAAAAAACATAACTGAAGGATTAAAGTGGATTGAAAAAGCTTACGATTATGATAATAAGATGGCACCACTTGCAGCTATAATTTGTTACATTGATGAAGACGTTAAAACAACTTTTACTACTAAAGTTTATAACAAATACAAAGAGCTTGCTGATAATGGCGATGAAGATGCTATTAAATTAATGCTTACAGCTATAATGGAAAAGCCTTCTAAGGAAAACCTTATAGAATCATATAAATATATAAAATTGGTAGATGTTAGCAAATACAAATTAACAATAGCTAGTTGGGCTTTAATTATCTTACAAAGTGAAGATAATTTTGACTTTGAAGAAGATGCTAAAAATATGCTTATTCAATTAGCTGATGAAGATTGTTTATATGCTTGTAAGGAATTAGGATTTTCATATGCTAACGAAATAAATCGTTTTGAAAAAGATCACAAAAAAGCAGCTAAATATTTAAAGATAGCAGCACAATCAGGAGATAAAGCTTGTGATATTGAACTTGGATATTTATATTCACTTGGAGAGTTTGGAAACGATTATGTTCTTGAAGCAATAAAAATATTATATAACCATTTAGATAGCTCATTAGCTTTGGATGGATTGATAAATTGTTATGCCTTAAATGAATTTAATAAGAACTATGAAGTCTGTCTTAAATGCTTACAATTATTAGAAAAATTAGATGATGAAAAATATTATGACAATGTTTGTAAAGTAGGATATGCTTTTTCTAGAATAGATATAATTGTCGATAAACTTAATGATAAGGATTTAAAGAATTATCCTCATATAGGATTGGCTTATTGTTCTGCTCTTTTAGCAAAAGATGATAGTAATTCTAAACAAAAAGTTTATAAAATAGTTAATAAAATAATTAGAGATACAAAATACCCACCAGCATATAGATATAAAGCGGCCTTTTTAGATGGTGAATCTAGACACACTGGAGTATTTGACAAGCAAGTTGTAACAAACTATAAAAAGGCAGCATCATGTTTAGAAGGATACAATTTATATATAGCAGATTATTATGCTTATTTTCTAAATGTTAATTTAGCTGTTAAATATTATATCGATGGTGCCTGTAATGGTGATAAGGGTTGGGCTAAAACTTTTATGAACTTTGTAATAGATAACACTGAAACTGATGATTTTTCAATATTTGAAAATGTCTTCAAAGTTTTAGAATCCAATGATGCTAAAAAACCAGATATGTTACTTCAATCATATAAGTTTAGAGAGGTAGCTGGATACAAGTGTGATCAAGCAGCAATTAACTATGTTTTTAATAACGCTCCCAAGAGCACATATTTATCAAATTTGTTAGGTGTTGCTTATTATGAAGGTGTTTATTTTAAAAAGAATGAAGGGTTAGCAAACTATAATTTTAGTATTGCAAAGAAAGACAATATTCAAGCAAAAATAAACTATTCAATTATCAACATTAATAATGGCAATTTAACTGAAGCCGGTGATGTATTAGCATCTATTAATGATACTTATGCTAATTCTAATTTGTTTTTAGCCAAATATTATTTTGCTACTAAATTAAAAGATGACTATATAAAGAATTCTTTGTTAAAAGATTTTAATAGCCAATTTATTAGAAAAATAGGTGGATTTAAGGATGGTTATATTGAAAAAGAAACTTATGATAAACTAGCATTGCTTGTTTTAGATGACTTAAAGCAAATAACAGATAAAGATACATATACATATTATCTTGCATTAGCTTATAGATATGGATTTGGATACAAAAAAGATATTGATAAATTCTTTGAATTATTAGAAAAAGCTAGTGAGAACTTGTGGGAAGCTAAAGTCTTATTAGGACTTAATTTAATGTATTCAACGACTGATACATATAATCTTGATCCTATGGATTCAAGTGGAGCTTTCTTTGATTTTGGATATATTGAACTTTTAGATGAAAATAGAAACGAAGAAGAATTTTCTAAAGGAGTAGATTTGGTTTTACAAGCTTATCATATGAATCCTAAAGGATTAGATAAACTTTGTTTAAAGTTAAAGAAATTAAATGTTATTTATGAAGATAAAGAAGACTAAATAACAAATTAATCTTGAAAAAACGATTAATCTTATGTATATTATTACATGCGACTTACTCTCGGCTTCGAAGTAAAAAACTCCTGTTCGTTACTGGGAATAAGTTAAGATTTAATGGAGGAAAGAAAAATGGCTTTATCAAAAGAAAAAGTCGCTGCTATCGTTAAGGAATTCGGTAAGGACGAAAAGGACACAGGTTCAACTGAAGTTCAAATCGCTCTTCTCTCAGCTCAAATCCAAGCTTTAACAGCTCACCTCAAAGCAAACAACAAAGACCAATCTTCAAGACGTGGTTTATTCATTCTTGTTGGTCAAAGACGTGGTTTACTCGATTATCTCGATAGAAAAGATCACGAAGCTTATCTTGCTTTGATTGCAAAACTTAACTTACGTAAGTAAGAAATTAGGCAGGCATATAATGTGCCTGCTTTTTATTTGTGGTATACTAATAAAAAAGATTTATATGATATTATATTTATAAGGTGAAAAAATGAACGAAAACAAAAGTCAATCTGTCTTTGGTGGAACTGGTAGCGTAACAGAAAGTATCGAAGAAAAAGTTCAATCTAAATATACAAAAAGATTTTATTCTTTGTGTCTAGTTGTAGTTTTATTAATTGCAACTGTTGTTTCTGTTGCTTATACAATTGGTAGAAAAGACAAAGACAATAGAGATTATAAAGATGCGAAGTATCAATTAAGAGAAATAAGTGATATTTCAAAAATCTTAAGTGTTGAAACAGGAATGTATTATTTAGTTTTTTATTCTGATACTTGTAGTATGTGTGAAACAATTAAACCAACAGTATTAAACTACATTGATAGCGATAGTGGCTATAATCACAATCTTTATATAAGTTCTATAGAAGCACCAATAGTTAACGATTATGATATTAATTCTTTAGTGGGCGTCAATTCATATTTAGAATTTAAAATGAATGGATATCCAACCATGATTGAAGTTAATAATGGAACAATTACTGGAGCTTGGGAAGGTACTACAATAGTTAGTCAACTTATGAGTTAAAAGGAGTAATTATATGGAAAAGAAAGATTTTATTGATTTATTAAAAAACAGAGTAAGTGTTAGAAGTTTCTTAGATAAAGAAGTTTCTGATGAAGATATTAATTTTATTATGGATGCTGGTAAAATGGCTCCTACAGGAATGAATAGACAACCATTACTTTTCATCGCATTAAAAAATAAAGATATTAGAAAAAAATATGCTGATTTGATTAAAGAGTTTACGGAAAGACCAACAGATGCATATTATGATTCTCCAGTTGTAATTTTGTTTTTCTCCAAAGATTCACCTACAAAAGTATTAGATGGTGCTGCTGCATTAGAAAATATGCTTTTAGCTACAGCTGCTATTGATCTTGGGGCTTGTTGGATTCATAGATCAAGCTTTTTCTTCGCTTCAGAAAAAGGAAAACAATTCCAAAAAGAGATAGGTATTGGAGAAGAGTATGAATGCTTAGAAAGCATTGCGCTAGGCTATATTAAAGGTGATAAACCTCAATTTAAAGAGAGAGTTGAAGGCTCAAAGATTATTTAATGAAACACGTTGTTATTGGTGGCGGACCAAGCGGTGTTATTTATGCTTTAAAAGTGAAAAAAGATTATCCTAATGATAAGGTAGTAATAATTGAATCTAGCGATAAGTTATTAAAAAGAGTACTTGTATCTGGAAATGGAAGAGCTAATTTTTTCAATCAAGAACTTTTAGACAATAGTATCGATAAAGCTTATGACAATAAAGATGCTGCTTTGAAAATAATGGAAAAAGATTATGCTAGCAAAACTCTAGCCTTTTTAAGAGCGCTTGGGCTTATATATATTATCGATAATGCAGGAAGATTTTATCCTTATTCAAATTCATCACTAACTGTTTGGAAAGTGTTAATAGAAGCAATAAAAAAATTCAACATCGATGTTATTCTTAATGAGAAAGTGGTTAGTGTTGATGAAAGTAAAAAAACTGTTTTATTGGCATCGTTAAAAAAAGTAAAATATGACAAATTATTTGTTGCCGTAGGTGGTTATTCATATGATCGAATTAAAGGAATTAATAAGAGTTTGTTAGATTCTTTAATGGTAAAATATAATCTTTTTGAACCAGTTTTATGCCCGTTAAAGACTAAAGAAAAAATACCTGAATATTTAGTTGGTGCTAGAGCATTTGCAACTGTTAAACTACTTGAAAACGATAAAGAAATCTATTGTGAGAATGGTGAAATTTTATTTAAAAAAGATGGTATATCAGGTATTTCTATTTTTGATTCATCGTTATACATTGATTCAAATTCTAATAAAAAATATAAAGTTTTAGTTGATCTGACTAAAAGAGATAATTTCTGTATAGATAAAAATGATAAATCGATACCTTTAGATTTGATGATAAATGAAAGAATAGCAAAATATCTCATAGATAGATATAAAAATAGCGCTTATGAACACTTAGATTCTATAGAATTTAATATTAGTGGTAAATATGAACTTAAAGAATCACAAGTTTCTAAAGGTGGTATTTTACTTGATGAAATTGATTTACACAACATGTCATTAAAAAAATATTCAGATATATATGTTGGTGGTGAAATAATAGATTTAAGCGCTATTTGTGGTGGTTATAATATGGGTTTAGCATTTATAACTGGATATAAGGCTGCTTCAAAAAAATAAGCACCAAATTGATTAACATTTTATAAAATGTGTTAGTCAAAGGTGCTTTTTATTTATAAATTTTTAATTCCTTGATAAAGTTCTTCTAAAGTATATACTTCAAAATTTTCTGTAGGTAGATTATTTGGATTTAATAGACAATCTGAGATTAATATAACTTTAATACCTAATTTGCTAGCTATACCATCTTCCAAAACATCGTTGCCAATCATAACTGTTTCTTCAGCTTTAATATTTAATGCATTTAAAACATCTTTATAATATTCTAAATTTGGTTTGCAGTTTTTTGAGTTTTCAAAAGTAGTAACGAGAGGAAATGATTTTGGATCTAAGCCAATCCAGTTTATTCTTGAATAGGTAGCAATTTGTGGGAAAATAGGATTAGTGGCAATCGCAACTAAATAACCTTTATCTCTTAAAGTATTGACTATGTTTTTACTTGTGTCTGTTATAGGACAAACTTCTTTGCATTTTTGAAAATCAGTTTCGTAATATTTGATAAAGCGATCTTCATTTTTGTAATAATCCATACCACTTAATTTTGTAAAAGTATCAGCAAATCTTTCGCGGTTAGTTTCTAATCCGCCTTTTACCATACTTGCCGTACCTTTCCAAATATATTCAACTAATTTCTTTGGTTCAAATTCTGGAAGTGATTTGCATAAACCTCTAAAATATATATTTTGAAAGGCTTCCATATCCATAGGAAGTAATGTGCCATCTAAATCAAATAAAACATTTTTTCGTAATTCTAATTTTTTCATATATAACCTCATACTAGTATGTAATTTATCAAATTAAGTGAATAAAAAGCAAATAAAAGCTTCATATTTTGTAAATAATAAAAAAGCTATTGATAATAATTAAAATTTATCTTAATTATCAACAGCTTCTTTTTCATTATCTTCTTTTTGATTGATATCTATTTTTTGATATTTAATATATTCGTAACTTCCATACTTATTTATTGTATCAACCATGAAATCGTGAATAGCGTTGCGTAATTTTGTTCTATCGTTATCATAATCTTTTAGGAAGAATGGATTGCTAATAATTACTGTAATTTTTGGTTTTTTATATTTCTTAATTTTTCTTTGTCTATACAATACTACAAAGGCATATGCTGGAGTATTAAATCTTATCGGATAGGCAAATGAATGATCAGGGAAATTTCTAATTTTATTGTAGTAAGGCCATATGTGTGCTTCTGGATAAAGAAAGATAGCTCTTTTTTTACTAACTAAATATTTCAGGTATTTTAAGTAATTTTTAGTTGATTGAAGTGTAGAAGGAATAGGAATGCCACCTAAAATTGGAATAAACATATTTAATCCTGGAACGGATACAGCATCTGGAGAAACAATTATTGAAGCTCTATGTGGTCTAGCTAACATAGCTGGATTAAACGCATCTACTACTGATTGTGTGTGGTTTCCATATATAAAATAGCCAGATTTACATCTTTTTAATGCTTTTCTATTAACATATTTTACTCTTCTTATAAAAGTTAAATAAAACCATATTATGGGAGTTGCAAATATACGATAAACAAAAAATGCTGCAAAGTGCCAAAAAATATTATGATGGCGATATTTGTAATTTCCATCAATAATCTTAGGCTTGATATGGGTTCCGGCGAAATCATCATTCATTTCGTCTGTATAATAAATAATTTTTTGCTTCATAATTACTACTTTAAAAGTATACCATATTTATTAGATACTTAAAATAGACTTGAAGTATTTGTTTTTAAGCAATAATTTATTTGTAAATTTTAAATTCTTTTGCCAATTGTCACCTTAATTCTTCCACTTTTTGTTTGACTACCAACTTCTATTATTTTATATTTGCCCTTATGTCTTACGCTAATTTCATCATTTTCTTTGATTATTTGGCTGCTATTTTCAGTTTCTAGCCCATTAACAAATACCAACTTTGATGATATAAGCTCTAAAGTGTTACTTCTAGATAATCCTATAATTGCAGCTACAACAACATCAAGTCTCATTGAAGACAAGAAGTGCATAGTCTCTTGGTATTTTATTTCGTGTTCTATTTTATCGCTATAAAGATCAATTTTAACTGGAGCATTTCCAACATAATTTAGCTCTGATTCAATATATTTGCTAATCTCTTCTGTGCAAGCAAAAAAGGCGTCTTTTTCTGGTGTTAAAATTATATCTCCAATACACTCACGTTTTATGCCTAAGCCCATTAATGCACCTAAAATGCTTCTGTGATTTAATTCATAATATTTTTTGTTATAAATTATTTTGTAAATGTTTATTTTGAATAATTTATTATTGTTGCTTTCATAAGGTGTTAATAAGCATCTTACACGTTCACTATTTGTAAAACCACCATAAAAATAGCAATTTATATAGTTGTTATGACCGAATAAACATTTATTAACAATTGCTTTTTGAGTTTCATCTAAAAAAGAAAGTAAAATAACTTTACCTTCATAGCATTGATCGATATCTGATTTAATTTTTTTAGTAAATCTTTCAATTTCTTCCATAATACAAATACACTTGTATTATAGCATTTTTATATATTTCTATAAACTAACTTTGTTCGTTTTTGATTGCCATAAATATCTATAGTTGTACCTTCAGAAACAGGGACAAATCCAAAAGAATGTAAAAGGTTAGAGCTTATTAAATTATCTGTATAATATTTGGCCATTAAGTATTTATATTTGATAAAGTAATCATGTGAAGTTATCATTTCGTGAATTTTTATAATTGAGCTTTTAGCATAACCTTTATTTCTATATTGTGGCAAGATAGCGTAACCTATTTCTAAAGTTGGCTTTCTAAATAGTTCAGTTTTAAATAGAGAAAAAACTCCGATGCTAATTTGAGTTACACTATCCTTTATAACGTAATTAATAACTTTTGAATCACTATTTGACTCATATATGAATCTTTCAGCGGCTTGTTTAGATTGTATTTTCTTTATTCCTGACCAATATGCAGTTTCTTTGTTCGAATATAAATCTAATATTAATTTATAATCTTCATCTTTTAATATTTTTAGGTAAACTTGTGGTAATTTATAGGTATTCATCAATATAACATATGCACTTAGATAAACTATGTGCTAGTATAGAAAAGAGGTTTAATTTTATGGTACATTTTGGCAATTCTTGGGATGAAGTTTTAAAGGGTGAGTTTGATAAAGAATATTATTTAAAATTGCGAGAATTTTTAAAATTTGAATATTCACATTATGTAATTTATCCTAAAATGGAGAACATTTTTAATGCTTTAAAGACTACTTCATATGAAGATGTTAAAGTGTGTATTTTAGGACAAGATCCTTATCATGAACCTAATCAAGCTCACGGCTTAGCTTTTTCTGTTGAACAAGGCGTAGCTTTACCAAGATCTCTTATAAATATTTATAAGGAAATTAGTTCTGAACTTAATGTTACTATGTCTAGCACTAATGGTAATTTGACTAAATGGGCTAAACAAGGAATTTTATTATTAAACACTGTATTGACTGTTCGAAAAGGTCAAGCAAATTCGCATAAGGGAAAAGGTTGGGAAACTTTTACTGACGATGTTATTAAAAAATTAAATGAACGTGAAGATCCAGTAATATTTGTTTTGTGGGGAAATAATGCTAAAACAAAAGAAGATTTAATTACTAATAAAAGACATTATATATTAAAATCGCCACACCCAAGTCCACTAAGTGCTTCTTATGGCTTTTTTGGCAACGGTCACTTTAAGAAAATTAATGAGATATTAATAGAAGAAAAAAAGGATCCAATTGATTGGGCCCTTTAGATACTAATTAATTGATATAGTTACTTTTAATGTGTTTGGATTTATTACAATTGTAATAACAGAATTTGTAGTAACATTATTTAATTGATATGACTTTCCATTTCCATCGAGGTTTAAAGTTAAATCATCGTTGATTGACCAGTCTAATGCAGAGTAATCAACGCCATCGAAAAATTTTAATTTTATCTTTCCATTATCGACATTTTGTGGAGTAAATGTTATTGAGTAATCACCAGTTGTACTATTATAAGTTAAAGGCATGTCTTTGTTTTGAGACCAGTTATTAAAGCTTCCTATTAAGTAAACTTCTCTTTCTGGTAAAAGCTCACCAGCAACTGATTTAATAACATAATTTAAATCGATTTTGATAGTTTTATTACTTACGTAAGTCATAAATGTTTCGTTAACATCATCGTTTTCTTTGATGTTAGAAAAACTTACTGGTTTAGTTTCGACAGAATTTATATTAGTTATTGTGCTTTCATTTCCATAAGTTTCATATGCTATTTGATATAAACTATCGAATTTATTTGGGTTCATCCAATCAGAATTTTTTAAAGCTTTTATATAATTTAAATAAATGGCTTTATATTTATTAGGAGTACTAGCAAGTATTGTTTTTGTGTAAAGTAAATTCGAAGTTTTACCATTAGCTGCTTTCGTGGTGAATATGTCTTTATTCATCATAGCGTTTCCATCAGGATTATAATCTTTAGTTATTCCAAAACAACGATCGTTATCTATAGGTATAATAATTGCTTTACCATCTGTTCTTCGAATATAAATCATGTAATTATTGTTGTTATTTCTTAAATTATCAGGATTTCCTATGATGTAATTACAAGCTTCAGTTATAGCAAAATACTCTAAATCAACTTTGTTTTCTATGACGTTTAGTTCAGCTGAATTGATTGTTTGAATAAGATCTTTTAATCTTGTGTGACCAGTATTTTTTGTTTTATTTGTTTTAAGTTTATAAACTGGTATATATGAACCACTATTATTTTCAACTCCAACTCTTTTATTGGATATTGAATCTAACGATAAATCTGCTCCGTTACCATAGCTACCCTCACCAACTCCATAAGAGCAGTCGTATAAGTCACCATAGTTTTCTCCTTCAACTCCATATATACCTTTCTTTTCATTTTTCCAATTTGCCATGTTGACAAAAGAACCATTTTGAAGAGAACGTTTTATAAGTGATTTAGAATCAGGCTCATATAGCATATATAAGCCCATTTGATTATTAGTTCCATTAGTCTCATTAATACTAAAAGTAGATAATCCAACATGTTGGCTTATAATTCCAGCTGCCCTATATACTCTACTAGCGTAAATTTCTTTAATATAAGTTCTGTCTTGGCTTTTATTCCATTTAAGATCTAATCCTGATAGTCCTAAAAACTCGCGATCTTCTCTTTCTTTTTTAGCTGTTACATCAGTCCAAACTTTGGCTTCATCACCATAAAGGTCATGGTCATCAAAAGTTTCGTCAAAAGACAATTTAAAATGGTTTAAATTGCTGACTTTACCATCTTTATAGACATCAGTTCTTGATGTGTTACCTTTTTGTCTTATTCCAACTTCATCAAATTCCCATGTAAATGTATTTGAGTAATTAGTTAGGCTAATAGTAACTTTCTTAGCAATTCGATAGGCCTGATTTTTATAGCCTGTTTCATAATCTTTTTGAAGCTTAGTAAGTTCACTTGGTTCTATTTCAACGTTGATATTAATTTCATTTTTTAAATTGAATAAGTCATCATATGTGACATCATCTTTACTATCAATGACTCTAGCTTCAGTATCTAGAGTATCTATACTTATGTTTTTATAAGCGTCTTTTTTGTAAATATCTTCTACTTCTTCGTTAGTTGATGAGCTAATTGATGAAGAGGAAATATTTGATACAGAGCTTGAACTTGATGTAGCTTGTGATGAGCTTGTTAAAGTTGAAGAACTGACAACGACACTACAACCTGATAAAGAAATAAGTAGAGGTAATGTTAAAACTAATTTTTTATTCATAATAATTTCCTAAATCTTAGGCTATAAACCTATAATATAATGATAATATCAATTTATTTTAGTAAAATCAAAACAAATATTATTTAACAAAAATATATTGTTTTTGTTGGGTGTTTAACGCTATTTAAAGTATAATATGACCGAGGGATATAAAATGGATCAATTTCAAATTTATGAGAATTTTATCAATTTATTTTCTAATGATGAAGAAATCCGTTTTAACGCGCTTTTAGGCAAAAGAGATTGGATTTTAAATCGTTACTATATAGCTTTTAATTTTGCTAGTAGAGGTAGTGAAGAAAGCTACAGTGATTTAGAGTGCTTAACTCGTCAAGGCCTCCCATTTAAACATCTTAATCAGCCACGTCTTGTTAATACTTCTTTAGCAAACAGAATTGCCAAGTTTAATAAAAAATTTAAAATTATAAAACTTTACGACAGTTTGCCAGAAAGACCTAATAAAGACACTTTCTTTGTTGAGGTTAATTTTAAAAAATTAGATAAAAGTGACTATAAGACATTAGTTCCAAATTTCTTTTACTGTTTAAATAAATCTTATTTAAATATAAAACAGTTTTTAAGTAATGATATTCGTTCTTTATTATTACCTGCATTGATTGGCAATGATAATGAATCTGTCATTGTTTTGGATAATAAATATTTAGAAAAAAACATTTTTAAAATAGATGGAATGACTAAAATTTATCTATACGATGATATAAGTGAACAAATGGAAGATGTTATTGAGAAAATTGTTAAGTATACTAACTTAAAGGTGGTGATTGTTCATGCCTAATAATATTTTAGAATCATTACTAGTTTCTATAGGTTGTAGTCTTAAAGATGAAAAACCTGTTAAGGAAATAGCTACAAAAGCTTTAAGCAGAATTGCAAACACGTTAAAAACTGATCCTAATCAACTAACAAGTTGGAGTAAAGAAACGATTATATCTTATTCTATTTACGAGTGGGCTTATGTTTCTTATGGAAAAAACGATGAAGAAAGAAATGATCTTTTAGATAATAAAGCATTGTTAAATTCTATTTCAACATTAGTAAGTGAAAAATTTTTATTGATTAATTTAAGACCACAAGCTTTTCAAAGTCACGTGTCATCTTTTTCGCCAGTTTCTAGTACGGCAGAGGCAATATTGTCAAAGATGGATTTAATAAATTCGAAAGTTTGTAAACATGATCCAACTAAAACTTTAATACCAGATTTATTCGATAGAATTATAAAAGAAGCTATTGGAATAGTTAAAATGCTTAATTTAGGATTGGCTAACGACGCTTATGGCTCTTGGAGAACTTTACACGAAGCGGAGTGTATAATTAAACTTCTTATTGAAGGAGGGGATGATCTTCAAAGAGTATATTTAAAGCATATTGTTTATAACAACGCTTTTAGAGAAGCGATAGAAGACAAAGATGCTACGGATCAAATATTTATTCAAATGAAAGCTGAAATGAAAGACAAAGGCTTAAAAAGTAAAGATATGAAGAAATATATAGAATATGGTTGGTTATATTCTTCTAATTCTTTTGATTCGACCAATCCAGCTTTTAAATTGAATTTCAGAGATGGTGTTCAAAAAGCGGCAAAATTATCAAAATATTCAGTTTGGTATGAAGCTGCTAGTGAACTTTCTCACTCTTCACCAGTATTTTTCTATTCACGTGAAGAATATTTTATTGAATTAGCCACTATTGGACTTTATGATGTCCTTGAACGAATTGAAGATATGTTTTATAAATATATGGAAAGATATGGCGTAATTACCCAAATAGATCAAATTTCACGCTCTATTTTACATGATCAAATGGTAATTATTGCTCACGATAGGAGAATATTGTTCCAAGATAAATATAAGGATGCAGAATTATATGACGAAGAAGAAATTTGAGGCAGTTGCTTTTGCCGTTGACGATGAAGGAAAGGGAATGGTTGCTGATAATGGCGTTACATTTTTTGTTCCAAATTTACTAAAAGGTGAAAAAGCAGAAATAGAAACAACTTTTAGCTATGGAAAACCTTCGGACGCAAGAGTAGTTAAAAGACTAACTAATTCTCCCGATAGAGTGACTCCAAAATGTAAATATTACGATAAATGTGGTGGTTGTTCTATTATGCATATGTCATATGAATCACAGCTTAAGTACAAACAAGAAAAAGTTTATAACTTATTAAAGAAATTTGGAAAAATAGATGTTAAAGTCAACCCTACTGTCGGTGTAGAAAATCCATGGAATTTTAGAAACAAAATTCAAAAACCAGTTAGACCTGGAAAGAAAAAAGGTGAAATTTCTGTCGGCTTTTTTGCTGAAAACACCCATAATCTTATTTCGGTTGATAATTGTTTAATTGAAGATAAAAGATCAATTGCTATTACTGATAAAATACTTGAACTATGCAAAAAATATAAAGTTCAACCATATGATGAAGATAAAAGAACAGGTTTATTAAGACATATTTTAATTAAGACATCTTTTACTTATGACGAAGCTATGGTGTGTTTTGTTACGGCCCAAGATGTTTTTCCAGGTATAAAGAATTTAGCTAAAAATTTAGTTAATGAAATGCCTATTATTAAAACAGTTGTTCAAAATATAAATACTAGAAAAACAAATGTTATTTTAGGTGAAAAAGAAAGAATAGTTTATGGCCCTGGAAGAATTAAAGATAATATTTTTGGCTTAGATTTTTTGATTTCAGCTAAATCTTTCTATCAAACAAATCCTAGACAAATAGAAAAACTTTATGGCTTAGCAATTGAAGGAGCTAAATTGACAGGTACAGAAAAAGTACTTGATGCTTATTGTGGCACAGGTACAATTGGTTTATGTGCTTCAAAATACGCTAAAGAAGTTATAGGTGTTGAGATAGTTAAAGAAGCAATAAGAGACGCTACTAATAACGCTAAGATCAACGGTGTTACAAATGCTACATTTATTGCTGATGATTGTACAGATTATATTTTAAATAATTTAGATGAGCACTTTGATGTTATCTTTATGGATCCTCCAAGAAAAGGTTCTACTCCAGAATTTTTAAATGCTGTTAAAAAGATGAGCCCTAGAAAAATAGCATACATCTCTTGCAATCCTGTTACTTTAGCACGAGACTTGGTATTTTTAAAGGATGAATATAGCATTGACTTTGTAACTCCAGTGGATTTATTTCCACATAGCGCTCATGTTGAGACTGTGGTGTTGTTAAATAAGAAAAATGACTGAAAAAGCTCAGTAAAACTGTGGTTTTCGGGCAATCGGACAAATTTTGGCATCGGGCAGGACGAACGCTTCTTGGTAACTTATCTAAAGATAGATTGGGTAAAAAATGTGAGAGTTGAGTTGCTGAGTTAGATGTTGTGGTAGTTGTGACTGTGAGATGGATGCCATGATAAAACAAGGATTCCTCGCTTCCATCAGTGGCAGGAGCGAAAATATAATAAAAGAGGTGATAATTTATGGACAAGATTCACATAGAAAAAGGGAGTGTGCAAGAAACGCTGATCATCCCATTATACGGACGGAAGCTTTGCGCGGAGCAATTTCCAACGTTGTATCAGGATAAATACGCCGCAAAAATCTGTGAGAGTATCGACTATGATTTTTCAAAGTTGAAAAGCAAGGAAAACAGCGCCATGTACCAGTTTGGTGCATTAGAAGGCGCTATGCGTGAAAAGGATATGCTTTGGGAAATTGCGGATTATCTGAAGACGCATCCGAAAGCCGCAGTAGTCAACTTGGGCTGTGGACTGAATATGACCGGCAGAACAGCGGATAACGGAACCTGCTGTATCTATAATCTTGATTTTCCGGACGTGATAAAGTCACGTAATGAGATCATTTCTGCCGGAGAAAGAGAAGAAAATATAGCCTGTGATCTGAACGATTTTTCATGGATGGATAAAATCAATGCAAAGGACGGTGCTATTCTGTACGCTGCCGGAGTGTTTCATTATTTCACTACACAGCAGATAAAGAACATGGTCATTGCAATGGCAGAAAAATTTCCGGGAGGCAGACTTGTTTTTGACGCGGTTGGAAAATTTGGAAGAGACAAACTCTTGAAGAGCACTTTGAAAAGCATGGGCATGAATGATGTATCTGGGCTTTTCTATGTAAATGATACTTCCGAACTTGAAGGATGGTCTAAGAAGGCAAAGCTCATGTCAAAAAAGAGTTATATGCAGGGCTATTATAAACTCGATGATCCGAATATCAAGGGTATTCACCGCTTCCTCGCAAAGCTCTGTGACAGCCTTGCTAAGATGTATATCTACCGTATGGATTTTTCCGATTAAATGAGAGGATGGAAAGACAGATGGCGAAAATAGATGTGTGAAGGCTCCCACACTGCCATCACCGGCGGTGTGAAGCGGAAACCCAAAATCGAATTATGAAAGGAATACATACTATGAACGTTTCCATTGGGAAAAGACTTATTGCCTGGGATATCTTCGAAGGGTATGTGAAGAAGTAGAAAGATCATTTGATGGAGAATGCGAAATAGTCGAGCTTGAAAGCTCAAAGAGCGCAACCCATACATGCAGGGTTTACCGTTTTTACCAGTTGCACAGTCATGTTTTAAATGCAGTAGACATGTTCCTTCCGCACTGTGCCTCGTATTGGTAGACCTGTTCCTTGCGTCTAATCTACGCATGTTGAGATGGTGGTGTTGCTGAGTCGCAAAAACGGCTAAATGCTTAAACTCGTAAAAAATGAAGGATTTCCTAATTACAGAAAATAATGGAAATCCTTTTTTTGTGAATAAAAAAGTTTATATACTGTAAAAATAAAGTATTTACTAGTATGAGAAAATAGATCAATAGCAAAAATGAACACAAATCTTGTGTTGTATTGATACTAGAATAGATGGTAAGTTACTATATAACGTGATGATAATAATTTAAAATATGTAATTGTCAATAGAATTATGTAGCTTATTATCGGTTAAAAATGTAGTTTTCAAAATATAAAATAGAATTAAAATTGATTAAGATGTGGCTCGATTTAAAACATATATTTGTTTTAGTTCTTCATCAAATTAATAAAACAGTGATTTTATAAACACTGGTTCAACCTGAATCTTCGACTTTTATTATTATCAATTAAAAAAGATGCATTTATATAGATAATATTTTAAGTTATAAATAATAAAAATAAGACAAAGACTTTATGGAAAAATAAAAATGGATAATGAATTAATGTTAATAAAACCATCAAAAGATTACTTGGATGAATTAAAGGCTTATAGAGAAGATTTTTTGAATAATGGTGACTCAATGGATGGATGTGGGCCTTTAAGAAAATATGATGATATGAATGAAGATCTTGAGATGACAAATAGATATCTTAAATTAGAAACTCTCCCTAAATGGATGATTATTGCAACACAATTTTTATGTGTTAGAAAAAGTGATAATAAGCTAGTAGGTATGATACAAATAAGACATTATTCTAACGAATATTTGGAAAAGTATGCTGGACATATTGAATATTCAGTTAGACCATCTGAAAGAAGAAAAGGATATGCATCATGGATGCTTAATAGTATTAAACCGTTTTGCAAAAGTATTGGCTTAGATAAAATACTAGTTTGTTGTTTTAATACTAATGTTGGTAGTAGAAAAACGATACTTAAAAATGGTGGAATTTGTGATGGCACAGTCTATTATGAGCCTAAAAATAATTATTTAGAAAGGTATTGGATTGATGTAGCAAATAGCTAAAAGAGCAAAAATATACCTTATTGGGTATAATGCAACTCCATAATAGCTTTTTAATACCCGTTAAGGTATAAAAAACATTAAATTGTTGAACATTATACCTTGTAGGGTATATAATTTAACAAAAGGTGAATATTATGAATGCTATTGCTGAATTTATCAAAAATAAAAGAAAAGAATATGGATTAACACAAAAAGAATTTGCAATTCGCTCTGGATTAGGACTTCGCTTTGTCCGTGATTTAGAACAAGGAAAAGTTACTCTTCGATTAGATAAAGTAAATGTTGCTCTTTCTATGTTTGGCATGGAGGCTGGTCCTGTGAGAAAGGAAGAAGAGAACAAATGATTGAATTAAGAAAAGCATACGTTTATATTTGTGATACTTTTGCAGGTGTTCTTTCTGAGACTGATTTTGGTTATTCTTTTGTTTATGATGAAGAGTATTTAAAATTAAAAAATCCAAAAGCTATTTCTTTAACAATTCCATTAAGAAAAGAGCCATATATTTCTAAAACACTATTTTCTTTTTTTGATGGTTTAATTCCAGAAGGATGGCTTTTAAATGTTGTTAGCAGAAATTGGAAAATCGATATTAATGATCGTTTTGGACTTTTACTTGTTTCTTGTAAAGATACAATAGGCAATGTAAGCATTGAGGAGAATAAAATATGAACTGTTTATGCTGTGGTAAACAATTAAAAGAAGAAAATGAATTTATGTGGCATAAAAGTTGTATTAAGCATTTTTTTGATACGCCATATTTTCCTGATATAGAAATTAGTGAAGATGTACTTCAATATATTATAACTAATAATATTAATAAAGGTTTAACAATTCCAGGAGTTCAAAAAAAATTATCACTTCATCTAAGTTTTGAAAATCATAAGTCAAGGCTTACACTTGTTGATTATCCGACTGGTTATATTCTTAAACCACAAGTAAATGAATTTAAATGTTTGCCTGAAGCTGAACACTTAGTTATGTCAATGGCTGACAAAACTGGAATTTCAACTGTACCGCATGCTTTAATTAAAAAAGATGGAATTTTTGCTTACATAACAAAAAGAATAGACAGAGTTTATGATAAAAAACAAATAAAAAAAATTGCAATGGAAGACTTTTGTCAATTAGATATGCGATTAACAGCTGATAAATATAAAGGATCATATGAAAGATGTGCAAAGTTAATAAAAAAGTTTTCAGGACAACCAGGATTTGATTTGTCAGAAATATTTATTCGCCTTGTTTTTTCTTTTGTTGTAGGCAATTCTGATATGCATTTAAAAAACTTTTCTTTAATTGAAAATAATGGTAAATATGTTTTATCAAAAGCTTATGATTTATTGCCAGTTAATATTATTCTTCCTGAAGACAAAGAAGAATTTGCATTAACTTTAAATGGGAAAAAAACAAATATAAGAAAAAAAGATTTTGTTATTTTTGCAAAAGAATGTGGAATATCTGAAATAGCAGCAAGAAAAATGATTCAAAAAATAGTTTCATTAAAACCAGTTTATATTGATATGGTTAATGAATCTTATATTCCACAAGATGAAAAACAAAGCTTTATTAATTTAATAAATGATAGATGTAAAGTACTAGCATAAAGCAATATTTTTATATATTAGAAATATTTTTGTGTTATATATATAAATATCAATTATTAAATAAAATATAGACAACTATATTTACTTGATTTATACTTTAAATGTAAAAGTTAGTTATAACAAACCTCAAATTTAAAGTAGGAGGATTATCTATGAAAACCTTAGTATTTGGCGCAGGTGTTTTGGGCTGTAATCTTGCAAGAGATTTATTTAAAGCAAAGAAAGACGTAACTATTCTTGCACGTGGAAAATGGGCTGAAGAAATAAAAAGCAATGGCTTAAGAATAAAAGATAAATTTAAACCACGTATGTCTGTTAGTCATATTCCGGTTATAACTGAGCTAGTACCTGATGAACAATATGATGTTATATTTATTACTTTACGATATACGCAACTTGAATCTATATTGGATATATTACGTTCAAATAAAACAAAGAATATTGTTTTTGTAGGTAATAATGTTCATGCTAAAGATTTATCAGAAAAATTGCCAGAAAAAAATGTTTTATTTGCTTTTGCAAGTTCAGCTGGTCATCGAGAATCAAACTATGTTGATTCAATTGATCTTAAGAAAATTACTATAGGACAATTAAAAGATTCTCAATCAAATGAACAGTTTATTAAACAAATATTTGAAGGCTCTAAGTGTAAGATTACATATGAACCAAATATGGAAGACTATCTTCTTTGTCATGCAGCCTTTGTTTTACCAATAGTCTTTGCATGTTATAAAACTGATGGAAATTTGAAAAAAATAAAGGGAAACAAAGCGTACTTTAATAAAATAATCGATGCAAATATTGAAGGATATAAAGCTATTCGTAATGCTGGACATGCAATTTTACCTAAAGAGGATGAAATCTTTGAGAGTCCGAAATATAGAAAAACATGTTTAAGATTCTTTAAGCTAATGTGTGCGACATCTTTAGGAAAAATTTGTGTTTCAGATCACGCGATGAATGCTGTTGAAGAAATGATTTCACTCAATCGAGATTTAAAATTGCTCTTTGACAAAACTGATGCTAAATATCCTGTTTGGGAAGAATTAGAAAATGATGCAAAGAGGTATTTAAAATGAAATATACAGGTATGCCTTTTGGGATGTGGATGTTATTTAATAAATCATTTAGGAAGCAATTAAATAGTGTTTTTGAATATGATAAGAAAACTTCAAAAGTAATTATGCGTAAAGCAAAACCAAAATATAAGGAAATAATATCAGAATTACCAGAATTTGAAAAGAATGATCGATTTAAGATGAACATTGTGAATACAGCGTTACTTGGTTCAATAATTCTTTCAATGCCAGAACGACCAGATGTTGAAAAATTAACTGATTATTATGCTAAATCGATGATGACAAAACTTATGAAATGGTTTTGTGTTAAGAGTGGTAAGAAAAAGTTCACTAAAAAAGATATTGATGGCATGAAAGCAACAGAGAAATTAAAAGCCGCAGATAGAAATCCTTTCTCATGGAATATGGAGTATCTTGAATATCAAGATGGTAGCGGATATGAAGCAAGATTTACTAAATGTGGTATATGCGTTTTGATGAAACAGCTTGGACTTTACGATTTAACACCAGCCCTTTGTCATCTAGATTACACTATGAGTGAAGCTGGTGGAGCATCTAATTTTGTACGTGAATATACATTAGCTTCAGATGGTCCTTATTGTGACTGTGGCTATAAGAAAAGAAAATAAAAAATGCAAGTATTAATAAAAATACCTGCATATTTTTGTAATTTAATTAACAACAAAATTAATTTAAATAGTAAATTAATTAAATTGAATCAAAGCTTCCACAACCATTATATTGAATATATAAATTTCTATTAAGTGTCTTTAATTGCTTTATAGCTTTTTTCATAATAGATATTTTATTGTATTCAATTGAATATAGAAAACCTTTATAAGGTACATGACTATCTTCATATATTTCATAGTCAAATTCATCTTGAATAACGTTACCGTTTTTATCTTTGAGCAGAAGATCAATTTTTAATTCGCATTTGTTATTAGAATTATTGATTAACCAAAGTTGATCATTGTTTCCACATAATTCAAAATGATAATTTTTCAAAATAATTTCCTTAATGAAATCATCTTTTGAAATGTATTCCTTACTTAACAATAATAATTCATTCATACTTATTATATTTCCTCCTTTTATTTTTTCTTCCATCGCCTTTAGATATTAAGTAATTTCTTAAATCTCGTTTTTTATCAAATACTTTATAATACTTTCTAGTATTCTTTTTGGCATTTGGTTTCATGTTAGGTGCTAAAGCGACAGGTTCTTTTTTAGTCACATCAGAATATCTATCTAATTGCTTTTTTAAACCTCTAGCAGCTCCACTTTTTACTTCGATTGCTGTTGAAGGTGTTTCAATATCAATTTCTGAATATCTAGCTTTATTATTGAGAGAATATATTTTTCTTCTATCAGTAATTATTACTTTTTTACCTAGATATTTAGATATCTTTTTTTCATATTTTTTACCTTTTTTGCAATTAGATTTCTTTGAAAAAAATTTAAATATACACATTTATATTTCACCTCCTTTCGTTTTGTTGTAATCAAATTACGATGTGATTTTATCAATTATTTTTGCTACAAAACGAAAAGTATCCATTTTGGATATCAAATATAAACGAAGTATCTAAAAAAGATACTAATATTAATAATTATTGGGGAAAAGTTCACGTTCCTTTTTTCCATATTCGTTATAAAATAATTTATATTCATTATATTTTTTGGAGATTATAGAGAATTCTAATGAACTAATTATTAAAGAAATTAGTTGAAAAACAAGAATAAACCAATAGTTATTATTTAAAGATATAAAAGCAGTAGTTAAAATATTTATTGAAGCTATTGAAATAAGATTAAATAATGTAGAGTAATATCCGATTATTTCATGCTCATATATTTCTTTTTTAAATTTTTTATGGGTATAGGCGAAAAAACTTGAAAAATTGATTACTGCAGTATAGAATATCGAAATCAAATATATAATGTATATACCATTATCTAATTTATAAATTTCAGTTAAACAAACTATCATCCCAGGTATTAAAAACAAAGTTATTGAAAAAAATCTTAGTATCATTAATAAAAAATATTTATTATTGTTAACGTTTTTAATTTTATAATAAATATCATCAAGATAATTTATTATAAAAGTTTGCTTATAACCAATGGTATGTTTAATGAAAAAGAAAATAAGTATTATTATTGGAAAAAATACTAAAGTAAATAGTATGGAATATTTAGCAATAAAATATATTGCTATTGATAAAATTAAATTTATAAAAACAATTTTATAAATAATAGTTGATGGCTTTTCAAAACATGAATTCAAAAATTGGATTGTTAATTCTTGTTGTGCCATTATAGGATCATATTTCTTACTCGTTATTACTTCTAAAGCTATTTTTTCTTCATCATTATATATTAAATCGTTAGTTGTTACATTTAAAATTTTTGCTGCAGTAACTATATCATCAACACTATAAGACGACCCATTTAATTCTTTCTTTTTATAATAATCTTGTTTAGTTAACCCCATTTTTTCTTGAAAATCGGTTCTTTTTAGATTCCTTGAATCGATAAAAATTTCAATATTATCACTAATAATTTGTTGTCTACTTCTAGTTTCAATAAACTTTTTTTCTTTGTTATTCATTTAGACACCCTTCTACATAAATCATTAACTAATATTATAGTGAAAAAGATGAAATAATTCACCATAATTAATACATGTTTTTTCATACTAAGAAATATAATCTTTTTAAATTAATAAATAATGGTTATATTAATAGTGAAAGTCTTTTATAGGGGGTATCTATGCATAAAAAAGAGGCAAGTGAATTATTCAAGGTATTAGGAAATGAAGATAGAGTAAAAATTATGAAAATGCTTTATAATCGAGGAAACTTAACATTTTCAGAACTTCTACAAATTATAGGTTGTGATAATGCTGAACTTACAAATAGTTTAAATATTTTAATTGGAGTTGACTTAGTTTCGTATGATGGAAATGAATATTCGTGCAATAAAGATCATCTAAACGAACTATTATCGTTTATTGTTACTCCATGTGGATGTACTAGATAGTAATCTTTGGACTAGCTCCAAAGATTTTTATTTTTACAAACTTAGATAAAATAACAAAAAAATATATTTATTAGTTAATTCTAATTTTTAAACAACATATAAAAATACTAGTTCTTATCAACGTTTTTCTCACTTTTTGAAAAGCTTAAATACTTTTTACTAGCTGCAAAGTAATAGTTTTTCATTTTTGTATATAAATCGTTTGGAGATATTATAATTGCATTACTTCCAAAACGTTTAAAGTAGTGAACAATTTGATTATGTGAGCAATAAAAATAATAGTCATTACCTTCGATTTTGTCAGGAGTAGGACGATAAAGATAAATCTTTTTATAGAGCTTTAGACCTTTGTCGTTTAATCTAACAATAACAGGTTCTTCATTAGCAGATAAAAGTGGATATTCAACTCCATATTTTATTTGCTTTTCAAATAAAGTAATTGTATCTGATGAAATATCGCGTTTAAGATTTGTTAATGTTATATATTTAATTTTTGCTAATCTTATTGTTTGAGTTGAATTAGATGTAGATATTAAAACGTAATTATATAATTCTTCGCGCGAATGCGAAATTTTATATATAGAAGCGTTATTTATAATATGATCGTTTGTTAAAACTATATTTACTTGTTTGTCTTTTTTTATTGATTCCAATATTAAATTATAATTTTCTTTAAAAATAATTAGCTCTCTATAATTTTGCTTAAGATTAGAATAAGAGGTAAATAGGTTTCTATAATATGAGGCTAAAGAAGCATAAATTGAAAGATTATTTTCAATATTAATAATTGTTTTTTCGGTAATTTTTGTAGGCTTTAAATTTATTATCTCTTTTTCTTTGTCGTCTTTATAATATTCGCTTTTTCTAATTACTTCTAGTAATTTATCAATAGTTTCATCTTTGTCTCCTTTAAGTTTTCCATCAAGAGTTTTAGAAATACTTTCCTTGAAGCTTTTTTCATTTGAACTAAAGTGATCATAGTAATTTAAAATTATTGTATTAAAAAACAAATTCTTATTTAACTCGGTTTCATTTTTATAAAAGCCAAAGTTTTCACAATCTTTAAGTAGTATGTTATAAGCGTTTTTATTAATAGTTATTTTTATCTTTTCTAGCATATTTATTACCTCTTTTTTATAATTATATCCCTAAAAGGGGTCACAAATAAAGAAAAAATATTAAAATTTAAACTAGTATAGTATAAGGGGTCAAAAAATATTTTGCTTTTGATAATTTCTTTAATTATTTACAAATACTAGAATATGTGTGTAAGGAAAAGAGGTCCTTACGATAGGTGCTTACAGCAATCATTTTATTAATATGAATAAGAATGTTATATGGCATCGAGCGAGAGGTACATACAGCAATTTCAATTTAAACATCGAGGATATGCTAAACTGAAAAAGAAAATTTGTATCTCGTAGATTTTTTTAGAAAGAGAGGTAAAGATTATGGATTTAATTAATGCTTTAAAAATCGAAAACAATAATACTACTACAGAGAATGGTGCATTTGCATATACATCAACATTAAACTATAATCTTGATTTTTTTAATAACATTTCAAGTTTTAGAGAGAATCAATCAGCTTGTCTTAAAGCATTTAAAAAAGCTTTTGAAGAGGATAAACTTTTGGCCTTAAAAAATCTTTTTTACATGAGAAATATTAGAGGATTAGGTCAAGGAGAACGTGAGGCTAGTAAAACCATTTACAAATGGTTAGCTAAAAATTATCCAACTTTAATGTCTTTAAATATCGAATTAATTGGTGAATATGGTCGAATTGACGACTATTACGCTTTATTAGATACACAACTTGAGGATAAAGCTTTTGAATTACTTAAAAATCAAATTGATAAGGATTTAGTAAGTGAACATCCTTCTTTAACTGCTAAGTGGTTAAAATCATGCAATACAAGTTCAAAAATATCTAGACGTATGGGTCAAATTACGGCTAAACATTTTGGCATGAAGGAAAAAGAGTATCGTAAAATGCTTACTGCACTTCGTAAAAAGATAGACGTTACTGAGGTTAAGATGTGTGATAATAAATTTGATAGCATTATCTATGAAAACGTTCCTTCTAAAGCTATGCTTAATTATACAAGTGCCTTTGAATCTCATGATTCAAAACGTTTTGATGAATATATAAATCAAGTTTTGAAAAATAAAGCTAAAATTAATTCATCAACACTTTATCCATATGAGATCATATCAAAGTATAATTTAAAATATGGAAATAGCTTTTATGAACCTTATAATTACAATCCAGCTTTAGAGAGCCAATGGAACGCTTTGCCTAACTACGTGACTGATTCTTCATCAACTCTTGTTGTTGCCGACACATCTGGTTCTATGAAAGGCAAGCCTTTAAATGTTGCTTTGTCTTTAGCAATTTATTTTGCAAGATTAAATAAAGGCGTCTGGAATGATAAAATGATTACATTTTCATCTAAACCACACTTTATCGATTTTGTTGGATGCAAATCTTTATATGATTGTTTAGGCAAAATCCCTTGCATTAACGAAAATACAAACATTGAAAAAGTGTTTGATTTGGTTTTGAATGCAGCTATAAACAATCACGTTCCAGTTGAAAATATGGTAAAAAATATTATCATAATTTCAGACATGCAATTTGATAAGTTTGATAAAAAAAGAAAGAACAAGATTTCTTTTACAGACTATATCAAAGAGAAATATGAAAAAGCTGGTTATAAAATGCCAAGCTTGATCTATTGGAACGTTTGTGAGCGTACAATACCAACAGTTCACGCTTTAAGTAACGATAATAGTGTCAAATTAATCTCTGGCTTTAGCCAAAGCGCTTTTGATAGTATTATAAAATCACAAGCAATTGATCCTGAAACGACAATGCTTGATATCTTAAATTCTAAACTTTTTGACAAAGTTAGAGTTTAAGATAGTTTTGGCTGATGAAGACTCCCTTTCTTCATCTGGCACTACGTAGCTATTATTTAGCTACGAATAAAGAATTATAAAACCTTATATTTAGGTTTGCGCCACTAATTTAGTGGCGTTTTTATTTGTTAAAAATAAATTATTGTGAATAAAAAATTATTATTAATAGTTAAAGAAGAAGAGGAATAAATATAAACAAGTTCATAAGATGGAGGTTATATTTAGAAGATGGAACTAAATAATTAATATGAATAATCATATTTTCCTATATTTATCCCCTTTCACTATATATAACCGTAAGATTTCATATGTTTTTGCTCACTTTTTGATAAATTTTAATTTATTTACAATTGCTTTACAATTTTGAATTTATTGCTTTATTAATATTAATTGACAAAGTTAATTCCTAATAAAGTAAAAATTAATATCAATTATAAATTTATTGAAAAATTTTCAATGTTTATTTGATTATTTAAATAAATAAGATTATTATTTCCTTATAAATAAATGGGAGCAGTAGTGATTATTATGAAAAACAATATATTTTTAGAAAATTACCATAGTTTATTAAGTGTATACGATACACAAATTGCAATTAAATTAGTTAAGGATACATTTCAAAGAGAGTTAGCAAAAAATTTAGAATTAACAAGAGTAAGCGCTCCTCTTTTTGTAGATCCAAAAACAGGTTTGAACGATAACTTAAATGGATACGAAAAGGCGGTAGATTTTGTTTGCCAAGAAACAGGTAAAAGATTAGAAATAGTTCAATCGTTAGCTAAATGGAAAAGATTTGCTTTAAAAAAATATAATGTTAAAGGTTTATATACCGATATGAACGCCATTCGTCCTTTTGAAGAATTAGATAATATGCATTCACTATATGTCGATCAATGGGACTGGGAAAAGGTTATTTCAAGAGAAGAAAGAAATGAAGAATATTTAAAAGCAACTGTAAGAAAAATATATGATGCATTGAAAAAGACAGCAAAAATTGTTCATGAAACATATCCAGTTTTATCATATGATTTTCCAGATGAAATATTTTTTATAACAACAAATGAACTAGAAGAAAAATATCCAAATCTATCTAGAAAAGAAAGAGAAAATATTATTGCTAAGGAGCATAAAGCAGTTTTCTTAATGAAAATAGGAGATAAGTTATCTGATGGTTTACCTCATGATGGTAGAGCAGCTGACTATGATGATTGGAGTTTAAATGGAGATTTGTTAATGTGGTATGAACCATTACAAATTGCTTTTGAACTTTCTTCTATGGGAATTAGAGTTGATGATAAGGCTTTATCCTATCAGTTAAAAGAAAAAGGCGAGGAGTTTAAATTAGAATATCCATATCATCAAGATGTAATTAATTCCAGATTACCACTTACAATAGGTGGTGGTATTGGTCAATCACGTATTTGTATGTTTATGCTAAAAAAAGCTCATATAGGTGAAGTACAATCGTCTTATTGGGATGAAGAAGATATTAAAAAATTTAAGGAAAAAGGAATAGAACTATTATAAAAAAATCCAGATTACCATTCGTAATCTGGATCGGATTCAAACGACCAATTTAAGTTGAATTTAAAGTTAAGAGAGCTAATATCATAATATTGATTTAGCTCTTTTTTTAAACTCCCAATATATTGTTCCATAATGCATTTATAGCTTCTTTCTTTGATTTCATCAAACAAGGCTTGCATTATATAGTTTCTATGCTTCAAGTCAGTTGGAGCTTCTGTAAATGCTAAAGCATCGGCATCAAAAACTAAAGTGTTTTTTTCCATTAAGCTTTGAGTGTAATTAAATCTAAAATTTGTATATATGCCATTATAATGAATTTTATAAGCACCTACAATTTTTCCTCGATAGAATTCATAAAAGCCTTGATACCCACGATAATTTTCAGTGAAATAGACAATATATCTATATACGTTTTCGAGTGTTGAATTTAGCTTTACTTCGTTAAGCAACTTCTCTTTTTGATAATCTTTAATTTCAAGTGGTTTATCATCAAAAATTGATTCGAGATTTTTAATTACATCTATTCTAGGTTTATCGATGTTATCTTCAATGTATTTTATTGCGTATAACATATCGCTACTTGATACATTAATATCGTTTCTTTTATTAATAATGTTATCCCATTCATCGTAACGCTTGATAAAGAAATTAGTGTCTTTAAGTGATTTTGCAGCTAAAATTATTGCTATTTCATAATTATATTTTACGAATGGCTTTTCTTTGACAATCATATATAAGATATTGGCAGCGTTAAAAGAAGTGTTAACATCATCAATATCTAAAAATGACTCTGAAATTATTTTATTAAAATCAATCTCATCTTTAAGTACACCAAAATCTTCAGATAAATTGTTGAGCTCTCTTATCTTTTCTAAATATTTTAGATAATCTATATCCTCATCTATTTCCTGATTTAACATATAATATCCGCCTTGATAATCTTGGCTTTGCACTGATATCTTTTTTAATGTTTGGAAAGCGTCGGCATATTCGTATAAATAATCTAAATCATCAACTTCTTTTTGTAACTTCTTTTCAGTAAGTAAAAAGGTCCATATGTATTTGCTTAAATCTTCAGTAGCATTAGATAATGATTCTATAAATTCGTTTGATTTTTGTTTTAAATATTTACGCAAAAGTAAAAAGACAATATTAATATTAAAATATGAAACATCATCGATTTTAATTTCACTAAAATCGTCAATGTAATAATCGCATTTTAAACTTAATATTCCATATTTAATGTCACTTCTTTCATTAATAGTTTTTAATAGTGTCTCAGTTGTATCTTTTTTCATCCATAATTCGTCTTCATTTTCAAAGACAGAATAAGAACTTTGATTAAATTTAATAATGTATTCTTTCATTTAATATTCTCAATTTTTATGAAAAACTATCTATAAAATTTATCTCTAATAATTCCACATAGGGAAGTGATAAATAATTCTTCATTTTCTGATAAATTGTTATCTAGTAAGGCGACAGTAATAGCAAAGCAAATTAAGTTAATAGAAGCTTCTTTTGTTCTTAAATTTTTAAAAACATATTCTGTTTGATTACGCCATTCTTGTTTATTAAATTTTGACATAGTATTAAAGAAATCATCATATGTATAATCAGGATTTGATCCAAAGATTCTCCACATACCTTTATATTCGTCATATGATAGCTTTCCATCATTGCATGCAACGCAGGCAAATAATCCTATAACAGTATTAAGAGCTGTCGATTTGTCAAGATTTTCATCGTGTAATAAGCGAGTATAGGAATAATCAGCTATAGTTTTAATATAGGATGACCCGTTTTTTGATATATTTTCTTGAGCAATTTTCTTCATTTTCTCAAAAAGATCATAAGCATACATAAACCAAATTCCCCCTTTATGTGCTGATTTAATTTTATCTATAATAAAAATAAAAATCAATAAGTGAAATATTTATATATTAGTTATTTTATATACTTAATTTTTGTGGCGATATTAACACTTTTATTAAGTGAATTAGAAAGTGTAATTGTAAATATGTTGATGTAGTTTATTATCGATTAAAGTAGTATGAAATTATTATTGAAAAACATAAGTGTTAGTAGTACTTTTAACTAAGTTTTTAAATGATATATTAACAGTAAAAAAAGATATTATCTTTATTATTTTGAATGATTTATATGAATACTAATAATTAAAGTTGAAGGGAATAAATATAAACAAGTTCATAAGATGGAGGTTATATTTAGAAGATGGAACTTAATAATTAATATGAATAATCATATTTTTCTATATTTATCCCCTTTCACTATATATAACCGTAAGATTTCATATGTTTTTGCTCACTTTTTTGATATTTTTTACTTTCTTTACAAGTTGTTTACAATTTTAACGCTTATATCATATGCTTTTGTGTCGATAATTTCTAAAAATTCTATTATAAAATTTAAATATATTATGAGATTTGATAATACTAAATTATTTTTGCACTTAATATTTTGGCATATTTGTATTTTTTATTGAAATATATATTCTTATGCATTTTAATTCAGATTTAAAATTGGTATTTCATGTTAATTAAATTGATAAAAAGTTGAAAAATAATTGTTTTAAATTTTTGTCACATTAATAATTATAAATACGTTATATTAATGTTAGGAGTTTTATAATGATGATAAGCGAAGAAGTGTTCAATCAGTTATATAAAAAATATTATTTAGATATTTTTAAATTTGCTTTTTCGTACGTTAAAAGAAAAGATTTAGCAGAAGATGTGTTACAAGATACATTTATAGAACTTTATTTGCATAGTCCAAAAAGCAACGGAAAAATTAAATCATGGTTATTCAAAGTAGCAAAAAATAAGTGCATGGATATAATTAGAAAAGAAAGAAAAGAAGAGAAAATAATTGATAATTTAAAGTTAGAAAAAAATGAAATATATAGTTCAGATAGTAAAATTAATAAGATTGAGATTCTAAGATTTATAGATGAAATACCATATAAATATTCTAAAATTATTAAATTATATTATTATGGAAATTTGTCAACAAAAGAAATTTCTAAAGTGATTTTTATTAGTGAAAGCTTAGTAAGAAAAAGATTAGAACGAGGAAGAAATTTGTTAAGAAAAATTTTGGAGGAAAAAGAAAATGAATATAGATGAAATCTTAAAAGAATCATCTGATTCAATAGAAATAGATGATTTAGAAAGTGTAAAAATGTATGAAAATATAAAAGGCAAATGTTTAAAACAAAAAACACAACGCAAAGACAAAGCACATTTATATACTTTATTAGCAATTATATGTACAGTAATTATAGTATTAGTGCCACTATCGATAACATCATTTGGGAATTTTAAAATTACAAGTGGCTTTGATAAATATATTCAAGGTCCAAGTTTAATTTGGAATGAATGGAGAACATCTTTGTCATCTAATTCTGGACTTAGAAAACAAAAAACAATAGATGTTTATTGTAGCAACAATTTAAGAATAACTGAGAGTGCGTTGAATGATTATATAAAAATAGATAAAGATCAAAAAGCTGAGCTTACTTTATATAGAAATGTTTATAAAAATGAATACGATTATTTACATTTAATAAATAATACTTCGGTTGCTTTATATAAAAAAGAAGATAAGATATCTTATTTTTTTAAAGAAGAAACATTTAATAATTATTATTTTAAAGATAATATAATAAAAAATGATCTACAAACAATTGATGGAAAACATGGAGTTATTGCATACACATTTATATTAAAAACGCTTGATGATGAACCTTTTAAAATATACGTAAATGACGAATTGTTAGAATATTATTCTTCTGGAATAATTAAAAGTTATTTTAATGCATGTTTTTACTACAATACATATGGCAATTATATAAAATTGAAAACCCCCAAAAAATTAAAAAATGTTGTCTATTAATTGAATAGTTTTCTATAGAGTTTTTTGACATCAGCTTTTAATGATTCTAAATCTTTTTTAGAAGATTGAGTACGATAAACCTTTTATTGATTTAATTTAAAATATTTGAGTTGAATATTTATGCTTTGCTTTATGTTGAAAAGTTTTATCAAACTCTTCAACTTCGTTTTGTGTAGCGTAATAGCATTCAGGTATAATATATTTAGTATTTTTATCCTTTATATAACCTTTTTCTAGCTCTTTACACAAGAAGAGTGATGAATCATTAAATTCATTTAAACCAGGGTATTTAATTTGGTATTTATATGCGTAGTCAAAACCACTTTTTCCATAAAACAAAATATTACCTTCTAATAAAACAGCTTTGTAACCGAGTTCTTTAGCTTTCATAAGAGAATAATTGAGTAATTTTTGACCAAGTCCTTTTCTTTTAAATTTTGAATCTATACATATTGGGCCTAAAGTTAATACTTCAATATCATTTTCTTTGGCTTTAAGACAAGTTTTAACAAACATTACTTGTCCTATAATTTGATCGTTTAATTCTAATATCAAATCTAATTCGTGAATAAAATTTTTATCGTCTCTCATTTTATGAACAATATAGTGTTCATAGCATCCTGGTCTATATAAATCCCAAAAGCTTTTCTCTAACTAGCTTCTCTACTTTTCGATAGTCTTCTTTTGTTTCGTTTCTTATGATAATGTTATTAGATATTTGATTCTTCATAATTTGTTACCCATTTAAAATTGTTAAATAGATATATTCCTAATACAGCGTTAAATATTGTTACAGCAAAAACGCTAAAGCGTTCGAAAACACCAAAGATCTCTTTTGGAGCAATATTTGTTCCAATTGCTCCAACAAACATTAAGAAAAGAGTTGTTGAAGCAAATATTGCTAAAGATAAGTGCTTTCTATTTTTGTATCCGCCTATCATTATTAATACAAGAGAAATAATTGATAGCAAAACTACTAAAACAGTTATAACGTATATATGCATAATATCTTGAAAAGCACCAGCATTGCCACTATCAGAAAGTGGAAACATAGTATATCCGACATTTGATATCCAATTCATAATACAAAATAGATATATGCCACAACGACTAGTTTTATTAAGCTTATCTTTTATAAATATACATACTGTTGTTATAGAAACTATTCCACAAGGTCCATAAAGTGAAGATAGTTGATTCCAAAGAGTTCTTGATGGTGCGTTATTAGCACTTAAATTACTTACTGCTTGTGATAACCAGTTGTATCCTGGATATGCTAGTGGTGCAAAAATTACAACGACGGTATAAGATAATAGTGAAATAACACCTAAAATACCAATCCAGTTTATTAAATTCCTTTTCATAATTTATCTCCTATTTTGGTTACAAAACCAACTGATATAATTGTTTATTAATGAGTCGTCAAATTGTTCGTTTGCAAAAAAGCTATCTAACTTATAATCTAAAAAAGCATGTATTGATAATGCAAATGATGTTGCAGCTGTGTCTATATCTTTAATGTTTAATTTCTCATGTACTTGAAGAGCATAAAATAGATTTTTAGTAGACAAAATCATTTTGTTTGTTTCATCAAGCATTATTTTGGCAGCTTTTTGATTAAAAGCTCGTTCTGCATAAATTAATTTATAAAATAAGAACATATCACTTTGAGTACAAAGTTTTGTATAGTTATTTACTGATTGCTTAAGAATTTCTTCAGCACTTTTGTCTTTTACTAGTAAGCTATAATCGACATTAGAAATTGATAAGCTGTTTTTTGATTTTTCTCTTAAATACTCATACATAGCATCGATTATTTCATCTTTTGATTTAAAGTGATTATATAAAGATGGTTTTTTAATACCAACTTGTTTAGCTATTTGTTCCATAGACACGTTGCTTAAACCTATTTGTGAAGCAAGTTTTAATGTAACAATAATAATTTCTTCTTTTCTATCCATATTAGCACCTCATCACTAAACGATAGCAATTATACTACCGTATGGTAGTTTAGCCAAATATTATATTGGGAAATGATTCAAAATAAGGTAAAATATATTTGAGGAATTATTAATATGGAACAAAAGCCTGGATATATATACATTTTGACAAATCCTTCTTTTCCTGATTATGTTAAGATTGGATATGCAGATGATGTTAAATCAAGATTAAAGCAACTTAATAGAAGTGAATCTACACCATTTGCTTTTAGATGTTATGCAACGTATAAAGTTAATCACAGATTAAGTGATTTAAAATTACATACAATTATTGATAAACTTGATCCAACGTTAAGAAGTATAGATACTGTTGATGGTAAAAAGAGAATAAGAGAGTTTTATGCTATGTCAGCAGAAGATGCTTATGCTCTTTTAGAGGCTATAGCTCAAATTAATGGTTTAGAAGAAAATCTTAAATTATGGGATATGACCAAGGATGAAATCAGGCAAAAGAATTTATCTGAAGAAATTAATAGTGAAAAGAAAGATAGACTTAGCAATTTTAGATTCTCATATTGTAATTTAAAGGAAGGCGATGTTATTTCGTCATTAGAGAATCCTGAAATTAAAGCTACAATTATTGATGACAATCACATCACATATAACGGTATGACATATACTTTATCAGGCTTAGCTAAAGAAATTACTAATGCAAAAACAATTGCAGGACCTAGACACTTTACTTATAAAGGAAAAATTCTATCTGAAATAAGAGAAAAAATTGAAAAAGAAAAATGTTAGTTAAGGTGGTGTATTAAATGAATTTTTATTTAGTTGATTTTGAAAACGTTAAAAGTGAAGGACTAATTGGTTGTGAAACTTTAAGTGAAAGTGACTCAATTGTTATTTTCTTTACTAAAAATGCTTGTAAGGTAGATATGAGCATTATAGCTAATCATGGCAAAGCGAACTTAAAGATGATTGAAGTTCCAAAAGGAAAGCAATCGGCTGATTCATATATTGAAATATATATGGGGATAATTATCGGATCAAATAACGATAAAGATTTTTCTATCACAATAGTCAGTGGAGATAAAGACTTTGATTCGTGCATTGAGTTTTTTAAAACAAATTATAATTATAAGTTGGCTAGAATTAAACAAATCAAAGAAAATAAAAATTCTAATAGTGTTAAAACAAAAAGTACAATAAAAAAAGAGAAAAGTAAGGATGATTTTGAAAAAGAAGTATACGCTTACTTAACTGTTGATTGTGGCTTAAATAAAGAAGAAGTTGATAGTGTTATAGATGCTTTTAAAAAATATTATGGCAGTGATATTTTGCTAAATAAAATACATAACGCTTTAGTAATTATTGATAGTAATTATGAAGAGCATTATAAAAACATTAAAAAAATTTTAAGCAAAGCACCAAAAAAGAAGAAATAATTAAAATTTCAAATTGTTTATCTTTTTGATATAATTTTAAAGAAAGGTTTTAATATGCGAAGATTTATAGTAGATGTTATTGATGATAAAGTTGAAATAACTAGTGAAATAGTAAAACACGCTAAAGTTATTAGATTAAATTTAAACGAAAAAATAGAGCTTGTTACTCGTGATGGAAACGTTTATTTAGCTCATGTGGATTCTATTGATCCACTTGATTTTTACATCGATGAAAAATACGTAAATTATACTAGAGAACTTCCTTTTAAACTTGTTTTATTTGCACCTTTATTAAAAGGTGACAAATTTGATTTTATTATTCAAAAAGCTACAGAATTAGGCGTTTCAACTATTGTTCCATATATAAGTGAAAGAGCAATTGTTCGCCTATCAAAAGACGATTTTTCCAAAAAAGCTAAAAATAGATATCAAAAAATAATTGAAGAAGCAGTAGAGCAATCTAATAGAGACTTTATACCTGAATTAAGTGAACTTCACACTTTAAAAGAACTGGCTTCATTTAAATTTGACCGAGCATTTATTGCCTATGAGGAAGAATCGATGAAGGGTAGTTTTATTCCTAACGAATATATTCCTACCAAGGACTCAATAGTAGTAGCTATGATTGGTCCAGAAGGTGGGTTTTCTAAAGATGAAGTAGATAAGATTGTCAAAATGGGATTTGAATCTATTTCATTAGGTAAAAGAATATTAAAAGCAGAAACTGCTTGCTGTTATTTGTTATCAATATTGTCATACAAAGGAGAATGCCAATGATTAACTTTAAGCTTATTCCATATTTAGAGTGGTACAACGTAAAAAAATTATCTGATAGCTTTGAAAAGAAATATTATGACGAGTACAATAACTTATTTTCAAGATATGTTTTTTTAAATGTTTATAACGATATTACTGATTCGTTTGAATTGATAAAAACTATGGTTGTTTTAGAAGGATTAAATAATAAAAGAAAAATAGAAAACGAGGCAGAAATATATACCGAAGTTGAATTGAGCGAAGAAAATAGACACGAAGTTATCCATAAGAAATTGCCTTATTTTGAATTCGAAGATGTAAAGATTTATGTTCCTTTCTTTTCTAAGGAATTTAACGTTCATTACGATACAAAATTGGATTCTCTTACCAGACCTCCTTTTGATTCTTTGAAAGAAGATTTCGATTCATCAGTTATTAATCCTTTTGATACATACGGATACAAATTATTTGATTCTCAATTTACTCGTTTGGTTTTAATTGATGAATATAAAGATGAAGGGGTTGCTGTTTTTTACCACATTGGTTTTGAATCTATTTATATTATTACAGATCAAGGCACATGCGATGCAATTATTCCTATTTTTGATAACAATATCAAAAAGAAAAATAAAGATAAATTATTTGAAAGAATTAGTTCATTAATGAAGCTTTACTTTGCTAATGACAGAGAAGGTTTTGTTGATGCTTTATTGTCTTTAGAGCTAATTAGTAAACACTTATACGATTTGATTCAAAAAAATTCTGACAAACAATTAGTAAAAAAAATAAAGAGAATAAAAACAGGAAAGGATTTAAATGTCTAAATTTAAAATTATAACTTTTGGCTGTAAAGTAAACGCTTATGAATCTGAAGGCTTTAAAGAAGATTTATTAAGCAAAGGCTTTGTTGAAGCTAAAAATGATGAAGAAGCAGATATTTGTATTGTTAATACATGTGCCGTTACAAGTACTGCAGAAAGAAAATGTTTGCAAGCAGTAAGAAGAATGAGTAAGGCTAATCCTAACATTTCTATAGGCGTTGTTGGTTGCTCATCACAAATAAATAAAGATAAATATTTAGAAATAAGCGGAGTTAAAACAGTATATGGAAATACTGAAAAAAGCCGTGTTGTTCAAGATTTGATAAAAGATGTAAATACTGATAATGTTTTACCATCAATAAGACATGTAGAATATGATGCTCAAACAATAACTAAATTCGGACATGAAGTAAGAGCATTTGTTAAGATTCAAGATGGTTGTGACAATTTCTGCTCATATTGTATTATTCCTTTTACAAGAGGAAACTCACGCTCTCGTAAAGCTCAAGATATCGTTGATGAAATTCAATTATTAATTAATTCAGGTTATAAAGAAGTTGTTCTCACTGGTATTGACATGGGTTCTTATAAAGAACCAATTGATGGTTATGGCTTTAGCTCACTTTTAGCTTTGATTTTAAAGACTTTTGATGGTCAAGTAAGATTTAGAATTTCTTCGCTTGAAGAAAGTCAAATTAACGAAGAAGTAATATCTTTATATGGTATGTATCCAACAACTTTGGTACCACATCTTCACATTCCATTACAATCAGGCTCTGAAACAATTTTAAAAGCCATGCGTCGTAAATACGACTTGAAATCCTTTATAGAATTGACAGATACTCTTAAACGTCGTTTTGAATATTTAGCTTTATCTACTGACGTTATAGTTGGTTTTCCAGGTGAAACAGAAGAACTATTTATGGAAACTTACAATTTCATAGAAAAAGTAGGATTTATGAGACTTCATGTTTTCCCATATTCTAGACGACCTGGAACATTAGCTAACTCTATGAAAGAGCAAGTTGAACAAAGTGTTAAAAACGATAGAGTTAGAAGACTTATAGCTTTAGGTGACAAGTTGTCTAAAGAATATATGACAAAATTTATTGGTGTTCCACTTGATTTATTAATTGAAGAAAAGTTAGAAGATAACAAATATAGAGGTTACACTCAAAATTATTTGGATTTAATGGTAGAAAGTACAGAAGATTTAATGGGAAAAATGGTTAAAGTTTCTATCGATAAAGATTTTAAAGCACACATAATTTAATTAAAAAGTAGACATACTATCCATGAGGTGAAATCATGGATAGTTTTTTTAAATGCGCTGATATTGCTGGTGAAGTATATAAAAATAATATGCCAGGTATAAAACATTCCAGAAAAAAGTATAAAGGAATAGTTATAGATGATATGAAAATTAGTAATGATAATAATCCGTATCATAAAAAAGCAGGTAGATATGTTTTAATTGATCCAATTAGTCCGATTTTTGAAGATGACTATGTTCTTATGGACGTATTGACTAAGTATTTAAAATTATTAGTAAAGAATAAAACAAAAAGGAAAAGCAAATTAAATGTTTTAATAGTAGGATTAGGAAATAAAGATTATACTCCAGATTCTTTAGGTCCTAAAGTTATTGATAAAGTAGATGTTAATTATCACTTAAAAAATGAAAAGATAAAAAAGAAAAATATTAAAACATATGTCTCAGCTTTTTCTCCTGGTGTTATGGCTAGTACTGGCTTTGAAAGTTCAAATATGATTAAAGCTATAGTTGAAAACGAAAAAATAGATGTAGTTATTGCTATAGACGCTTTAGCAACTAGAACAATAAAAAGGTTGAATAGAGTTATTCAACTTACAGATACAGGAATAGCTCCAGGAAGTGGAGTAGGAAACTATAGAAAAGCTTTGGATGAAGATTATATAAAAATTCCTGTAATTGCTATAGGCGTAGCGACAGTTATTGACACTGCTGCTATAGTTTTAGAAACGTTAAACAATATGAAAATAGATGAAAATAAACAAGGTGAAATAGCTAGTAATGTTATGGAAAACATCGATGAAAAAATTATCATGTCTACAAAGGATATTGACTTTGAAATAAAATCAATTGCCAAACTTATAGCTAATTCAATTAATTTAGCATTTAACTAAAACTCGACAAATAATATTATAGTAAGCATTTATATTAATAGCAGGTGAGGATATATGAAAGGTTTTTTCAAACACATAGTAATTTTCTTCTTTGGTTTAATTATCTTTATGGCACTAATTAATTCGACAAACACTGAAAGTGAGAGTCAAGTTAAAACGAGTGACTATATCAGCAACTTCGAAGAAGCAGTCGATAACGGCAAGATTGTTCAAGATGGTGTGATAGAAAAAGATGATGAAATTATTGTTGATCAAAACGCTATAGGAGAGAGTGCTGGTAAAATTGGAAATTCATTAATAGGAGCCCTCGCCTCTTTCCTTGAACTCATTGGTGAATCTATTTATCACTTTTTTGCTTAGGAAGAGGTGCTTTTAATACTTCGTTGGCTTTGACATCAGAGATAACTAATGAATTTGCTCCAATTTTAGCGTTATCTCCGATAGTTACTGGCCCGAGAATGGTTGCTTTAGCACCTAACATGACGTTGGAGCCGATTGTTGGGTGTCTTCTTCCATCGACCTCTTTGTTTGCAATAGCTCCAAGAGTAACACCGTGATACATGGTGCAGTTGTCTCCGATTGTGGCTGTTTCGCCGATGACTACGCCCATACCATGGTCTATGAATAAATTACGGCCAATTTTGCATCCTGGGTGGATTTCGATTCCGGTACGTTTTCTAGTTATGAATGCAATCATTTCGCCGATGAGTTTAAGGTGAAGTTTTGAAAAGAAAAAGTGTGCAACACGATACCAAATAATAGCTTTTACACCAGGATATGTTAAAAGAATTTGAAGAGCATATCTTGCTGCTGGATCTCTTCGTTTAATTGATTTAAAGAATTTTTCTTTTTTTTCTTTCATTTAATTGACACTCCTTTTAATGTACATAAATTTATTTTTCCATATATGTTAGTAATATATTCTAAAACCATAATATGAATTAAATAAAAAAGTGTGTAGGCTTTACAACTCAAAAATATAGCACCATTTTTTTTGACTGTCATTTAAAATGATAATTTTTGTGTACAATTTTTTGCTTGTTAATATTAATATAACTTCTATTGCTACAAAATATAAAAAATACTAAAATATACAAGCATGAAAGGAGAAAGCATTATGGAAAAACCAAAAATTGTTTATCTCGGAACCCCAGAGATTAGTGCAAACGCACTTAAAGGGTTAATTGAATCTAATTTATTTGATATTGTTGGCGTTGTAACTAAGCCTGATCAACCAGTTGGAAGAAAGATGATTATGACTCCAAGTCCTGTTGCTTTAGTTGCTAGCGAATACAATATTCCAATTCATAAACCAATTAAATTAAATAAAGACTATGAGTTTATAGAAAAGCTGAAACCAGATTTGCTTTTGACTTTTGCATATGGACAAATTATTTCTACTAAAGTATTGGCTTTATCAAAATATAAACCATTAAATGTCCACGCTTCATTGTTGCCAAAGTATCGTGGTGCTGCACCTATTCAATATGCTATAAAAGATGGTGAAAAAGTTACCGGTGTATCTTTGATGGAAATGGTTAAAGAAATGGATGCGGGTGATGTTTACGCTACAGTTAAAGTTGATATTGACAATAACGATAATTATACTTCTTTAGCACAAAAGGTATCTAAGGCTGGACTTGAACTTCTTATTAATTACTTGCCTAAGTACTTTAATAATGAACTAGTTGGAGTTAAGCAAGACGAAAGTAAAGTAACCTTCTGTCCATCTATAAAAAAGGAAGAAGAACACTTGGATTTGAATTTAAGTCCTAATCAATTTGTTAATTATGTCAGAGCTTTAAGTGAAACCCCAGGAGCTTACTTAATTTTAGATAACCAACCATTTAAAATCTTTAAGGCAAGAGTAAAAGAATACGTAGATAACAATGTAGCTTTAGGAACGATTGTTAACGCTGATAAAAAAGGTTTAATTATTAAAGTTAACGGTGGAGAAGTATATTTAGACGAAGTTCAAAAAGCTGGTAAAAAGAAAATTGACTACAAATCTTTTGTCAATGGAGAAAAAAATATTTTAGGAGTTATTTTAAAATGACAACTGCAAATAGAAGAACTACTTACATTATTAAAATTGCTATGGTAGCTGTCTTTGCAGCTATGAGCTTTGTATGTACAGCTTTTTTACCGATTCCAATTGCTGGTGGACAAGGATATTTAAATTTTTCTGATACGTTTATTTTTATATTAGCAAGTTTTATTTCACCTTTAGTTGGAGGCTTAGTAGGTGCTTTAAGTGGTTCGTTAAGTGATATTTATGCTGGATATGGCTCTTTTGCTATATGGACAGCAGGAATAAAATTTATAGAAGGAATTGTAGCTGGATATTTATTTATATTGTTAAGAAAAACTTTATTAAATAAGGGAAAAGCAAGATATTTATCATTGTCATCTTTCTATATTGGAGGGTTACTTATGGCTTTCCTTTATGTCATTCCTGATTTAGTTATGGCAGATGCTTCTGTAGCAATATTTGATCTTCCATTTAACATTTTACAAGGAGTTGTAAATGCCACTATCGCTACTGTTGCATTTATTTTCCTTAGTAAGATTTCAATATTTGAGAGCGTCAAACTTTAATTAGCACTTAAAAAGCTGTTGTTGAATCATTTTAGTGATTCTTCAACAGCTATTTTTTATGCTTCGAAACAGCTTCCACCGATAAACTCTCTCATAAGGGAGTTATTTGGTACTACTTCGTCATCGATATCGACAAAGTATTTAAGGAATTTAATAAGTCTATTTGCCTTAATGTAGTATGGTGAGTCGTTTGGAATTTTAGTTAGAATTGGTAGAGCGTGTTTTTTCATGACGCATAATTCATATGGAAGAAGGGAATTAAATACGTAATCAGCACCTTCTTGATTTTTGTAAATCCACTTAAATTCACCACGTCTAACGCTTGGCCACATGGAGATAGTTTCTTCTGCTGATGACTTTCTAAACTTATTATCTCTAACAATTCTTCTTAATAGTCTTAAGTCTGTTAGTGATAGTGGGTTGTGGTTATCAAGACAGATTTGAGCTTGTGGAGCAATGTAGATCTTGAACTTTTGGTGTTTGGTAATATCAGGTGTTAACTCATCGTTTAAAGCGTGGATGCCTTCGATGATAATAGGTTGATTTTGGTCGACTTTTAATATTCTTCCTGGAACTCTCTTTCCTAATTTAAAATCGAATCTTGGAAGTTGAACTTCTTCGCCGTTAATAAGTCTAAGCATATCAGAGTTGAAAAGTTCAGTATCTAAGGCTTGTAAGCACTCTAAGTCTACTTCACCGTCTTCATCTAATGGAATCTCGCTTTTTGGCTTATAGTAATCATCGATAGAAATTCTGATAGGCCTAATACCTAAAGACAAAAGTTCTATTCTTAAACGGTTAGCAAATGTTGTTTTACCTGAGCTTGATGGACCAGCTATACAAATCAATCTTATAGAATCTATGTCTTGTTGAATTTTCTTTCCTAATTCAGCAAGCATATTGTTGTGATTTGATTCACACATATTGATAAAATCAACTGAACCATTCTTTAAGACGTATTCATTGATTTTGCTGACGGTTTCTGTACCGACTTTTACAGCCCATTGATATGATTCTTTCAAAGTACGTCCAAAAGTTCTATCTTCTTCAAATTCTGGAATGATGCCACCGCATTCTGCTCTAGGATATTGAATTATAAAGCCTGGAGCGAATAATTTCATCTTATAGTGTGTTAAAAAACCTGTTGATGGAACCATATAACCATAAAGATAGTTTACGTAGCCATCACAGCTATATAAGTGAACTTTGTCATCTGGACGATATTTTAAAATATCAATCTTATCATCGTAGTGGTTGGCTTTATATATTTCAGCTGCTTCTTCACGTGTAACAAGTTTTCTTTCGATAGGCAAATCAGCTTTAATTAATCTTTGCATTTCAGCTTGAATGCTATCGACAAACTTTAAATCTGTATGAAAACCTGGAGTTAAAATTTGACAGAAAATTGATCTTGAAATGTTATAAGAAAAACGGATATCTAATTGAGGATAAAGTCTATGTGTTGCCATAGCAACTAAGTAACGAAGTGATGTTTCATAAATCTTAACTGCTTGGGTATCTTTAAAATCTAAGAGTTTTACATCTGATGGCTCTTTTAATACATATGTTAATTCTCTAATTCTGTTATTGACTGTAGCTGCAACATAAGAGTACTTTTCTTCTGCTGGAATAATGTCTAATATTCTTTTTTGATTATCTTTTGATATAGAAGATGTATCTAGTGTTTTATATTTCATATTTTTGTAGTCCTTTCTTGGCTATGAAGCCAATGAGAATTGTACGCGATACCGCTTACATTTTCAAGTAAAATAATACTTTTGTTTAGTAAAAGTATGGAATGTTAATTATATTTACTTAATATATGCTCGACTAATAGTTTAGTGATGTTAACACCTGAAACTTTTTCAATTTCAGTAAAGAAAGCGTTAGAGTTGACTTCTGTTAATATTGGTTCGTAATTAGGTCCAAACATAATGTCGATTCCAGCATAATCTAAGCTTATAGCTTTTGAAACTTTTTCTGCCATATCGATAAAATCTTTTGATGGAACAAAGTTTGTTCCGTGTCCGCCTAAAGCAATGTTTGATCTAAAATCGTTTGGATTAATTCTTTCCATTGCAGCGACGAGCTTTCCACCAACTGTAAACATTCTTACATCGTGGCCTTTAGAGGATGATATGAATTCTTGATATACGTGAGGGACGTGGATTAAATCATAAGCTATGTTATATAGCTCTTTATGATTTTTGGCTAAATAAACTTGTTTTCCTAAAGAGCCATAGCACTCTTTGACAACAATAGGAAAAGAAAGTTCACTCTCAACTTTTTTAACCCATTTAATTAAATATTCAGGATCAGGGTCTGGATCGTAGCATAATGGTGCTGGTATGGTTTTAGGAGTCTTGATACCTAAGTTATTTAAGAAAGTATAAGTGAGCATTTTGTCATCGCAAACTTCGATAGCTTTAGCATTATTAATTAAAGGTATATATTTTTCAATAGCATATGATAAATATTTATCTTTGTCTAAAAAGATACAAAAGCTGTATTGCTCAATATCTTTGACACACACTTTGCCATCTTCAAAAGAAGAAGTAATATCAATTGTTGATTTTTCTATTACTTCGACATTGTACTTGCTAAACTCTTCTTTTAATCTTCTAACTTTATAAACTTGGGATAAAGAGTAGTTATATCCATTAACAATAATTAAACATTTCATAGGGCTTTATTATAGCATAATTTAAAATAAAAGATTTATAGAAGTAGAAGTATGAACTATTTATAACTATAATAATAACGGAGAAAAATAAATGGAATTAGTTGCAATAAGTGATGTTATTAAAAAAGGAAGAATTGTTCCTATTGAATTTTATAAAAGTGATTGCCGGAGAATTAGAGTCGCTTTAGCTTTTGGTTATTATAAGGCAGTATTACCTTCAAAAAAACCTGAATATATTAAAATTGCTCAAGACTTATGCTCTAAATTCAGGGCTTCACCTTTAGGTATTAAGCCTTTTGGGGTTGATTATATGTATTATAAAGGCGAAAAAAAGAACGTAATTATTGGATTAACAAATAAATTAGGTTCCTTATATTTTTCTTTTAAAGATAATGCTAGCTATGATAGGTTTATAAATAAAGAAGCTAGAGAATATTTTAGTCAAAGAGTGGAACTTTGGAAAAAAGTCATGAATATTGATCACGAATTTAAAATTAGAGTAAGCGATGCTATAGGAAATATGGGAAGCAATTCAAGAAGAACTAGCACTTTAAGTTTTAATAGACAACTTTTATCTTTTTCACCACATATAGTCGATGCGATAATTGTTCATGAACTTGCTCACTATTTCCAAGCAAACCATTCAGATAAATTTTATAAAATAGTTTATCAAAATCTACCAGACTATGATAAATTAGAGATGTATATACGCGAAGGAAACTTCAATGGAGAAATGCAATGATTAAAGAAATTACTTCAAAATCTAACAAATTTTACAAATATCTTAAAGAATTAAAAGAAAAAGGCGGTAAGAAAGAAGAATTAATTCTTATCGAAGGTTTAGATTTGTTAGAAATGGCCAAGAATAATGGTGTATTGAAATATATTGTTGCTTTAAACTCTGTTGATGGATATGAAGATTTTGATACTTACATATTGTCTAAAGATTTGTATAGAGAGTTATCTTCGTATAAAAGTATTCCAGTCGCTATGGGAGTTGCAAGTTATAAATTGAGCAAAACTTTTGGCAATAAAGTTATTTATTTGGATGGCGTTCAAGATCCTGGAAACTTAGGTACTATTATTAGAACAGCTTCTGCATTTGGATATTCTGGTGTCGCTTTATCTAATGACTGCGTGTCTCCATATAACACTAAAGCTATTCAAGCTACCAAGGGAGCAATATTTAATTTACCAATTGGATATGCAGAACTTACTGATTTTACAAGTCATAAGATTTACTTTACAGTATTAGATGGTAAAATAGTTGAGGGCAAGGTCAAAAATGATACGCCTTTTGTTTTAGTCTTTGGTAATGAAGGTACTGGAATTAGAAAAGAACACTTGACAATTCCAGGTGAAAAAGTCAAACTCGACATTGCAAATATTGATTCGTTAAATGTTGCTATTGCAGCAGGAGTCTTTATGTTTTTATTTAAGGAGTAATAATGAATACACAAGATACAATTTACTTAATGGATAATGCGAAAATTGTAATTATCTGCGTTCATGGCTTTATTAATAGTGAAAGACATGATTTTTTAGAGTTTAAAGATTATTTTGATAAAATTAACACTAAGAAAAATCTCGAAGTTAAATTAGCATATTTATACGATCCAACAGATAAAAAAACTTATAAACATAAACTCATGTATCGAAAGTTACTAGACTTTTGCCAAAGTTATGCTGATAAAGGATATATTATTTATCTTTTGGGTTATTCTTTTTCTGCTGGTATTTGTGCTCACGTTTCTAGCCAAATTCCACAAGTTAGAAAATTAATTTTAGCTTCTCCAACTATTTATTTAGTTAAAACTAAGCTTTTAAAAACTTATCTAAAAGTTGCATATAAGAGTATTAAACTCAGAATTAAGCACGGAAAAAAAGCTGCAAGAATTATGGCTAAAATGAAGACTAAAGGTGTTGTAAGACTATCTTATAACATTGCTTTAGCTACATTTAGGGAACGTAAATGGTTTAGAAAAGTAAAGTGTAAGACTTTAATGTTTAAAGGATCTGATGACTCCTATGTCACATCAAGCACTTTTTATACCATTACAAAGAGAATTAAAAAGGCTCCTTCAACTATGAAGGTATATCCAGGTAAAGATCACTTAATGATTATTCACATAACTAGTGGTAAAATTGCTTATGATGATATTTTAGCTTTTGCTTTCCACTTCAAAACTAGTGAGCAACGTGAAGAGGAATAAGATATCGAATCTTTAAAGCTTGCAATAGCTCAAGAATTGAAAGATTAATATTAACCTCAATGTTTAACATAAATCGGTTAGACTTGAGGTTTTTTATATTGTTTATAATAAAAGTTTTTATTATAATAATAAGGACGTAGAAGAGACACGTACTTTTTCTAAGTTCTTAAAGCGAGTCGCGTTGGTGTAAGGCGATAGAAAACTAGACTAAGTATATCACTCGGAGTTATGGATTTTCCCGCTTTCCAGCGTTATAGGAATAATGAGTGCTTAGACAATGTGTCTTGGAACCAAGGTGGTACCGTGCAGTGATGCACCCTTGGCAAAAAGGCCTTTTTATTTGGGAGGAAAACATGGAACTTAAAAAGACGTTAATAATGAACAAAGGCGATTTTGAAATGAGAGCTAACTTAGCTCAAAAAGAGCCTACTTATGTCAAGCATTGGAGTGAAATGGACTTATATCACAAGATGCTTGAAAAAAACGATGGTCGTGAAGCTTTTTACCTTCACGATGGCCCACCATATGCTAATGGTGACATGCATGCTGGCCACGCTTTAAACAAAATTTTAAAGGATATGATTATCCGTTATAAATCTTTAAAAGGTTTTTATACACCATTCACACCTGGATGGGATACACACGGATTACCTATCGAAAATGCAGTAGTTAAAAATGGAGTTGATAGAAAAACTACTCCAATTGTCGACTTTAGAAAACAATGCGCTAAATATGCTTTTAAGCAAGTTGATAGACAAAGAAAGCAATTACTTAGATTAGGCGTTGTTGGCGATTATGAAAATCCTTATATTACTTTGACAAAAGAATATGAAAAAGGACAAATTGAAATCTTTGCTGATATGGCTTTAAAAGGCTATATCTATAAAGGCTTGAAGCCAGTTAACTGGTCCCCATCTAGTGAATCTGCTTTGGCTGAAGCTGAAATCGAATATAAAGATGTCACAGCTAAGACAATTTATGTTAGATTCCAAGTCACTGAAGCTAAAGGTCCAATCTCAGTCGGTGATTATTTTGTCATTTGGACAACAACTCCATGGACTTTACCAGCTAACTTAGCTATTTGTTTAAACCCATTATTTACTTATGGCGTTTTTAAGACAGATAAAGGTAATTTGATTTTCTTAAAATCTAAAGCTGAAGAATTAAAAGAAACACTTGGATTATCAGAATGTGAATTAATTAAAGAATTCAAAGGATCTGAAGTTGAGCTTTCTAAGTGCAAACATCCATATTACGATAAAGATTCATTAATTATCCTTGGAGATTATGTCAGCGATGATGCTGGTACTGGCTGTGTTCACATCGCTCCTGGACACGGTTTAGATGACTTTAAAGTTTGCTTGAAATATGGTATTAAACCATATTGCCCAGTTGATGAACATGGATATATGACTAAAGATGCAGGTGAAGAACTTGCTGGACTTTTCTATGAAGAAGCTAACGATAAATCGATAGAGCTTCTTGAAAGAAATGGCGCTTTATTAAAACTTATTGAAATTACTCACTCATATCCACATGACTGGAGAACAGGTAAACCTTTAATCTTTAGAGCAACACCACAATGGTTCTGCTCTTTATCAGCTATTAAACAAAACCTTTTAGACGAAGTTGAAAAAGTTAGCTATTCTCCAAAATGGGGTAAAGTTAGATTACATAACATGATTGAAGGTCGTGAAGACTGGTGTATTTCTAGACAAAGAGCTTGGGGTGTCCCAATTCCGATTATTTATGCTGAAGATGGCACAGCTATCTTGGACAAAAAAGTATTTGATCACATTGCTGAATTAATTGGACAATATGGCTCTAACGTTTGGTATGAAAGAGAAGCCAAAGACTTGTTACCAGAAGGTTATACAACAGAACATTCACCTAACGGACTGTTCACTAAAGAAAAAGATATTATGGATGTTTGGTTTGACTCTGGCTCTTCATTTAGATCAGTAGATATAGCTAAAGGTTATCCATATCCAGCTGACTTATATCTTGAAGGAAACGACCAATACAGAGGTTGGTATAACTCCTCTTTAATTTTGGCTGTTGCTACTACAGGTATCGCTCCATATAAATCAATTGTTACCCATGGTATGATTGTTGATGGAAATGGTGAAAAATTCTCTAAATCAAAAGGTAACGGCGTTGATCCAAACAAGATTTGTGATACATATGGTGCTGATATTTTAAGATTATGGGTTTCTACAATCGACTTCCAAGCTGAATCAAAGTTATCAGAAGAATTAATTAAAATTGTCAGTGAATCTTATAGAAAGATTAGAAATACATTTAAGTTTATGTTAGCTAATTTGTTTGACGATGCTGAACATGTATTTGATCCAGAATGCGAATATGAATTAAGTGAATTAGATAAGATGATCTTAGCTAAACTTAATTCTTTAATGGAAACAGTAGATAAAGAATATGCTTCATATGACTTTATCGGTGTTCAAAGTGCAATCTTTAACTTCATGGTTAACGATTTAAGTGCTTTCTATTTAGATTTAGCTAAAGATGTTCTTTACTGCGATGCAGTTGACTCTTTAAGACGTAAAGGAGTTCAAAAAGTTCTTTACGAAATGGTTAGAAAGCTTTCAATTGCTTTATCTCCAATTCTCCCATTCACTATGGAAGAAGTTAACGATCACTTACATAAAGGTGCTACACCAGGTTCAATAGCTTTAAGTGATTATCCAACTGAAAAAGTCGATGAGGTTGCTTTAAACGAATATAAGAATTTAGTTGCTATTCGTAATAAGGAATTAAAGTTATTAGAAGTTGCTAGAAGCAATGGCTTATTTGGACAAAATCCAGAAGCAAGCTTAACTTTATCTTTAGAAGGCGAACAACTCGCTTTAGCTAATAAGTTAGGTGAAGAAGAACTTGCACGTATTCTTCAAGTTGCAAAAGTTACTTTAGGAGAAAATGAAGGAGCTACTAAGTTTGTTGGTGAAAGATGCGAACGTTGCTGGTGCTACTTTGATCACCTTGAAGAAGATAGTGAAGGTCACCACATCTGTGAAAGATGTGCTGAGGTTATAAAGCATGAATAAGGCTTGGAACACTTTTTGCAAAGGCGCAAAATGGTTCTTTAAGTCATGGTTATGGTTAATACCATTACTATTTATTATCGATATAGTTAGCAAACTTGGCTTAGAACATATTCTTTTAACTAAGCCAGGTCATGCTATAACTGTTATACCAGGTTTCTTTAGAATAGCTCTTTTGTATAACACTGGTGCTGCTTGGGGAATGTTTGCGGGTAAAGATTGGTTATTAGTTTCAATATCTCTTATCGCTTCAGCGATTATGATTTATTTCTTAATAGCTAAATTTAAAAAGTTAACTCTTTGCCAAAGACTTTCTTTATGTTTGATGATTCCTGGAGCTTTAGGAAACTTAATAGATAGAGCTTTCTATAAAAATGGGGTAATTGATTTCTTAGAATTTACTTTTGGTTCATATCATTTCCCAACATTTAACTTTGCTGATTCTTGTCTTGTTGTCGGAGTAATTCTCTTGATGATAAGTGAAATAATAGTCGATCTTAAAGAGACTAAAGAAAAAGCTAAAGAAAAAAGCAATAATATCGATAGCAAAAAATTAACTGAAGAATTAAAAGAAAACTCAGCAGAAGATGACGCTTCGACAAGTGACGAAAGTACCGAAGAACATGATGAAAATAGTAAAGAGTAAAACTGATGGTCGGCTTGATCAAATACTTGCTGAAGAACTTGGCTTGACAAGAAATAAAGCTCAAGAAATTATAGCTAATAAAGTATTGATCAATGGTAAAGAAGTTACTAAAAACGGCACTAAGATTAAAAGTGGTGATGAAATTTCGTATAACGAACCTGAGTTACCACCAGATATGACAACTAAAACTAAAATGGACTTGCAAATTGTCTATGAAGATCAATGGCTTATGATAGTTAATAAGCCAAGAGGTTTAGTTGTTCATCCAGCTCCTGGCCACTATGATGATACTTTAGTTAACGGATTAGCTTATTTAGTTAAAGAATACGGAGAATATTTAGACCAAGGTGATACCAATAGTTTTGTAAGACCAGGTATTGTCCATAGAATAGATAAAGACACAGCAGGATTACTTGTCGTAGCTAAAGATGACGATACTGCTAACTTACTCACTGATATGATTTCAAGGCATGAAGTTAAAAGAGAATATTTAGCTTTGGTTTATGGTCATCCAGATCATCAAACATTTAAAGTTGATGCACCGATTGGTAGATCTAAATATGACAGATTAAAAATGGCTGTCGATCCAATAAATGGTAAAAATGCTGTTACGCATTTTACTGTTTATAATCAATATAACAAAGGTGCTCTTGTCAGAGCTGAACTTGAAACTGGTCGAACTCATCAAATTAGAGTTCATTTGGCATATGCTGGATATCCAGTTGTCGGTGATGAGGTCTATGGAAGAAAGAATGATAAAATAGCAACAAAAGGCCAATGCCTCCACGCATTTAAATTATCGTTTGTTCATCCTTGGACAATGGAAGAAGTTGTTGTTTATTCACCAATTGATGATTACTTTAAAGAATTGTTAAAATGGTTTTGTAACAATTAATATCAAATTTAATAAAGCGATTGAGAGTTATTTCTCAGTTGCTTTTTTATTTGATAATATGTTTAAAAGATACTTTGAATGTTATAATTAATTTGTAAAAGGTAATGGTGTTATAGTAGATGAAAAATTCTAGTTATGTTACTAAATTAATTCTCACTGTTATAAAGTTTTCCGAATCTAAAGAATGGAGCTCTGCAAGATACGAATGGGAAATTTGTAATTTTGAAGAAGATGATTCGCTTAGCGAATCTTGCATATGTGGTAAAGAGCATCTAAAGTATCTTTTTACTATAAAAAATAGACTTAATAATAATGAATTATATCCGATAGGTAGTTCTTGTATTAATAAGTTTGGACGTGATGATCTTGATGAACAAGTATCTATTAAAGAGCAGCTTTTTAAGCTATTACACGCTGTTGAAAATAATTCTTTTTTGGAGCTTACTACAGAATACTTTTCTAGGAAACTCTTGAAATACTTATACGATGAAGGAGCTTTTAAAGCGACTAAATATAATAACTTTAACCCATATAATGATTATAAATTTATGTTAGACATGTTTAATAAGAGAAAAAGAACTATAAAGCAAAATCAAAAAGCTACAGCTATTATTTTAAACTCAATAAAACCATACTTAGAAAATTTATTAAAAGATAAAATAAAAACACAACACCCAAATTAGATGTTGTGTTAAAAAACATTATTCTTGAGTTACATCAGGATAAACTTTTGTCATATTTGCTAAAGTAGATTCTGTACCACTATAATTTATTAACGTATGATTATAAAAGTAAGTTAGAACTAGTGGTAAGTCTTTTTCTTCTTTTATGTCTGGAGCATTTGGATCAGTTGTCTTTTTAGGATTTTTCATCTTTGTGGCTCCTTCACCAGAGAAAGTTATTTTGGTAGGGTCGTCTACATCGATATTACATATGATAGTTCCCATTGTCATATTTAGGAAAACGTTATTTTTATCGACTTTACTAAATATTCTTTTTAATGCGATTGGGTTAGGATGATCTTTATTTGTTGACCCTGTATTGTAATTTGAGTATGCACCTAAACAAGCTGCTGACATAACTACATATTTAGGAGTTATTCTATTAAGAAGTTGTGCTGAGTTTGAAGTGTCAGAACAGTGGTGTGCAGCTTTATACAAAGTGACGTCATTAGGTAAATCAGGATATTTACATAAAACACTTTCAGAGTCTAAGTCTCCAGTTGTTAAGAAAGTGAAGTCTTTATATCTAAATAATCCAGCAATAGAAGTGTTATTACACTCACTATTATGAACATATTCAAACGGATCGTTTATATAGTTTCCGGTATCGATTATTTCAAAAGTTAGGTCTGGTGCTAAGTAGTATTTAGAACTACATACGCCTGAATTGTTGATAGAAGCAGAAGCAGTGCAATAGTTTGTTCCTTTTGCAATTAATCTATTTCTAGCTTCAGCATAGCTATTATAACCAGCAGTTGGGGCGTTGCCAGAATTACCAGCATAAATGTATCCAAAGTCTATAAACATGTCTACGTCGATATTGTTATTGTTAAATAGTCCAGGCATACCACCGATATGATCTGCGTGTCCATGAGTAAATAATACGACATCTAAATCGTTATTAGCATATTTTTTAACAGCTTTTCTTACTAATCCATTTGTACCTGAATCAGCTGATTGACCAGCATCTATAAGCATATTGAAATCGTCGCTGTGATCAGCGTTTGGATCATCGTAATCTCCACCGCAATGAATCAATAAGGAATCACCGTATTGATTAATCATTTCAATAGTATAAATTCTAAAATTTGTACAAGTTGTTTTGCTAAAAGGATCATCTATTTTTCCAGTTGGTTTAGTTGGAGTAAATGTACTTGATGAAGTGCTATTGCTACTTACAGTAGTGCTTAAGCTTATGGTAGTATTTGATGATATCAAATCAGTTGAAGAGATGTTTGATAAATAGCTACTATCAGTTATTTGGCTTGGACTTGAAGAAATTGTCGAGCTACTTGGAGTTTTAGTTGGGCCACACGAACCGATAAGTAAAGAAACGACAGCTACAATAAAGGATAATCTATGCTTTTTCATAATCACTCCTTATTAGCTATGTCTTTATAATTTCTAAAAAGAGTTTTGACATAGTTTTTCATATATTCTAAACCGTATTTTTTGACTAATTGAATAAATACTTTATCAACTTGAATTCCAGCTCCTTTAGGAATTTCAGTCCCCAATGTTTTTTCCATTTGTTCCCAATCTTTTAAAAAGGCAAATCTTGCTAAAACAGAGGCGGCTGCAATACTTGGATAGAAACTTTCACCTTTAGTTTGAAATACTAGTGGGTTTTTAACGACGCTTGATCCTAAATATCTTTTATATATTTGTTCAGGCTCAAATTGATCTATATATATGTATGTATCGCTAGATAAGTTATATTTTTCTATTAATTTTATGTGAGCTAAATTATGTAAATTAGCCATTATTTTATGAGTTGACCAGCCTTTATCAACTAGTTCATTTACTTTTTTAGCGCTAGCTGAGACGACGTGACACTTGATGTTTTGTCTTAAAATAGGTGCTACTTCAAGCATTTTGCTATCTGTTAGCTTCTTAGAATCGGCTATACCTAATTTATCTATAAGTCCAATATCGTTTCCAGATAGATATACAGCTGCAACATAAAAGCCACCGAAGAAATCTCCAATTCCAACTTCATCAGAACCAATTTGAGTGTGAATATCTTCCCAATAATCTGGTCCGACATCGTTGCTTCTTTTTTCGGTTAGCATAACGTTATCAGCGAAGATACTAGCTTCATCTAAAACAGCTTCTTTATCGCCAGCAAAGACTATAGTAAAAAGCTTTTTTGAGCGATAACATGTCACTTCGACATTGTCAGGTGTAACTGCTTTAAAATACTCGTATTCATTTTTAGGGTTTTGATTAACAGGCACGTCATAGAAATCTCTTATTTCTTCAGCCTTACTTTCGTCTACTTTTATTTTTACGTATTCCATATCTATATTATTTTAACAAATATGTTAGTTTTAAAATAGTAAAAAATAAATTATTGCAATTCTTTAAAAAATAGTCGAATTTTTTATAAGCATAATTTTTAAGTTGAACATATATATTTTAATGCACTTCCTAACCTTGTTTGTTGTTAGAAAAAAATAAAATAGTGTCTACTTTATTAACAGCAGTAAAAAAAGAAATTAAATTTTGAATTGTGTTCTAATAATTGTTGACAACAATATGGGGGGGGTAAAATTTAAACGAAAAGGAGGATATTAGTCTTATGAAATTAAAAAAGGCTAAAAAAGGGTTCACGTTAGTTGAACTTGTAGTCGTTATTGCTATTATTGCAGTTTTGTCGACAGTCTCAGTTGTAGGCTATTTTGGATTTACTAAGAAAGCAAACATTTCGGGTGATAAAGCTTTAGTATCACAACTTAATACTATATTAAAAGCTGATCAAGCTACAAACGGAAAAGCAGAGACACCAACAGAAGCGATAGAAGCAGTAAAGGAATCAGGATATCTTGTAGAGAAGTTAGCAGCAAAGACTTCAAAGTATAAGATAGTCTGGAACCAAAAGGACAATGAATTTGCACTTTTGGATGAAGAAGAAAAGGCAGTAGCAGGAAAGGTATCAAGTAATGCCTATGAGAACTGGGTATTTGCAGATAGCTATAATGCAGACAAGGGTTATTCAGTATATTTAAATTCAGGATATAGTGGTAATAGTACTCTAGACATTACAACTGGTCTTGATGTTGGTGAAAACACCAGTGTTGAAGTTGTTAACTATACTAATACAGAAAGTGCTAAACACGTTGTTATTAGAACAAATGGTGGAAAATTAACAGTTAACGCACCACTTGATACAGTTGAACACTATGAAAAAGCTGATAAAGTTACCATTGAAGCAGTTGCAATGAATTCTTACCATGAATATGGTGAAGTCGTTGGTGATTTAGAAGTTAAAAAAGGAAGAGTAGAAGTTACTGAAGAAGGAAAAGTTGGTACAGTTTTAGTGTCTTCTGCTGCTGAAGGTGATGTTAAAGTTGAAGTAGAGACTGGTGCTGAAATTGGTACAGTAGCCCCTACAACTGATGAAGCTAAAAAAGATATTAACGCATCTACCACAATTCCTACTGATTCTAAACAAGATACAGTAGTTATACCAAATACAGATTTTGCTGGTGGTTTAGGCACTGAGAAGAGCCCATATTTAATTGGTACGGCTGATGAATTTTATAAAATTAGTAATTATTTGGGTGGATACTATTTCAAACAAATAAAGGATATTGAAATTAGTCACTCTGTTTCTAAGATTGCCGGTGTATTTGATGGGAATAACTACTCTTTGTCCTATTTCTTAGACTCCGGAATCTACTCTTATGTTTTCTATGAAATGGCAGGCTATACTGAATTCAAGAATATAAACCTTATCATGGGTAAAATTGGAATCAGTTTGTTAAATATTGCTGACTGGGGAACTTCATATGGCGTAACTTTCGAAAATATTACTTTTAACAGTACTGAAAGCATGACCACTGTTAATGCCAATAACTTTGGATTTGCTGTGATTAATGCTCTTTATACTATGGGAGAAGGCAAGGCGGTTTACACATTTAAAAATATTACAAACAATGTGAATCTTCAAAATGAAGGTACATGTACAGGTTTTCTTGTTGGATCTGGACCATGCTTTAATGCACAAGCTGAAATGTATTATATTAATTGTGTGAACAAAGGCATTATTTCAGGAACAAGCAGTGTAGGTTTCCTTTATGGTAATAGTGCTTATATTGAATCTGTTTCTGAATCGAATAGTGAAATTCATGTTGAAAATTGTAAAAACAATAGCAAATTTAGTTCGATAAAGGATGGTGCTATTGTTGCATTTGCACCTAAACTTGATAATTTAAATGAAATGTATCAAGAATCAGTTGGCGGATCATTCTTAGCAAATAGTTACTTGAATGGTAAAGACTTTACTGTAAATCAAAATGGAAGCACATTTATTATTAATACCAAAGACAATTCTGTCTATTATAAGTTGATGGTTGACGTTAGTGCGACTTATTGGAAGCAAGATGGTCAAGCATGGACTGATTCTGAAGTTGCCCTTCTTGATTCTGAAGAAACAAAAGAAGAAGCTTTAAAAAAAGTATGGAATGTTTCTAATGGCACCAAATATATGATTAATCTTGAAATCAATACTAATGAAACTGGTGATTTATCTACCACATTCAAAGCATATGATAAGATTACTGCAAAAAATAATGGCATCAATGCTACAAGTTTTACCAATGGTATAGCTATTGTTGTTAAAGATAATGTAACGTATTTCGTTATTGAAACTGGAGCTAGTACATATATTAATTCCAGTATTACCTTAAGCGTAAACGCATATGATGCAAGCGGAATTTTACTTGGTACACAAAAAATTAAATAAGAATGGCATTAATTTGCTTATTGGAGTTTTATGTTTGGGTTGAGGATTGTAACTTAGATTTTATGTTATTATTAATTTGACATTAGTCATTGTATCCCACCTCTTGGGACAGCAGGGTTGTTGTAAAGGAGGTAGATTCTTTGAATTTGATCCATAAAATAATGCTGCTGAAGGTGCTGGTACAAACTTTGTAGCAGAAGAATATGAAGCAAATCTTGTGCCAGTTGATGGATTCAATTACTACGTAATTGCACAAAAATAAAAATATAAATTCAATTTAGCTCCTAATTTTTCTAAAGAAAGTTAGGAGTTTTTAATTTATAAAAATAAATTAAATGACGTTATTATTAAACTAAAAATATGGAAAAAAGAAATATATTTTGAATTATGTTCTAATAATTGTTGACAATCACATGCGGGGGGAAAATTTAGGCGAAAAAGGGGGAATATTAGTTTTATGAAAATTAAAAAACTAAAAAAAGGTTTCACTTTAGTAGAATTAGTAGTTGTCATTGCAATTATTGCAATATTATCAACAGTCTCAGTTGTTGGTTATTTAGGATTTACTAAGAAAGCAAATGTCTCAGGAGATAAGGCATTGGTTGCTCAACTTAATACAATTTTAAAGACAAACGAATCTGAAACTGGTGCTAAACCAGCAACAGCTACAGAAGCAATTCAAATTGTTGCAGAACAAGGTATTAATGTTGATAGATTAAAACCATTGACATCAAAATACACAATTGCTTGGAATAGTGAAGCTAACGAATTTGCATTATTAGATGAAAAAGAAAATGTAGTAAGTGGTACACTTTCTAAAACCGAACACTTAAACTGGTTACTTACAAGCTCTGATTCAGTTGTTGAAAACACAACATATTCAACATACTTAATGGCTGGATATAGTGGTAAATCAAATCTTTCAGTTAAAACAGGTCTTGATGTTGGTGAAAACACTAATGTTACAAGTGTTACATATACAAAAGCTGATGAAGCTAAAGATGTTATTCTTCGTACAAATGGTGGTACATTAACAGTTAATGCTGATACAGATAATGTTACTCACTATGGATCTTCTGATAGAGTAAATGTTACAGCAGTTGCTAATCAATCATATCATGAATTTGGTAAAGTTACTTCTCTTGTTGTTAACGCTGGTCATATTGTTGTTGAAGACGGCTCAGCAGTTTCAGCTGTTTTTGCAAAACCAAGTGCTGATGCAGTTGTGTCTGTTACTTCCGAAGTTAAAAATATACCAGTTTATGCACCAGAAAGTGTAATATTAGATGGAAATTGTCAAAAGAAAGAAGCAGTTGATAATATTGATAAAGCAATTGAAGGATTGAAAGTATTTGCTGGTGGTGAAGGAACAAAAAAGTCACCATATTCAATTGTGACAGGAGAACAAGCTTTATTAATAGAAAACTATTCTGGATATTTTAAATTAGATGCCGATATTGTTGTTACAAATGAAATCTATATGAGTGGAAAAACTTATGTTGTTGATTTAAATGGACATAGTGTTACACTTGAATATGCTGAAGGCGTTAAACCAAATAATGGTAGCGTATTTTATATTGGTGGTAAAAAGGGCACATTAACAATTAATGACTCTAGTGAAGGTAAAACAGGTTCTGTTATTGGTTCAGATAAAACATATACAAATAAAGTAACTAGTGCTGTTCGTGCCGGTAACTATGGCAAGCTTACAATTAATGGTGGACATTTTATCGGTAGATCACAAGGTACATCGTGTATATTTGTTATGACAAGTATGTCATCCGGATCTAAAGCAACTGTAGTTATCAATGGTGGTGAATTTGAAACAAAAACGCCATCTAATGGAATTTATTTTGTCTTAAACCATCAAGATTCTGCAACAGCTGGTTGTACTATAACAGTTAATGGTGGAACATTCAAAAACTATAATCCAGGTGTAACTGTTGTTGATCCAGTTAATGCTAGAACTGGAAAAATTTCTTTAGGTGAAGGTTGTATAACTACTTCTACAGTAGATGGCGATGTTACTTATTACACAGTTACTAAAGCTTAATAAATGCAAATTTAATTAACTATAACTCGGCTTTTGCCGAGTTTTTTAGTCAATAAATTTGTTTGATTATTGTTATTGATATATAATAATAAAGTTAGATATGAAAGGAAACAGTATGATTAATAAAGCTTTAAACGATGAATTTGAAAATATACTAGCTAACTATCGTAAATTTGTAGGCTATGAAGAAAACGTATTATCTGCTGGTAGTACTTTTATAGTTGAACAAAAAGAATTAAATATTGAACACGAGTTTTTGAATGAAATTAAAAATTATATTAATGAAGGACATACTTTAAATCCTATTTATGTCCACGATTTAAGAGAAAGTTTAAAAATAATTGAAAAAAGAGGAACTTTAAGTGCCGAAAGTTTGTATTCATTTATAAACTTCTTTGCTTCCATTGAACAACTTAGAAGTTGCTTTAAAGATAGAAGTGACTTAATAAGAGTTAACGATTTAGCGTTAGATTTAAAAGAATTCAAAAGAATTGAAATGAATATAACTAGATCAATTCTTCCTGATTATAGTATTGCTGATGAAGCTAGCTATGAACTTGGAGCTATTCGTAACAAAATTAAAAGAGAAAAAAGTGAAATAGAAAGAATGGCTTCGTCTTTATATAACACTTATAAAGATTATTTGACTGGTGATGGAATGGGTGTTAAAAATGGTTTGCCTGTTTTACCAGTTAAGAATACTTATAGAAGTAGAGTTAAAGGTGTGGTTGAAGAGGTTTCTAATAGTGGTGAGACATATTTTGTTGTTCCAGTTGAAATTCTTGATATAAATAACAAGATATACGTCTTAAAAGAACGTGAAAAAGCTGAAGAAGAAAAAGCACTTAAGGCTTTAACTGATAATTTAAGAGAAAACTATAGAGAAATTGTTAAAGACTATGAGATAGCAAAAAGACTTGATTCTTTAATTGGCGCTGTTAATTATGGAAATACGTATAAGGGTAATATTGCTTCTATCAATGAAGAAAAGTTATTACTTGAAGACTTATTCCATCCGCTTTTAGATGTGCCAGTTATTGTATCTAATACTGTGAGACTTAATAAAGTCGATGGAAAAATTATGGTTGTAACGGGACCTAACGCTGGTGGTAAAACAGTTTTGTTAAAGTCAGTTGCATTAGCTGTTTTAATGAATCAACATGGTTTACTTGTAGCGACTAAAGGTGATGCAGTTTTACCTTTATTTAATAACGTTATTTATGTCGGTGGTGATAATCAATCTCTTAGTGAAAATTTATCAACTTTCTCAGGTCACTTATTTAATTTAAATGAGGGACTAAAAGAAGCGACAAATAACTCGATATTGCTATTTGATGAATTGGGTCAAGGAACAGCACCACTTGATGGTGAAGCTTTAGCATTATCTATTTTAGACTATATAGAAAATTTAAATTCTTTTGCTATTGTTACTAGTCACTTTGATAAGATTAAAGATAGAGCAATTGATGATAAAAAGATTATCCCTGCCGCTATGATATTTGATGAAGAAAAAATTGAACCTACTTTTAAACTTAGAAGTGGAGTTGTTGGAAAAAGTTATGCTTTAGATGTTGCTAAGAGATTAGGCTTTATAGATAGTATTGTTTTTAAAGCTAAAGAATATTTAAATAGCTTTAATGATACACCAGAGAAAAAGCTTATTGAAGAACTTACTATTTCGTTAAACAAAGCTAAAGAGACTGAAGAAAAAGTTCAAGCTAAAGAAAAAGAACTAGATAGACTTATCGCTAAACGTTCAGCTGCTATTGAATCTTTAAATGCAGAAAAGCAATCTTTAAGAGAAAAAGCTGAAAAGAATATCGAAAAGATTGTTGATGAAAGAATAAAAGCCTTAGATGAAATATGGACACCTGGTTCTAAAGTTAAATCTTTACCAGAAATGAGTAAGATTAAAGGAAGTTTAAATAAGATAGCTTCTACTCCTACTAATAAAAATGAGCCTATAAAAGTCTTTGAATTTGAAGTTGGGGATTATGTCAAAGTTAAAAAAGCTAATTCTAATGGCAGAATATTAGCTAAAAATGGGAACTCATATAAGGTTTCATGTAGTGGATTATCTATTACATGTAAAGCTAGTGATCTTGAAAAATTAGCTGATCCTAAAGATCAAGTTCAACTTAAGGATAAACGTAAGACAGCCTCGATTGATAAATATATGGCAACTCCTAAAACTGGAGTAGGTTTAGAGTGTAACCTTATAGGTTTAAGAGTTGATGAAGCTTTAGAAAAACTTGGTAAATATTTAGATGATTGTCTTTTAATGAAATATCATCAAGTTAGAATTATTCATGGCGTAGGTACTGGAGCTTTAAGAGAAGCAGTTAGAAAATATTTGGATAAAAAAGCATTTGTTGATAGCTATCGTTTTGGTGGTGAAGGTGAAGGTGGAGTTGGTTCCACAGTGGTTACTTTAAAATGATTAATACTGAAATAGTTAAAAGAAAGATAGAGCTTTTACCAGATCATCCTGGATGCTATCTAATGAAAAATAAAGATGGAACCATTATTTATGTTGGTAAGGCTAAGTCTTTAGTTAAAAGAGTAAAGCAGTATTTTACTAGACCTCAAGAAGGTAAAGTCTTTAGAATGGTCCTAGAAGTTACAGACTTTGATACTATAGAAACTGATTCTGAAAAAGAATCTTTGCTTTTAGAGATTAATTTAATTCAAAAATATTATCCTAAATATAACATCATGCTTAAAGATGGCAAGATGTATCCTTATATTGCCTTAAAGAAGATGGGTGATCCATATTTAAAAATTGCTCGTAATGATAGAGATAAATCTTTTTCTTATTTTGGACCTTTTCCTAACTCTGGATCAGCTTATAGAATGATAGATTTATTAAATAAAATTTATCCTTTAAGAAAATGTAAAAATATTCCAAATAGAGCGTGCTTATATTATCATTTAGGTCAATGTATGGGGCCATGTATCAACGATATTTCTAAGTCTGACAACAAAGATATGATTAGTCATATTACCAAATTTTTAAATGGTGATGCTTCTGAAGTTAAGCAAGAAATAACTGCAAAGATGAGAGCTGCTGCTAACGATCTTAGATTTGAAGAAGCTCAAGAATATAAAGAAACTTTAGATACTATTGAGAACGTTTTAAGCTCTCAAAAAATTATGATGCAAGATCATATTGATAGAGATATAGTAGGCTATTCGCAACGAGATGGTTATATTTCTATTTTATTCTTGCTTTATCGTAAAGGTGTACTTTTAGGTAAGAACTTATTCGTCGTTGAAAAATTCGATGATATAAATAGTGAATTAACTGATTATATTTATCAGTTCTACCTTAATCATCCAAAGCCAAAAGAATTAATCATTTCTGAAAAATCTATAGCTGATATACTTGAAAGCTCATTAGGTATTAAAGTAATTGTCCCAAGTCGTGGTGTAAAAAAAGATTTATTATTTATGGCTTTGGAGAATGCTAAGGCTGGTTTAGATGAACACTTTATGACAGCTAGACTTGAGGATGATAATCTAAAACTTTTAGAAGAATTAGGAAATATGTTAAATATTTCAACTCCGTTAGATATAGAGTTATATGATAACTCTCACTTACAAGGGACTGAAGCTATAGGTGCTATGGTTAAGTTTATTAATGGTGTCAAAGTACCATCTATGTACCGTAAATATAAGATAAGACAAGAGAATAAACGTGATGATTTAGCTTCTATGGAAGAAGTGTTAACCAGACGTTTAACAAGGTTAAAAGAAGAAAACTCTAAAATGCCAGACTTAATTATTGTTGATGGTGGTATGACTCAAGTCGAAATAGCATATAACGTTAGAGAAAAGTTAAATGTTAATGTCAATATTGCTGGTTTAGCTAAAAACGATAAACATGAAACAGATGCACTTATAAATGGAAATACAGGTGAGTTTATACCTTTAAACCATAAGTCTCCACTTTTCTTTATGCTTATGAGAATGCAAGATGAAGTCCATAGATTTGCTATATCTTACCATAGACATAAAAGAGAAAAATCATTCTTTGAAACAATCTATGACGATATTCCTGGAATTGGTAAAAAGCGTCGTATTCAACTTTTAAGTGCTTATCCAACTTTAGATTCTTTAAAGAGTGTAACTTTGGAAGAGTTAAAGCAAATAATACCAGAAGAGAGTGCAAAACTTATTTTAGAGAAAAGAGATTCTAGAAAATAGTAAAAAAATCTATCATAAATCATTTTTCTGCATATCCTAAGTGTGGATGGGAGGATTTATGACATCAATTTTAACTTCGCGTGAGAAAGAAGTATTTGAACTTCTCATCACTAACAAGACAACAAAAGAAATTGCAGAAGAATTATTTATATCAGAAAAAACTGTTAGAAATCATATTTCTAACGTAATGCAAAAACTACAAGTCAAAGGAAGAGCTCACGCTGTAGTCGAATTAATAAGGCTTGGAGAATTAAATATTTAATATTTTTATTAGAAGGCTTTATAGAGAACTGGAGAGTAAAATCTTCAGTTCTTTTTACATAAATGATACAGTGTAATATAAAATTAGCACTTGCAACTTGACAGTGCTAAAAAGAAGACTATAATTAAATGTGTCTATTAAAGGAGGTACCTTTTATGAAAGAAACAAAACAATTTCAGACAGAAAGTAAACAATTATTAAACTTAGTTATTAACTCAATTTATTCAAACAAGGAAATATTCCTTAGAGAGATTATTTCTAACGCATCAGATGCAATTGATAAGTATAGATTCTTATCTTTAAAAGAAGAGAATGGACTTAAAACTAAAGAGCATAAGATTAGAATTACTCTTAATAAGGATGAAAAGTATATCGAAATCAGCGATGATGGAATCGGTATGACTAAAGGAGAACTTGAAACTAATTTAGGTACTATTGCTAAATCAGGCAGTAAAGAGTTCTTAAGTAAATTAAAAGAATCAGAAGATAAGAAAGATATTGGTATTATTGGTCAATTTGGTGTTGGTTTCTATAGTGCTTTTATGGTTGCTAAGAAAGTAGAAGTTTTAACTAAATCTTATAAGAGCGATGAAGCTTATATGTTTGAAAGTGATGGTATTGAAACATATAGTATCGAAGAGGCTCAAAGAGAAGAGAGTGGTTCGACAATAAGAATTTATCTTAAAGATGATACCGAAGAAGAAAAGTATTCAACATATCTCGATCAATATGTAATTAAAAATATCGTTAAGAAATATTCAGACTATATTCGTTATCCAATTGTTATGGCTATGGAAAAGAGTCGTGCTAAAAAAGATGAAAACGGCAACGAAATAAAAGGCGAATACGAAAAGTATTATGAAGATGAAACTCTAAACTCTATGGTTCCACTTTGGAAAAAGAATAAATCAGAAGTTAGCGAGCAAGAATTAAATGAATACTATAAAAATAGATTCAACGATTATGAAGATCCAACACTTTCTTTATTCTTGGATGTTGAAGGACTTATTTGTTATAAAGCATTAGTCTATATTCCAAGTCATGCACCATATAACTTATATAGTGATACCTATGAAAAAGGATTAGCCTTATATGCAAAAGATGTATTCATTAAAGAAAAGTGCCCAGAACTTGTTCCAGATTATTTAAAATTCTTAAAAGGTTTAGTTGATTCTGATGACTTCTCACTCAACGTATCAAGAGAGATTTTACAAGATGATAAGCGTCTCCATAAAATCAGTGACAACATTGAAAAGAAAGTAATCGATGGACTTAAAGATTTAAAGAATAAAGATTACGATAAATACTTAAAGTTCTTTGATACATTTGGTGCTAATATCAAGTTTGGCATTTATCAAAGCTTTGGTTCTAAGAAAGATTTACTTAAAGACTTATTAGTTTTTGATACTCTATTAAGTGATAAGAAGATTAGCTTAGAAGAATATAAGAAAAACGCTAAAGAAGGTCAAAAAGTTATTTACTATGCAGCAGGTAAAACTCTTGAATCTGTCAAGTTATTACCACAAATTGAAAAATATAAACAATCTGGTACAGATGTTTTATTGTTACACGAAAACATTGATGAATTCACACTCTTAGTAATGAAAGACTACGAAGGATTAGAATTCAAATCTATCACTGCTGAAAGTAACGATGAACTTTCTAAAGAAGAAAAAGATAAGATTGATTCATTATCTGCCCAAAATAGAGAATTACTCGATATTCTTAAAGAAAACCTTAAGGATAAAGTCGATGACGTTGTCTTCTCAGCTAAATTAGTTGACGCTCCAGTATGTATTTCATCAAAAGATGGGGTATCTCTTAATATCGAACATGTTATGAATGAACAAGATCCAACTGGTGAAGATCAAGTCAAAGCAATTAAGGTCCTTGAGATTAATCCAGGCCACACATTATTTAAGACTATAAGTTCTAATAAGGAAAGTGGCAAGGATATTTCTAAGTATGCTTCACTCTTATATGATGAAGCAATGTTATTAGAAGGCTACGATATTAAAGATAAAGCACAATTTGTTAATAATCTTAATTCACTTCTTGCCGATAAATAGTTATAATTTATCCTAGATAAATAGGAGATATGACTTATGGCACATCCATTTAAACATTTTCATACAATTACTAAACATAGACATAAAGTAATTCATTTTTGCTTCAAAGTTGGTGTAGGTTGGCAAGGGCTTAGACACGATTTGTCAAAATATAGTCCAACTGAATTTTGGTCAGGAGCTCATTATTATACTGGAACCCATTCTCCAATAACTGAAGAGAGAAAAGTAAAAGGATATTCGGAAGCTTGGCTTCATCATAAAGGCAGAAATAGACACCACTTTGAATATTGGACATTCTATAGCTCGGCTAAAAGAGACTATGTTCCAGTTAAAATGCCATTAAGATATGTTAAAGAAATGTTAGCTGATAGAGTAGCAGCTTCTATGGTCTATAATGGCAAAAATTACACTGATGATATGCCTTTAGATTATTTGATCAATAAAGGCGATTTAGATGGTATGCACGAAGAAACAGCTAAACTAATTACAGAATGGCTTACACTAGTTAAAGAAAAAGGACATAATAAAGCCTTTAAGATTATTAAAAAGGTTAAGAGTTATTAAAAATTTAAGAGCAAATAGTTTTAAGTAACTAGATGCTCTTTTTTAGTGATAATTCTAAAAATAGAAAAAATTGTGGTTTAAACGAATATTAATTACATATATTTGATTAGATTTTATCCAAGCATTATTTTACCTGAATAAAAAAATACTCAAATATTGTTGAACTATGTTCAATATATGTTGACAACAATATGCGGGGGGGGGTAAAATTTAAACGAAAAGGAGGATATTAGTCTTATGAAATTAAAGAAGGCTAAAAAAGGGTTCACGTTAGTTGAACTTGTAGTCGTTATTGCTATTATTGCAGTTTTGTCGACAGTCTCAGTTGTAGGCTATTTTGGATTTACTAAGAAAGCAAACATTTCGGGTGATAAAGCTTTAGTATCACAACTTAATACTATATTAAAAGCTAAAGAAACAGAAACAGGATCTAAACCAGAAACAGCAACTGAAGCTATCGGTTATGTAGAAGAACAAGGAATTAATGTTGCAAAGCTAAAACCATTAACATCAAAGTATTTAATAGCTTGGAACAGTGAAGCAAATGAGTTTGCTTTATTAAATGAAAGTAAAGAATTGGTTACAGGTAAACTTTCGAGCACAGCCAATTTAAACTGGTTGATTGCTAGTTCATATTCTGTAACAGAAAATACTGGATATTCAGTATACTTAATGCCAGATTATAAAGGTGATAGTACTCTTAACATCACAACTGGTCTTGATGTTGGTGAAAACACCAATGTTGATGTTGTTAACTATACAAACGAATCAAGCACAGCTAAAAGTGTTGTCATTAGAACAAATGGTGGAGAATTAAATATCAATGCAGAAAATGATACTATTTACCATCATGGTAATTCAGATGATGTAAATATTATTAAATGTGCAGATCACTCATATTACTTATATGGCGAAGTTACTGGTGCTGTTACAGTAAAGCAAGGACATGTTAAAATTACAGAAGGTGCAACTGTAAATACAATTGTAGTACCTTTAGATATAACTGGAACTATTGAAGTTGAAAATAAAGGAACAGTCTCTGTTGTTAATACAGAAAACGCTTCAACAGAAAATATCTCTATTAAAAATGAAGGAACTATTGATATTGCAGTTGGTCAAATAACTATTACAGGTAATAAATCTGAGAATTCTTATACAGAATCAAAGAAGTTAACATCTGATACTCATGAAATCACTGCTGGTGGTTATTATGATGGAACAGGCGTAACCTTTAGTACTGTTGAAAATTTTGGCGATGTAGGTTCTTATTCACTTTTCATTAATACAACAGAAAAAGTGATAATTAATGGATTCCAATATAATGGTAATGGTCAAGGTATTCTTGTTTCTAAACCAAATGAAGAGTCAAAAGATCTTACTTTAGTTAACTCTTTTATTAAAGGAACTCGTGCAATTTGTGTAAAAGGTGCAGATAGAGTAACTATTGATAATTGTGATTTTTCTTATTTTGGATTATCTGATTTTGATGAAGAAGTAGCAAATGGAAATCCAGGATTTTTGATTAATAATTCTGGAGCTTGTATAACACTGAAGAATAGTGAAATCAAAGGCTATGCATATTCAGTTTATACTTCAATTGCTAGCGATGTTAAAATTGATATTCTAAATTGCATTTTAAAAGGACGTGCTGGATTAGCTACCTATGAAACAGATGGATTAGTTGCGACTATTAATGGTTGTAAGATTCATGGTGTAAATGGATTTACAGGAAGTACAGAAGTATATGCCAATATCACTACTCAAAATATTGATGATAACAATAAAAACATTACATTAAATATTGCAAATTGTGACTTTACTGTTTATCGCTTGCCTGCTACAGTTAATAATTTCCAATATGCTATATCAGTAGATTTTGAAAACACTAATTTGAATCTTACAGGAAATAATACCTTTTATGGTACGATATGTTATAGCGAAAATTTAACGAAGAGCGAATTAAGCAACAAAGCATATGACATAATTAAAGACGTTCGTACAGATACTACAAAAGGAAATGAAGGATTTGCTTCTGTTGAAATGCTAATTAAATCATCTAATGGTAACAATTGCTTTGTAAAAATAAAATAATACTACTTAAAATATGATCAAAACATTTAGGGGGGTGTACTCAAATAGGTACATCACCTCTTTTTAATTAATATAAAATACAAAAAAATTAAATATTAATTTGTACAGGAAAGATAAAAACTACATAAATAAATAGCATATCACCCACATAAAAATTAAATAATTATGTCTCTCGTAGAAAGACATTATGGGATAATTTGTACGAATTAATTCATTTAGAAGTGTTTATAAAAAAGCAATATTCTAACAATTTATTATTATAGACATCGAAAACTTGATGAATCTTCTTTTTTTAATTCAATTAAAGTAAACAATTGTCATTTTTGTAAAAAGTGTAAACATTATAATAGAATTATTCTACTCGTATAAAAAATACTCAAATATTGTTGAACTATGTTTAATATATGTTGACAACAATATGCGGGAGGGTAAAATTTAAACGAAAAGGAGGATATTATTCTTATGAAATTAAAAAAGGCTAAAAAAGGGTTCACGTTAGTTGAACTTGTAGTCGTTATTGCTATTATTGCAGTTTTGTCGACAGTCTCAGTTGTAGGCTATTTTGGATTTACTAAGAAAGCAAACATTTCGGGTGATAAAGCTTTAGTATCACAACTTAATACTATATTAAAAGCTAAAGAAACAGAAACAGGATCTAAACCAGAAACAGCAACTGAAGCTATCGGTTATGTAGAAGAACAAGGAATTAATGTTGCAAAGCTAAAACCATTAACATCAAAGTATTTAATAGCTTGGAACAGTGAAGCAAATGAGTTTGCTTTATTAAATGAAAGTAAAGAATTGGTTACAGGTAAACTTTCGAGCACAGCCAATTTAAACTGGTTGATTGCTAGTTCATATTCTGTAACAGAAAATACTGGATATTCAGTATACTTAATGCCAGATTATAAAGGTGATAGTACTCTTAACATCACAACTGGTCTTGATGTTGTTAACTATAGTAAAACAACAGAAGCAAAAGATGTAACCATCAGAACTAATGGTGGAACATTAAATATTGATGCCGATACTGATAGTGTTAGACACTATGCAAAAGCTGATAAAATAGTTGTTGATGCAGTTGCACCTCATTCCTACCATGAGTTTGGTGTTGTTTTAGGAGATATAGTTGCTAAAAAAGGAAATGTTGTTGTTGAAGATTCTGGAGTAGTTAGTAATGTCATTATTGCTAGTGCAGATGTTACAGCAACAATTAGTGCTAATTCAACAGTTTCATCTATTGTTGCAACTGATAGTAATTATTATGACAAAGTCACAAATAATAACTCTACAACAAAAGTTGATTCAAAAAAAACAATTGAAGTTATAGAAAATTCACCATTTGCAGGTGGTGATGGATCTGAAGCGTTTCCTTTCTTAATTGTTAATAATTCACAACTAAAGGCACTAGAAGAATATACAAAAGATTCAAATAAGACAATTAATGCTAAATTGTTAGAAAATATTTACATTACACCAGTAATTGCTGATAAAACAGTTAGAACATTAATTCCATATATTTCAATCAGCTCTAGTGTGAATTTGGACATGAATGATAAAACAATTGGAGTTAAAGAAGGACAATCTTTTGGCAAAGCGACCCCAGTTATTTTTGCTGTTCTTTCAGGCAAATTAACAATTTTTGGAAACGGAACTTTTAATTGTGAAGCTCAAAATGAACAAGTTTATGGCATAAATATTAATGGTAAAGATGCTTCTGTTGAAATCTTAAACGGAAATTTCTATGGAGCCTTAACTGCAGTTCAAGTGCAAAAAGGTTCTTTAGTAATTAGAGATGGTTATTTTGATTTAGCACAAACATGTAAATCAGTAGTACCTCAATATTCAAAATATGTTGTAAATATCATAGATGCTGCATTTAAAAATGGTACAGCTTCTATTTCAATATATGGTGGATCATTTATTAAATTTGATCCGTCAGCAAATCCAGAAGGTGAAAATACAACATATGTTGCTAATGGATATAAAGTAACTAAAAATACAGTAAATCAAGAAGATATTTACACAGTAGTTAAAGCCTAATCTAAATTAAGCAAATTATAGTTGCGAATAACTTATATGGGCTATTTGCAACTATTTTTAAATTGTATATGAATTGTAAGAAATTAAAATTAAGTATTTAAGCCTTGCAAAATAAAATTATCTAGTTATAATTAGAAGTGGAAGGAAACTTCCATATATCGAAATAAAAAACAGACACCCCGCATTTATATTGATAAATGTCAAAAAATTAACAGTTAGTTTTTTGAAAATTATCATTTAAGGACTGGTGTTTTTATTTTGATGGAAAGGTATAAAATGAATAAAAAATCTTTAGGCGTCTTAAGCGCAACATTCTTACTCCTCCTTACTGGTTGTGGTAAAACTGGCCAATCTTCAACTACTCCAATTAGTAGTACTACAACAAGTTCTTCAGTAGTTAGTTCTACAAATACTCCAACAAGTTCTTCAACAACTATTACAGGTGTTGTTAGAGAAGGTAATCTTAAAGAAGCTTTCAATTGTATTACAGTTGCTGAAGCTCTTAAAATTGCTGAAGCAAATACAACAGCAACAACTGAAAGATATTTCATTTATGGTAAAGTTAATGAAATAACAAATTATAACTATGGACAAATGACAATTTCTGATGGAACAGGATCGATAGTTGTCTATGGATCTTACGATTTTGATGGCGTTAAAAGATTTAGCGAATTAGATATTAAACCAGAAGTTGGTGATGAAATTGTTCTTTATTCAACACTTCAAAATTTTAATGGATCAATGGAAGTTAAAAGTGGTTGGATTGTTGGTTTGATTCATGAGAACAAACCATTTGATGAAAAAGATTATACATCAATGACAATCGCTGAAGCTCGTAATGCTGCTAAAGGTTCTAAAGTTATTGTAGAAGGTGTTGTTGCAAGAATTACCTATTCAATGGGCATGAATCCAAATGGTTTCTATGTCGTCGACTCAACATCATCAATTTATGTCTACGATAGTAAAGTGGCGAATGATGTATCTATCGGTAATAAAATTAGAATTGCTGGTAATAGAGATTCATGGATTTTAGATAAAGAAATGGATAGTGCTGAAAAATTTGGTTATAAAGGATCAACACAATTATCAGAAGCTACAATTTTAAGTAATGATAAAGGCACAAGCGATTTTGATAAAAGCTGGATTACTGAAAAGACAGTTAAAGAGATTGTTAATACACCAGTAACGACAGATATTTCAAATATTATTTACAAAACAACAGCTTATATTAAGAAAAACAAAGGCGCTAGCTTTGTTAACTATTACATTAACGATTTAGATGGTGTTACAGGATCATACGCATACACACAATGTAGTGGTTCAGATTTTTCTTGGTTAGATGAATTTGATCAAAAGATTTGCACTGTTTATATGACAGCAATTAATGCTAAGAGTACATCTACAGGTTGCTTCTGGCGTTTTGTACCAATTAGTGTTTCTTATGATAACTTTAAATTTGATGAAGCTAATATTCCAGAATTTGTTTATGAATATAACGTTAAAGATTTATTAAAGGATTCTTATACAGGTGATCCTGTCTTAGAATTACCAACAAGTGTTTCATCAGACATTCTTAATTTTAAAAATGCTACAGTAACTTATACTTCAAGTAACACCGATTCTATCTACTTTGCAACAGAAGATGGAAAATATGTAATGCACGCAAAGAATAATGGTACTGCTGAAGTTACAATTAAAGTTGAATACGCAACAAATAGTTTCAGTAAAACATTAACTATTAATGTTACTAAACCTGTTGATGTAAACGCTTTAACAGTTAAAGAAGCAATTGAAAGTACTGTTGATGAATTTATTACAGTTAAAGGTGTTGCTGGTCCTTCATTAGTTAATAAAGTAGGTTTCTATTTAATTGATGATACTGGAGCAATCCCTGTTATTCTTCCTGCAGATGCTTTATCAGAAATCGAATATGGTAACGAATTGATTATTAAAGGTAAACGCGATCAATATGGTGCTGATGCTGAAAAAAATACTGTTGGAACAATTAGTTTAACAAGTTGTGAAATTGTTGCAAACTTATATGGTAAACACGACTATTCAACAGCTTCATTTGATTCAACAAAGACTATAGCTGATTTAAGCGATATTCCTACAACAGAAAATGCAACAGATAAAGTTTATGTTGTTAAAGCTTCAATTAAAAAGACCGCAGGAACAAGATCTTCAACAGTTAAAATTTATGTAGGTGAAACATCCATCATGTGCTATACAAATAGTGGTAAAGAATATGATTGGGCACAAGCTTATTTCGATCAAGAAGTTACTTTAGAAATTGCTCTTTGTAACTGGAACAAGAAAAGTTTCTACAAGTGCAACATCTTATCTTTAACTGATAGTACAGGAAATAAAATTGTTAATCTTGGTAAATACACAACTAAATAACTAAATAAAAGGCAAGAGAAAATAATCTTGCCTTTTAATTTGTAAGAATATTATTATTTTTATAATGCAAATAATGATTTTTTCAAAACAAATAATTTTAGCTCATAATATTGACATAATTAGCATAATTTATTTATACTAATATACAATTGAAAGGAAGGTGGTCATCCCCCTTTATGGACGATCCTAGTAATTCGTATATATCATTAGTACAAAACATTGAGCCGACATTTGTACCTCTACTAATTGTTTTATTCATTTTAATTTTTTGCTCAGCTTTTTTCTCGGGTACAGAAACAGCATTTACAAGCTTAAATCACGCGAGATTAAAAAAACTAGCTGAAACAAAGAAATCAGCTAAATTGGCACTTAAACTATCAGAAAAATACGATAGAGTTTTAACCACTCTTCTTATTGGAAATAACATTGTTAACATCGCAGCAGCTACTATTAGTACGCTTTTGTTTACACAACTTTTCGGATCGTCAAGTGGTCCGACAGTTTCGACAATTGTTCTTACTATTGTAGTTTTAATTTTTGGTGAAATAACTCCAAAATCCCTTGCTAAAGAAATTCCAGAAAAAATGGCTATGATAACTGTATATCCGCTATTTGTTTTTTATAATTTATTCTATCCATTAAGTAAATTATTTGATCTTTTAAAAATAGTTATAAATAAGATATTTAAGATTGGTAAGAAAGCTCCATCTTTAACTGAAGAAGAGTTTAAAATCATCGTTTCAGATATTAAAGATGAAGGTGTATTAAATCAAAACGAACATGATTTAATTCAAAAATCAATTATATTTGATGATACCGTAGTTAAAAAGATAATGACACCAATTGATAACGTTGTCTTTGCTAGAAAAGGTGAATCGTTAGAAGCTATTAAAGCTATGTTTGAAGAAAATAATTATTCACGTGTACCTTATTTTGATGATGACACTGATGAATGCTTGGGTTTCTTATATCAAAAAGATTTTTACGAAATGCTCCTTGAGGATAACTGTTCACTCGAATCATTAATTAAAACACCATTATTTGTTAGAGAAACACAAAGAATTGCAGTTACTTTTAAAAAGTTCCAAAAAGAAAAACTTCATATCGCTCTAGTTCAAAATTCAAGTAAGAAAATAGTTGGAATAGTAACTATGGAAGATATACTTGAAGAGTTAGTCGGAGAAATTGAAGATGAGTATGATGCAGAGGATGATGAAGAGGAAGAATTAATGCAAGAATACTTAAGAAAAGAGAAGAAAGATAATTAAGATATTTCTTGTTGAATTTAGCGATATATGTTATTATATCTATCGGACAAAGTCTATTTGTCTACCTTAATCGTTAAAAACGCTTAAGAGTGAGCTTCGGCTCACTCTTATTTCGTTAAAGGAGGAATTTTGGAAGGTATCGATTTAAAAATCAGCGAAATGGCAAAGAAAGTTGCTGAGGAGCTTGGCTACAAATTTGTCTATTTAAAATGGCTGTATGAAGATGGCAATAAAGTATTAAGAATTGCTATCGACAAGAAAGATGGAATAGGTCTATTGGACATTACAAAGTTTAATGAAGTGTTTTCACCTATGATTGATGAAATTGAAGAGCTCCAATTTCCATTTGTCCTAGATTGTTCATCACCTGGTGCTGAACGTGAGGTTGATCTTAGCGAATTAGACTCTGATAAAGATTACTTTATTGGTCAATACATGGAGTTTGATTTAAAAAATGGTCAACAATATCTAGGAACGTTAACTGAAATAAACGACGATGACTATTTATTGAACTATTTTGAAAAAGGTCGTAAAAAGAAAGTAACGATTAAAAAAGAAGATGTTTTAAAAACTCAGCTTAGAGTCAAAATATAGGGAGGACAAGGATTAAAGCATGAGAAAGAAAAAAGAAGTCAATAAACCATTCGATGGTGGATTTGACGTTAAAGCTATGGTAGAAGCTTTATCAACAATTGAAGATGAACGTTCTATTTCACAAGAGGAAACATTAGAAATATTACGTCAATCCTTTGAAAAAGGATACAAAGATTTTGTTGATCCAAACAATGCTGATGACTTATTAGCAGAAGCAACATTAGACTTAAAGGGTGGTAAGATTCACTTCTTCGATATTAAAAATGTCGTCGAAGATGTACAAGACGATTTAGTTGAAATCGAATTAGATGAAGCTAGAGAAATTGATCCAAACATTCAAATAGGCGATCAATTAAAGACAGAAGTTGATATTACTACACTTGGCGATCCTAGCCTTCTTATTCGTAAAGTTGCAAACACATTTAAGCAAAAGATGATCGAAGCAAACAAAAAAGCTTTGTTAGAAAAGTTTAATTCACAAATTGGTCACTTAATCAGCGGTGAAGTTGAAAAAGTTGAAAAAGGTTATACAGTTTTAAACTTTGGTAAAACAACAGCTGTTTTAAGTGCTAAAAATTCAATTCCAGGTGAAACATTTAAGCTTGGTGAAAACGTTAAAGTTTATCTTGAAAGTGTTGGAGAAAAATCAAAGAATCCACAACTTATGATCACAAGAGCAAACAACGAATTCTTAGTCAAATTATTTGAAGAAGAAGTTCACGATGTTTACGACGGCACTGTAATTATTAAGAAAGTTAGCCGTGAACCAGGAACAAGAGCTAAAGTTGCTGTTTATTCAAATAATCCTAACGTCGATCCAACAGGTGCTTGTATTGGTCCAGATGGTAATAGAATTCGTAACATTTGTGCTCAATTATCAGGCGAAAAAATCGATGTTATCAAATATATTGAAAATCCAGCTTTATTCATTGTTGAAGCATTAAAACCAGCTTCAGTTATAGGTATTAGACTTCCTAATGATGGTTCTAATACAGCAACAGCTGTCGTTAAGAACCAAGAATCTAAAGTTGCTATTGGTAAAAAAGGTGTCAACGTTAGACTTGCTTCACGTTTAGTTGGTTTATCAATTGACGTTAAAGAATTAGATGAAGCTATGTCTAGCAAGATCAGCTATAGAACAATTGAAGATATCAAACGTGAAGAAGCTTTAAAAAGATTATCATCTGCTGAAGCATCTGATGATGATATTGTTATTGAACCAGTTGAAGAGCATAAACCAGTTGTCGACTTCATTCCAGTTGAAACACCAGTTGATGAAACTTCAACACAAGTTGAAGAAACAGTTGCTCCAGAAACAGAAACAAAAGAAAATGAATCTGTTAAAGAAACAGTTGCTGCTGAAACTGAACCAGTTAAAGAACAACCAGTTGAACCAAAGATTGCTATTAAGTCTAAAGCTAAGATTTCATTAGCTGAACTTGAAGCACAAATTGAAAACGAAAAGAAAAAAGGCAAAGAAGCTCCACGCAAGAAGTTCAATAAAAAGAATGACAAGAGTGAAGAAGGACAAGTTGTATCTACCAAGAAAATTGAACCAGCTGTTCCAACAATGCCAATTTATACAGAAGAAGAACTTAGAGCTCTTGATGAAGAAGAAGACGAAGATGTCGATTCATATGATGAATACGATGATTATGATGATGACGACTACTATGAAGATGATGATTCAGGAAAGGGTTCTTGGAACTACTAATGAAATCAATCGTTGAAAGATTCGACTGTGTTAATAAAGTAAAAGCTGAAAAATCTACTTTATTAAGAATCGTCAAGACTCCAAATGGAACGGTTGAAGTTGATCCGACTGGTAAAATTAATGGCCGTGGTGCATATTTAAAAGCTGATAAGGCTACACTAGAAAAGGCTAAAAAAACTAAAGCTTTAGAAAAAGCTTTGGAAGTAAAAATTTCAGATGAAGTTTATGAAAAAATAGGAAGGTACTTAAATGACTAAATTAGAAGGTGAAATTGGACTTGCACGTAGAGGAGGGTTTATAACATTCGGTGAAGACTTAATGTATAAATTAGAAAGAAAACGTGTATGTTTAGTATTACTTTCTAAAGATTGTGGTTGGCGTTTCGAAAGAGACGTCAACGCAATTATTGGTCAAACAGTTCTAATTAAAGTTGATTTTAATCAAGAACAGTTAGGACAATTAATAGGTGCCAGACCTCTTAATGCTATCGGGATTACAAATCCTGGACTAGCAAATAAAATACAAGAGACGCTAAGAAAGGAAGGTGAAGCGAATGTCTAAATCCAAAAATAAGAAGAACAATGAAATCAAAGCTGCCCAAAAGGAAGACGAAGCCAATGGTAAAATTGTTGATGGAGTTTTCGTTTATTATGGAGAAATGACTCTCGACTCCTTATGCCGTAAAATTGGCGTAAGAACGACTGATGTAATGAAATCTTTACTTATGAAAGGCAAACTTGTTACTTTAAACACAATGTTAAATGATGACATGATTGCTGAGATCTGTCTTGAGAACGATCTCGATTCACGTAAGGAAGAAAAAATTGCAGAAGAAGATTTTGAAAAGATCGTTATTAAAGACGATGAAAAAGATTTGGTTGAAAGAGCACCAGTTGTTACAATCATGGGACACGTTGACCATGGTAAGACAACTTTAATTGATACAATTAGAGATTCACACATCGCTGATGGAGAAGCTGGCTTTATTACTCAAGAAATTGGTGCATACCAAAAAGTAATTAAAGGAAAGAAAATTACTTTCCTTGATACCCCAGGACACGAAGCTTTTACAGCTATGAGAGCTCGTGGTGCATCAGTAACAGATATCGTCGTTATCGTTGTTGCTGCTGATGATGGTGTCATGCCTCAAACAAAAGAAGCTATCGACCACGCTTTAGCTGCAAACGTACCAATTATTGTTGCTATTAACAAGATTGATAAACCAGGAGCTAATCCAGAAAAAGTTAAACAAGAACTTTCAGGACTCGGATTAATTTCTGAAGATTGGGGTGGCGATATTATCATGAAAGAAATCAGTGCTAAGAAAAATATTGGTATTGATGACTTGCTTGAAAATATTCTCCTTGTTGCTGAACTTAAAGAACTTAAAGCAAATCCAAATAGGCCAGCAAGTGGTTCTGTTATCGAAGCTACACTCGATAGAAAAGAAGGTGCTAAAGCTACGCTTTTAGTCCAAAATGGTACTTTACACGTTGGAGACTATTTAGTTGTCGGTTCTTCATATTGTAAAGTTAGAAAAATGACAAACGAATATAAGAAATCACTTAAAGATGCACCACCATCTACTCCAGTTTCTATTACAGGTTTGTCAGAAGTTCCTACTGCTGGTGATAACTTTATGGCTTTCCCAACAGAAAAGGATGCAAAATTAATTGCTGAAAAGCGTAGAGCTAACGAAATTAGTAGAAACGCTGCTGCTGATAAAGCTCCATTGACACTTGATACAATCTCACAAATGATTGGCGAAGGTGAAACAAAGAACATTAACGTATTAATTAAGGCTGATTCTCAAGGTAGTGCTGAGGCTTTAAAATCATCATTATTAAAAATTGATGTTCCAACCATCAATATTAATATTATTAGAGCTGCTTCAGGTGAAATCACTGAAGGCGATGTTATTTTGGCAGAAGCCAGTGGTGCTATCATTTATGGTTTTAATGTCAAAGCAAACGCTTTAGCTTTAGAAAAAGCTAAGAGAGAAAAAGTTGAAATTAGATCTCACACGATTATCTATAACATTTTAAACGAAATGGAACAAGCTGCTCAAGGTATGTTACAACCAACATATCATGAAGTTATCTATGGTCAAGCTGAAGTTAGAAGTATCTTTAAGGCTAGTAAAGTAGGCATTATTGCTGGTAGCTATGTTACGTCAGGTAAAATTAAATCAAATTCCTCAGCTCGTGTTATTAGAAATAACCAAGTTGTTTACGATGGAAAGATAAATTCTCTTAAGAGATTTAAAGATGACGTCAAAGAAGTTAACGAAGGCTTCGAATGTGGTATTGTTATTGACGGATTTAAAGAATTACGCGAAATGGATATCATTGAAAGCTACGGTGAAGAGGTAGATAAATAATGGCTGATAAGAAAAAGAGAGTTCAAAATCTTATTGCTAGAAACTTATCAGATATTATTATCTATGATTTAAAATCAGAGCTTTGCCAATTAGCTAGTGTAAATGAAGTTAGAGTTACTAACGATTATTCACATGCTAAAGTTTATGTTACACATCTTGATAGAGAACGTATTGAACCATTATTAAAGTTCTTAAATTCTAGAAAAGGTCAAATTAGATCTATGCTTTCATCTAAGATGGATATCTATAAAATTCCAGAACTTCACTTTGTTCAAGACGAGTTATATGATCAAGGCGCTAAAATTGATTCTATTCTCAATAAGATAAATAATTCAAATAACTCAAAGTAAATAAAAAATGCTTAATAGAATTATATTTCTATTAGGCATTTTTTTGATCTTAGATATTTTGAATGTATTGGCTATATTTAGCCATGATTTCATCCTTATCTTTGTTGAGTTGATTTCTTAATTCATCAATAGATTTAAATTTTATTTCATCTCTTGTACGGCAAATGAATTCTATTTTAACGTTGTTTCCATACATCTCACTGTTATAATTAAAGACATTTGTTTCAATTATTGGATCTGGTAAAGAATCTATTGTTGGATGAGTACCAACATTTGTCATCGATAAATATCTTCGCTTTCCAAATTGAAATACTGTTGCATATACACCTTTTTTAGGCATGACATAAGGAAAACTCAATTTTATATTAGCAGTTCTATATCCTATTTTACGGCCATTAGATAAGCCATAATCAACAACGCCGCTAATCGTATAGTTATAACCAAGTAGGGAATTTGCTTCTGTTATCTCACCGTTTTTAATTAAATTTATGATATCGCTAGATGATATTTTGACTGTGCCTTCAGATAATAAGTCAACAGCAATTGTTTTGTATCCATATTCTTTTTCAAAGCTTTTTAAGGTATTAATATCGCCACTAGCATTTTTACCAAATTTGAAATCTAAGCCACACACTAAATATTTTGCGTGAGTATTTTCAATTATCAATTTAATAAATTCTTCTGATGGTGTGTTTTTAAGTTCATCTGTGAAAGTTAAAGGAAAAAGATAATCGACTCCAAACTTATCAAGTAGGTCAAGTCTATCGCTCATCGATGTGAGCATCATATCGTTTTCATTTCTTCCTAGATTGTATTTAATTTGCGACTCAAAAGTAAGTAGTCCTACAGTTGAACCACACTTCTTAGCTTCATTAATAACCTTTTGATGACCGAGGTGAAGACCATCAAAGAAACCTAAGCATAAAGCTAAGTTAGAATCGCTTAAATTTGCTGAGTATAAATCTATTACTCTACTCATTTAAGCCTCTCTTGCAGCGGAAGTAACCACCTTCCGAACGCATATAGAATGAAATTGCTTTATTTGGTTTGGCTTGATCGACAAATAAAAGAATATCTGATTTTGTTTTGACTTTCATTGGTACGCCATTTTGAACTTTAGATTTAATTTTTTCATTTACTGGAACTTTTGGAATAAAGTAACAGGCTGATGGAATAGAGTAAAGTCTTGTACTTTCATTTATGTCTTCATATTTAATAGCTTTACCAATTGAAAACTTACCAATTTTTATTCTTCTTAAAGCGATTAAATGACCAACTGTGCCTAAAGCTTTTGCTATATCTTCGCCTAAAGTTCTAATATATGTTCCTTTAGAAACATGAGCTTCAAATTGAATTGTATTTTCTTTTTCATTGTAAGAAATTAACTTCAATCCAAAGATTGTTACATTTCTTGCATCTCTTTCCACTTCAATATCTTGTCTTGCTAATTCATAAAGTGGTTTTCCATTAATCTTGATTGCTGAATACATTGGTGGAACTTGTTTTTGTTCTCCGAGTAATCCTAACATTTTATATGAAATTAATGTATCGTTTAATTCTGGAACATCTGCTGTTTCAACAACTTCAGTTTCATTATCTCCTGACTTTGTTCTTTCGCCGAGTTTTAAAGTGGCTATATAAGTCTTATCGAGATATTCAAAAAAAGAAAGTGCTTTTGTTCCTTGATTAACGCCAACTAAAACTAATCCTGTTGCGAATGGATCAAGTGTTCCAGCGTGTCCAATTTTTTTGGTTGAATAAACATGCTTAAGATGATTATCTATTTGTCTTGTAGTAAGACCTGCTGGTTTATCAATTAAAAGTATTCCGTCCATATTTATTTTTCTCTCTTTCAGCTTTTAATTATATAATAATTAAGCCATTTGTACCAACAAAAAAATACAAGAATTTTCATAATGTGTTTAAAACAATCAATTAATGTACTTTTAATTAAACATATACGTTAATAAATAAAAATGTTCTTTTTTGTTCATGAGGCGATAATATCAAATAATTGTAATATAAATAATCTTTTAAATTAAGAATAAAAAATACATAAATGTATATATTTTTTGAATTTTTTTATATGATTAAATTGATGCAAATTTACATGATGTGTTTTTTTACAAAACTAATTGAATTCTTTAAAAATGATTCCAAAAGGCAACTTTGTTTTACTACTCATAATCTTGAACCAATAGATATTTTAAAAGATAAAGCACATTCCTTAGATTTTATTTCTAATGATTCTTGTGTTTATTCTTGGATTAAAGAGGAAAATAGATTACAAATAAATAAATATGTAAATGGATTGATTCCATATTCTCCATTTAACATTGAATCATTTAATTTTGATTTATTATTAATTAAGAAAGAAGCACAATATGCTTAAATTTAACTAATATTATATAATTTAATTTATGGTTATAAAATTGTCGCACTATTTTATAAAATACGCTTTATAATGTTTTTACTTTTTGATATAATTACTAGGCAATCCGAATGAATATATTCGATTAAGAGGTAATATTATGGCAGAAAAAATGAAAATTACTCTTGAAGGTAAACAACAATTAGAAGCTGAGCTTCACGATTTAATTCATGTCGTTCAACCAGAAGTTCTTGAAGCATTAGCTGCTGCAAGAGCATTAGGTGACTTATCAGAAAACGCTGACTATGATGCAGCTAGACAAAAACAAGCTGAAGTCAACGCTAGAATTAAAGAAATTCAAAACAACTTAGCTAACTGTGAAATTATCGAAAAGACTTTATCTAAAACTATTTCTGTTGGTTCAACAGTTACAATTCTTGATTTATCCACAAATGAAGAAAGTACATATTCAATTGTTGGTACAGTTGAAAGCAATCCATTTGAAGGAAAAATCTCAGACAGTTGTCCATTAGCAAAATCATTATTTGGTCACATTGCTGGTGAAGTAGTTACAGTTAAAGCTGCAAAACCATATCAAGTAAAAGTTATTTCTTTCAAGTAAAATTTTAAAGAAAAAGTTATTGTCCTCCCCATATATATAGCGGGAGGACTTTTTATATGTTTAAAATAATTATTGTTACAGTTGTCGTCACTATTGTTGGACTATTCGTTATGAGTAAAATAGATCCTAATAATAATTCAGGAAATATAAATAATACTTACACAAGTGAAATTAGTTCTAAAAATACTATCAAAGTTACTATTACGGGAAATGTCTTGCATCCAGGAGAGTATTTAATAACTCCTGAATCAACTTTAGGAGATTTGATCATTAAAGCTGGTGGAACTCTTGTTAATGCTGATCCGAATTCTTATACTCCAACCTTAGTAATAGGTAATAGAACTAACTTCTATATAGCTTCTAAGTCTGAAATTCCTGATACATGTGTAGTTACAGATATTGAAAAAGTGAATATAAATACAGCAACTAAAGAACAACTTGCAACAATCGGTGGCCTTACAAATTCTCAAATTGAATCGATACTTAATTATAGAAATAACAACGGAATGTTTTATTGCTTAGAAGATGTTATGAACGTTTCAGGAATAGGAGAGAAAACTTATCTTTTAATAAGAGATAAGATAGTTGTTGCTTGAGTATATTTATTTGCTTTATTTCGCTACTAACAGGAATTCTATTAGCTAATAGAAGCTACTTAACAATAATATTTGCATTCATAATTTTATTTTTTGGAGCTAAATATAAATTTAAAATATTAAAATTAGTTTTAACTTTTATAATTGTTGGATTTATTTTAGCTTTTATAAATCAGCTAGTTTTTAAAACAGAGAAGCTAGTTGGAATTGTCATTAAATCTTCTTCTAATTATTCCATAGTTAAAAGCGTTTATGGAACCTTTTATGTAAAGATAAAAGGGTTAGAAGTTGGTGATATAATTAGAGCAAATGGAGCGATTAATTATCTTTCTTTTTCTCATTATCAAGAGAAATTTAACTTTAAACTATATCTAAAATCATTTGGAGTTACTAAAGAATATAAATGTGAAAATTATCAAATTGTTATAAAAAATATAATAAGAATAAATAGTTTTAAAAATTATGTTATTTCATCAGTTGAATATAAATATGTAAATTTAATAAATTCATTTATTTTTGGCACGACAATAGATGAATTTGATTATTTATCAAGTGCTGGAATATTAAATTTGTTCAGAATATCTGGGTTAAATGTTATTTGTATCATCAAGCTATTAGATTTTATTTTCAAAGATAAGAAAGTAAAAGAAAACATGACTATTAAATTAATTATAGTTATAACTTTTATGTTTTTATCAAATTATAAAATAGCATTTATAAGATTGTTGATAGCTCAAATAATAAGAATTATAAAGAAAAATAAAATTAGAAAGTTGGATGTTGATTCAATAACTGCAATTATTATATTGATATTAAATCCTCTAGCTTATCTACAAGCAGGTTTTTATTTAGTTTTTCCTTTGTTGTTTTTGTTAAACTTTTCATCTTTAGCCCTAAAAAGAATAAATAGCTGGTATAAAGGATATTTTAGATTATTGTTGATATATTTTTATTTTTTACCGTTCAATTTAGTTAATAATTATGCCTATTATCTATTTGCGTTTATATTTAGATTGATACTTATTCCAATATCTCAAATAGGATTTGGAATAGCTATTTTAAGCTTTTTACAATTGGGTGAGATATTATATCCAGTGTTAGATATTATTTGTAAAATCTTAAATTTATTGGATAGATGTATAATTAAAATTCCAGTTGGTGAATTATCTTTGCTATATTTTGTGCTTTACTACATTTTTTTGATTTTAATAATTTATCTTTGTGAAATATATCACTTAAAGTGGATGAGAAAAGTGCTAATAGTTTTTATTATATATGTAGTTATTCCTATAGTTCCTATTAACATTCCAAAGTATGAAGTTCATTTCATTGATGTCGATCAAGGTGATGCAACATTGATAAGATATAAAAACAAAAACTATTTAATTGATACAGGTGGTTTAACTTATGTTGATTTAGCTAAAGAGTGTCTTATTCCATATTTTGCAAAATTGCGGATTAAAAAGATTGATAGAGTTTATATAACTCATATGGATTTTGATCATTATGGTGCTTTAGATTCATTAGTTAATAATTTTAAAATAGAAAGTGTTTTATATAATGAAGGGGATGATTTTATTAAAGATATAAATGTTTATAAAGACAAAGAAAAAGATACAAACTATAACTCTTCAGTATTTAGCTTTAAAATAAAGAATACATCTTTTTTAATAATGGGCGATGCTCCAAAAGAAATAGAAAGAAAATTAATATCTTCGATTGATAGCAACATAGATGTATTAAAGGTTGGACATCACGGTTCAAATACTTCTTCGAGTTATGAATTTTTAAAATATATAAGACCTAAATTTGCTGTTATTAGTTGTGGCTTAAATAACAAATACAATCATCCATCAGCTAGTGTTATAGATACTCTAAATTCATTAAATATCAAATATATAAGAACTGATTTAAATGGAACATTTATTTATAAATGTTAACTGCTTTATTTTTAGTAATATAAAGCCTGATATCAGTGCTAAATAGACGCTTTTATGATAAAATAATTTAATATGATAAAACAATTAAACCTTTCAGTTCATGATGTAGTTGACCTAGTATTAAGAAAAGGAAGTCTTGATACTAGAGTTTTTAACCAATCTAGTATGGCTGAAGGTACAAGATTACATTCAGTATTTCAAAAAGGCCAAAATTCAAATTATATAGCCGAATATCCACTTAATGCTTATATCGATGTTGACGACTATGTTTTTTATTTGAATGGACGTGCGGATGGTGTTATCCATCAAGAGGATATTTGGATTATTGATGAAATTAAAACAACAGTAGAAAAAATTGAACTCTTCCATTTAGAAAATGAAGAGTGGCATTTAGGACAAGCTATTTTTTACGCTTACATGTTGTCTTTAGAAAAAACGCTTGATAAAGTTTATGTGCGTTTAACTTATATTCATCAAAAAAGTGAAGAAGAAAATCAAATTTTTGAAAAAGCATACACTTTTGCTGAATTAGAAACATATGTTTTTGATGTCTTACGTTCTTACATAGAATACGTTAAAAAAATAGAGGCTCGCATTAAAGATAGAAATGAGTCCATTTCAAATTTTGACTTTCCATATGAACAGATGCGTTCTGGCCAAGATGAAATGATTAAGTTTGCTAGCGATATTGTGGCTAGTAATTCTGTTGGATATGTAGAAGCTCCAACTGGTATTGGTAAAACATCGTCGGCTCTTTTCCCATACATTAAATCACTAGTTCAACCTGGAAAAGAAAAAATATTCTATTTAACAAGTAAAAACTCAATTAAAGAATCAGTCTTTAAGCTTTTATATTATATGATTGCTAAAGGATTGAAGGTTACTTCAGTTTTTTTAACAAGCAAAGATACTTTGTGTATTAATGATAAAAAAAGACATTGTAATCCAGATGAATGTCCTTTTGCAGTAGGATATTACGATAAAGTTAACAAAGTTATTTTCCAAGAATTAGAAAATAGAGAAATATTTACTCAAGGTGATATTTTAGCTATTGCAAAAGAATACAATATTTGTCCCTTTGAATTTCAACTAGATTTATCTATGTATGTTGATATTGTTGTTGGCGATTATAACTATGTATTTGATCCGACAGCTAGTTTAATAAGATATTTCGAAGACGGATTTAAAAAACCATATTTACTTTTAGTTGATGAAGCGCATAATTTACCTAGTAGAACTAGAGAAATGTATTCCGCTGAACTTTCGATATTCGACTTTTTAAAGCTAAAGAAAGAAATGCCTAATATTAATTCACGTAAGATAAAGAGCCTAACAAATAAACTAATTGATTATTTTAAGGACTATGAATGCTGTAGTGATCACGTTGAATTAGAGTGTGTACCAGATGATTTAGAGGACATGCTTTCTGAATTTTTAGAAAGAGCTAAAACTGTTATAAAAGATTTTCCAAAAGAAGTTAACGATACTTTTTTAGATGTGTATTTTAAAGTAAACTCTTTTTTGAATTTGCCGCAAGAGGATACTGATAACTTTGCGTATTATTTTGTAGCTTCTGAAGGAAAAGCACTATCGATAAAAATAACGTGTTTAGACTCTAGAAGATATATAAGAAGACAAACTGCAATGTTTAGTTCAGCACTATTTTTCTCAGCAACTTTATCACCACATAATTTTTATATCGACTTATTAGGCGGAAATGATGAATCAAATACATTATATTTACCATCACCTTTTGCTTTAGAAAATAGACTTGTAATGGTTGATGGAAATATATCAACTTATTACAAAGATAGAGAAAGATCACTAAAAGAAATAGCTAAATTAATCGTAGAAGTTGTTAAACAAAAAGTAGGTAATTATTTTGTATTTTTTCCTAGTTATGAATATATGGAAAAATGCTATTCATTATTTGAATATACGACTAGTATTGATATACTAACTCAAAATAGAAACATGGATAATTATGAACGTTCTAATTTTTTATCCAGTTTTAAAGAAAATCCAAAAAAGACTACAGTAGGCTTTATTATTATGGGTGGAATATTCTCAGAAGGAATTGACCTCTTATCAGATAGGCTTATTGGGGCTATAATAATAGGAGTATGCTTGCCGAAAATCTCTTATGAAAACGATTTGATAAAAAAACATGAAGGGCTAGAAGACTCAGATGTAGGATTTAATTACGCTTATGTCTATCCAGGGTTTAATAGAGTTTTACAAGCCGCTGGACGAGTTATTAGATCTGAAAAAGATAAAGGTGTTATTGTACTTGTTGATTCGAGATTTAGAACGTCTAAATATAAAGAATTATATGAGAATATATGGCCTGATGCTATAGAAGTAAACTCAGCAAGTGAAGTAGGAGAATATACTTCACAATTTTGGGAGGAAAAGAAATGAATTACGATTTAAAACATATTAGAAACTTTTCTATAGTTGCACATATCGACCATGGTAAGTCAACTTTGGCAGATAGGATTTTAGAAAAGACAGGAGCAGTTGCTGTAAGAGATTTAAAAGAACAACTTTTAGATGACCTTGAACTTGAAAGAAGAAGGGGTATTACAATTAAACTCAACGCTGTATCCATTAACTATAGAGCTAAAAATGGTGAAGATTATTTGTTTAACTTAATAGATACTCCAGGACATGTTGATTTTACGTATGAAGTCTCTCGTTCATTAGCCGCTTGTGAAGGCGCTCTTCTTGTCGTCGATGCAACTCAAGGTGTCGAAGCTCAAACATTAGCTAACGCTTATTTAGCTATAGATAACGATTTAACTATTCTTCCAGTTATTAACAAGATGGATTTGCCGTCTGCTGACTTAGAACGTACTAAAGAAGAAGTTTTAGATACACTTGGAATTGATCCGGATGATTGTATTCCAGTTTCGGCTAAAACTGGTTTAAATATTGAGAGTGTTTTAGAACATATTGTTGAATTTTTACCTTCACCAACAGGCGATTCCACAAAGCCGTTACAAGCTTTGATTTTTGATTCAAAATTTGATTCTTATCGTGGCGTTATTATTTTACTTAGAGTAAAAGAAGGAAGAATTAAAGTTGGCGATGAAATTATTCTAATGAGTTCAGGTAAAAAGTATTTAGTTACTGAACTTGGTATTAGAACTCCAAAAGAAGTTAAAGTTGATTCTCTTGAAGCAGGTGAAGTTGGATATTTAGCTGCTCAAATTAAAAATATTAAAGATATTGTTATTGGTGATACTATCACTACTTCAGCTAATCCAGCTACAAATCCTCTTCCAGGTTATAGAAAAATTAATCCAATGGTATTTAGTGGCTTATACCCATCAGATAACAAGGATTATGAGGCTTTAAGGGAAGCTTTAGATAAATTGTCTTTAAACGACTCTTCACTTGTTTATGAACCTGAAACATCAGAAGCTTTAGGCTCAGGTTTTAGATGCGGTTTCTTAGGACTTTTACATATGGATGTAATTCAAGAAAGACTTGAAAACGAATATGATTTAGATTTAGTTTGTACAGCCCCTTCTGTTGTTTACGAATTAGATTTAACAGATGGTAGACAAATTATTCTTCAAAACCCAACCAACTTTCCAAATAACTCACAATTAATTAAATCAGCACGTGAACCATTTGTTAGAGCTAAAGTTATGACTCCAACAGAGTATATCGGAGCTGTTATGGGCTTATGTCAAGATAGACGTGGTATATATGAGAATATGGAATATATAGATGATACAAGAGTAAATTTGACATATAAATTACCTTTGTCAGAAATTATTTTCAGCTTCTTTGATAAATTAAAATCTGTTAGCTCTGGCTACGCTTCTTTCGATTATGAATTAATAGGATACGAAGAGAGCAATTTGGCTAAAATGGAAATATTGCTTAACGGTTCGGTAGTTGATGCTTTGACAACAGTTGTCTTTAAAGAATCTGCATATAGAAGAGCAAGAGTAATTGTTGATAAATTAAAAGATATTATTCCTAGACAACAATTTGAAATTCCAGTTCAAGCTGTTATTGGTGGAAAGATCATAGCTAGAAGTGATATTAAAGCTGTACGTAAAGACGTCTTAGCTAAATGCTATGGTGGTGATATTTCACGTAAAAAGAAACTATTAGAAAAGCAAAAGAAAGGCAAGAAACGTATGAAGGAATTTGGTAAAGTTCAAGTTCCACAAGAAGCGTTTATTGCTGTTTTATCAGTCGATGACGGTGATTAAGTCGAAACAGGTCAAAATTTGTTAGTAATAAACTAGTAATATTTTAGTTTTTCGCTTCCATTCATTTTATAACTTATTTATAATATTGAATATACGAGGTGAAGAAAGTGCCTACACAAGACATTGGAATTCGTTGGAGCGAAGAAAAATACGCCACAAAAGATGAAGTCAGAGATGCATATAACATGTCGATGATCGATAATATTTGGAAACAAATTATTGATTATCGTAGACTTTATACTAAAACTTTAGATTTACATAACATTGATCGTACTCCTTATATGGTTGTCGTCACTCAAACAATACAACTTAAAGTTGCAAGCGTTGAAAGACGACTTTCGCGTATATTGGTTAAAACACACGACATGAAAGCCTATGGCAAAGAATTATTTGCCAAAAGGAGATATGCTAAAACTATAGAAGTTTTAGATAGCAATTATAAGACTAACATTTCTCAAGAGATGGTCTCTCATCTTTTGGATGAAGATTTATCTACAATTCCAAGTCAATATTCACTTATATATAACTATATAAGAACTTTAAAGTACTATGCTAGTGGGCATTATACCGATATTATTGATTATCGATTGCTCGAATCTATTTTAAAGCAAATTCAAGGCGTTTCTTTTGATAATCTTACATTAGAAAAAGAGTATCGTGAAGAAGAAATTGAAACATCTCATTATTACCAAAATAACTATGTTTATAAAGCAGCACCTATTGAAAGAATTGCTGATATGATCGATGAACTTTGTAACTTTGTTAGAGAAAGTGATTTGTCACCAGTGATTAAAGCAATTGTAGCTAACTACTATTTAAACTATGTTAAACCATTTGATTATTTAAATGAGGAGGCTAATGCTCTATTTGCAAAAATATGCTTAGGACACTTTGATTTCGATGAAGCTAGCATGTATTTAAATTTTGAAAAAATTGTTTTTGATACTGATGAAAAATTAAATAAGATTTCAGTCGAATGTCAAAAAACATTGGACTTAACATATTATGTTAACTATATCTTAGATTTACTCGATGAAGACTTAAAAGACATTTTAGATGAAATTGTTTTAACAGAAAGAGATGAAATTAAAAACGAACAAATAGATCTTTCTGAAGATGAAGGCTTAAATGCAAAGTCGACGGTTGAAGAAGAAGCAAAACCAAGTGAAAGATCTGTCGCAGTTATGGCTAGACCTGTTGAGTTTGTTAAGCTTCAAGAGCCTTCGCCATATATTGGAGAATCGAATGTTGCTTTACCAGTTTTTCCAGCTGGACTTAAGGAACAAGATGTCGAAGGGATAGTCACTAATCTTTTAGAGGTTTATCCGTATTTAAAAAGAACTCAAGCTCACTTTTATGCATGTCATTGCACAATTGGTAAGCACTATACTATTTCACAGTTTAAAAAGGAAGAAAACGTGGCTTATGAAACGGCGAGAACATCGATGGATTTTTTAGCTGAAAATGGCTTTTATTCTAAAACTAAAGTTAGGAACAAGTTTGTCTATTCTCCTGTTCCAAGATATTAAACGAAAGAAGGATTATTTATGGTTATAGCTATTATTATTGGAATAATTGTTGGTATTGGTTTGATAGCTGCTATCATTACTCAATTAGTACCTGGCTTAAAAAACGATAAGAAAGAAACAAAAAAAGATATAGCTAAAGAAAATGTTGATAGTGTTATTGTCACTGTCGACAAAGATGAATTAGAAGAAGAATCAAAGAAAGAAAATGAAAAATAAATATTCTTCTTTATATATACATATCCCTTTTTGTGATTGTATTTGTTCATATTGTGATTTTCCTAAACTATTAAAGAAAACAGGATATGAAGAAAAATATATTGAAGCATTAATTTTTGAATTGTCACAATTACCGGTTAAGACTTTTTCAACTGTTTATGTCGGTGGTGGAACGCCTACTGCTTTAGATGATAATTTATTTAACCGGCTTTTTTCGTATATTCGTAAAAATATAAAGTGTTTAGGTGAATTTAGTGTTGAAGCCAATCCAGAATCGATGAGTTATGAAAAAGCTCTTCTAATGGCTCAAAATGGTGTAAATAGAGTGAGCTTAGGTGTTCAAACTATCGATGATAGCATTTTAAAAATTTTAAATCGTAATCATAATGCTAATATGGTTATAAAAGCTATTAATAATATAAAATCTGTCGGTATAAATAATGTCAATATGGATTTTATATACGGATTACCTAATCAAGATATTGAAAAACTAAAAAGAGATATCGATTTTGCTTTATCGTTTGATCCTAATCATTTATCGTTTTATCCTCTACAAATTGAAGAAGGAACAGTACTTTTTAATAAAAATGTTAAAGAACCTTTACAAGATGAATTGGACGATTATTATGAAATGATAATTTCAAAACTTAAAGAAAAAGGAATAGAAAGATATGAAATCTCTAACTTTGCTAAAAGTGGTTTTGAAAGCAAACACAATTTGACTTATTGGCATAGTGATGATTATTATGCGTGTGGCTTAGGTGCTACAGGTTTCGTTGATGGGTTAAGATATAAAAATACATTAAATATAAATAAATATATCAATCATGAGTTTATTTATGAAAAAAACTTTGAAGATTTATCTGATCAAGAATTTGATTTCTTGATGCTAAATTTAAGATTAGTAAGTGGGTTTAGTTTAAATGATTTTTATCAAAGATTTAATCATTCGTTTTTGATAGATTATAAGGATGAAATTGAAAAAGTTAAAGACTATTTAGATATTGACGAAGATATATGTAAAGTAAAAGAAAAATATTTATATATATTAGATTCAATTTTAGTAGATTTATTGCACTTTAAGGAGAATTAATATGCTTACATCATTAAAAACAATATATAAAATCGGACCAGGACCATCTTCTAGTCATACAATGGGGCCATATAAGGCTGCATTAGATTTTAAAGGCTTAATTCCAAATGATAAAGATATTAATATTGAAGTAATATTATATGGTTCATTGGCTTTAACAGGGAAAGGTCATATGACTGACGCAATCATTATTAAAGCTTTATCTGATTATAAAACTGAATGTAAGTTTGATATCAATACCAAGACTATTCATCCTAATACTATGACATTTATAGCTAAAAAAGGCTTTGAAGCAATAAAAGGAGAGACTTATATTTCTATCGGTGGTGGTAGTGTTATTAAGGGTGGAGAATCTTTTATTGAAGAAAAAGAAGTTTATGATATAAGTAATTTTGCTGAACTAAGAGAAAAATTATCCCAATGCGATTTAGTATCATATGTTAAAAAACACGAAGGTGAAGATATAGTTGAATATTTAACAAAAGCTTTAGATGAAATGTTTGGTTGCATTGAACGTGGACTTGAAACTAAAGGCTTCGTGGCTGGAAAACTAAAAGTTAAAAGAGTTGCAAGCGACATAATAAAAACTTCTGAAAGCGCTAGTGACAAAGATTCATTCTTACTTAAATTATCAGCATATGCATACGCTGTTGCAGAAGAAAACGCTGCCGGAGGAACTATTGTTACAGCTCCTACATGTGGCAGCGCTGGTGTTTTACCTGCAATATTATATTATTTATATAAATATGAGAACTTTAGTAAAGAAAAACTTGTTGAAGGATTGATGATAGCTGGACTTGTTGGTGATATAGTTAAGCACAACGCAACAATATCTGGCGCAGTTGGTGGTTGCCAAGCTGAGATTGGTACTGCAACATCTATGGCTGCTGCTGCACTAACTTATCTCGAAAATGAAAATATTGATGCTATTGAATATGCAGCTGAATTAGCTATGGAACACTCACTGGGTTTAACTTGTGATCCGGTCGATGGTTATGTAGCGATTCCGTGCATTGAAAGAAATGCTGTTGGAACTATGAAAGCTTATGAAGCTTATGTTATGGCTAGATTTATAGGTAAAGCAAGAAAGAACGCTATTTCTTTTGATGAAGTTGTTAAAGCTATGAGTGAAACAGGCAATTCCTTACCAATTGAATATAAAGAAACTTCATTAGGTGGTTTAGCCAAAGTCCACAAGTTTTAGCTTCCAGCACTTTCGTATCTTTTTAATCCTCTCTTCCATAAAATTATAGATAGTGAGAATAAAATTACTAAAAAGCCGATTAAAACTAAATTAACTTGCCAAATATTCATTGGAATATTGAATATGTAATCTATCTTACCAGTTGGTGAAAATAAACATGCAATTGGACAAAAGTTGAAAAGTGAAAATGGAATTACGTATAGCAATATTCCTTTTATTATGTCATTTTTAAATATCGTTATAGGATATCTACTAAATTCGTTAAAATTATATAAAGTGCTTAGCATTTGATTGCTTCTTTTAGTCCAAAAGGCAGTGCATGAACCAATCGTTTTTATATTAAAGAATAACCAACACGATGCAAATTCAGAGAATATTAAACCAGTAACATTTATAAAGTTCCAATTAACTCCAGTTTGCTGTGGCGCAAATATGCAAATAAATATAATGCCTAGAATTAATTCACCTAAGCCTTCTAATTGAAATTTTTCAGAAATTATTTGAAAGAAAGGTGATAGAGGCTTAGTCATGTATTGATCTAACTTGCCAAATCTAATCATGTTTTGACCTAATGCCCATAAGTTGTCAGAGAAAATATGATCTATAGCCTTTGGAATCAAACATAATCCATATAAGAATACTATGTTTTCTAAAGTGTATCCATCAATAGCAGTAATAGCGTTTATCGTTAAATATAAAACAGCAAAGTTTACTGCGTTAGTTACAAAGAAAGCTAATATGCCTATGAATGAATCAACCTTATAAGCCAGTTTTGTTTTTAATGCCATAGCGATGAATCTAAAGTATAGTTTTGTATAGTATTTTAATTTTTTCATACTATTAACCTCCTACACTTATGACATGTTTACATGACTTAGAGTAAATGAATGTCGAAAGCAAACATAAAACTATACACCAGAATAGTTGTAATCCTAAAACTTGCAATGAACCTATTAAAGTATATTTTCCCATTATTATTAAAGTAGGTGAAGAAAGAGTACTTGCAAAAGGTAATAAATTTAATATTACTTGTGCCCAACTTGGATAGAAAGAGAAAGGAATTAAAGCACCACTAAAAAATTGAATGATGGCTGATTTTAATAGCATTAGTCCAAATGATGCTCCAGTAAAAAAAGAAAACTGAGCAAACATAAAATCGATAGTATCTAGTATTAATAAAGACATTGAAACAGAAAGTAATCCAAAAACAATGTTATACCAATTAAAACTAAAGAATATTTTATCAAAGCCAAATATTGAACCATTGATAACGACAATAAGCGTCATAACTGGAATAAATAGAATAAAGAAATTTACTATAAAAGATCCGATAGATTCTGATAGAATTCTTAATCTATAACTAATTGGTCTAATTAACTGCATAGCGATATTACCTTCGCGTATATCATCAGTGACAAACCAAAATGAAACGGATGAATAGACTAAGCTAGAAACGATCATTGCCGTTAATTGATATGAAATCATTTGTGGTAATGTAAATCCGTTTAAAACACGTTCGTTGAATTCATTAAATTGATATAGTCCATCGTTAGTTTGATTAAATATTGCATACCACAAAAAGCATGTTAATAGTATTGAAAGAGAATCGACAAATAGCCAACCGAAAATTGCCCACTTAAATGACAAAGTTTCCATTACTCCTGCTTTAACAAAACTACGATAAACTCTTAATCTTTTAAAATGCCTTGTTTTCATAGATTTGCTTAACGACATTAGATAAGTCGTTCTCCTTAATAGAAATATCCTTGATATCGCCACAGTCAAATATAGTTTTCATTAAATCATTTATATTTGTTTTATCGGCGTCGAATTCAATTTTAATATTATTGTTTTCATTATCAATTAATATTTCCGGATATATTGATAAAAGTTTGTCTGCAACAAAATTGTTTGATGATAAAAAAATGTTTTTAATATTACCAAATCTATTTTTAACTTCGTCTATATGACCATCAAACAATATTTTACCTTCATCAATGATAATAACTCTATTGCACAAACTAATTATATCGTTCATATCGTGAGTCGTTAAAATTACAGTAGTATTATATTTCTCGTTTATTTCTTTAATAGCCTTAATTATATGTTCTTTAACTAAAACATCTAATCCAATGGTAGGTTCATCTAAGAAAAGTATTTTGGGGTTATGAATAAGAGAAGCAGCTAAATCAGCTCTCATTCTTTGTCCTAAAGAAAGTGTTCTTACGGGACTTTGAATAAATTTTTCTAACTCTAGAGTTTTTCGTAAGTAGGTAAATCTTTCGTTAAAATCTTCATCGCTTACTTCGTATATATCTTTTAATAGATAGTAAGTTTCTAAAAGAGGTAAATCCCACCAAAGCTGTGTTCGTTGTCCAAAGACAACACCGATTTTTTTTAAAACTTCTTTTCGTTTCTTTGAATCATATGGCTTTAAACCATCGATTAAAACTTCGCCTGATGTTGGAGTTAAAATGCCAGTCATCATTTTTATCGTTGTTGATTTGCCGGCGCCATTAGCTCCAATATAGGCGACCATTTCACCTTTTTTTATCGAAAAGGAAATATTGTTAACAGCAGTTAACTTAACTTTTTTTGTTGAAAACAAAGATTTAATCATACCAAGTAAACCTTTTTGACGTATTTGCTTAGTAAAAACCTTTGTTAAATTATTAACTTGAATTGTATATTCTTCCATATTTAGCCTCATTATTGCATACAAAAAGTATATTATTATTTTTTTAATTATTTGAGTAAACTCGAAAAAATATTAACAATTCATTTTATGCATTTCCTTTCGAAACTATATTAGTATAAGATTAAATAGAATTCAATAAAAACACGATAATTCCTCATATTTTGAATTTAAAATAGCTCAATTCGATATTTTTATGATAGTTTTATAAATTAATACTTGAAAAATAATAATAGTAATTATATAATTACATAGTCGCTGCGGTCGTGGCGAAACTGGTAGACGCGTACGTTTGAGGGGCGTATGACCATGTCATGCGGGTTCAAGTCCCGCCGACCGCACCATTAAAAAAGCATTAGTTTGATACAGTAAAAATGTGTCAAACTTTTTTATTTTTGCGAGGGTTCAATTCCTACCGTTGGTTCGAACCCACGAACTTTGATACATTGAAAAACTATTCATAGGGCTTTTGTAGCTCTTTTTATATAAGAATTTATGGATTTGAAACGTCAATGATTGAACGATTACGAATTTTTTAGTTATACCCCATCAAAAATACCAGACAATCTCCTAATGGTGTAAAGGAGAGAAAAAATGATGGAAAACAAAATTAGAGTTGTTGAGTTGTTTGCTGGTATTGGCGCGCAAAGGCAAGCTTTGAAGGACGACGGAATTAACCATGAGATTATGGCTGTTTCCGAGATTGATAAATATGCGTTGCTAACTTAATAATTTTATAGCACCATCCATCACGAATGGTGTTTTTATTCTATTTAGTTATTGAAAATAAAATCAATTATGATAATATGAAATTGTAAAGGTCCGAATTTTTATAGAAGTACAATTATTTATTATTAAGTTACAAGTGGCAAATTTTGTTGATTGCTATTTTGGTTTTGTGCGATTTAAAAAATCTTATTTATTAGTATAGAGAGGAGATGATTATGAGTGAATAAGAGAAAATTATTTTTTTCAATTCTGTTTTTGACTATAACTTTATTTGCTTTTTTCGTTTTTTTCCTACTTTACCAATATATGGTTATAACCATCAAATTTCTACAAGTAATAATCCCGACTTGTATATAACAATTACATCAAATACATTATTCAAGGTGTTAAAAGATGATTATTATAACAATGTACTAAAATTTGCATATATTATTTGCTGCGTTTCTAATAAAATAAACAGCGCCGTCATCAATTTTATCAACATTAGTGAATAAAGCATCTTGTTAGCTATAAGCTTTTTTAATGGTTTTTGTAAACTTTGATCACTTGATCAGTTGTATAATTTGTAGAAAAAGAGTTAGAACATAACATAGGCACAATTAGTAGTAAAAGTAGTATTGTTTTTAAGTATTGATAATTGAAAAAAATAAGCGCTAATGTTAATATTTAGTGAAAACGAAAGGAGAATATCTAGTGCAAACAGCAATGAACAAAAATAGAATAATAGTCTATGCCATATGTATCTTCTTCTTTTTACTTGCGGGCTTTTTTCAATTAATTGACTCTAAACTTCCTGAGTTTTTTCATGTTCTATGTGCCTTATTAGCGCATTCAATTCTTATTACTTTGGTTGTAATTTGGTTATTTTCTCTTATACAAAGAATGGTAAGAAAAGATTTACGCGTTTTTTTTATTAGTGTCGCTATTTTAATTTTGTTTTTTTTAACTGTAAGAATGATAAAATATGACCTTACGGAAAGTATAGATACACTAAACAGATATATGTGGTATTCATATTATGTCCCACAAATGATAATACCACCTACGCTTTTACTTGCTACATTAAGTATTGAAAATGAAAAAGATAAATCTCTTAGTAAAACTTGGTATTTAATATATATTCCAGCTTTGATTTTATTGCTACTTATTTATACAAATGATCTGCACCAATTAGTATTTAAACTTAATTTTGAAGGAGGCAAACTTACTTATCGCCACCAAATTGTGTTTTATCTTGCTTTAGTGTGGGAAATTATAATAACTATAATTAGCTTAATAAATATGATTTTTAAATGTCGAGTATCAGCCTGCAAAAAGAAAGCATGGATTCCTATTTCTACATTTCTAATATGCGCTACATTATCAACATTATTTTTTATAATTAATATTTCTTCTTTTAAAATTCCTGAACTTTTATGTTTCACTTGTGTCATGACTATTGAAAGTAGTATTAGAATTGGACTAATTCCTTCAAATAATAATTATCAGAAATATTTTTATCATTCAAAGTATTCTGCTTTCATAACTGATGAAGCATTTAACATCAAATATAAATCAAAAGAAGCCATATCAATTAATAAAGAATTACTTCAAATTGCAAGTAAATCACCAATAATGTTAAATAAAAATATTCGCCTTTTAGCGGAAAAAATTCATGGCGGATATGTTTTTAGATGTGAAGATGTATCATCTATCAATAAAATAAATGATAAGTTAGAAGAAACAAATGAACGCATTTTAGAAGAAAATGACCTTATTGAAGCAGAAAATGAAATTAAAGAACAAAAATCCAAACTTGATGAGCAAATAAAAATCTACACCAAAATTGATAAGTATACATCTAATGAATTAAAATATTTAGATGAATTATTATCAAGTATTGATATAAATAATAGCGAAGATTATAAAAAAAAGATGCAATTTGCATGTGTATTAGTAGCCTATATTAAAAGAAGAAGTAATATTATTATGCTTGAATTTAAAAATAGTTATATTGATGGAGAAGAGCTCGTTTTATCAATAAGAGAATCATTAGATTATTTATACTTGATGGGTATAGAATGCTCGTTAGATTTTAATATTAATTGGGAAATAAGCGTTAAAAGTGTAGGATACATCTATGACTTTTTTGAAAAATGTGTTATTAGATTTTATGATTTACCAGTTGCAATATTAGTACATGTTTTTGAAAGTAATCAATGCATTCATATTGTAATAGAAAGTGACGTTAAGTTAACTAATGATCAAGATTTTGATAAAAGATTAGTAAAAAGTTTTCCTAGTTGCGTAATAAAAAATAATGATGGAGTAACATATTATTCTTTAGTTATTCCTTATGCGGGGGTGTAAATATGCGATTCATTGACACTCCACTATATGGACAACAAATAATGATTATTTTGTTTATTTTAGCATTTATTTTATCTATATTTGATACAATCATGGCTATAAAAATATTCAAAAAGCGTTGGACTATTTTCTTAGCTATTTTTGCATTGCTTTTATCATTTATAACGATATTTTTAACTATGCGCGGTAGTTATTTATATCGTGTTAATAGACAAGTGTTTGAGCCATCATTCACAATTATTAAATTACCATTTGTGTTCTTTCTAATTTTAATTTTAGTTTTATTATCAGCGGAAGTATTTTTATTAGTTTATACAACAAAATGGAAAAATGAAAATTTATCACCATTTTCTATCAAAGAAAGTTTAGATACTTTACCATCAGGAATTGCATTTTATGATGATAATGGGTTAGTAAGTCTTATCAATATTGAAATGAATGAACTCTCGTTATTAATAACAGGTAAAGCATTATTAAATGGTAAAACTTTTTGGAAAAGTGTTATGTTGAATGATATTACTAATGACGCTAAAGTTTTAAAAATTTGTGAAGAGCCGATTATTGAACTTAAAAACGGAGTAATAATTTCATTAAAAAGAAATATTCATGATATTGATAATAAAATTTTTTATGAGATTATTGCTTCTAATATTACTTCAATTTATAAATTAACAAAAGAGCTGGAAATTAAACTCAATGCATTAGAATTAGTAAATAAAAGACTTATTACTTATGGGGAAAATATTAACAAGCTTACTCATGAAAAGGAGGTACTTAAAGCCAAAATTCGTATTCATGATGATATGGGTAAAATTCTATTAACTACAAAACATAAATTGTCTAGTTGTATGTCTTTAGGAGATAGAAAAGATTTATTTGATTTTTGGAAAATTGAAATAGATGCACTTAAAAATAGTGACAAAAGAGAAAATAAGAATAATCTTGATGTTATAAAAGAAGCCGCTAGTATGGTGGGAGTTAAAATTGAATATAAAGGAGAATACCCTTCATTAGATACAATTATTGAAAAAATACTTGTTAATGCAATGCATGAATGTTTAACTAATATTGTTAGACACGCTAACGGAAAAAAGATGAAAGTCGAAGTAGAAAAAAGTAGTAATCAATGGATTATAAAAATTACAAATGATGGTAAAAAACCAACTGGAACAATTGTTGAAGGCGGAGGATTAACAAATTTACGTTCACTTGTAGAACGAGAATTTGGTAAAATGATTATAACAAGTAAACCTGAGTTTGAACTAAAAATAGAAATTAAAGGAGAGTAAGTGAAATGAAAGATGGCAAATATTCTGTGATGATTGTTGAAGATCAACAAATGCCTAAAACACTTTTTTCTCATTATATTGAAAGCTCTAATTTATTCTATCTTCAAAATGCCATTGAAAATGCTTCTGTTGCGGATATTATTTGTACTCACACGCCTGTTGACTTAATTTTAATGGATGTAGTGACTGAAAATGGTGAAAGTGGATTGAATGCCGCAGAAGTTATTAAGAAAAAATTTCCACAAATAAAAATTATAATTGTTACTTCAATGCCAGAATATTCCTACATAAAACGCGCCAAACAAATTGGCGTAGAAGGATTTTGGTATAAAGAGACAAATGAAGAGGCAATTCTCAAAGTTATGGAAAAAGTAATGCAAGGAGAAATAATCTATCCTAAAAACACCCAATCAGTTAAAGTTGGTTTAGCACTAAGCAGCGAATTCACCGAAAGAGAACTTGAAATATTACGACTTATTACTGGTGGGTATAGTAATGTTGAGATTGCAGAAAAGTTAGAAATTTCTGCAGGTGTTATTAAAAACCATGTTGCGGATATGTTGTTTAAAACTGGTTTTCGTTCGCGAACTCAACTAGCAGTAAGAGCAAGAGAAACTGGACTTGTTATTCTTGATAAAGCAAAAGATGAAATATAAAAAATTAAATTTAGTCACTTCTTTGAAGGTGATATCAGCGATGGTATCGCCTTTTTCTTATTTATTATACAAAATAAAATAATATTAGGGGTGTCAAATGGCACTACTTATATTTATATCTAGTTGTTAGAATATTCTTGATATTGAAAGGAACATTTTTAAATGAAACATAAGAAGATTATATTATCTTTAGTCCTTCCCTTGTTAATCTCCTGTAGTCAAAACAATCATAATTTTTCTACAAAATGGGAAAATGATGAAAATTATCATTGGCATGTTTGTCAAGTTGAAGGTCATAAAGATACATCTAAAAGAGAAAAGCACCTTTGGAATGATGGTGAAGTTATGAAAGAACCATCTAAAACAGAAACCGGGATAATGAAATATGTTTGTACAACTTGTTTAAAAGAAAAAACTGAAATAATTGATAAATTAAAAGAGCAAACTACTTATACAATTACTTTTGATAGTAAAGGTGGTAGTGAAGTAAAAAGCATTACTGCTGAAGCAGGAGCAAAAATTGAAGCTCCTAATAATCCAACAAAAGAGAATTACATTTTTGTTGGTTGGTATGAAAGTAATGATGGTGGAAAGACTTTAAATGATAAGCAATTTGAATTTTCTTATATGCCTGCAAGAGTTTTTACTCTCTATGCAAAGTGGGGCATTGAAAGCATTAAAGGTAGAACATATAATCACACTTCATCTATAATAACATGGAGTGGAACAGAAAAAGAAAAAAATGAATTTTTAAATGAAATGGGACTTACTGAAGAAGAATACCAAAAGATGAATGATTCCTCTATCATTAAATTCACATTTGATAATTTACAAGAAAAAGCCACTGTTGAATTTGGGGTAGAAGTTAATGGTGAAGCAGATATGAATTCATGCACTGTACTTTATAAGATTAATGAAAATACAATTGTCTTTTTTGATACTGAAGAAGATATGAAAGCAGGAATTCCAGCTCATACTTATGGTTTATTTATTGGCACTACAACAACTTTTTCTAGTGATAGATCTAAATTGATTATTACAGGTACAACTGGAATTTTAAAATTAGAACATATCTTATCTATTGTTGATTAATAAAAATTTCCCAATCTTAAAGGAGGTTAAGCACTATTGGGAAATAAAAAATAAATAGTGTAAAATAATATGTATAAGAAAAAATCATCTATTATAGCCGCAATGTTTGCTTTATTACTAACTTGTACTTTTACAAGCTGTGGTAATAATAATAATAAAAACAGTACAAGTCAACCAACGTCTTCGCACGTTACAAGTCAACCATCATCTTCACACGTTCATGATTATTCTAATGAATGGAATCATGATGAAACACAGCACTGGCATGCATGCAAAGATCCATCATGTGGTGAAAAGAAAGATGTAGCTAATCATACTTTTAATTGGACTGAAAAAACTCCTGCTGGAGTTCATAAAGATAAAGTAGAAGAAGGTATTTGTTATATTTGTAATTATAAAACTACTAGAACTATTAAAGAAACTGCAATTCATAGTTATGACACTTCTAAATGGTTATATGACGAAAATAGTCATTGGCATGTTTCTAATTGTGATGAATTAGCACCAACTCATGACGTATTGAAAATTGACGAAGCGAATCATAGTGGTGAATGGACGACCAAAGTTGAAGCTAATTATGGTGTTAATAAAGTAATTCAAAGAGATTGTGAAGTTTGTGGATATCATGAAGAAAAAACACTAGAAGGAACTAGTCTTGCCCCTAAAAATAGAGAAATTAAAGCGAATATTCCTGAATTAACTTATAATGGAAATCCTCAACCAGTGGACCCTTATCTCACTATGACTAATAATGCCGGTGGCTTAACTGTTGAATATAGAAAAAAAGGCGATAATTTATTTACTAATAATGTCCCAATTAATGCCGGAACTTATGAATATGTTGCTAAGTTAAAAGGCACTGATGAATGGTTAGAAGCTTCTACTTATGGCGAATATACTATTAAAAAAGTTACTATTTATATCGCTGATGGTCCTTATACAATAAATTATGTTGAAAATTCTGTTGATAGTTATTTAGAAATTGCAACGGGTACAATCGATACTAATAGCATATCATTCTGCGTCAATACTAAATATAATGTTATAGGTAGAGCTAGTATTCCTACAAGTGAGATATTCATTCGCTTTGCTGGATCAATTAATTATAATGCTAACTATCAAGTGGCTATTGAAGGAAAAGATAGCTTTGAATTAGTTGTTTTGGATGCTTCTCCATTCTATTGTGGTATTCAAGATGTATTTAAAGTTGGAACAAATACAATTATTACAACTAAGATTGCTAAAGGAACTGTAAAAGTTGGTGATAAACTTTTCGTTAATAATATTTATAAAGAAATTACTGTTACCGCTATTTCTAAAAACAATGTTAATATAGCCTCCGCTACTATCGGTGATGAAGTTAGTTTAAAAGTCTCTGGTGTTGAAAGATCTGAATTATCTAGAGGTTATATTATTTCGGCTTTAAATACAGTTAAAAATTATGATGTATTTAAAGCTACTGTTACTCTTTTATCAAAAGATGAAGGTGGTAGACATACTCCATTAACTAATGGATATAATCCAACATTAAGTTTTACTGATACTTTCTCACAATTTAGTGGTAAGTTTACATTCTCAGAAGATCTTGAATTATTTATGCCTGGAACTACTGAAGAAAATATTATGATTACATTAGATATGCCTAAACCACTTGTAGCAGGTGCTAAATTTAATATCTATGAAGGTGGTAAAACTATTGGAAGTGGTGTTATTACGCATTTACATGAACATACTGATTTATATTTAACTACTGGTAAATGTGAATTCTGTAATTTAAATAGACAAACTGAAGCTTCATTTACCGACCTTAAATTTACTTCTACTAATAATACATTCTATGCTAAGGAATATAAATATTACTTAGTAAAAATGGTTAAATCTCCCATATCAAATTTTGTTTATTATTATGATTTTGAAATAAGTGATGCAGCCAATTTTAAATTTACTATTTACACAACTTCAGGCATAGAATTAACATTAATTGATGGAAAATCACTTAAATGCACAAATCCATTACAAGTAATTATAAGAGTTGAAGCTAAAAATGAATCCACTATTGGTGATTGTATTACTACAGTTACTAGAAGATCCGTTAAAATAATGATTGCCTAATTGATTATAAGCATTTAAAAACGAGGCCCAATTTTGAAGCCTCGTTTTTATTTACTATCAAGATATAAAACAGAATTTCGATTTAAAACGAATTTTCCACTTTCAAACAAGCTGTAATCAGTTTTCCATCCTATTGTGGTAATCAAACTATATAACTTAGATGTTAGCGATTGTGTTTAACGCTCTATACTATGATTAATGAACATATTAAAAAGATAGTTAAAGATTCTGAATTAGATGAGAACTCATTTATTAGAAAATTCCGAATAACTACTGAGGATGGCAAAGTTTCTAATGAAATAGCCAAACTTCATATAGAAACAAAATTTAAAAAATATAGAGCCATTCAAGATCAATTATTTATGTTTGTTTTTAATAAGTTTATGTTAGAACTAGAACAACACACTAAGAATTAAGATGACGAAAAAAATAACATTAATACTCTTTCATTTTTTATTTATTTGAAATTTTAACGTCAATATTTTCTACTCTTATCTAATTTTTTAATCCGCTATGCCTTAATTCTAGATGGAGATGAAGTTTTTCTTCAACAGCAATCACATGTAAAGTGTTAAATATAAAAAAGCTGTTGATAGGGTATGCACCTTTTAATTAGGGGGTATGCAAAAATTCATTGCCCAGGGTATGCATTGTATCAATATTGGTAATCAGACCCATTATAGTAGAATATGTCTGGTACAATGTTATCAGACTTTTTTTATTGCATTAATAATATGATTCACATTTAAAATGCAATATTTGTTTGTTTTATGATATATTTAATTAGAAAGATAAATTTAAAATATTAAGCTTACTTAATAGAAATAAGTAATTCAATTCAATTTGAATATTGGTAAACAAAATAAATTTCCTATTATAAGATAATTGGTCATATTTTTCTAAATTTATAAGAAACAAATATTATTAACAAGTGTGGAGCAACGTGTAGTTATGATAAATAAAAAATATTATAAAAAACTTGGTAGCTTTTCTTATTTATTAAATGAATTAAGAAATAAAATTTGAAAAGAAAAACTGATACTTTAATTAATGATGCAGTAACACTTTGTAATGAACTATGTATTAAATATAAAGAGCTTCCTAAGAAAGAAAAGATACATACTGAACGAATGATATTTTCAAGGGCTGCTATCTATTTGCAAATGATTAAATATATTCCACGCGAAGAAGCTATAGATTTGATAAATGAATCTGTAAGAATAGGTGTTACTCCTGATTGAAGACATCTACATCTTGTAACCAAAATTCCTTTTATTAGACCTCTTTTCTTTAAAATTTTTCACAATATGCTCAATACTATGTTTGATGAAAAAGCTGGCTTTGAATTTAAAGAAATTGAATACAATAATAAAAAATATAGAGTTGATGTTTTGAAGTGCCCATATGTGAAATATTGTGAGCTTTTAGGCTGTAAAGAATTGACAAGTACATTTTGTCTAAGCGATGGTTATGTTTATGGAAATATGTGTGATATCGCATTCGAACGTAAAGGCACAATCGGTCGTGGAAATGATAGATGTGAATTTTATTTTCATAGAAATTAGTAAAATAGAAAAGTATTGAAAGTAAAAAGAATAATTTATTGTGCTAAAGTTTTTTAAGGAGATATGTTTTTCTGAGTTGGTGCTATTTCAGGAAATATTACACAAGAGATTTCTACAAATGTTGGTTGGGGTACTATTGCCGGAGCTACTCTCATTTGCGTTGGAATTGCTTCAGTTCCAGTCCCTGATGCAAGAGTACCTGCAGGTGTTGCTGCATGTGTAATATTATTGATTGATATTATTAATTAAAAAGGAGAAAAACTATGGATAAACAAATAATTGATGGAATGAAGGAAGAAAGTAAACCATTTCGAAACATTATGATATTTTGTTATGTTTTTTCTATTATAATGCCAACTGCTATTTATTTTATGAAAGATAGCTGATTTAGTAATAAAGATTTAATTTTATTAATAATTTTTTGGCTTTTATTAGGAACATTTAGCTTATATGGATGGCTATATGGTATTAAATATAGATTAGAGTTTAATGATGAAAAAGTTTATTTAAAAACCTTGTTCAAAAAATAGAACTAAATATATGTGATATTGAAAAATATACATTTAAAAGATATAGAAAAACTGTATTTTATCAATTTAATTTGTTTATAAAAGGCAAAAAAGTTTTAATTAATACAAGATATAAAGATGAATTTGAGAAATATTAAAAGAGCATAATATCGAACAAATAACAAAATAATTTTATTATTGATAATATTTTTTAGCTTTGGTATAACGTAAACATAATTATATTTATATGCTACTTCTAAGGCCTTATTTATCTATAAAACAGAATATATATGATATATAATTTTATTGAGGTAATAAATTATGACCTTTAAAAGAGTAAAAGTAATTAGATATTTATTTATATTTATCTTTATAATGTTTTTAGTTGTTGATTCTTGGCTTTTTTATAGTATGAGTCAGAGTAGTAATCCAGATTCATTACTTGTTGCTATGGCTATTGTCGTTGCTGTTATTGATATTATATTTTTAATACTTACTATTTTAAATTTTTTAAAAAGAACTAATGCAATTGAAGTAAAAGATGGAAAATTAATAATATATAATTATAAAAAGATAGTTGTTAATTTTAATGATGTAAAAGATATTAAGTATATTCCTTATATGGGACCATCAGGTAAATATAACATATTTGGAATTGGTTGGAGAACGACGGGACAAATTGTTATCTATTTACACAATAATAAAAAAATATATGTCTCTGATATAAAGAAAGTTAGTACAGCTTGTGTCGATTTGAGAAAAATTGTTTTAGATATATCTGATTAATATTAAAGTATCATAAAGTATCAAATATTTAATTTATATATATGATATGATTTATTTGATAACAAAGGATATTTGTTATTTTATAAAGGAAAAAGAATATGCTAAATGAAAAATTGAAAGAATTAAGAGAAAACGTTGAACTTTCTCAAGCTGATGTAGCTGATTTAATGTTTTGTTCAAGATCACTAATTGCAAAATGGGAGCAAGGAAGAGCTAATCCAAGTGATAGTGATTTAAAGTCTTTATCAGATATTTATAAGTGTTCTTACGAAGAACTATTAAATGAAACAAAAAATAATGATATAAGTTCTTTTTCATTTACTATAAAATCAGTGTTTAAATATTATTCTTATTCCTTTTCATATCTATTCTTTCCGTACATTTTCTCTTTGATATTAATTTACTTATTATTTGGTGCTATTGGGGTTGTTCTAGGTCTTTCGTCCAATGGTAATAATGCGATGGAATGTTTTATTGTTATATGGATTGTAATAATAGCATTAATGCCGCTTTTAGTGTTTGTTGCTTATAAAACAAAGAAAAGATCACAAGGTGGTGTTGGCTTACCACTAACTATATTAGATCATAAAGAATTAGAAACAGTATCAATTAATCATAATGAAAATACTATTTTTATAAATATTAAAAGAGAATTTAATGGAATAAGAAATTCTTATACAGAAATGAAAATAAACTTTGTTAAAGAAAAAAGAAAATATTTTATTGTTGGTGAATCAAGATTTCATTCTGCAATATTACCTAAAGATAAAACTCCTATTGAAATACAAGAGAAAATTAGAAAAATAAATAGATAAAACAGTTTCAATTTTAAATAACAATAAACATAGTATTTAAGCTGTTTTTATTGATTTGTTTTTATAATGTAAAAAATAAAAATCAATGTCGAATAATATTTAATAATTATTGACATGTATTTTATTTAATAATAATATTAAGGCTAGAAATCATATTTATAAGTCAAGGTATTATGATAAAAAAAGGAGGTCTATTAAATATGAAAAAAGAAAAAAGTGTTGGAGGATTAAGCGTAAAGGCTGTTGTCTTTAGTGCAATTGTTACTTTCTTTGCATTATTGTGCGATCCTTTCTGTTTATCCTTAAACGTTGTAAGAAAGGATAAATTACTATTTAATTTCTTCACACTTGCAGCCCCAAGATACGACTACGCTCCAGAAGATATTGCAGGATTATATTATGGGGTTAATGTAATTCTTGTCTTACTTGTTGTAGCTACTCTTGTATTAAGCATCTTAGCTCTATTAAATCAAAAAGGTAAAATGACAAAAGCAACTAACGGTATTGCTAAAGCCTTAATAATTCTTTCAATGCTTACACTTATATTTGTCGGCTTAATCGGTAACATGGCCAATGTTGTCTTAAGCTTTATGGTATGTAGAGGATACTGAGCATTTAGTATTGTTGTTTATATCTTAGTTATTATCTTTACAGTAATCTTAAAGAACACATGCGCAAATTACGCAAAGAAAATTCTTCCAGTAAAGCAAGAAAAATCAGTTGAAGAATAATCAATATTAGTTTAATTAAGCTTGGTAAAACTAAATAGATTTGCTGAGCTTTTTAAATATAAATGTTATTTTATGTGTTAGTATATAAGCGATAAATTTAATTAGGGTTAAAATTTATTAATTGCAGGTAAAATTATGAAAAATGAAGAAGATAAGACTTTATTAGAGTTTAATATCAAAATGCGTTGTGAGATGTTAAGTGGTATTATAGAAATTATTAATCACTATACAAAAGATGGTAGAAAAATATCTGGGGGCAAATGGGATAATAGTTATATAACAAGTGCTAGAGATAAACTGTCATCAAATTTGATGGTTATGAATGCATATAAAAATGCATCAGTATTTAATTTTATTAATTTTCCAGATTTTAATGGAGCAATTAATTCGAATGAATTAGAAGCTTATTTATTTGTTTATCGTTTTAGTTGTGCAAAGCTTGATTACTATAAATGTAACGACCAAAGTAAATTACTTGAATTAAATGAAGTAGTATTTTTCGATTTGTTATCAAGAAGATTAAAGCATATATCAAATTCTTTAAATATACTTTTGAAAAAATATATTGATTATTCTGGTTATAAAGAAAATTATGTTAAATACGCAGTAGCTAGCCTTGAATATATTAAGTATTCGTGTGTTTTATTTATGAGTAAATGGCTAAAAAACTACGCATATGTTTATAAATATAGATTGTTTTTTAACAATAAATTTGATAGCAGCTTTAGTAGTGAATTTCCTAAAGAAGTAAAAGATTATTTTGTTGTATGTGCAAATCAAATTAGCGAATCTACACTAGATAGTAAATTAATTTCAAAAATTGGTTCTTGTTATAATAACTATTTCTATAAAGAACAAGTCTCATCGATTATAAATAACTTTGATACTGCAATTCCAAAAGCTAATATAATGGGAAGATTAAATTATTATAGAGGCGAAGAAGGCGTGTATTTTCGCAAGACGACAAACGCAAAAAATAAGTTCAAAACTGAATTATACAAAATTATTTCTGATTTACCATTGAATATGAAAAACAGTCTTGCAATAATTGAGTTATCAAAAATTGAAGATACTCCTGAACTACAAAATATTTATAATGATTTAGAAAAAAGAAGAGACAGTTCATTTGATAAAATAGTTCTTGAACGTGATTGTTTATTAGACGTATTAAGTGGAAATACAAAAACAACTTCAGTTGTTGTTAAAGAAAATAAAAAGGCTGAGCCAAAAGAGAAAAAAGTTAAAGTAAAGAAAGAAAAGAAACCAAAAGTCAAAAAAGAAAAAATAAAGAAGGTAAAAGTTAAGAAAGAAAAAGTTAAAAGAGAAAGAGCACACATTAATTTTAATATTGGCTTATCTTGGCAAAATATATTATTAATCATTGTACCATTATTGATTTGTGGATTAATGCTTACACTTAAATATTCTAACGTGTTTGATAATGTGCTTAAAGCTTTTACAGAGTGGGCTTTTAACGGATTAGGTAGCCTGCCTAATAAATTTCCATATTTCTTTATAGTAAAATGGTTTGTAAACACTTTTGGTGAAGCTGCTAGTAATTCAATTCTTGTTGCAATATTAGGAGCTATTCCGGCGCTTATTATAATTGTTGTAACATTTGTTCTTGATTTAATAATTATTATTTTATTCTTATTAGCTGTCTTAGTTGGTTTTATACTTGCGGCTTTGATAACGTTAATATTAGTAATTTGTATTTATGCTATTATTCCTGTTACGTTAATTGTGACTATAATATTAAGTATAAATTATGATCTAGTAGACACACCTGCTAAAAAAGTATCATTAATTCTAACTTGTGTATTGATAGTTACAGCTGGTGTATTCTTCTATTTTATTCATTTCTAATAGTTAATCCTTATTTCTTAAGTGAGATAAGGATTTTTATTTGCCATAATTTGGAATTTTTTACATATTAAAACCCAGTGAAATAGTAACTTCACTGGGCATAATGTTTGTTTATATAATTAGCAATATAAGCTTACGCCGGCTAAATTTGGTTTATCCATATTAACGATAGCGTTTTGATAGAAATAAGATTCAAAGTATGTAACAGTTTTTTCTTTTTCTTTATCGGCTTTAATATATTCACCAGTGTTTTTGTTATATACGTAGTAATCTTTAGATCTTCCTAAACCTTTAGCAGTAGCAGTATAACCATTACAAACAATATTTAATTGTCCACAGACACCACTCCAATAATATTGTGTTGTGTAGTTGCCAATTCTAATAGAGGCATCTAAGTATGGGTGAGCTTTGTAGTTAGGTGTATTGTCTGAATCAGAGAGTTTCATACCTGCAGTGACAAAGGCAAAGTCTGGTTTGATGTAATTGATAAAGTTTGTATCGTTAGAACCATTTGAAGCATGGTGTAAAGCTTTAAAGATAACAAAATCTTCTTCGCTTGTTAAATTTGGATGTGTTGGAATGAAGTTATTACATGCTGCTCTTTCCATATCGCCAGCCATGAATAACTTGGTGTTCTTATATTTTAATAATGTAGCAACTGATTGGTTATTTTTGCTTTTAACGCTATATCCTGGATGCCACAAGAAATCGATAGAAAATTTATCGTCAACACTAAGTGTATGAGTTTTCTTTTCTTCACTTACAAGTTCTGAAATATTATAGTCTTCAAGATTTGGGAATTTTGATTTAACGTTATCGACTATTGAATCGTTGCTAGCATCATCACCTGTTACCATCATTTTGACATCCGTGAGATTAACGAATGGATTGCCAGAAGTTATACCAGCATAGTGATCTGAGTCTGGATGAGTAATAATAAGAAGGTCTAAGACTCCATCAATAACATATGTATCTATAGCTTTCTTTAAATTGTCAGAATCTAATTCAGTACCACCATCAATTAAAATATCATAGTTTCCATATGTAATAAGGTTTGAATCACCATAAGTCCCAACCATTTCAATACTATGAATAACAAAGTTGCCTAATGTGTCAGTGTTAACGTGGACAAGAGAAATTGATTCAAGAGAAACTGTACCAGATGTAGAAACTATGTTTAATGTTGTATAGTTTTTATCTGAAATATCGTATGTATATTCTGTAACTCCATCATTTGAAATTGATGCGATAAGATTATTAACTGTATCACTTTCTTTTCCATATATTGATAAGGAACCTATAGTTGCAGTTGTTTTAATTGTTAATTCTTTAATAGCTCCTTTTGATTCAATTAAGGCTGAACCATTTTCATAAATAATAAGGTTAGAAGAGAAGAAAGAATTGTTGACTGTAATTTTTGTATTATCATCTAATGTATGTTCTTCGTTTTCTTTTTTATCGACACCAGAATCGTAAGAAGAAAATACATATTCTGATTCAATAGTATTTTCACCATAATCTTTAGTAAATTCAGCTGTGATTAATGTGTTTTGCTTAATTAAGAATGTAGCTAAGTTATTGTAGAAGTTTTTCTTAATTCCATTAACATAAAGTGTTTTAATTTTATAGCCCTCATCTGGAATAACGGTAATTTTAACTCTATCGTCATAAGATAAATCAGAATATTTATCAACTTGAATTGATCCATGTTCAGAGGCTTGAATTTCAACACCATATTTAGCTGGATCGTATGATTGTAAGGAAATATTTGTTAATAATATTTGTCCGTCTCTATTTTCAATTTTTCCTTTTAATTTGACTGTGTAGTCAGGATTCATATTGTTTTTAATATATTTGTTTTCAACAACAAGTGAATTATTTCCATCAGATATGGTTACTAGTTCATCATTGATAGCTGTAATCTTACCAGATACAATATAACTTTTTTCACTGACTCCTGTTAATGCTGAGCCAATTTCAAGTGCTTTAGAAATAGAGATTTCTTCATATTTAGGACTTTCAACTTTTCCGCTATGCTTAATAGTGATAGAGAAAGCGTTAGCATCAGAAGTGGCAGTGTTTTCAATTCTAAATGATGTAGCTCCGTTTAAGTCATATGTAAATAAGTTACCTGGTGTACCATCAAGATACTTAGTTTCTTTTGTACCAGTAATTTGATTGCCACCAGTAATGTTATCGTAAACAGTTACACTGTTACGATATCCATATAAGTGAATGGCAATTTCAGAAATAGCGCCAAGCTTATCTGATTTTATATAGCCGGAACCTTTTTGAATTGTGAATTCTCTAGGATATTGTTCGTTTAAATATACGCCATTCATTTCTAAGTATGGATGATCATTTACTTCATCAGGAAGAATTTCAAGAATGTTTTCAGTTGGAGAAATCGTACTTAAAGTAACAAATTTTTCATAGGAACATTTATCACAGTAAACTCTTTTCTTACCTTCTTTTTTCTCGGTTGGTTCTTCAAGAATCTCTTCTAGCAAATTATGGTCTTCGATATCTGTTTTATCGTGACATATTTCACATTCATGATAGTGTGATGTTTCGTTATAAGAGTATTCTGTTTTGTATTTGTGACCAGTGGCAGAAATGTAGTAAATTTGACTGAATCCACAATCACATTTATGTACCTCTTGACCTTTTTCATCACACTTAGGTGCTTTAGTAACTTCTGTAGTAATTGTATGTGCCACTTTTTCTGACATCAATTTGTTACAGATTTCACAAATAGTCCAGTGATACTCATCATTGTATCTAGTAACTTCTTTGTGAGTGTGTTTTTCTTGCCCACTGCAGCCGGTAAGGCTTGCAACGCAAAGAATAACTGCGCCGACTAACGACTTAGATTTAATTTTCATTTGAAATGTTACCTCTATTCAAAGAATATCATTGAAATGTGTAAAAAGCAACATTCTACATGCAAACTTTAAACCTTCTTTATAATTTAAAAAAATACTTTTATAAAAAAGAACAGTGTTCTTATAAGTGATTTGTAGTTTTTGAAATTTAAAAATGTATAATCTAAGTATGGGAGCAGCAAATATGAAACTTAGCGAAAAACTAAAAAAACTTAGAATCAAAAAGAATATAACTCAAAATCAATTAGCTAAAGAAATATATGTTTCTAGATCTACAATAGCTAAATATGAGTGCGGATTACTTATACCTTCTACTGAAATATTAGAAAAAATTTCAAGTTTTTATAATATTGATGTTTCATATTTAACTGATGAAATTGAAACTGAATCTAATAGAAAAAAGAGAATTTTAAATAATATTATATTTATAGTTGGAATAACTATATGTTTTGCTTTTATCGTTGTTGCGTTTATCCCACTATTACATGGCTTTGAATATAGTTATCCAATACCTGATGGAGAATATTATCCTCAAGTTATAACTTATAATTGGTCAATAATTTATGCTACTTTAAAATATAAAAATCAAATCGCGTTAATAACTATTATTACGTGTATTGCTAATATAGTTTTATATATGATTTGGAAGTTTGGAATTCAAAATTATAAAACTAAAAAAATAATTTTTATAACTAGTAATATCTTATTATCTCTAAATGTAATACTAATAATAGCTTCTATCATATTTGCATGTTCATACGCTCTATAATCTTGAAAAGTTATTTTATAATAAGTATAATAAGGAAGGAGAATAAAGTTATGAAAAAGAGTGTAATTGGATTGCTAAGTTTTGCTTCGATATTTAATTTTTGCTCTTGTAGTTCTAACAATATTAATAGCAGCGATTTGTTAGAAAAGACAATTGAAATGTCTATTATTCCTGACTACGGAAATATTACAAAAGACAAAGTGACTTTGTTACTTGAAGACTCTATTATTCCTTTTAAAAATAAAACATATAATATTGATAAACTAATAGCATATGATGTCGTTAAGATAACTTATACAGGTACGTATATAGTTAATGACACATATCCTTCTACAATTGACACTAAAAAAATGCATATAAAAACCGTCGAGTTACTCTATCGTGGAGGAATATATGAATTTAGTGTTATTAAAAATGAAAATGGCGAAAAAGCATTGTTTAATGAAGCTTTTAAAAGCTATGCTAGAAATGAATTACTTGAACAAAAATGTATTAATAAAGATGATAGCTTCCAATTAATTAACACTTACGATGTTGGAACTAAAATATATGGAATAAATCCTCCATATTATAGCTCTATAAATATTAGCGCTTTTTATAGCTATAACATAGCTTTATAAAAAATTACAATATGACTTGTGCTTGATTAAAAAGGCATGAGTCTTTTTTGTATAAATTTATAAAGTAAAAAATAAAATGCAAAATATAAAACCATATTTTGAATAATAGCAGTTCATATCGAATTATGTTTAAAGAATATATTGACATTAAAATGCGGGGGGGGGGTATATTTATTATGTCAAAGTATAATTTTATACAAAAGGGGAATTTTATGAAATCAAAGTGTTCAAATTGTGGTCAAGAGTTTGAAGGCGACTTAAACTTTTGTCCAAAATGTGGAAAGCCAATAGAAACTGGCAATAAGACAGTAACGTGTCCAAAATGTGGCTATTCGTATGAAAGCGACTATAGTTTTTGTCCAAAGTGTGGTGAAAAGACAAGTGTAACAGTTGACGACACATCAATTGTCGAAGTTAATAGTAGTGCTCCTAAAGAAGAAAAAGTAGTTGAAAAAAAGAAATTTAATTTAAATATACCTTTCTTTAAAAAAGGAGCATTTAAAAATGAACCAATTGAAGAAAATAATGAAGAAGGTTTAGAGTTATATCAACAAAAAAGTTTCCAAGAAGAAGTAAGAAAAGATGTATATGTTCGTATTGCAATGTTTGGATCTATAACTTTATTCATTTTATTATATATATTTATTCCGTTCCTTGTTGAAAATGGATCAGATGATTCTTTAGTTCATATGTCATTCTTTAAATTGGCTATTTTAAATGTAAAGGATCTTTTTAGAGCAAATTCTTTAGGATTTTATTTTGTATTTATAACAATATATTCTATCGTCATTTTAGGGTTTACAATTTATTACTTAGTAAAAGAAATAAAAAAAATACAAGATATTGAAGAGGCTTCGAGAAGTACTTATGAATTAGTATCTAAAAAAGACGAAGATGTAGTTAAATCTTATATAAGAAAAACTGAAAGAGCAAATCAATTATTAAATAAGAATAGATTATTTTATAATGCTGTCTCGGGATTATTTTTATTAACGATTTTAATGATTATTTTTAATAATATGTTTGACGGTAAATTCTTTTATGAAAAGATTAGTGGCTTAATTACATTTCCAATACTTTTCTTCATACTCTTTGTTGTTTGCTTAGTTATAGATTTCTTTATGAATAGAAATTTGAAGAAAATTGTTAATAAGAAATAGGTTAGAATTATGAAGTCAAAGTGTTCGTTTTGTAATAAAGAATTTGAAGGTGATTTAAATTTTTGTCCGCATTGTGGTAAACCAATAGCTAAAGAAAATAAGCTAATCACATGTTCAAAATGTGGCTTTTCTTATAAAAGTGACTTTAGTTTTTGCCCAAAATGTGGCACTCCTAAGGAACAAGTTAAAAAAACTATAAATGAACCAGTTAATAAGCAAGTAGCCGCTTCTATAGCAAAACCTATAAAAGAAGAACTGGTTTTAGAAGAAAAAGTTAAACCTGAAGTATTTAAAGAAGAGAAAAAAGTCGAAAAAGTTCAACAAGTAAAAATTGAAAAAGAGTTAGAGGAAAAACCAATTGTTATAGCTAAAGATACTACTTCACCTTCTTTACCAAATACTAATAACGTTAATAAATCAAACAATTTAAATACTAATGATGATAAAGAATTTTTAAGTAATTTAGAAACAAAATTAACTAAATATTTAAATATAAGAATATTTGGTAATGTAATTTATTTAATCGCAAATGTTTTATTTTTGTTTGTACCAACAATTTATTTTAATGTTAAAATTGATGATAAAATTGAGCAAATATATTATTCAAGTTTTGATTATTCAATAATATCTTTAAAAGAAATGATTGAACAATTTAAAACAACATTTAATTATGCGGTATTTTTTGATTTTCTCTTTATAATAGCAAGTTTAAGTTTCATATCATTTATATATTACGCAATTAAATTTATAGTAAAAGCGTTTATGAATAGAAAAAACATTTCTAAATTTGCAAATGATAAATATAAATTTACTAATAAATATCTTGATACCTCATCAATGGATGAATATGTTAATAAAAATAAATTTAATCAACAAAATGGTGATAAGGATAAAACTGGTCAGTCCTTATTTTTTTGGTTTATAGTTGGACCGTATATAACATTTGCTTTATATATAATGCTCTATTTTATTTCAAGTGGTCATATTAGCTTTACAATAATTATTCCAAGTGTATTTATTGTAATTTACTTTATTGTTGGATGTACACAAAGAATATTAATGAAAAAAATCAATAAAGAAATATATGATTATAAAGATTATAAAAGTGGTAAGAAGAAGGTAAATAGATAAATATGAAAAATAAATTAAATATTATAATAACTAGCATATCTTTAGTTTTATTAACTAGTTGTCAACTTGGTGGATTTAAAAGTCCAAATGAAATAGAACATGCAGCTAATGACTTAAAAACACCTACAAATTTAACATATAATGAAAAAACAAGATGCTTTAAGTGGAATCCTGTTGAACATGCTGATTCTTATGAAGTAAGAATTGGTGGTGAAACATTTACAACTCCAGTTAATAGTTATTATTACTTGCCAAGTGATTTTACTGTTTATGTCGGTATTAAAGCTTTATCACAAACAAATAGTTCATACTATCCTTCAAACGTAAAAATCTTTACATACGATTTTGATAAAAGTGTAATATCAGAATCGACTGTAAGTATATTTTTAAGAAAGCTTACAGAAGACAACATAGTTCGCGTTAATGGCTTATATATTTCTGATGGATACTTATATGCAGTTACTAATGTCTATGTTGCACCATCTTCAAAGTATACAAATGTTTCTGAAAAAGTAACTACTGAATTTGTTAAAATATATAAAATTGAATATAGTGAGCCAATTGAAACTTTAAGTCAAGTTTTGTCTTTAAATGTTAATAAAGTAACTTATAGACAAACTATGAATGAAGCTTCTGAATATGATTCAGCGTATTATTTTATAAACTCAAGTGAATATGTTGGACAAATGGAAGAATATAGACAAATGGGCTATAACTTTGAAATAGTTTCAAGCATTGTTAAATATGATGGATATGGTGAATATACAATATATGGAACATATAGATTAGAAAAGAATGGTAGTATCAAATATATTTATTCTACACTTGATTGTACAATTTTAAACTCAGGTATGTCAGAGAAAGCAAGCTATACAACAGCGCTCCAAAATATTGAATCTAGAAATGTTCAAGAATCTGATTTCTATGTATTAGAAGGTGATCTGCAAAGATGGGCAAATAATATCTATACAAATAGAAATTCGTAATAAGGCTAATATAGCCTTTTTTGCATTTTAAGAAAATTGATTTATATGCAATACGTTAGTGATTTACCAACAAAGTGGTAGTTAAAATAGGAGAAAACTATAATGAAAAAACTTTTAAAAACAAATTTAATTTTATTATCTTTATTATTAGCCTCATGTGGATCTAATTCAATTACTAGCCCAAGTTCAACAAGTATTAGTAGTTCTGTTTCTAGTACTAATACTGTCACTAGCTCTACTTCTATAAGTAGTTCTACATCAACAATATCTAGTAGTAGCTCTTCTCATACCAGTTCTTCAAGTAGCAGTTCTAGTTCAGTAGAGCATAGAGCACTAACTGAAACAGAATGGGATAATTTATTTACTTCATTTACAACGTTAAATTATTCTCTTACTGAAGAACAAATAAATGATTCAGAAAAGTCTTCATATACATTTTCTTGTTATAACGATTTTATAAGTCTATATATAAAAAATAGCATGTTTTCAGGTTATATATATTACTTTGTTAAATCTAATGATACTTATTATTTACTTTATAATAACGATGACAATATTTGGAAAAAGGGTGAATTTAATAAAGCAGGCTACGATGATTATAGAAATTCTAATTTGCTTTATGTTGGTAAATATAATTTGTTTACATACGATAAAGAAACAAATAGTTATTCAGCAGATGAAATAGAGATGCCATATATTGAAGGTATAGGCTATGTAAGAAAAATGAAAAATGTAGTAATGTACTTTAATGATGAAAATAAAGTTTCGTCAATTACTTATACATTGACATATGAAGATAATTCTATTCCTTCAACTTTAACTTTTAACTATGATGTTGATGAAATTGTTTTGCCACCAGTTCATGAGCACAATTATTCAAAAGAGTGGTCATATGATGATAATTGTCATTGGCACGCTTGCGATGGATGTGACGAAAATGAAAATTATGCTGAACATGAATTCAAAGAAACTGAAACGAGATTTGTTTGTGAAATTTGTGGATATGTTAAGCCTAAAGAATTGAAAAATATTACTGAAGAAGATCTTATTTTTGAATTAAATAACGATAATAAATCCTATGCTGTTACAGGTATAAACATAGATGATGTTCGTAAAGTTTACACTGTAGATATACCAAATACTCATAATAATCTTCCTGTTACTGTTTTAGACGATTCGTTATTTTCAAACTATACTAATTTGATCAATGCTAAACTTCCTGAAGGCTTAAGTGAAATTAGTTTTAGATTATTTTATAAATGTACTAATTTAAAAAGTGTAGAAATTCCTTCTAGTGTTACTAAAATCGGTAATGGAGCATTTTATAAATGCGAGAGTTTAGAATGTGTAGATATACCAGCAAATGTAACAGAAATAGAAGATAGTGCATTTTATGGATGTACAAGACTAGCAGAAATTAATTTGCCAGCAAGTTTACTAAGAATTGGTAATAGAAGTTTTTATAAATGTACAGGATTAAATTCAATTATTTTACCTCATAGTCTTACATATGTTGGCTCTCAGGCTTTTAGATATTGTGAAAATTTAAATGCTATTTATTATGAAGGCTCACTTGAGGAGTGGAGCTCAGTATTTACTTATGAAGAATTTCCAAATAATATTTCTGAATCAATTATTTGTTATTATTCAGAGACTAATCCAATAGATAAATTACACACTTATTGGTCATATGTTGATGGCAAACCAGTAGTATATATGCCTTAAAAGGAAAATTTAAAATGAAAAAATTAATAAAAATCAATTTAGTTTTATTATCTTTATTATTAGTTTCATGTGGATCTAATTCACTAAGTAGTTCTATATCAAGTGTTAATTCATCAAGTCCAAGTAGTAGTGTAAATACTAGTAGTTCCTCAACTATTTCAAGTAGTATTACTAGTTCAACAAGCAGTACTGTTGAGACAAAAAAACTTACTGAATTACAATGGAATGAAATTATTTTATCATATTCAAGTATTGACTATAGTACTATAGAAAAAAGCACACTTGATGAATCGCAAGCAGTTGCATATATATCTAATACAACACGTATTGGAAATCAAGTATATGCTAGCGTTGAAGCAAATGGTTCTATTACTAGTATAAATTATATAAAATCAGAGGAAAAATATAGTGCTGTTGAAACAAACTCAATTGGTACAAATAAATATGAGATATCAAAAGAAGATTACGATAATATTAGAAATCCTTATACTTATTTGATAGGTCAATATAATAAATTTGTTTTTGATGAATCTCAAAATAGTTATACGTCAACTGAAAAGATATCATATCCAAATTCTGAAGTTCTTATTGCTGAAATAGTATCTTTTAAGCTAATTATTAATAGTGATAATAAAATATCAAAGATTAATTATGATTTGAACTTTATAGATAGTTCAGCATTAATTAAATATGATGTTGAATTTACATATGATAATAAAGATATAGTAATACCTGAAGCTCCTATGAAAGAAGATGAATGGAATCAAATAGTTGAATCATATTCTAACATTGATTTTAAATCAATCACTAGTGGTTATTTAATAGGATCAGAAGATAATGTTTATAGTTCTATTGCAAATTGCATTGGAGACAATGTCGGAATTAAAGATAATTATGATAACCAACAGTATTATTATAAAGAAGATGATAAATATTACTTAATTGCATACGACTATGATAAAGAAGAATTTGAAAAAAGTGAAGTTGATTATTTAGTATATTCTTATGTTAGAAATATGTTTATAATTTTAAAAGATAAGTATAATGAATTTAGTTATGATTCCTTAACTGGCTATTACGTTTCAACAACAGTATGTATGGATGCATTTGCTATTGTTGGATTCTATAGTGTTGTTTATACTAAATTGAAATTTGATGAAAATAAAAAAGTAACTAATGTTCAATATGAACTAAAATATAGAGATAATGGAACAGTACATACAAATATCGATATAATTTATGAAACTGATTCTTTTGAATTACCTAATATATAAGGATGGAAATTTATGTTTAAAAAATATATTAAATATTTATGGATGCTTATAGCTATTCCATTTGCTTTAGCCCTTGCTTCTTGTAATTTTATTAATATTGGAGGTAATAGTGAAGCTAGTGGTTTAGATTCAGAATCTTGGAATCAAGTAATTGATAGCTTTGATACTATTAATTATTCTTATTCTATTAAGGTTCCAAGTAGTAGTCCTTTCTTTTTTGATTTCAGTGCTGATGAAAATGCAATAGATGCGGATATTGAATCTGAATATAGTTCTAGTAAAATGTATTTAGAAAAACAAGATAACAAATATTATCATTATGAAGAAGATGAAGGTTATTATAGTAAAGTCGAAATAACTGAAGAAAAGTTTTTGAGTGTACGAAATGCCTTTAAAGGATTAAAGGGAAAACGTGATCAATTTACTTATGATAATAGTTCAAACACTTATCATATCGACTCGATCGAATTAATTGTTATGAATGAAGAATTTGGTATTTTCGGTTATAACGTCAATGTCAAATTTTATGATAATAATAAATGGATATCAAATATATATTTTTCACTTAATGACAGTTCAAATGATAGATTTACAATAAATTTTGGCTATAATCCAAGCACTATATTTTTGCCTAAAACACATGAATTTGAGACTGAATTATCTTATGATGAAGAATCACATTTTTATCAATGTAAAGATTGTGACGCTAGAAAACACATAACATCTCATTCATTCAAAAGTAGTGGAATAGCCATTGCTCCTAATAACGCAGACACATATAGTCTTAAATATGAATGCTATGACTGTGGATATGTAAAATATGAAGAAGCAACAGTAGCGGATGAAAATAGCTTAATTTTTGAATCTCGATATAGTAACGGAAATAAATTTTATGAAGTTAAAGGGTTAGAAAATAAAGAAGCTAACGTAGTTGTTATTCCTGAAACTCATGACTCATCACCTGTATATTATATTGATTCTGAAGCTTTTATGGATTGTGATAAAATTAAAAAAGTTATAATTCCAGATTCAATTATATATATAGGGGATAGAGCTTTTAAGAATTGTTCGAGTTTATACGATATCACTATTCCAAAAAAAGTTAATTATATTAACAATTCAACTTTTGAAAATTGTACTAGTTTGAATAGTGTTGTTTTACAAGACGGAGTTACAGAAATAAGTAATAATGCATTTGAAAATTGCTATTCTATTAAATATTTTGAATTTACAAGTAGTGTAAAATTATTCAAAAGTGATGCCTTTATAAATGCTAGAAATTATAGCGAAGATAATACTGTTAATTTTATTGGAACTATTTCGGATTGGCTAGATATTAAATTTGAAAATGAATATTCTAATCCATGCTCTAGAGTGTGCAAGCTTTGTTATAACAATGAATTAGTTGATGAAATAGAAATTCCAGAAGAAAAGACTTCAATAAATAATTATGCCTTTTATTATTGTAATAGTTTGACAAAAGTTACAATGCCATACGATATTTATTACATTGAAGATTATGCTTTTTACGATTGTAATAATTTAAGTTATATTCAATTGTCCAAAAAAGTTACAACAATTGGTATGTACGCATTTGCATTTACAGGTTTTGAAGAAATAAATCTTTCATCTAATTTAAGAAGTATAGGTGAATATGCTTTTTATAGTTCGAAAATTAAAACGATAACTATTCCATCAAGCGTTACATGTATTGAAAAGAATACATTTAATGATTCTGCATTAGAAACTATATATATTAATGGAGCTGAAAAAATAGCTGATTCAGCTTTTGAAAGATGTTTTTCTTTAAAAAGTGTTTCGTTGCCAAGTGACTTAAAAGAAATTGGAGCATCTGCCTTTGAATACTGTAACGAGTTAGAAGAAATAGTTTTGCCAGATAGCCTAACAACAATAGGAAATAAAGCTTTTTCTGAATGCAACTCTCTAAAGAAAATTACTCTTAATAAAAATATAAAAGAAATTGGAAATAATACGTTTTATGATACGTCATATGATAAAGCTGTATATTTTAATGGTAATGTCAATGATTGGTTAAATATATCATTTAATAATATATATTCTAACCCTTGTTATCAATCAAACGAAGTATATTTTGATGATAAATTACTTGATAATTTAGTAATTTCTGAAAACATTTATAGCATTAGTGAGTATGCATTTAGCGGAATTGATTCTTTAAAAACTGTTGTAATTTCTAAAAAAATTAAAGAAATAAAGAAACGAGCTTTTGAAAATTGCTATAATTTAAAAGATGTTAAGTATTTAGGAAGTTTAGAAGATTGGTTGAATATATCTTTTGCTGATGAAGAATCTAATCCATGTTCTAATAAAGCAAATTTATATATTAACGATGAATTAGTGATATATCTAGATCTTTCACACGCATCGATAATTAATAATTATGCTTTTGCTGGTTGCAGTTCAATAAAATTTGTAACTTTAGGTAAAAATATTAATGAATTTGGCGCTGGTGTATTTGAAAGCTGCTCTAACTTAGAAAAAGTTTATATAGAAGAAGGATTAAGGATTTTAGGAAAATTTGCATTTTGTGATTGCCCATCATTGAAATCTATAAATATCCCATCAAGTATTAAATCAATTCCTGATGCAACCTTTTCAGAGTGTGAAAATTTAGTTAGTGTTGAATTAAGCAAAGGAATAGAAGAAATTTGTTATAATGCTTTTATTGATTGTAATAGCTTTAAAAAAGTTAATTATTTAGGAACATTGGAAGACTGGTTAAATATTAAATTTGAAACATATTATTCTAACCCTTGTTGTTATGGGGCAGATCTATATTTCAATAACGAATTAGTAACTGATTTAGAAATTCCAGATAATGTTAGTTGTATAAACTATAACTTTGTTGGATGTAGTTCTATTAAGTCTTTAGTTATACATGAAAACGCAAATGTATTAATGAAAGCTTTTTTGGATTGTTCTTCGCTCAAAGAAGTTAGATATCTAGGGCCATTAGATAAATGGTTAGATTATCACAACGATGAAAAAAATAATAATTTAGATTTTTCAAATGGAACTTTATCATATGCATTATATATCAATAATGAACTAGTTGAAGATCTAGTAATACCTGAAGATATCATTGCTATTTGGAGCTATGCATTTTATGGTTGCAGTTCAATTAAATCAGTAAGAATGCATGATGATGTAAAACTATTAGATGAATTATCGTTTAATTATTGCATTAATCTTAAAAAAGTATATTTAGGAAGAAACATAGAATATTGTTATTTACCAGAAGTATTTAAAGGTTGTACTCCATTAACAGACATATACTATGAAGGGACAAAATCTGAATTTGATTCAAATAATATTTATATATCAAATCTTTATGAAAAATTACCAAATGTAACTATTCATTACGAATACAAATTTGAATAGAATAAAAGAGATGAAATCAACATAAACTGGTTTCATCTTTTTTAGTGATAATATAGTTGACTTGTCAACTAAAAATGTTAAAATTTATTTAAACATATGGAGACATTATGGAAACGAGAAATATTACAAAGATTGTTAGAAATATGATGCTTTATAAAAATAAGATTAACAAAGAAAAAAGTTCTTTAAATGAAACTGAATTTGAAATGGTTAGATATGTGACAAAGCGTGAACAAAGAGCTTTAGTTGATGTTGCCAATTATCTTAATGTCGATAAAGGCTTAGTTACTAGAATGAGTAAAAAATTAGTTAAGCTTGGCTATATCGAAATCTTAAGTGATGAAAAAGACTCTAGAAAAAAGCTTCTTAAAGCAACTGCAAAAGCTAAAGAAATTAAAGGTGAAGTTGCAAACGAAGAAATTGAATTTTATAATGCTTGTTTAAAAGTTTTATCTAAAGAAGAAGTAGAGCGATTTGATAATCTAGTTGAGAAAGTATATATCGAATCAAAGAGATTAAGAAAAGCTGGATTTGAAGGAGTTAAAGATGAAAAAGTATCAATACGATAAAGTAAGTACTTATTTTAAACTAAACAAAAAGTCATTTATAATTGCCACTATTACAGGTGTTATTTTAAACTCTTTAATGGCCCTAGTCCCTATTGTTCAAGGTAAATTAATTGATGAATATGAAAAACAGGCTGATGCTAAATATATTATTTATTTTGCACTATCATTTTTAGCATTTGTTATTTTTATTCAAAGTAATAGATATTTTAAAAGATACTATGTAAGAGATTTTGCAAATAGAATGGTCTTACAAATGCGTACAGTTAGTTTTGATAACATGATAAAAGACAATATTGAAGATTTCTCGATAACTTCAAAAGGCGATATTATGAACAAAAATTTAGCTGATATTAAAGATAGTGCTGAAGGTGTTAGAAAGATATTAACAGAAATATACGATACTATAATTTTATTATTAGGGTATTTCATTTCTATGCTAATAATGGAATACAAAACAACTTTAGTAGTAACTATATTCTTTATTTTATCAATACTTGTTGCAAACTTGATGAAATTTAAAATTTATAAAAAGACTTTTGAATATAAAAAAGAATATTCTAAAGCAAAAGATGTAACTTTAAATTCACTTAAAAACGAAATATATTATCGTGGATTTGGTGCTTCAGATATTTATTATCAAAACTTTAAAGACACCCAAGATAATCTAGAGAAGAAATCTATTAAATCTATGATATTTAAAGATTCTATGACTCCTTTATATCAAGCTATAGCTCTTCTTGGCATATTTGTAGTCGTATATTTTGGTGCTAAAAATGTCATGGATAGCATATGGAAAATAGGAACTTTCTCAGCCTATTTATCAACATATATTTTAGTAGCTACTAAAGTGTCAAAAGTTGGGAAAGTCTTCAACGCATACACAACTTTCAAAGTATCATGGAAAAGATGTTCTCCTTATTTAAAAAGTAGAGAAGATGATAAAGAAATTAAATTTGCTCAAAAAGAATTAAATTTAGATGTTTCTAACTTAACTTTTGGTTACGATAGTTCTTTTGTTTTACACAATATTAGTTTTAATTTAAATAAAGGTGAATCGCTTGGAATATGTGGAATGATTCATAGCGGTAAATCGACTTTAGGTGGTGCATTATCAGGACTATATAACTATGAAGGAAGTATCAAGCTCCAAGGTGTTGAGCTAAAAGATGTAAGAAAATATGTAGGTAATGGAATAATATCGTATGCTCCTAGCCAAACAGAAATTTTTAACGATACTTTAAGATATAATATAGCGTTTGAAGATAATGATGTTACTAATGAGCTTAAAATATCTATGCTTGATAAAGATATTAATTCGTTTGCTAGCAAAGAAGACGAAGTTTTATCACACTCTAATTCAAACTTATCTGGTGGTCAATTAAAGCGTCTTCAAATTGCTCGTGGTATCTATGATAAACCAAAATTAATAATTATGGATGATCCGTTCAATGCTATCGATATTGATATGAGTCAAAAAATTACAGATAACATTAAAAAATATTGTAATGAATCTATTTTAGTTTTAATTAACAATCAAAAAGAAATATTACAAAAGATGGATAAGATTATTTTCTTAAAGCACGGAAGTTATTTGTATGGAACATACGATGAATTATTAAAAGATAAAGACTTTAGTGAATTAGTAGGAGGTAACAAATGATGAGTACTTTTAAGTGTATAGTAAGTTATTTTAAAAAACATATATTTGTATTTATTATTTCTTTATTAGTAATAGCATTGGTTACTGGCCTATCTTTAGTACCTCCACAATTATTAAGAATAATTATTGATGAAATAATACCAAAGAATGAATTAAGTACTTTATTTATATTTTCAATTTATTACTTATCAGTATATGTAGCTATTCAATTAATTGATTTTGCTAAGGAAACATTACTTGTTGTTATATCTCAAGGGGTTGGCAAAGAAATAAAGCTTAATATGCTTAAGAAAGTTAATAGACTATCCTATTCTAACTTTACTAAGTTTGATTCAGGCACATTAGAAGCATATTTTTCAAATGATGTTGATGAGATTAACACTTTAATCACTTCTGGTGTTATTTCTATGGCTATCGATGGATTAAAAATGATAGGAATTGTCGTTTCTATCTTTGTATTCTCTATAGCTTTTGGCTTTATCACTCTAGCTATATTACCACTTATTGTTATATCTACTCTTTTGATTAGAAAGAGAATGTATAAAGCTCAAGCGACAAATAGAAAACTTGAGGGAAAAGTTAATAACTTAGTTTTAGAAAATTTAGATAATATTGTTACTATTAAGTCATTTAGAATATATGACAAGATTGAAAATAAATATGATGATGTACTAAAGAATCATTTTAAAACAAATCAAAAAGCTAATAACTATGACGCTTTATTTTCTCCAGTTATGCAAATACTTAAGACATTGCTAATTGTTTTAATTATAACTTTATCGACAGCAAATAAGAATATATTTGGAATGAAAATAGGTGTATTAGTTAGCTCTATTGATTTAATAACAAATCTTTTTGCACCTATTGAAAATTTAGGTATGGAACTTCAAACAATTCAAAAATCTATGGCTGCTATTCATAGAATTAACGAGTTCTTTAAACTTGAAGAAGATGAAGTTAAAGATCAAACTTTAGACGTAAATTCTAAAGACTTAGTTCTTGAATTCAATGACGCTTCTTTCACATATGACAATAAAGAAAACGTTATCGATCACTTCAATTTAACTTTAAAACAAAATGAACATTTAGTATTTAAAGGTAGGAGTGGAAGTGGTAAATCTACATTATTTAAACTTGCTTATGGTCTTATTAAACCGACAAGCGGTAGAGTAACTATTAACGGAGTTGATACTTACTTGTTATCTGATGACGTTAAGCGCAAGTTTTTTGGTATTGTCTATCAAGATTATTACTTCTCGGGTGGTAGTATTAAAGAAGAAGTTACTTTATTAAATAAAGATATTTCTGATGAAAAAGTATATGAGACTTTAAAACTTGTTGGCTTAGATAGAATTACTGATATTTCTATCCCACTTAAAACTAGCGATTATTCAACAGGTGAATTATCTTTATTTAATATTGCTAGAGCAATTATATTTGATAGTAAAATACTATTTTTAGATGAAATGAACGCTAAAATTGATGCTATTAGTGCTAAGAAAATCATTGAAGTTATTGATAAAGTTTCTCAAGATAAAATGGTTTTATCAATTAACCATTATGGTGATTTGTTAGCTAATAGTAAGATTTTAAATGTTGAGAAGTAAAGCATGATTAATTTAAGTTTAATTTATGATTTTGATCATAGTATAGGAAAAGCTGTTAATAGCTTTTTAAATTATAGCAACGGCTTTTTTACTGACTTTTTGAAATTTGTTACTACACTAGGTAACTCAGGATTAGTATTTATTATAGCTGCTATTATTATGTTGTTATTTTTTAAGACTAGAAAAGCAGGAGCAATTTCTTTAATAGCATTATTGTTTGGTTTTCTTTTAACAAATTTGCTTTTAAAAAACGTTGTTGCTCGTTTAAGACCTTATATCGATACTAATAGCGACTTTTATTTTTGGTGGAAATCAGCTGGTTCTTTATTAGAATCAGGATTTTCTTTCCCATCAGGTCATACAACAGCAGCAACTGGTTTTGGCTTTTCATTATTTATATGTTTTAAAAAGAGAATATCGTGGCTATATTTATTAATTCCAATTTTTATGGGATTTACAAGAATATATTTCATGGTTCACTATGCAAGTGATGTTGTTGGTGCACTTTTTGTTGGCATAGTCTGTTCAACATGTTCATACTTTACATTTAAAGGTATAAGTAAATTTAAATTTATAGATAAAGCTTATAATTTGCCAAGTATAGTAAGTTTATTTAAAAGAGAGGCATAGTTTCCTAAAAGATACTATACCACTATTTAGTGCGTACTTTTTAAATTGAAACCTTGTTCTTATAATTTTAGTGTAATCAAATGTGCTCGAGTAAAACTTGTTGATTCATTAAAAAGGAGCAAAGAAAATGAAAGTAGCAGTTGTTGGATCAAACGGAAGAGTTGGATCATTAGTCGTTAAAGAATTATTAGAAAAAAATTATGATGTTGTCGGTATAGCAAAAGAAGAAACTGAAGGTGTAAAAACCTTAGTTAAAGATGCTTTAGATTTAACTAAAGAAGATTTAAATAGCTTCGATGTCGTCATTGATGCAGTTGGTGGTTGGACACCAGAAACTATTCATAATATTACAGACGTTATGAATCATTTAGCTGACTTGTTAGAAAGTAGCAATACTAGATTAATTGTTGTCGGTGGAGCAGGTAGTTTATATGTTAACAAAGAAAGAACAGTTACTGTCGATATGGGTAAAGATTTTCCAGATTCCTGGAAACCATTATCTAACGCTCATGGTAAAGGCTTAGAAAAATTAAGAAATTCTAAAGATCTCAAGTGGACTTATATATCACCAGCTTGTAATTTTGTGGATGATGGTAAGAGAACAGGCGAATATAAATTAGGTGGTGAAAACTTAATTTTAAATTCTAATGGTGAAAGTGTAATTTCATATGCTGATTATGCTTTAGCTTTAGTTGATGTCATTGAAAGTGGCAAATATATTAAAGAAAGAATTAGTGTTGTTTCTAAATAGATTATAAATTTATGGTATCATAATATATACTATAGTTATAAAAGAAACCTAAAGGAGTATTTATTATGATTGATTATGAAAAACTACCAGCTTGTCCAGTTCAAACTTGTTTAGACTTTATTTCTGATAAGTGGAAAATATTAATAATAAGAGACTTATTAGGTGGAACTAAAAGATTTAATGAACTTAAAAAATCTTTAGCTCCTGTAACACAAAAAATGCTGACTCAACAGCTAAGAGAGATGGAAGAAGATGGACTTATTAATAGAAAAGTCTATCCAGTAGTTCCACCTAAAGTCGAATATTCATTAACAGAACTCGGATTGTCTTTAATGCCTGTCATTGAAGCTATGAAAAAGTGGGGACAAGATTTAAAAACAAAGGAGTTAAAAGGTGAATAACGTTGTTGAAGAATTAAAGAAAGTTAAAATATTTTATATTGCAACTATCGATGGCGATAAACCAAAAGTTAGACCTTTTTCAAGTGTAGCTGAATTTGAAGGTAATATTTATATTTGTTCAGGTAAGAAAAAAGAATTTTATAAGCAAGTGTCCAATAATCCATATTTAGAGTTATCTGGTATGTATGATGGTGGTACTTGGTTAAGAGTAAGTGCTAAAGCTGTTATTGACGAAAGAATAGAAGCTCAGGAAGCAGTTTTAAAAGACGAGACAGGTCCTTCACAACTTTATAAAGCAGGTGATGGTAACTTTGTCGTCTTTAAACTTACAGAAGTTAAAGCTTTAAAGTATAACTTTTATGCTGCACCTACTGAAATTAAGGAGCATTAAATGAAAGAGCTAAAGTGGTGTATTGAATATTTAAAAAGATATAACAATATAACTTATGATTTTAAATTACCTGATTTAGAAGCATTAAGAGCTTTAGAAAATATTACTATGCCAGACAATTTGTCTGATGAATTTTATGATAATCAAGATAAAGTTTTACAAGAGATATTAAAGACTAAAAATATAGTTGATATAAATAATTTATCCTTTAACAAAGACAATATAGCTTTATATAAAGGTGATATAACTTTAATAAATGCTGATGCTATAGTTAATGCGGCAAACGAAAAACTTTTAGGATGTTTTATACCTTTACATAAGTGTATAGATAACGCCATTCATTCGTATGCTGGACTTCAAGTTAGACGAGATTTATTAAAAGTAATGGAAAACAAAAAAATGATGAAGAGGTTGGAAAGGCTAAAATAACAAAAGCTTACAATCTGCCATCAAAATATATAATTCACACTGTTGGGCCACAAGTAGAAAATAGAGTGACAAAACAAAATGAAATAGATTTAGCAAATTGTTATTATTCATGTCTTAAACTTGCTGATTCATTATATTTGAAATCTATTGTTTTTTGTTCGATTTCAACTGGCGTATATGGATATCCTATTACTAAAGCTTCTACAATTGCAATTAATACAGTCAGAGATTACTTACATAAGACTAATTCTAAAATAAAAGTAATTTTTAATTTGTTTTCACAAAGTGATTATGAAATTTATAAAGAAAGAATAGTGAGTATTTATGATAATTAACACAGGACAAAGAACTGATATTCCAGCTTTTTATTCTAAGTGGTTTATAAATAGAATAAGAGAAGGATATGTCTTAGTTAGAAATCCATATTATCCAAGTTTAGTGACTAAATTCTTATTAAATCCTGATGTTGTTGATGTTATAGGATTTTGTACTAAAAATCCTAGACCAATGTTTAAGTATTTAGATGAATTAAAGCCATTTGGTCAATTCTGGTATATATCGATTACAGGTTTTGATAAAGACATTGAACCTAACGTTCCTTCCATAGATCAAGTTATAGAAGATTTTAAATTTTTATCATATAAAGTTGGTAAAAACGCTATAGCTTTAAGATATACTCCAATCATAATTAATGAAAAATACACATTGCAAAGACATATTGATACTTTTGAATACATCACTAGTAAATTAGAAGGTTATACTTCTTTAGCTGTCTTTGGCTTTGTCGACATATACGACAAGTTAAAAAGAAATCATCCAGAAATAATTGATTGTGATGATAGTTTGAAAATTATTATTGCTAAAGAGTTTTTAAAAATAGCTAATAAACATCATATGGAACTTAGACTTTGTTCAAAAGAAAAATGGCTTAGTTCATATGGAATAGATGTAAATGGATGTATGAGACTTGAAGACTATGAAAGAGCAATAGGTTTTTCTTTAACACCAACTAAAAAGATGGAAGCAAGGAAAGGTTATTGTAGTTGCTATTTATCAAGCGATATTGGAAGTTATAATTCTTGCCTTAACTTATGCTCATATTGTTATGCTAATGGAAATTCTAATCTTGTCTTATCTAATTTTAAAAAACACGATGAGGACTCTCCATTTTTAATTGGAAACATATCGCCTGATGATAAAATTAGACTAGCTAAACAAGAATCTTGGAAAGAAATACAAGGGAAATTATTTTAATATGGAAAAAGAAATTGAAATATTAAAGAAGCATATTGACGATGCTGAAGTTATCGTTATTGGTGCAGGTGCTGGTTTATCAAGTGCGGCTGGATTTGAATATGGCGGCTCTACTTTTTTAAAGTATTTTAAGTATATGTACGACATGTATGGTTATACAGATATGTATTCAGCTGGATTTCATAACTTTAAATCGCCTGAAGAAAAGTGGGCTTATTGGTCTAAAATGATATATGTCAATAGATATAAAGTTGGTCCAACAAAGCTTTATAAGCACTTGTTAAATATTATTAAAAATAAAAATTATTTTGTTATAACTACAAATGTCGATCATCAGTTTCAGCTTTCTGGATTTGATAAAGAAAGACTATTTTATACTCAAGGAGATTATGGCTTATTTCAATGTTCTAAAGCTTGTCATAATAAGACATATGATAATAAAGAGATAGTTGAAGAAATGATTAAGCAAACTAACAATAATTTAATACCTACTAAACTTGTTCCAAAGTGTCCTGTTTGTGGTAGTCTAATGGAGACAAATTTAAGAAAAGATAATTATTTTGTTGAAGATGAAGGTTGGCATAAAGCTTTAGATAGATATGAAAAGTTTTTAAAAGAAAACAAAGAGAAAAAGATCTTATTTTTAGAAATAGGTGTTGGTTGGAACACACCTGGAATAATTAAGTTTCCATTTATGCAAATGACATATAGATTTAAAAATGCGTTTTATATTTCTATAAATAATGATCCAAGTGACATACCTAATGAAATAAAAGATAAAGCCATCCATATTAAAGAGGACTTAAATATATTGTTAAAACTATAATTTATTTCTTATTGTTTTTTTAAAGTTCTAAGATATAAAATAACTATGAAGTAAGACTCAAAGGTGCTCTTAGTTGGCACGAGCTTACTTCTTTTTTATTTGAATAATACGAATATATTGCTTTAATTGTCGAAAAATACTAATATACAAATATCAAGTAGTTGTTTTATTTCCATAAAAGTAAAACAACATAAGTGTTGAGGAGGTATTATCGACATGAAAAAAGTATTAGTTCCATTACTAGGATGTGTTGTTATTGGGTTAGTAAGCTGTGGGTCAGACAAAAAAGATCAAAAGACATTTAATGATATTTTTGACTATGCTCCTATAGCTACTAGCATTAAAGAAGTGAAGGTGACTCACGGCCCAGGACAAGTATTGCCACTACAAGATTACGATTTAAACTATTCAAAAGACGAAGCTTATTTTAAACAAATCGAAGAATATGCTAAAAAAGCTAAGTTCACAGAAATTGCTGGAAGTGATGTATATTATGGTGGAGATACATATAGCGTTTCTATCAGTCTTGATTCTGAAGAAAAGAAATTATCTTTTGTTAAAAAAGACGAATTACATATAGATAATAAAATATATAAATCATCTATAGAATTCCCAGTTCCAACAGAAGAGCAAACATATAAAGTTAATCATTATATAAATCCACTTCAAAAAGTAACTTTTAACCTAAATGGAGAAACAAAAGACATAGGTAATTTTAATTTAGCAGATATCATATTTGAATATGAAAATAAACCGGAAGGCAGTTCTGAAATAAATAAAAATGCAGTTTTAACAGTTGAAAACTCTAACGTTGAAATAGTTATTGAATCAGCTAAAAAGTTCTATTATGATGAAAAATATTGCTCAGTCGTTGGTAATAAAGACTTTTCTGAATTATTAAATAAGTAAAATAAGAGCGTTAACTAATTTAAAAGCAATTAAATTTAATATACTAATATCTAGGAGATATTAATTGTATGTATAAAAATATTGAAAAAACAAAAGTTTTAACATTAAAAGATCAAGTTGAATATCAAAAAGGCCAAGTAGTCAGTAAAACCTTAGTTCAAAACGAATTAGTTAGTATGACAATATTCTCATTTGACAAAGGTGAAGAAATTTCGTCACACGCTGCTGATGGTGATGCTATGGTCACAGTTTTAGAAGGCAAAGGTAGATTCACAATTGGCGGAGAAGTATTTATTCTTAACGAAGGTGAAACAGTCATTATGCCTAAAGGTATTCCTCACGCTGTTTATGGTGAAGAAAAGTTTAAGATGCTTTTAGTAGTTTCCTTCTAATTACCTAAAAAATAAAATTTTATTTAGCGAGTTGAAATATACTCGCTTTTAAAATGCTAAAAAATATTTGACAAAATAAAAAATAGGATTTAAGATATTAATGTAGTAAAAATAAGACAGCACTACGAGTCTAAATAAGCTTTAGCTAACCAACTCAATTATGAGGCAATCCTCGAAAGGGGATTTTTTTATTGCTTTAATTTGTTGAATAATGTTAAAATATGTTTGTCTATAAGCAAGGTTTAAGGAGTGCTTTATAATGGAAAACAAATATTATGTCGGTATTGATTTAGGAACTAGTTCTGTCGGCTGGGCTGCAACGGACGAGAACTACAATTTTTTGCGTCTCAAGGGTAAAACAGCTTGGGGTGCACGTCTTTTTGATGGAGCAAATACATGTCAAAAAAGACGTGAAAGAAGATCCAAACGTAGAAGAATGGCAAGAAGAAAATATAGATTGTTACTTTTAAATCAATTATTTGCTGAAGAGATGGCTAAAGTTGACAAAACATTCTTCTTGAGGTTAGCAAATTCAACTTATTGGGCTGAAGATAAGGCTAAAGATGACAAAGGAAATGATTTAGGAAAAAATATAATTTTCAAAACATGGAAAGAAGAAAGTGAATTTTATAATAATTATAAAACAATTTGGCATTTACGTAATGAATTAGTAAAGAATAATGACAATGCATTTTCAGATTTAAGGTTAGTTTATTTAGCCATTCACCACATAATTAAATATCGTGGAAATTTTTTAACTGAAGGTGATAATTTTAATGAAAAACCAACAGTAGAATTAATTAGAGAATTAAATTCTATATTATCTAAATTGGATGAAGAAAATTCTAACGACTTTTTGCTTGATGATGAAGAATCTATAATAGAAGATGAAAATAACAAATACATTAGCGAAGATAAATTAGATAAGCTGTTAGAAATTTTAAAAAGCGATGAATATAAGAGCAAAAAAGAGAAACAAAATGATATTGATAAATTATTTGTTAAAAATAGAAGCCAACTTATAAAAAAATACATAGATATGTATAAGGTTTTAGTTACAGGTGGTAGCTTTAAAATAAGTAGAATTGACAAAGAATTAGGTGATTTAGAAATTGATTTTAATAATGGTTTTGATGAAAACTTGGATGAGATTAAATCAAAGTTAGGCAATGCAATAGATTTAGTGTTTAATGCTAAAAAAATCCATGATTATAATTCTCTTTCGAAATTATTTGGTGATAAAAATGCTAATAAGAACTTATCACAAATTATGGTTGACGTATATGATAATCACAAAAAAGACTTAAGGAATCTTAAAAAGGTTATACGTTCAGTTGATGTTAAATTGGATAAAAAAGGAAAAGAAAGCCTATATTATTCAATTTTTAGACCTATTAAATTAACAAAAGAAGATAATAAAAGAGATGAAAACAATAAAAAAACTAAGAAATCTCAAACACCTAATTACGCTTCGTTTGTTCAAGGTGATGATATAAACTTTAAATATGTAACATTAGAAAAACTAAATGATAACTTAAAAGAAGTTTTAGAGAAAAACAAACAATATATTGATGATGAAGAAACTTATATTGATTTGCATGATAAGGCTGAAAAAGGAATTTTGTTACAAAAACCTGCAAATGTTTCAACTAGTTTAATTCCACATCAAAGTCATTTACAAGAATTAAAAATCATTCTCAAAAATGCTTCAGATAGGTATCCATTTATAAAAGAAATAGAAGATAAAATTATCAAGCTATTTATGTTTAAAGTGCCATATTATTATGGACCACTTTCTACTAGTAAAAGTCATCCTTACGCTTGGGTTGAAACAAAGGAAGAGGGTACAAAAATAACACCATGGAATATGTATGATGTTGTTGATGAAGAAAAAACTAGAAATAAGTTTATGAAAAGACTTATTAATAGTTGTTCATATTTAGATGGAGAACCAGTACTTCCAAAAGTATCTTTATGTTATGAAGAGTATTTAGTACTAGATAGTTTGAATAAAATGATGCTTAATGGACAATTTTTATCACCTAGTGTTAAAGAATCTGTTTTAAAATATATATTAAGTAGATCAAAAACAACTATTGGGAATATAAAAACTTTTTTGAAAAAAGAAAATGAACTTTATCAAAATGAATTAAAAGATGATGATATTTCTATAAGCAATATCAAATCAGATATCATTTTTAATGCTTCAAGTCATGCTTTATTATCTAAATATTTTGATTTAGAAAAAGATAAAGAGATGGTAGAAAGTTTAATATTACTTGCAACAATTTATGCTGGTGATTCCAAATCATTAATCGAAGCTATTAATAGTAATAAAAATTACAAAGAATTGACAAAAGAACAAGTTAACGCAATTAGTAAATTGCCTACAAATAAATGGGGAAGATTATCTAAAACTTTCTTATGTGGCGGTAAAGATGGTGAAATGTATTGGGTTGACGAAAGTATTGGAAGATGTTGCTCAATTTTAGAAATAATGCAAGAAACAAATAAGAATTTACAAGAAGTTTTATTTGATAAGACATACAAATTCCAAGATAAAATAAATAAATTTAATGCTGATTTAAGAGGAAATAAAACTGTAAAAGATCAAATTGATGATATTTATGATGAAATGCCATCAGTTTTTGTGAGAAGCGTTACGCAAACTATTGCTGTTTTAGACGATGTTGTTAGAGCAGCAAGATGTGCACCAAATAAAATATACATTGAAGTCACAAGAGCAGATCAAGAAAAGAAAGAAACAAAATCTAGATATGATGCTTTAAAAGAGGTTATTAAAAAAGAATTAAAAGATGAAGCTGATAGAAGAGATTCTCTATTAGAAAAGTTGGAATATGCTAATAATAGTAGAAAACTTAGATCAATAAATGTATATTTGTATTTCTTACAATTGGGAATAGATTTTTATACTGGTGAGCCTATCAAAGATCTTAATGATGTTATTAATGGCATATATGATAAAGATCATATTGTTCCACAGAGTTTAAGACCAGATGATTCAATAGACAATTTGGTCTTAGTTAATAAAGACTATAATGAAAAAGTAAAAAGAGATATATATCCTATTGTTGCCCCTATTAGAAATGAAAAGACACTTAAATTATGGAAGAGTTATCACAAAAGGAAGTTAATTTCTGATAAGAAATATAATAGTTTAATTAGAACAACTGAATTGACTTATGAAGAAATAAATGATTTTGTTAATAGTCAAATAAATGTTGTTAATTTTTCGAATGTTCAACTTAAGAGAATATTGGAATTAAAATACCCTGATACTAAAGTTTGCTTTACTAAAGCCATTTATGCATCAAGTTTAAGACAAAAGCTATCTATTGCTAAAATGAGAGATCTAAATGATTCACATCATGCCGTTGATGCTTATCTCAATATTGTAGGTGGTGATATTTTGTCTAATTTATATACTGATGTATTTTATCTATATGATGAAAAGAAAAATAAAAAGAAAAACGTATCATTTGATATGGAAAAAAGATTACATAATTATATTGAAGATAACAATCTTAAAGATAAAATACGAACAAATTGCTTTAGACATGATGCGTTAATAACATATAAGCCTAAATTCTCTACAAGCAAAAAAGCAGGCGACTTATATAAAGAAACTATTTTTAAGAAAGCAGATAAAGATAGTGTAAACCTTATACCGTGTCATACCAAAGGTCCAATGAAAGACACTAAAAAATATGGTGGATATTCACAAATAAATCAGTCTTATATTTTGGCAGTTGAATATACTTCTGGAAAGAAAACTGTTAAAAAGCTTTTACGTGTTCCAACCATGTATTTAAATTTATATGGAAATAATGAAGAAGAATTGTTAAAACTAATTGTTAACGATGAAAAGGCAAAAGACATAAAAATATTAAGAAAAATTTATATAAACCAAAAAATTAAATATAATGGTTGTTATTATAGAATTTTTACAAAAGGTAAAAATAACATATATAAAATGGCGTATCAAAATTATATTGATAATAATATTGTTTTATATTTAAATAAAAGCCTAAAATTAAGTGATGATTTAATTGACAAAACTATTGATTCACAAACCTTTATTATTAATAACAAAGGTGAAAAATTTATAATTTCTAAAGAAAAAAATAAAATTATTTTTGATACAATAAAAGAACGAATGTTTAATAAAAGGTATGATGAATGCTCATATTTTGAAAAAGCTCGAGAGATGAAATTTGAGATTTTTAATAATTTATCATTAAAGGAACAAATTTCAACGTTAATAAATATGTTAAAATTACTGTCTTGTTCAACTGAAAGTGTTAATATAAATGCTGAATTTAAAGTTGAAAAAAGATTATTGTTTGTTAACTCACCAGATATAACTAAAGAAGAAATTTACATTGTAAACGAATCACCTTCAGGATTGTTTAAGGGAAAAGAGGAATTAATATAATATGGGATTTAGAACAGTTGTTGTTTCAACACATAGTAAATTAGAATTGTCGCTTAATTATTTAGTATTTAAAACTCCAGATGAAGTAAAAAGAATTAATATAGATGAGATTCAAACACTTATTATTGAATCAACAGCTGTTGCTATTACAACTTCACTTTTATCGGAATTAGTTAGGAAAAAGATTAAAGTAATCTTTTGTAATGAAAAGAAGGCTCCTGTTTCAGAACTAGTTCCATATTATGGTGATAGTATTTCATTTAAAAGAATAAAACAGCAAATGAGTTGGACGGATGAAATAAAAGATTTAGTGTGGAAAGAAATAATAATAGAAAAGATAAAGAATCAAGCTAGAGTGCTAAAAGACATATCTGAAGAAGATAGTAATTCTTTACTCGAATACTCAAAAGATGTTGTTGGGGGTGACCTTACTAATAGAGAAGGGCATGCAGCAAAGTTTTACTTTAATAGAGTATATGGTGAAAGTTTTACAAGAAATAATAATAGTGATATTAATAAATATTTAAATTATGGGTATACATTAGTTCTTTCACAATTTAGCAAAGCAATCGTTGCTAAAGGTTATTTAACTCAGTTAGGAATTCACCATATTGGTGAAACTAATTACTTTAATTTAGCGTGTGATTTTATGGAACCAGTTAGACCTTTTATAGACAAAAGAGTGAAAGATTTAACAAACGAAAACTTTAAAGAAAAACTTGTAGAGGTGTTGTCTGAAACTTTTGTTTATGATGATCAAAAACAAACTCTTTCTAATGCTATTTCTTTATATGTTTCATCTTTATTAAATGCATTAGCATTACAAGATCCTTCTAAAATTAAATTTATAAAAGAATATGAGTAATGTATTTATGAGAATGGTATTATTTTTTGATTTGCCTTCAACTACAAAAAAAGATATTAGAGAATATAATCACTTCATAAAACTGTTGAAGAAAAACGGCTTTTTAAGAATGCAAGAAAGTGTATTTACTAAGCTTGCTTTAAATCCTTCAATAGTTAATTCGACTATGCTTGAATTGAAAAAGAATCTCCCACCTGAAGGAACTGTCTCCGTTTTAACATTAACTGAGACACAGTTTATGTCTATAGAAAACTTAATAGGTGAAATGAAAACGGATGTTGTTATGAGTTGTGATAAGGTGGTAAGGTTATGAAATTTTTATCAATGAAATTATTAGAAATAAAAGATGATTTATCTAATGTAGATAGTTATTTATTAGTTATAAAGAATAGAAAAATATTATATAAGCTATTAAGTAACGCTGATTTGCAATATGAAGATAGCTATATACAAATATTAGATGAAAATTATAAAGAACTAAAAGTAAGTGACTATATAGACTTTGTCACATCAGTTATAAATTTAGATGCTAATTCAAAAAAGAACTTAAATGTTTTACTTAGAAGAATAAAAAAAGAAGAAAATGAAGTTTTAATTAAAACTTCAAATGAGATAAATAAAAAATTAGAAGAATGTGCTAAACAAATTAAGCTTTCTTCACCAATAAATATCTTTTGTGATATCGATTTAGATGAAGATGATGTGATAAAAATGCTTGGAATATCCCTACAAGATGATTCACCCAACTTAGTAGAAAGAATAAATAATTATATAAATGTGTCTTTTGAGTTAAGAAATATAAAAATATTTATATTTTATAACTTATTAGCATTTTTAGATGAGAGTGAGCTAGATTTATTGGTTCGTGCCAACAAATATAATGGTATAAAAATAATTGATATTGAAAATGTAGAGTATAAAACTGACATTTTTGATCATATAAAAATATTAGATGAAGATATTTGTGTTATTTAAAATAACACTATATAATATAAATAGACGGACTATTTGGCCTCTATATTTGAGGTTTAGGAGTGGTGCTGTCTTATATTACTCTTGAACCGCCTTTTAAGTGATTTAATATTCTCATCAGTTTAGGAGTGGTGCTGTCTTATATTACTCTTGAACTGGTTATGTAACAATTAGATTTAAATTAGAGTTTAGGAGTGGTGCTGTCTTATATTACTCTTGAACAGATTTAGAAAATGTAACACAAGAGGAACAGTTTAGGAGTGGTGCTGTCTTATATTACTCTTGAACAAACACTTTAATAATGATGCTATCAGCTCTGTTTAGGAGTGGTGCTGTCTTATATTACTCTTGAACAATTAAAGAGATTTTAGTTAAATTACTTGTGTTTAGGAGTGGTGCTGTCTTATATTACTCTTGAACATAACTTCAGTTATAAAAAATATTACTAAAGTTTAGGAGTGGTGCTGTCTTATATTACTCTTGAACCTAAATATTCTACTTCTACAATTGCTGAAAGTTTAGGAGTGGTGCTGTCTTATATTACTCTTGAACACAAGAGCTTTTGAAATCTCAAATCCTGTAGTTTAGGAGTGGTGCTGTCTTAATTACATCGGATATACTTTTACATTTCTAGAAAAGTATATCCTTTTTTTAATATTTATATTTTGATAATATTTATGTGTATGAAAAAGATTTATTTAGCATTGTTTTTATCCTTATTAACTTTATCTTCGTGTAATAAAGGAGTGATGTCATCTACTCCTTTAACGTCTAGTTCTAGTAATGAGATTATAAAAAGTGAAATAAAAAACATTATTGATGATTATAAGTTAGATGAATCTTTATCATTTTCTAATTATTTAAAATATAGTTTTAGATCTCATGTTTATTTTAATAATGAGTATTATTATTTTAACTATAAAGAATATGAAGTAGAGTATTATGAAAATAATATCAATATAAAACTAGTTGATAATAAAAATACAAATATTATTAATGTTCAAAATGTTGAATTAATGACAAACTTAGAAGTTAACGTTGGTGATATTGTTAAAACAAATGAATATTATGCTGACACTAATAAAGGTGGAGCTAAATATGAGATTTGTAGTGAAGATAGTTTATTTGCCATTGCACTTGATAACGGTTTATATGCTAAACCTATAGTTGAAAATAACTCTATTTCTATCGAATCTTTAGGAGCATATGGCGATGGAATACACGATGATTCTCAAATAATAATTAACGCTATTAATAGTGCTAAAGAGTTAAATATGGATACTTTATTTTTTAACTCTTCTAATTACTTATGTAATTCAAAACTTGACATAGGTGAAGTTAATGAACTTGCGCTATTAGGAAATAATTCAACTATCATAGTTAACGATAACTACGATGATACTGATTATAAAGAATTCTTTTTAAACATATGGAACTGTAATGACTTTTTATTATCAGAGATTAGTATTAGTTACGATTTTAGTAGAGCTATTAATGGAATTAAAACACAAGTTGGTATTCATAATTCTAAAAAGATAGAGTATGTTAATTCTACTTTTAATATTCCTGATTCAACTTTAAAATTACAAACTAAAGATAGAGAATTTACAAACTTTGACTGTTATCAAGGATGGGAAGATATTGTTATTAATAATTGTAACTTTATAAACTTAACTGATAGTAGTGCTGGTGGCTCTTTATGGATAAGGGACTTTAGAAATACAGGTAGCAAGAATATTAAAGTTTTAAACTCTTATTTTCATAAAATAGCTCACGACGAATTGATAGCTGTGTTTATGGGAAGTATTCAAAATGTTATTATAAGAAATAACACTTTTAAAGTTGAAGATAGTGGTGAGTCATCTAGTGTTATGAACTTTACTTTTGGTTCAGCTAGTTCTAAACTTGCTGATAATATTATCTTTGAAAAAAATAATATTGATGTATGTTCAACTGGTGGTTTAATTTGGTCGACTAACGCTACTAATGTAATAATTAGAGATAATATTATTAAGTCTTCAATAAGCTCTAAAACAAATAATAATTTTAGAATGATAGAGTCTTTAAATGAAAACACAATTGATCTTATTCAAAATAATCATGTTATTTTTAGTTCTTTACTTAAAGATTATAGCTTCCAAGTTCATATATTTAAAAATATTAAAGAAGTATTAAATAATACTGTTGAAATAAATTGTAAAATAACTGATTTATTTTTAGATGTAAATAGTGTAATTGGTAATATTTGTAACATTTATTCTAATGTTGACTTTATAAGCTATAATACGAAAGAGAAATTTAAAAGTAACAAAATTAGTTTTAATTCATGCAAATTTGAATCTTTCTTTAGATATTATGGAATAACTTTAAATTCAAATATCGATATAGTTGATAATATTATTAATTACACTTATTCTGAAAGTTCTGAAGACGCATCTTATATAATTATGGCAAACGATATGTATATGGCTAATTATGTTATTAATTTAAGTAATAATACAATTAATACTCTTGAAATAAGTAAGAATAGTAGATTCTTATTTATAGCTCCTAAAGATGAAGAAATACAAAACTTTAAAGCTTTTAACAATGCGATAGGAAATTATAATAGTTCTAAAAATGATTATATAAAGAACTGTAATGTGGAGCGTTAATATGAAATATAGATATATCTATCCTTCAATAGTAGGTAATCTTTTGTTAGAAAGCGATGGAGAATATTTAACTAAGTTAGAATTTATTCATGATAGTACTATAGAATATAATTCTAATAGTAGTGGCGTTTTTAATGAAACTATTAAGTGGTTAGATATATATTTTAATGTAATAAATCCTGATTTTATTCCTAAATATAGATACGAAAAAATCTCATCTTTTGCTAAAGACGTCTTAGATATAACTAGTAAGATTCCATATGGTCATGTAATAACGTATGGAGATATTGCTAAAGAAATCGCATTAAAAAGAGGCATAAAAAAGATGTCAGCTCAAGCGGTTGGTGGAGCGTTAAATAAAAACTGTATTTGTATTATTGTCCCTTGTCATAGAGTGATTGGTCAAAACGGAAACTTAGTTGGCTTTGGAGGTAAGGTTAAAAATAAGATTAAGTTACTAGAATTAGAAGGTAACGATATGAGTAAATACTATTATAAAGGTGATTTAAATGACTAGGTGCAAATGGTGTAATTTAGATAATCCACTTTATGTAGAATACCACGATAAAGAGTGGGGAGTACTAAATCTTGACGATAGTTATTTATTTGAAATGCTAATTTTAGAAAGCTTTCAAGCTGGCTTGTCATGGGAATGTATTTTAAACAAACGAGAAAATTTTAGAAAAGCTTTTGATAATTTTAACCCCAAATTAATTTCTAAATATGATGAACAAAAAATAAACACTTTAATGGTAGATAAAGGAATTATTAGAAATAAATTAAAAATTAAAGCTGCTATTAATAATGCTAGTATATTTTTAAAAATTCAAAAAGAATATGAAAGCTTTAAAAATTATATATTAAAGTTAACTAAAGGTAAGATAATATACGAATGTGATAAAACTACAAATAAAATATCTGATGATATTTCAGAAGATTTGAAAAAACGTGGAATGAAGTTTGTCGGTTCTACTATTATATATTCTTACCTTCAAGCAATAGGAGTTATTAACTCACACGATGAGAAGTGCTTTTTACACGTTAAAGCCTTATAAGTTTGACAAAGAAATTTTAATTATATAGAATTAATTAAGCGCAAAGCGCTAAAGAGGAAAATTATGGATTTAGTTATTTTAGCTGCTGGTATGGGATCAAGATATGGTGGTCTCAAACAAATTGAACCAATTGATAAGTATGGTAATTTTATTATTGATTACTCAGTATACGATGCCAAGAAAGCTGGTTTCGATAGAGTAATTTTTATCATTAAAGAAGAAAACTATCAAATCTTTAAAGATACGATAGGTAAAAGAGTTGAAGATAAAATTGAAACTCACTATGTCTTCCAATCACTCTCACTTTTACCAGAAGGATATACTTTACCTAGCGATAGAGTAAAACCACTTGGAACAGCACAAGCAATACTTGCTACAAAAGATGTAGTTTCTGATAAATTTGTTATTATTAATGCTGATGATTACTATGGAAGTGATGCTTTTAAAGTTGCAGCTGATTTCTTAAATAGTTTAAAACCAAATGCAACTAATAAATATGCAAATATAGCATATGAAGTTATAAATACTATTACAGAAAACGGTTCGGTTAAAAGAGGTGTTTTATCTGTAGATAAAGAAGATAAGTTGATTCACTTATTAGAGTCAAAGATTGAAAAAGTAGAAGATAAGATTGTCGCTTCACCACTTGATGGAGCTGTACCTTTTGAAATTACTCCTTCAACACTCGTCTCTATGAACATGTTCTGTTTTACACACGACATCTTAGATCATATTGAGAAAAACTTTGCACCTTATTTAGATAGAAATAAGGATAATTTGCTTACATGCGAATATTTAATTCCAATTTTAACTGAAGAATTAGTTTCTAGATCAGAAGTCGAAGTTAAAGTTTTACCAACAAGTTCAGTCTGGTATGGAATTACTTATAAAGAAGACAAGCCAAAGGTTGTCGCTTCACTTGCTAAGCTTATGGATGAAGGTGAATATCCAGAAGGCCTCTGGAGCAAATAAAGATATTTAACTATTAACTACCATTTCATAATGGTAGTTTTTATTTGGAAAATATGATATTCTTTTAAACGTTAATAACGAGGTAAAAATATGAAATATATATTTGCAAGTGATGTACATGGATCAAGTAAATACTTAAATATCCTTTTGCAAAAGTTTGAAGAAAGCAAAGCTGATAAATTAGTCTTATTAGGTGATTTATACTATCACGGACCAAGAAATCCACTCCCTGAAGAATATAGTCCAAAAGATTGTATTAAGGCTTTAAATAACATTAATGATAAACTTATAGTAGTTCAAGGAAACTGTGATGCTGAAGTTGATCAAATGGTTTCAGAATTTCCAATAATCAAAGATGTTATTATTAGCGTTGATGGATTAAATTTATTTTTAACACACGGACATATATATGGCCCACAAAACATTCCAGCAAATGCAGGTGATGTTTTACTTTATGGACATTATCACGTCACTAATATGGAAAAGAAAGATAATGTTTATTTATTAAGTCCAGGCTCTATCTCACTTCCTAAAAACGATACTAAGAGAGCTTATATAGTATATGAAAATAGAACATTTACTTTAAAAGATCTTCTTACTGATGAAGTTATATCAACTTTAAGCATTTAGTTTTAATAAATAAAAGCTAGTCGCATATTTATATAATATGAGATTAGCTTTTTTAGATTCTGGATATGGTTTGTTACCAACGGTTAGGTATATTTTAAAAAATAACGTAAAACATGAATGTTTTTTCTTTATGTGTAACGAGTTTCCTTTAGGTGAATTATCAAATCGTAAATTAAATAAGATTAAGAGAAAATATTTAAATCAATTTAATAATTTAAGTATCGATAAAATATATGTTTGTTGTAACACTTTATCGTTAGTATTTAATGATGTACCAAATTCTTTTTGTATACTAGAATTTAATAAAAAACTCATGGATGAATATACGACGTTTATAGCTACACCTAGAACTATTAATAATTTAAATTATAATAATTCTATAGCTTTAAAAGATATGGCTAAAGCAATTGAAGATAACAATATAAATAACATAATTAATACTATAAGAAATTTAAAAATAAAAACACCTAAAGCTATTTTAGGATGCACACATTATCCTTTAGTTAAAAAGATTTTTAAGTATTATCATCAAAACACTTTATTTAAAGATGGATTAAACAATATGTTAGAGATGATAGACAAAGGTGAAGGTCAAGTTTTATACGCAAATGAAAAAGCATATGAAGTAATTAAAAGATTTTATCCATTTTTAGTTCTAAATAAGATTTATACATCATAGTTTATTGGCGGGAAGGTTGATAGAATATGAAGAAATTAAAGGAAAAAGGACCATCACTTAAAGAAAGAATTAAAAACAAAATTCCTAGAATTTACTTTTGTTTTAAAACTAATAAAAGTAAAGTAGGAAAAGCCGCCTTTGTTATTGTTCCACTAGTTGTTGCTGCTGTCGGTGCTGGAGTAGGAATTTATTTTGGAGAAAAAGGTAAAGCTCCTACTCAAGTTGAAGTTACTACAAATAAAGTAAATCACAGGATTTATTTAGTAAGTTCTGATAATCTTACTATTCCTTTAACAGTGAGTCTCAATAAAAGAGATACTATTCAAGAAGAAATGTTAGAAGTTTTCTCACTTTTAAAAGAAGATTCAAAAGCAAATTCAAACTCGATTAAAGGGCTCATACCTAAGGATACAAAAATGAACTCTTTAGAGCTATTTGACAACGAATTAACGTTAGACTTATCTAAAGAATTCTTAGAATATAACGCTAATAACGAATCAAAACTTTTAGAAAGTATTGTCTATACATATTCTGAATTTCCAGGTGTTGATATGGTAACTTTATATGTCGATGGACAAAGAGTAGAAAAGTTACCTAAAAACAATACAGTAGTTCCAATGTGTGCAACAACATCAATCGGAATTAATAGAGAGTCAAAAAGTGCTAGTGAAATTGCAGGAAAACAAATGATCAATGTCTATTATCAAAAGACAATAGATGATAAAAATTACATTGTTCCTGTTTCACAATACGTTTCTAAAGAAACAACATCAGAACTTCAATTTGTTAACGCTATTAATACGCCTTTAACAGAAAAACGTGGGTTAACTAAGTTAAGTGATTATGAACTTATTAATAAAATTCAAGATGATAATGACGATAATAAGTTTGTATTAAATCTTAAAGATGATTCACTAGTAGAAAAAGGCGTCGTTAAAAGAAGCTTATATGACTTGGTATCATTAACACTTGATGGCTTTGTTGATTCTAAAGAAATTTCATTTAAAGTTGAAAACGAAGAAATGATGGTTGAGGGGTTACTTGATCCAGAAGTATATGAAGTTTCAAGCTATATATACAATCAAGTACAATTATAGTCTATCGAATTTCCATTGGTGGCAATTTGCCACCTTTTTAAGTTATTACAAAATTTAATTGTAGAACTAATAGTGTCAATATGTTAAAATTCAATTGTAGAATTATTACAGTATAGATAAATAGAAATGGAAATTTTAAATTTAAAAAATGATAATCAGATTTTGCTAGATGTTTTAAATAATAACGTAAACAGCTTTATTGAACTGCCATATTCGGAAAAAATTGAAATTTTAAAAAAAGCTAATCAAACATATGGTATAAATAAAATAATAACTTTTAAAGGATTTGATATTTTAAAGAAACTATTTTTTGTATTTGAATATAAAATATTAGATGAAAATTTAAACTATGATAAAATTGAATTTGTATATTTTGATGAATTTTATAAATACGTTAATGGTAATATTTATGAAAATACATGCTTTTTTGGATATACTTTTTCAAATAAAGAGATTAATAGTTACAAAATTAACTTGAATAAAATTAATTTTTCTTCTTTTACAAAAGATACTATAGATAATTATTCGTTTGATAGTGTTATGAATCAAAAAAAAGACTCATATTTGGATGTTAATAAATTTAACAATGATTTAATTCAACTTATATGTGAATGTGACAAAATTAAATTGTTCAAAAAACTTATTAGAAAAATTAATGAATTCGTTGATAACAACACTGATTACTCTTTCAAACATAATGTTTTCTTTTCAACTATTCTTGCAAAAAAAGGAGATAGCATTAAAGAAGATGTTATAGATTATTTTTGTTCTAATCCGTCAGATGATATTATTCGGTTTGAAGATATATTGTTTACTTACGGAAAAGAATCGGCAATAAAAGCTATTGAAAATTATAACAAAACAAATTATTATGCTAAATCTACAAAACTAAAAAAAGTTGGAGAATTTAAACGAATATTGTCTAAATATAATGATAACAATAAATATGTTGACTTTAGTTCATTTAAAGAAAAAACGCAAATATATTTAGTTTCGAGAAATTATATACAAGAAGATTGTACTTCATATGCTATTCAAAGTTTTTATTTTTTCAATTTTAATGATCTAATTAAATTTGTTAAAGGTGATTTAAGCTGTTGTGATTTTTCACAATTACTTGTAGATAATATAAATTTTAAAAACTATAAATTAGGCAAATATTCTAAATTGCCAATAGATATAAAGCCTATAAAATATGAGATAATAAAAAAATACGAAAATGATAAATTTCAAATTATATTAAGATGGTTTAATAAAGATAATGTCTTGATTATTGATAAAAATATTAAATTTGATTTTTTCTTTGATTTCCTTTATTTTTTGAAAAATGATTTATCAAATTCTGATTTATTGAATTGTGAAGGAATAGAGAATATAAAAAATATATCAAATATTAATTTTAATGAAATAAAAGTTTCTAGTGATATAGCAAATAAGCTTGGAATTGAAACTAAAAAAATTGATGATAAATTTTTACCAAGTAACTTTTTTGAAAATATTACTAAAAATGAATTAATATCGTTTAATACATATATAGAAAAACGTGACAATATTTTTAAAAAAGAAAATGAATTTAATATTTCATATGTATCAGATATACATCTTGAACATAGAATTCAAAAAAATGAATGTAAAAACAATGGTGATGTACAAGCATTATTAAAAAGAATAGTTGATAATATAATAAATCAAGATTCTGATTTAACATTAATATGTGGAGATACTGCGAATACTGTTGAACTATTTAATATGTTTGTTTGCTTCTTAAAAGAAAGAGTTAATAAAAATGTATTCATTACTTTAGGAAACCATGAATTGTGGGACTTAGATGAACTAAAAATTAATGATATTATTAGTATATATAAATCAATAATAAACTCAGATAAAATAAAATTAGTTCATAACAATTTATTCTATTATGATGAATTTAGCTCATTTAAGGAAATCACAGAATATGAACTACAAAATATGTCAATTGATAAGTTAATTGAAACTACAAAAAATGCTGAGTTAATAATATTTGGTGGTATTGGTTTTGCTGGAAAAAATAATGATTTTAATGCAAATAGTTTAATATATAAATTTGCAATTAATCGTGAAGAAGAAATAAATGAATCAGAGAAGTTTTATAATTTGTATAAAAAAGTTAAATCTGCACTTTTTGATAAAAACGTAATCATAATGACACATATGCCATTTACAGATTGGTCAAATGACGAGGAATATGTAAATAAATTTGTCTACGTAAGTGGTCATAATCATAGAAATTTCTATTATGATGATGGTATAAAAAGAATTTATGCAGATAATCAAATTGGCTATATTACAAAAAATGTAGGAATAAAGAATTTTTTCATTAATTCATGCTATGATTGGTTTTCAAGGTATGAAGATGGCGTTTATGAAATATCTAAAAATGATTATATAAAATTTAATTCTGGAAAGAATATACAATTAGATTTCAATAGAGATTTAGGTAGTATTACTATGCTAAAAAAACATAGTTATTATATGTTTTTTGCTTTAGTTAATAATAGATTATATTTATTAGATGGTGGAAAAATTAGAAAAACAAATGGACATGATATTAAGTATTTTTATGAAAATATGGATAAATATATAGAATCTATTAATAATAATTTTTTAAATTTTTATAATTATGAAGAATTAGTTTCAAATGAAATTAAAAGAATTGGAGGAAGTGGTAAAATTCACGGATGCATTGTTGATATAGATTTTTCTGATCATATATATGTTAATCCATTAGATAAAAGTTTAACGCCATATTTTGCTGAGTCAATCGATAGTAAACATGTATATAAAAACATATCGAGCTTGTTAGAATATAATTGTCCAGAAATATTTGAAAAATATAAAGCTATTTTGAATGATAAAAATCAAACTAATAACTTAATTATTTATAATAATAAAAATTCTAATGAAACTATTTTTGTATCTAGTACAGAAATATATAAAAATTCTAATATAATGAAAACAATACAATATTTAATAGTAAATAATATAATAAGAATTTGGAGTGATGATTTAATTAGTAAACGTAATAACAAGTTAACTTTGAAAAATTTAAATAGCTTTGATAATTATGATGAGGAAGTCGAAAATATAAAAATAGAATCAAAATATATTTCTAAAACTCCTATTGTTAATCAACAAAATACAAAGGATACATATATAAATAAAATTTCAAAAATAACTTCAAATATTGAAATTATTGATTATATAAATTCATCAAAACCAGTTGAATATAGATGCAAAATATGTGGAAATATTTGGAAAGAAAGACCAGATCACTTTAAAGATAGACATAAGTATAAATGTCCGAAGTGTGATAAATAATTAACTAATAGTTAACTAAATTCAAAATAGTGTTTAAAAAAGCGCTTTTATAAAGTATAATTCACATAGGAGTATTTTTTATGACAGAGTTTATTTCAAATTTAGAGCCCTTTGTAGAGAATTTTGCAAGGATTGTAGTAGCAATTTTAGAACTACTAGGTATCATTGTTATTTTATGTGGTGCAATAAAAAGTATATATAGTATGTTTTACGCTTTTATTAAACATAGAAAATATAATATTAAAATTAGTTTAGGAAATTCTTTAGCTCTTGGCCTTGAATTTAAAATGGGCGCTGAGATTATTAAAACTGTTATAGTTCGTTCACTTGATGAACTTTTAATATTGGCTTTCATTATTATTTTAAGAGCAATCTTAGCTGTTTTAATTCACTGGGAAATTAAGACGGAAAAGAAAATGGTGGCTAGCGAAAATATAAATGAAACAAAGTAAATAAAAAGATTTAATTAGAAACTTTAATAGAATCTAATTAAATCTTATTTTTTATTCTTCAGTAATTTTGAACTCTATAGCACTAGTATCAGCATAGACAGCAGATATTTTGTATTTTACGCCGATAATAACAATAGGAGTAATACTCTTTGTAATATTGTTTTCATTATAATTGATAGTCCCACTATTAATTATGTTACCAGCTAAAGCTGCTCCATCAGCTATTTCTATCGTTCCGTGGTTAGTAACTAAAGCTCCAGTGAAAGATGAGAAGTGTGAATACATGTTTTTAAATGAACTGCTTGCTTCAAAGTAGTTAAATGATTCATAAATAATAAGTTGAGAATTAATCTTTAAAAGAGCATTTTCTTCAATATTTATTGAAGAGTTAGGCATTACTTCAAATTTTTGTCCAGAAAGGTTAACTGTTGAATTACTTGTGATATTTATATCCATACCATATAGTGGGAAGAAATACTTATCACCATTAAAATTATAAGAACTAAGGCTTAACTTTATCGAATTAGTGTGGATATCACCAACAATGGTCATCGTTGAATTTCCAGAGTCTTTTTGTAGTTCTTTACTTATATAGCCACTATCAACTGTAAATAAGCCATTAGAACCTATAAGTTCGATATTAGCTGAAAGATTTTGATCAGAAGCGTAGAATGAAGTAAACAAACTATACTTTGCATCTTGATAAATATTTAATTTAGTTGAAATATCAGGTAAGTAGTATTGATAAAATGGAAAGCTTTTACCTTTTAATGCAGTAGCACATACAAGTAAGTTGCTTCCACCCTTCCAGTCTCTCATGACAAATTTATCGTTTACTACACCTTTAATAGCGTTAATAGTCCCTTCACCTGTAATTCTTCCATAAGCGTTTAAAACTGAACTATCACTTGTAAGAGAAATTGATGAATCTTTATCTAAGACAATTTCAGCAAATTCTGATTCATAAACAGCCCCACTATTAGTTTGACCACCACTAGTTGTTTTAATAGTTCCAGTTACATTTAAAGAGCCTTTTAAGTCGATAGAAGAATTATTTAAATTCATGACAACTGAACCATGTTTTTCATAGTTTAATATCTCTTCATCGCTTACAGCGCTTTGGCCATCAGCAAATTTGTAGAATGATGAGTTTGTTGATAAGTCAAAATCGTTTTGAATTAAATTGACATTAACGCCTTCTTCGATGACGTAATTAGAATTTAATTGGATAGAAGAAGTTATGTTTAAAGTATCGTAGTAATTTTCATCATTTAAAGTATAGCTACCTAAAAGAGTAAAAGCACTATCACCATCAGCAAAGAAATAAGAAATAGTCTTTTCATCTTTAGCGACTCTCGTTTTATAGGCAACTGGTTCAAATGGAACAATTGTTTCATCTGATGTGTAAGTGAATGTAAGAGTGTTATCAGTTATTTCAGCAATATCAGAAGTTATTGGCTTATTTAATTCAATTAAAGAGTCATAAGTGATAGAAGAAGTATTGTTCCAGCTACATGTTCCTTGATAGTAATATAGTTCATCAGTTTCGTTATATGTTGAGTTATCAAACTCATTTTTTGATACGTAAATTTGAGAAGAACCGATAGCTATGTTAGACATGAGTCCTGAAGGTAATCTTTTACCATATCTCATAGTAATAGATTTTAGTACTTCTTCATCTTTAACAAAGTTAATAGTTAGGATAGGAGCATCGATATTAGATTTTAATGTTTCAAGATCAATAGGGTATTCCCAAGTATCTTCAATAGATGGCACTTTGGAAGTAGTGCTATCTTTTGTTACTTCTTGTAAGTCTTTATTTATGTTATCTTTTTGGTAAGTAATAGAAGTTAAATTGTTATTTAAAGTATATACACTTATTGTACAAAAATAATCAGCGACAGTTCTTATCAAAAATATGATAGCTCCATATGAATTAGTTACATTTCCACCTTCTGGAATATCTACACTATTTATTAAAGATAAGTTTAAATTTTCTTTAGATATGATATTATTTGTATCTAGATAGTTTAAAAACTTTGTGGCATCAGCTAATAATTCATCTCTTGTTTTGTTATATGAAGATTCAGTTTCTAAATAGATTTTATAAGCATCTTTTACTTTTGAAAGTATTTGTTTAGATTGCTCCATAATAGGATCGGTACTTGAAGAAGAACTGCTAGATGATGAGCTTGATGAACTAGAAGAAGAACTACTAGATGATGAGCTTGATGAACTAGAAGAAGATGAGCTTGAACTTGATGAAGTCGTACTATTAGGTGTTGTAGTTGAACTAATTGGGGTAGTTGATGAAATCGGAGTGCTAGGATTATTTTTACCGCATCCAGCAAGATTTGTTAAAATTAAAAATGTTGAAACTAACAATAAAGCGTTAGTCTTTTTATGTTTATTATTCATATTAAAATATATAAGCTGTTAAGCTTAATTCTCCTTTCTAAAAATAAATAAAAAAATTATGAAGAGAAAAGAGTTATGGTAAAGGTTTATATTGTAATCCAAAAGATAAGTTTTTATAGGAATAGAAATATTTTTCATCAAGTTTTGGTTGTTTAATAAATTTATTAGTTTCAGTATAAAGCTTTACGTCTTCTTTTTTTAATAAGTTAATAAAGCTGGATGCTATAAGATAAATAGAAGCAATTATAAAGAATAATGGGTTAAAAACGTTAATAAAAGAGTACAAATACAAATCGTTAAGATCGACAAATCTATAAACGTTTGATCCATTATAAACACAAGCAGTATTGGTAAATATTAAAATAATTTGATCAATTATTTCTTTAAAAAATAAAGCGACCATTTTTGAAGCTCTAAAAACAGTTATTAAAGCTAAAAAGTATAAAAAGGCAGCTATAGTTAATAGTGTTTTGATAACGTTGTCATTATTTTCTTTTATAAATTTTTTCTTTAAAAGAATACCTAAAGTTATTGCTATAAGTGAACCAATAGTTATAAATAAATAAAATTGAACGTATAATTCAGTTCCATAACTTGTGCCAATATATGAAGTAACCATATAAATAGACCAAGCTTGGAAGATAAGTAAGAGAGCAACATAAAGAACTAAATACTTTTTATCGCTTAACTTTTTGATAATGTTTGATATAAAGTTCATTAGCACATCTCCTTTGAGTAAATAGTATAAAGCAAAGAGTGATTTATATCAAACATTGATTTTAGATATTGATTATTTCGTTATTAAAGTTATTTTGATTAATAATAAAAGTTCGTTTATCTTTTTTGCTATATATACTATTTTCTATCAGATCTAAAGACTTTGCTAAATTATCGCTTTTAAAATATAGATAATAATCACTTTTATCTTCCATTAAATAAAAAACAATAAGCATAAGAATATCTTGCTTTACGTTTTTACCGACAATAATAACATCAGCTTTTATAAGATCCTTTAAAAGGTTATTAAAGTTTTTAAACTGACTTATCAACCCGACAATTTTAAAACTCTTGTTTTTATTAAAAGTATGCATTGTTTCTAATATAGAAAGATAATCATCATCTATGATAAAAGTATTAATCATCCTATCCCCTCTTTCCTATAGTGATTATAAAGCATATGTTTAGTAATTTTAAATATTAAAATTATTATGTTATTTAAAGTGTAATATAAAATTAAAATAATTAAAAATTGTATATGCTTATGTCGAACAATTATCAAATAAAAAAGCCTTAGAAAACTCCAAGGCAGAATTACATAATGGTCTAGACAGAGAGATTTGAACTCTCGACCCCACCCACCCCAAGGGTGTGCACTACCAAGCTGTGCTATGTCTAGATAATAGTCAGCTTAAGAATTAGCTGATTTGAAATTAAATTGAGGTCCGTTTTCTTCTAAAGTGATGATTAAGTAAGTTCCACTAGATCCATCTCGTGGGCGAGTAAGTGAACCAGGATTAGCAATATAGTGATTTTTATCTAAATTAGAAACCATATGGCAATGAGTGTGTCCAAATAAATATATTAAACAATCTTGAGCATAAGCATAGTTTGGACCTATCGAAGTTATTTTTAATCCGTGTTCCATAAATATTGAGCCATAATCTGTTTTAATCTTTCGCGTCTTAGGATAAATTCCTGGATAATCTCTATTGCCTTCAACAGAGACAAAAGGCTCAATATCATTAGGGAAAAGTTCGGAATCTCCTAAGTGAAAGTAATAGTCTGCGTCATATTCTTGCAAAGCTATTTTTTGTATTATACCTTTATCGCCATGAGTATCGCTTATAACAACTATTTTTAACGGTTTCATTTTAATGTATCTTCCAATTCTATTTGTTTATCGATATTAAATTCTTTGAATTGATTCATATATAACTTATGATAATAACCATTTAATGCCATCAAACTTTTATGATTGCCATCTTCAATTACAACTCCATCTTTCATGACAAGTATTCTATCACAATCGACTATGGTTGAAAGTCTATGAGCAATAATAATAGAAGTACGACCAACAAGTATTTTATTTATAGCCTTTTGAATGACGGCTTCAGTTTCAGTATCAATTGAAGCTGTTGCTTCATCTAAAATCATTATCGATGGCTTTCTAACAATTGCTCTAGCAAAAGAAATAAGTTGTTTTTGTCCAGTAGATAATTCGTTTCCACCATCTTCAAGTTTAGTATCATATCCGTTTGGTAAGCTAGTGATAAATCCATCGATATCGACTGCTTTACAAGCGTCATTAACTTCTTCGTCAGTAGCGTCTAATTTTCCATACTTAATGTTATCTTTAATTGTTCCGTTAAAGATAAAAGGAGTTTGTTGAACAAATCCTATTTTAGAACGTAAAAAACCTAGAGATCTATCTTTATAATCGATATCATCTATTAATATTTGGCCACTAGTAGGTTCATAAAAACGACAAAGCAAATTAACTGTTGTTGATTTACCTGAACCTGTTTCTCCGACAATAGCAACAGAAGTACCTTCTTCTATTACTTTATTAAGGTTATGAATTACTTCTACTCCTTCAAGATAAGAAAAGCAGACGTTTTTAAATTCAATCTTACCTTTGATTTTTTCCTCACAGTTTTTAGCGTTAAAAATATCGCCATATTTTTCTATTACTTCTTTTGAGTCTTGGATTTCAGGCTTAGTATTAAGCAAACTCATTATTTTTTCTACCGAAGCTTGAGTACTTAGTATATCACTAAGGATATCAGCTGCATCGAGTAAAGGGTTATAAATTTGTCCAATAAAGTTAAAGAAAACAACAAATGAAGCAATTTCAAAACCAATGTCAGGTCTTTTCATTAATATTGAGCTAACAATCATAATAGTAGCAATTGTCGCTGTAGAAATAAGGTTTAAAGCTGGTCTAAAGAAAGCTTGTACGTTAGCAAGTTTAATAGATCTTTTTTTGATCTCATCAGCAATTTCAACTGCTTCGGAACTTGTTTTATCTTCTAAGCCTAAAGATTTAATAGTTTTATTACCGTTAATACATTCACTTATCCAGCTTACATAGTTAGAGCTAACCGCTCTTACTTTTCTAGAAAGTTTTAAAATTACTACCTCAAATATAGGACCAATTACTATGATTAAAGGAACAAAAGCTAAGATAATTAAAGAAAGTCTCCAGTCAACACTAAACATGGTAACAAGAGTAACGATAACTTCAAAAGCGCACCAGATCAATTGAATAAAGCCCCAAGCAAACGTGTCTGAAACTTTAGCAGTATCACTTTGAACTCTAGCAATAATCCAACCAGAAGGTGTTTTATCATAATATGAAAAAGATAGTTCTTGTATCTTTTTAAAAGAATCCTTACGCATATCAGACATAATTAATACGTTAAGATAGTGCGTTAAAAACATAATTGCACCAGTGACAATAGAGTTTATAACGATGATTCCTAAAGTGGCTATTAAGAACGTTGTCATATTTAATTCAATATTTAATCCTAAAATAGTGAAAGGTATTTTAGAATTTGTCCAAGATATAATTGTTCCTTTATCTAAAGCGTTGACAGCAGCGTTATTTAATAAAGGTCTTAAAGAATCGTAAAGTAAAGTGTTCAAAAACATACTTATAACTAAAATAATAAATACCCAGGCGTGTTTAAAAATGTATTTAAAGACACTGCTCCAAACACTGAAGTTAATTTTATTAGCAATTTTTTCTTCTTTGATATCTAACATAAATCACCTCAAACAATTCTGTTTTGAATTTCGTAGATTCTTTGATAAAGTCCAGGTTTATTTACAAGCTCTTGGTGTGTTCCAAATTCAGAAACTTTACCATTTTCCAAAATAATAATGTGGTCTGCATCTTTAGCTGTTGAGACTCTATGGGTAACTATAATTGTTGTCTTATCTTTAGCTCTTTGCTTTAACGCTTGTCTAATTTTAATATCTGTTTCTGTATCTACGGCTGAAAGAGAATCATCAAATATCAAAACTGGAGCCTTAGTAACTAAAGTACGGGCAATAGATATTCTTTGCTTTTGTCCGCCAGAAAGAGAGACGCCTCTTTCACCGACATAGGTATTTAAACCATCTTTTAAGTCGTTTATTGTCTGATCGAGACTTGCAATTTTAATAGAATTAAACATTTCTTCTTCAGTAATATCAGGATTAACAATTTTTAAGTTACTAGCGATTGTTTTGGAAAATAAGAACGGTTCTTGTAAAACTAAGCCTACATGTTCACGCAAGTGTTTCTTTTGAATATCTTTCAATTCGTAATTATTTATTGTGATTGATCCTTCAGTATAAGGGAAAAGAGCTGATAATAAGTTTACTATTGTTGATTTACCAGAGCCTGTTTTTCCCATAATAGCAATAGTTTCACCTTTTTTAATTTTAAATGAAACTCCATCTAAAACAAAATTAGTTCCATCGTCATATTTAAATTTAACATTTTTAAACTCTATATCACCATCAAGATTTGGAGTAATACCTGAATCGATATCTTCAAGTTCTTCGTTTCTTATTCTTTCCATACGAGCATAGGAAGTTATAGCTTGAGCCATATTGGATAAAACTGATGAGAGGTTTCTAATAGGCCAGACTAGCATTCCAGAAAATTGGATAGAAATTGAAAGAGTTCCGATAGAAATATCACCCATTGAGCAGAGAATAATACCAATAATAGTAGTTAGAGCTATTTGACTAAAACAAATAATATCGCAAATAGTAAAAAATACTGCACAACGTTTTCTGTAAAAGAAAAACTTGGATTTATAGTCTTTTAAGTAGTTGTCAAAGTCGTTAATTTCATATTGTTCATTGTTATATGCTTTAACAACTCTAATAGCCTGAATATTTTCTTCTATTTTGGCTGTAATTTCGGCTTCTGATTCATCGACATAGTCATATCTTCTTCTAACTTCTTTGATTCCAAAGAAATTATAAATAAAAAGAAATGGTAATAAAGCAATAGATGAAAGAGCAATTTTAATATTGATAAAAGCTAGAATAATGAAAGAGAAGAGAACCATAAATACTGTATAGAATAAAGATCTAGTCATATCTCTTGCGACAAATCTTCTTAAAGTTTCTTCATCTCTAGTAACAGTTTGAAGTATATCTCCGTTTTTCATCTTCTTTAAAGTTGAGTAAGGGAGCCTTTGAACTTTGTTAAAAAGATCTAATTGATTTCTATAACCTACTTTAGCATTAATAGACCCTTCAAGCTTCCTTCTAATTATATTAATGAAACATGAACTTAATCCAAACGCTATTGCAACTATAGCAGCAAGCCAAAGGTTTTTATGCAAATTATCAAATCCACCAAGCATTTTAACTAAGGCTTTATCGATGAACATTGAAGGCTTATCGTTTTTTAAAGAATCTAAGAATATCTTGTTAACGAAATTTGTTAGCAAGTTAAATATAACCATAAGCATAGTCAAAAATATAAACAAAAACATTTTGTTCTTTTCTTCGCCAATAGTTTCTAAGACAATATTAAAGATTGATTTATGTTTCTTTTTAATTTTTTTCATTAATACTTACTCCGCATTAATTATAATTTATATATATATTTATTTCAACATTAACACAAATTATAAAAAGAAAATATGGTGAAAATCCTGCTTAAAAATATTGATAAAAAACAGTGAAAAAAATAATCAAAAAAACGTATTAAAAAACAGTTTGAAAAATGCAAAGAAAAAATATCGAAAAAAATGTTAAAAATTTATAATTATTTTACGCTGAAATTTTACATCAAAAAATCATGTTGTTAAAAAATAACAAAAATGTATATAAATTTAACTATTTTAAAATTACATACAATTTTTAATTAAAATTATCTTTCAAAAAAGACGTGTTTTTTTGGCTGGAAAACCTCGTTAAAAAACGTTGAAAAAATACGCTTGAAAAAAATGCAAAAATTTTTATTGATTTTTGGGGTCAATTAAACTATATTTATTTCGTTAATTATGAAAGGGGGCGTAGAAGTGGAAGAAGAAAATAAAAAAGTGCCACTTATCGAACTAAGAAACCTTACGAAAAAGTTTGGTGGAACAATGGTACTCGATAGTATTAATCTAAAAATCTACGAGAACGAGTTTGTTACTCTGCTTGGACCATCTGGCTGCGGCAAGACAACTACACTTAGAATCATCGGCGGTTTTGAAAGCCCTACTGATGGAGATGTTCTATTTAATGGGGTAAACATCAATAAGTTACCAGCTTATAAGCGTGAAACTAACACTGTTTTTCAGAGTTATGCTCTTTTCCCACATTTGAACGTCTATGACAATATTGCATTCGGTTTAAAAATTAAAAGAATGCCATATCCAAAATTAAAGAAGCTTAAGAAACCAACTGAAGGCGGATTTAAGTCAAACATGAGCTATATAGGTAAGTTAATAGCTCGTCCATTTGTAATCGCCTATCGCAAAATGTTTAAAATGAAAGTAAGCAAAGCTGAAATCGATGAAAAAGTTAAACATGTAATTAAGCTTGTCAACCTTGAAGGCTATGAAGAACGTAGCGTATCTAAATTATCTGGTGGTCAACGTCAACGTGTTGCTATTGCTAGAGCTATCGTTAATAGACCAAAAGTCTTATTGCTTGATGAATCTTTAAGTGCTCTTGACTTAAAGCTTCGTAAAGAAATGCAATATGAATTAAAAGAATTACAAAAAGATACTGGAATTACTTTTATCTTTGTCACACACGACCAAGAAGAAGCTTTAACTATGTCAGATAAAATTGTCGTTATGAGAGAAGGCGATATCGAACAAGTCGGTACAGCTGATGAAATTTATAACGACCCAGTTAATAGATATGTCGCTAACTTCATTGGTGACTCTAACTTATTCCCAGGTGTTGTTATCGATAGAACACACGTTAAATTATTTGATAAGATATTTGGTTGCGATGAAACAAGAATTTTAGCTGATACTGAAGTTGACTTGTTATTAAGACCAGAAGACTTAGATATAGTTGCACCTGAAAAAGGTAAATTGCATGGTAGAGTTGACTCTATCTTCTTTAAAGGTGTTTTCTATGAAGTTGACGTAATGTTAGAAAATACAAATCGAACAGTTACAATTCACACTACAGACTATATTCCTGTCGATAAATATGTTGGCATTTCCTTTGAAGACGAAGATATCCACGTAATGGAGAGAGAATAAAATGCCATTCCACGCACAGGCTGTGAAACAAAATAGAATTCGTTTCAAATTTCGTTTCAACTTATTCTCAAGCCTATCAATTCCATTCTTGTTAGTTTTGTTATTATTTGTTTTACTACCATTCTTCTTTATTGTTTTCTATTCGTTTGCTAGAACAACAGATTCAAGATTGTATTTAACATTAGATAACTTTGCTAATTTTGTCAGCGATGTCGATTTCTTAAAATCTTTAGGTTTATCTCTTTGGTTTGCGTTTTTAACCACAATATTCACCTTACTGATTGGATATCCAGTAGCTTACTTTATGGCTAAAAGCTCACCAAAAGTTAGAAATATCATTAATATTTTAATCACATTCCCAATGTGGATTAACATGCTATTAAGAACAATCGCTTGGAAACAAATCCTCGATGATAACGGACCAATTATATCACTTTTAAAAATGATTGGATTAAATAATGTACACATTATTGGTACTGACTTTGCTGTTGTCCTTGGACTTGTATATGTCTATCTTCCATTTGTTATTATTCCAATTTATACAGGTTTAGTAAAAATAGAGAATAGTTTACTTGAAGCTAGTATGGACTTAGGTGCAAATAGACATAAATCATTTGTTAAAGTTACATTACCACTTTCTATTCCTGGAGTAATTTCAGGTATAACTATGGTTTTCTTACCTGCTGCTACAACATTAGTAATTCCTAAGTACTTAGGTGGTGGCTTAGCACGTTATAGATTAATTGGTAATTTAATTGAAGACTATTTCTTAAAAGCAAATAATTACTATGCTGGCTCAGCAATTGCTGTCGTCTTAGCTATCGTTATTCTCTTTATGATTTATTTAGTTAACAAGTGCGATCGTACAGTAGTTAAAGAAAAAAAGAATCATAAAGGTAAAAAGTTAACAGTAGGAAAGGGGGCTAAAGCATGAGTAAAAAGAATAAACAAGTAAATACTAGAAAATGGCATTCAAGTGTTGGCTATAAAATATTCATCGTCTTAGTAATGCTATTTATTTACGCTCCAATCTTCAGTTTGATATTATTCTCATTTAATGCTGAAAAATCAGCTACTCGTTGGGGAGGTTTCTCCTTAACTCACTACGAATCACTATTTGAAAACCAAGCAATTATGGATTCGTTATCAACAACAATTACAATCGCTTTGTTAGCTACAGTAATTTCTACATTTTTAGGAACTTTAGGTGCTATTGGTGTTTCATATATCAGCAAACAAAAGAGGTCTTTTGCTGATTTAGTTATGAACATTAATAACTTACCAGTTGTTAATCCTGAAATTGTTACTGCAGTTTCCTTAATGGTCGTATTTACATCAATGAGATTTGAACTTGGCTATTTTACTATGTTATTAGCACATATTTCATTCTGCACACCATATGTTGTAATTACAGTTTATCCAAAAGTATGTAGTCTTGACCCTGCTTTAATGGAAGCAGCTCAAGACTTAGGAGCAAGCCCAACAAAATCTTTAGTAAAAGTTATGATCCCAGAACTTTTACCAGCAATTATTGGTGGAGCAACAATGGCTTTTACTATGTCGTTTGATGATTTCGTTATTTCCTATTTCGTCGGTGGTACAGAACAAAATATTTCAATGTACTTATATTCGATGAAAAAGTTTGATCCTGCAGTAAATGCATTATCAACTATTCTTATTTTTGTTATTGCCTTTGTTGTTTTAGGCGCTCAAATCTTTAAATCAAGAAAAAAGAACCTTGAGGAAGAAGAAAATAAACAATCCAAAAACAAAAATCAAAACAACAAACTCAAGGAGGTTTCACTATGAAAAAATTTATGCCTATTGCCTTGCTTTTAACAGCAGGATTTGTCGTTCCATCACTCTCTAGCTGCGGAAGTGCAGACTTAACACTTTTTAACTGGGGCGAATATATTTCAATGGACGCTTTACACAGATTCGAAAAAGAATATGGTGTTAAAGTAAAATTAAGAACATTTGATTCTAACGAATTAATGTTAAATAAACTTGAAAATAGTAATTATGATGTCATTATTCCAAGCGATTATGCAGTTGAAGAAATGGCTGTTAAAGATTTAATCCAACCAATTGATTGGAACTTAATTGATTTTGACCCAAAAACAGAAATGGTTCCAGCACTCTATGATGCTTTACAAGAATTAGCTAAAGATCATGGAACTGAAAAAGGTTTCGATATGCTTAAATATTCCGTTCCATATACATGGGGTGAGTTAGGAATTTTATATAGAACAGATAAAATTTCTAAAGAAGAAATTGAAAGAGATGGTTGGGAAGCTTTGAGAAACCCAACAAACGCTGATGGTTCAAAAAGGACAGCTGTTATGTATGATACAGCAAGAGATTTATACTCAATCGCTTTAATTGCTAACGGTAAATCAATCGTTAATGTCAGTAGTGAAGATATCGACTTAGCTTCTAACTGGTTACTTGAACAAAAGAAAGCTTTTGGCGATAACATCGCATATAAAACAGAAGAAATCTTAGACGATATGCCAGCTTTAAAATATGATATTTGTTTTAGTTTCTCTGGCGATGCAGCATATTCAATTGCTAACGCTGTCGATCCAAAAACTGGTAAACACGATGCTTCCTTGTTAGATTTCTATATTCCAGAAATGGTCGAAGGTGGCGATACAAGAACAAATATCTATTGCGATGCAATGGTTATTTCTAAAAACTGCCAAAATGTCGATTTAGCTCATAAGTTTATATCCTTCATGTCCCAATATGAAGCAGCATATGAAAACACACTTGAAATTGGTTATACATCACCAGTTAAGAAAGTCTATGAAGATGTCACTTCTTCAAATTCTGAATATGAAGAAGGTGAAGGCTCATTCAAAGAAATTGGTTTAGCCTATAACCTTATTGGTGGAGATTATAACGTTTTCTATAGATACGACGAAGAACTCAAGAAAACTCTTGAAGAAAAATGGATTGTCGTTAAGAATACAAGAAACTAGTTATTATGTTAAAAGCAGTAATTTTTGATTTAGATGGAACTCTTTGTGATACGATGGAGGATATAGCTAACGCTGTTAACTTTTCTTTAGTTAAGCACGGCTATAAACCACATTCTCTAAAAGACTTTAGATTGTTCTTAGGCAGTGGCTCTAAATATCTTATTAAAAAAGCCCTTGGAGAAGAAAATCTAAAAGATTTTGATATTGTCTTTGATGACTATGTCAAAAGATATGCTGAGTATGTTTCCGTTTGTACTAAAGCTTACGATGGAATGAATGAATTGTTGAGTTATTTAAGAAAATCAGGATTATATGTTTGTGTTTTAACAAATAAGCCACAAATGCTAGCTGATAAAATGTTAGCAAATGTCTTTCCAGAATTTAAATTTGATCTTGTTATAGGACAATCTGATAAGATTCTACCAAAACCAGATCTAACTGGATTTAATTGCATTCTTAATAAATTCGACTTAAAAAACGATGAAATTATATATATAGGCGATTCAGATGTAGATATGATAACATCTAAAAAGGCAAATGTCGGGTTACAAATTTGCTGTACATATGGATTTAGAACTGTTGAAGAATTAAAACCTTTAGCTCCAAAATATATGGTAAGTTGTCCGCTTGAAGCACAAAAAATTATAGAAAAAGCTTTAAAAAAATGAATTTATTATAAAATATTTAAAAGCAAGTCGGTATTAGCATAAGCGTGTAAAAATGCTGCAAAATACCGATTTTTTTGTCGTCAAAGTCTAAAATGTAAAAAGCGTGAAACATGCTTACATTTTAAATATTCAAATTTTATACATGAATTTTACTAAAACATTTGAAAAATTCTAAAACAAATAGAAAAATTACATATATATATAAGATTATAAAAATTAAGAATTTATCGATATATTTTAATTGTTTTAGCCATGTGAAAAGACAGTCTATTTTTTAATTTATTTTTTAATTTTTGTTGACATATAACAACGCTCAATGTAAAATGTAAGCGATCACAAATTTGTACTTTTTAAACTAAACGTTATACAGTTAGTTTTGAGGCAAATTAAGTTCAGTGATGAAACACTTTAAAATTTCAACATGAATCAAATTGGATAAAAGATTCATGTTCATTCTTTTCATTGTAACTAATGAAATTCAGGAGGGAGGTTTCTATGAAAAAGAATTTATTATCCTTATCAATTTTGACTCTTTCAGTTATGGGCTTAGTTGGTTGTAACAGTAACAACAAAAACAATAGTTCCACAGTTGAAGCTCCAAAGTACACAATCACATTAAGTGGTTCTGGTGAAAACAGAGAAATCACATTACAATTAGCTGAAAGATTCAAAGCAACAAGTGAAGCTTATTCAGGCTTAACATTTGATTATCGTGAAATCGGTGAAGACAAAGTTGACTCCGATGTCGCTGACTGGACAACTGGACCAGACGTTTATTCCTATGCATCCGATAAGATCATCAACCTTTTCGCTAAAGGTGCTATGAGTGAAGTTCCAGAAGATTACTTACCACAAATTGAAGCAATGGGTCCTGGTGCCGTTGGTGCTGCAAAATTCGCTGGCAAGACACTCGCTTATCCATACGATGGTGGTAACGGTTACTTCCTTTACTACAACAAGAACCTTTTAAAAGCTGAAGATGTTTCTTCAATCGAAGGCTTACTTGCTAAGGCTACAACATTAGGTATGAAGGTTGCTTACGAACTTGAAACAGCTTTCTATTCAATGGGCTTACTCTTCACATTCGGTGCTGATTGGCAATTCACAACTAACTCACAAGGTGCAGTTACAAATATTACAGCTGACTTCAATAGTGATAAGGGTATTAAGGCTGGTAAAGCTTTAGTTAACATCATGACAAATCATGCATGGCAAAATTCACTAGGTGCTCCAACAGGAAAAGATTCAACAGTTGGTGAAGGCGAAACTGCTGTCAAAACAAAGATTGTCGCTTGTGTCGATGGTACATGGAATGCTGCTCAATATAAAAAAGCTATGGGCGATGCTTATGCTTGCACAAAGCTTCCAACAGTTACAGTTGATGGCGAAACAAAGAACTTAAGTTCATTCTTAGGTTACAAACTCTTCGGTGTCAACCCACAAACATCAAGCGGTGATGCTACAAGATTATCAATCTGCCACGCTTTAGCTAACTACCTTGTTGGTAAAGATGCTCAAGATGCTAGATTCGATGCTAGAACAATAGTTCCAACAAACCGTGAAGTTCTCGCTTTAGATAAAGTCCAAAAAATGGAACACATCGCTGCTATCGGTGAACAAGCACAATATGCTCACGCTCAAGGTGCTTTACCAGATACAACATGGACAGCTCCAACAAATTTGTCTGCTGCCGTTAAGAACGGTGAAATGACAGTTGAAAACGTTGGCACATACATGGCTAACTTCAACACAGCTATTACAACTCTTAAGTAAAATAGTATTGTGTTTCATAGTTAAAATTTAATTTATGATTATGGTAAGGACGCAATAGTTGTATATTGCGTCCTTATTTATTTAAAGGAGTCTATATAATGACAAAAATTGAGTATCTATCATATTCAAAGCCAAAAAGAATAGCTCTTAAATTTGTTAATTTCTTCGCATCTATCCCAGCAAAATTAGGAAAAAAGTTTAGAAAAGTTCCTTCTTTCGTAAGAAAAGTTGGAAAGTTTTTTGTGTCTCCATTTATTACTTTAAAAGATTCTCTTGTTCACGGCGATTGGAAAACTAGATTGTCTTTCTTAGTAATGGGCTTTGGTCACGTAACTAGACATCAAATAATTAGAGGTATTCTCTATTTCATCTATGAAGTTGTGTTTATTTCATTCTTCATTATGTTTGGCTTAAACCAATTGATAAATTTACCTACATTAGGACAATTGACAATTGTAACTCACTATAAACCTTCTACAATTCCTGGATTACCAGGTGTTTATGCCCCAGTCTATTACGACTATTCAATCAATATCTTGATTTATGCTATTTTTACAATATTGCTTACAATAATATTTGTTGTTCTTTGGTACAGCCAAATTAAAGATAGCTTAAAAATGCAAAGAGAAGGTTATATCGGCTTTATCCATTCTGATAAAGTTACTTTGAAAAACGTTTTGGATAAGAGTTATCATAAAACACTCTTAACAATTCCTATGGCTGGATTAGTTTTATTAACTATCCTTCCTATTGTTATTACTATTATTATTGGCTTTACGAGCTATGACTCATACCACGAACAACCTACAGCTTTAGTTGACTGGGTTGGTTTCCAAAATTTCGGGACAGTTTTATCAATGGGTTCTTCAGCCAATAATACATTAGTTATTCAAACATTCGGTCAAGTAGTATTATGGACATTGGTTTGGGCTATATTTGCTACATTCTCTAACTATTTCTTAGGAATGGCTGTTGCTATCTTAATTAATAGTAAAATTGTTAAATTAAAGAAATTGTGGAGAACAATTTTAATTACTACAATTGCTGTTCCTCAGTTTGTCTCATTGATGTTAATTAACCGTATGTTTAACGAAGACTTAGGTATTGTTAATAGTATTTTAAGTGTTATGGCTAAACATGTCGTTCACGTTAGATGGTTAAGTGATCCAATCATCACTAAGATTTTCATCATTGTTGCAAATACATGGGTTGGTATCCCATACACAATGCTTATTAGCTCTGGTATTTTAATGAATATTCCAGAAGATTTATATGAATCTGCCCGTATTGATGGTGCAAGTCCATTTAAGACATTTGCTAAGATTACATTACCATATATGTTATTTGTTACTGGTCCATATTTAATTTCACAATTTGTCGGTAACATTAATAACTTCAACGTTATTTATCTCTTATCCGGTGGTAACCCATTATTTACATTTGGAACCAAACTTAAACCAAATATTCTCCAAGATGTCGGTCAAACTGACTTGTTGATTACTTGGATTTATAAATTGACGTTTACAAATACTCCAGCATTATATTCAACAGCTTCTGTCTTAGGTATCTTTATCTTTGCTATCGTCGCTGTAATTTCATTAATTTTCTATGGAAATAGTAATGCTGTTAAGAACGAGGAGGACTTCCAATAATGTTTGAAGAAGATGCACATTATACAAGAGCGCGTGCAAAACGTATTGCTAAAAAAATTGCTGCTTATACGGTTCTTGTTTTAATTTCTATTATTTGGTTAATCCCATTCGTTTATTTATTCGTTCAATCGTTTGGTGTTGTCTATGACCAAACAAGATTTATTCCAGCAAAATTAACTTTCAATAACTATGTCTTATTATTTACTGATAAAACATACCCATTCTGGAAATGGTGGACAAATACACTTGTTATTGCTTTGGCCACTGCTGTCATTCAAACGTTGATTGTTTTAATGACATCCTACGCTTTATCTCGTTTAAGATTTAGAATGAGAAAACCTTTGATGAAATTCATGCTTATCTTAGGCATGTTCCCAGGTTTCTTATCAATGATTGTTATTTATAAGTTATTACAATTTATGCATTTAGAAACATCTCTTGTTTCTTTATTAATCATCTATATTGGTGGTGCAGCAATGCAATACTATATCTCAAAAGGTTTCTTTGATACAGTATCTCACTCACTAGATGAAGCAGCTATGATTGATGGTGCTAATAAAAACACAATCTTCTTTAGAATCATTCTTCCATTAAGTAAACCTATTATTATTTATACAATCCTTATGGCTTTCACAGCTCCATGGGGCGACTACATGATGGCAAGCTTTATTGCTCAAGGTAGAACTAATATGTTTACCGTTGCTGTCGGTTTACAACAATGGTTATCTAAATTAGATTTTGCAACTTATTTCAATAGATTCTGTGCTGGTGGTGTTTTAACCTCCATACCGATTATGGTTTTATTCTTCTGGCTCCAAAAATATTATGTTTCTGGTGTCACAGGTGGCGCAGTTAAAGGCTAATTATGAAAAAATGTTTCATGCCACTTGTACTTACTGCTTTAGTTCTTAGTGGTTGTAACCCATCTAGAGGTAAAGGAATTGTAGAAGACGATTTAATTAAACATAACATCGAAGATAAATATCGCAATTTTTATGAAATATTTGTCTATTCTTACTGCGATTCTAACGGTGATGGAATAGGTGATTTACAAGGAATAATTTCTAAGCTTGATTACATTCAAGACTTAGGATATACCGGAATTTGGTTAACACCTATATTTACTTCCTCAAGTACACATAAGTACAATACAACAAATTATCTAGAAATTGATCCAAGCTTTGGTACTATGAGCGATTTAGAATCACTTATTAGTGAATGTCATAGTCGTAATATAAAATTAATTCTCGACTTAGCAATAAATCACTCATCAAGATCAAACGCCTATTTCCAAAAAGCTGTTCAAGCTCACTCAATAAGCAAATCTGGTTCTACACTTCCTGATACGTTAAAAGGATATGAAGATTTATATTCTTTCTATGATACAGCTGAAGAGGCAAGTAACGCTAACACAGAACGAAGCCCTCAAATTGTTCCAGGTCAAGATTTCTATTATGAATGTAATTTTGATAATGATATGCCTGAGTTCAATATGGATTCAGAAATGTTCTGGAATATTGCAGAAGAGATAATGTCTTTCTACCTTAATAAAGGAATTGATGGATTTAGATTAGATGCAGTCAAATATTACTATTATAACTCAGCTTCTAAAACTCAAGCTGCACTTTCAAGACTTAAAGAAATTGCTAACTCAATAAAAGAAGACAATTACTTTGTAGCTGAATGTTGGGCATCAAGTGGTATTATTTCTGGTTACTATACTAATAGTTCTATCGATAGTTACTTCTGGTTTCCAGCTTCGGTAGGATCTCATAGCTTTATAACTTCTTCAACAAATTTAGATGGAGCATATAAAGATAGTTACCTAAGAGGCTATAGTGAAATGTTAGTTGCTTCTGGTGATAAAATACCAGCTCCGTTCTTATCAAATCACGATATGAGTCGTGTTGGTACAGGTAATGAAGGATTAACAAAGTTTGCTTATGGAGCTTTATCGATGCTTACAGGATCAACATTTACGTATTACGGAGATGAAATAGGAATTAGTGCTTCAGTATCAAATTCAGATGCTAATGCAAGAACTCATATGGATTGGTCAGATACAAATGAGAATGAAACTATTGATCCTGGTTATGGACAAGCAACATATAAATACGCATCTGTAAAAGAACAACTAGAAGATGAAGGAAGCATACTTAACTATTATAAAAAGGCAAATGCCCTTAGAAATTGTATTCCAGAACTTCAACGTGGCGTATTAAGTAGTACTTTTTCAGATGAAGAAGAATCATACATAACCATGGTAAAGACTTATAATGGCAGTTCAATAACAATAGTTATGAATTTCTCACAGACAAAATCAATTGAATTTAATTGTTCACAATTGAGATTTGCTAATTCATTATTAGCATTAAGAGATACAAAAATTAATATAAAAGGCGATACATGTGAAATTCCAGCATTAGGAATCGCTATTTTCAGATAAAAGGAGGCAATTATGGCTGGTTTAAGACTTGAACATATTTATAAAGTTTATTCAAACGGAACCAAAGCAGTTAATGACTTCACTATGGAGATCAAAGATGGTGAATTTATCGTCTTCGTCGGTCCTTCAGGTTGTGGTAAATCTACAACACTTAGAATGATTGCAGGTCTTGAAGAAATCACTGCTGGTGAATTATATATCGATAATAACATTGTTAACAATGTTGAACCAAAAGATAGAGATATCGCAATGGTTTTCCAAAACTACGCTCTCTATCCACATATGACTATTTACGAAAATATGGCTTTCGGTTTAAAGCTCAGACACGTACCAAATGATGTAATTCATGAAAAAGTATTGTGGGCTGCTGATGTTTTAGGTATCAAAGAATATTTAGATAGAAAACCAAAGGCTATGTCTGGTGGTCAAAGACAACGTGTTGCTTTAGGTAGAGCTATTTTAAGAGATCCTAAAGTCATGTTACTCGACGAACCACTTTCCAACCTTGATGCTAAACTTAGAACACAAATGAGAAGTGAAATTGCTAAGTTACATCAAAAATTACAAACAACATTCATTTACGTTACTCACGACCAAACAGAAGCTATGACTTTAGGTACAAGAGTTGTCGTTATGAAACTTGGACATGTCCAACAAATTGATACACCAAAGAACTTGTATAATTATCCTGCAAATAAATTCGTTGCTGGATTTATCGGTACACCTCAAATGAACTTCTTCCAAGGTACATTACTTAGAAAGAAAGATTCAGTTGAAGTTAAGTTTGCTTGGTCAGAAGCTAAGATTGAAGTTCCATATAACGATTTATTAAAAGTTAAGCACACATATTTAGATGGAAATCATCAAGTTTATATTGGTTTAAGATGTGAGCATATTTCTTTAGCAAAACCAGAAGATAAAGAAAACGTTGTCGATGTTGTCGTTTCTCACTTTGAAGAGCTTGGTTCTGAAACTCTTCTTTATGGTGATATTAACATGCAAGGTGATGGATTTGCTGAAACATCAACCCGTGTTATTATGAAGATTGACGATATTGGTGATATTAAGATTGGTGATGTTGTCAAAGCTAAATTCAACATGAAGAAGGCTCACTTCTTTGATAGGGACACAGAAGAATCCATTCTACCAAGAGTTCCATCAAATAACGTCTTTGATTGTAAAGTTAAAGACAATACAGTTGAATTTAATGGTTATAGCGTTAAACTTCCAGGTGCATTACATGTTGAAAATGACGATAATGCTTCATTAATTATTCCAAATGATGCTTTAATTTTAGGTGAAGGAAATCTTGAAGCTGTCGTTCGTAAGATTGAAGTAATTGAAGGTAAAAAACTCGCTTATCTTGAACACAATGCACGTACTTTCTTTACACTTTGTGACGATAAAGTTAAGGAAGGAAAAACAGTCAAGTTTAATATTGACTACACCAAGATTGACGTTTTAAAGACAATTGATGGTAAAGAAGTATCTATTGCAAATCCAATTGTATTAACAGATACATTCCAAGCTGACTTCTATAATTATCAAACAGTTATCAATAACAACAGCGATCCAAAATACGTTGCTGAGTATAATGAACGTGCTAATGCTTGCAAAGCAAAATATGATGAATTATTTAAAAAGCTCGATGCTGATTTAAATGCTGAAAAAGAAAAGTATGCTACAGCTGAAATAAAAGAAAAGCTTGCAATTGCAAGTAAAGAATTAGAAGCATTAACAAAAGAAAATTCTAGTAAAACTAACGAAGCAAAAGCTAAATATAAGCAAGATGTCGCTGTTCTTAAGACCAAACATAAGAATGATGCTGCACATATTAAAGCTGAAAACAAAGCTACATTTGCTGCAAGAGTTAAAGAAGAAAAAGCATCTTATGCTAAATTCTTAAAAGAAAATAAAGATAAACTTACAGTCAGAAGAAGAAAAGAAGAACACAGAGTTTTCAAAGAAAGTACACCTGGTGAAAAGGAACTTGAACTTAACAATGCTTTAACAAATGAAGGCTTAATCTATGAAACAGAAAAGAGTCAATTACATTCAGAAATGAAGCGTACTGTTGAAATCCTTAAAAACCAAGTTAAAGAAAAGAAAGCTGAAATTCAATTCTTATCAAATCCTAACGCTAAGTTAGAAAAAGACTTTGCTAAGAAGAAGAAGGAATTATCAAAGGCTTATGCAAGTGATATGAGAAAAGCCAAATTAATGTTCTTCTTTAACTTAAATGGTTACTACTTAGAAGTCGGTGACTTAATTTCTGGCAAGTTAGTCCAAGGTTTAGGAACTAAAGTATTCAATTCATCATTCTTATTAGATATTCCACACGATGCTTATCAATTAGTTAATGAAGGTGGCATTGAAGTTAAAGTTGTTGAAAACCTTGACTACGATGTTACAAAATACGCTAAGTGTGAATTAAAAGTAAATGGTGAAATTAAAAACATTTACATCACAACAAAAGACGCTATTGAAGTTGGAACAGTTTTACACGTTATTCCAGATGTAAGTAAATCACAAATTACTGAAACAAGCATGAATATTAGACTATATTAAGGAGGTGCTATATGAAAAAGCAATTAATAGCATTGTTAACTATCCCAGTTCTTGCTCTTACTTCATGTAATAGCAGCAAATATAGCCTTGAAGAAGTATTAAATTTTGCAACAGAAAAAGTTAATACTTTTACAAATCCTGAATCAGTTTATAGTAAATATAGCGTTGTTGGCGAAGGACACGTTGTCGAATATGATTGTGATCCTACTTATTCAAAGAAAACAATTATGGATATCAATTATTCTAAAGATGAAGAAGGTGTTTATTCACTTTTAGTTTCTAACAATTCTTTATTCCTTAGATTGCCAATGATCGTTGAATCTGGTTCTTTTAATACAAATGTAGTTGTTGGTTTTGAAGATTCGAAAGAAGTATATGCATCTGCTTTTGATGAAATTAACGCTATTCTTTCAAGCACTATCGATAAAAGCGGTAGAATTAACGCTGAAGAAACTGAAGATGGTGGTATCCATTTCTATACTAGAAGATGTCAATTTAAGCAATTAAACTTATATAACGTCGATAGTACTAGAGCTATTAGTGTCACATCAAGATTCGATATTGATTTGTATTACAATAACTATGGATTATTGGTAAAAGAAACAGTTAAAAGCGACAATAGAGTATCTAACGCTAAAGATAAAACTATTGCCTTGACTGCTAATTATACTTATTCAAACTAATGAAGAAAAATAAAAAAATATTAGTTAGTGCTAGTGTTGGGTGCATTCTTTTAACAGGATGCACCTATAACACTCCACAAGAAATAATCGATTATCTTGATCCAATAACTTTAAATAGAGCTAAAGATTGGGTTAAAAATGTCACTCTTCGTTACACAATAACTGAAAAGAAAGTTGATAGTGAAGAAATTGTTGGAACTCAAGAATCATTCTTTATGGGTGATTTCTCAAATTCTTTAGATTTGTATTCATTTAAGGCTGAATACTACACAGGAAAATATAAAATTGATGTCGATGGTGACGAAGAGCAATCGTTAAATGATTCATATCGTATGCTACGTTATTTAAGAGACGATAAAAACTATATTTATACCGCTGAACGTATGGTTGACGATCAAAGAATTGATGATATTGCTATGACTCATAATGAAATGAGTGGAAGATTAAATAACTTCTTTGTATCTAACTCTGCTGAAGCACTCGCTTCTGGTGGACTTTACTATGGCGATAGAATGAAAAGTAGTCTTAAATACAATAGATTCATGTCTATAGAAGATGGTCTATTTGTCTATTATGTCGATAAAGAAGGCACATTAGACAAAGATGGAAATCTAGCAACAGTAATTACTCAAAGATTTACTATGAATGAATATGGTATGCTTTTAACTCATCATCAAGAAATTCAAAATTTAGTAGAAAATACGATTGCTATAACTGATTTAAATATTGATTATAACCTTGATTCATTTACTAGAATTATGGATATTAATATTCCAAAGGATAGTCTTTTTAACAAATAAATTGAAAATATAAACTGCAAATTTAGTTTTAATTGCTAAATAACTGATTTGCAGTTTTTTTTGTTAAAAAATTCAAAAAAAACTACCATATTAAAATTTAATGTGCTATTATATTCAAGCTGATTAAATAAATCGGCAAAAAGCAATAAACTTCGGATTTTCCTAAGAGAGAAGTTGTTAAAAATTAAAAAACTTGTAAACAATTGCTTGTAAACTATCATATATTGTGGTATATTTATCGAGCGTGGTTCCTTAGCCAAGTTGGTAAGGCAAGTGACTGCAACTCACTCATCATCGGTTCGAATCCGGTAGGAACCTCCACGTTTATTAGATGCGCCCATAGATCAACTGGATAGATTGTCTGGCTACGAACCAGGAGGTTGGGAGTTCGAGTCTTCCTGGGCGCGCCATTAGATTTCGGGATATTGCGCAGCTTGGTAGCGCGCTTGTTTTGGGAACAAGAGGTCGTCAGTTCGAGTCTGACTATCCCGACCATTTGAAAACAATAAGTGCAGTGCTTTCACACTGCACTTTTTTAACATATAATTTATAGAATTGTTGAATAAATATAAAATAGGTTAATATATAATTCGAACTTGTTTGAATCATTGGTTCGATTTAACTTTCCATAGTAAAAGTTTTTCTTGATCTATTGAATTTAATTTTGACGATTATAATTTAATCAAAAAAATAACAAACCAAATACAAATACATAATAATAATTTATTATTGTATTTTATTTTGTTATACTTTCCTTATAAGGAAGGTATTTTTATATGGGGTTATTTGGAAAAATTAAACAAGGAGTAACAGGGAAAGAATATATTGATAACTTTTCATGTCCTCGTTGTGGCGGAAGAGTATATGTAAAAAAATATTTATATTATTGCGATTCATGTGGAATGTTATCTGCCGAAGAAAGTAAGAAAGCAAGCAGAGCGTATTATTCTAAATATGATACGCCTGAAACAATAGCTTTAATGCAAAGAAAAGATGAATTAGAAGAAGAAAGAAGACAAGAAGCTTTAGCTTGTGGAGACACGAGAAAAGTTAATGGTGATGATTACTTTGATTATGTCGATGACTGGTTAAATAAGTATTTTTGTAGTCCTTTTTCACATGCTAATGAAGGATATTCTGGCTATAAAATGGGTCACTTAGATCCTGAAGAAGAAAAAAGATTTGGCACTATACAACTATTAAAAGTAGACAAATTTGATGGCTCAAGAAAAATTGATGAAGTAAGAATTTATGTAATTTATAAATCAATAGGTGTTGATAAATCACAAAGTAATAACGAAAGATTGGTTATTAATTTTAAAGATTTTAGAACTATAGCATTCGATTGGAATAGTTCACGTAATAAAGGATATACGACAGCTTATGGCTCTGTTGATGATGCATATAATTATCTTGAGCAACAGTATTACGAAGCTTTTGAAAAACATATGTATGAAATTATTAAGGAAGATTTATATATATCAATGTAATTACTTCGGTTTTGATGATATAACACTTGATGAAATTTACTTTCAATTTGAATAGTTAATAGAAGTGAGATTTTTATGGAACTTGATGAAGAAGAATTGATTGAACAAGAATTCGATAATATATGTAATAAAATATTTTCTATTAATTCGTTAATAGATATTTATGGAAATTTTTTGAATGAAAAAAGTCGAAAATATGAGACTAAACAAAAAGAAATAAACCAGCTTTTTAAAAAAAGTTATGGCTTTAAACCGTCTAAATTTGAAATAATTAATTTAGTTGAAAACAAAAGAGAAGTAAGTTTAAATAGAAAGAAAATAACATATGACGATTTAAAAGATAATAAGGCTTTATATAAAATTCTTTTAGATGATTCACCTTTAAAAGCTAAAATTGATCTCAATAAAATAATTGAGTTAATGACTAGTGAGCTTAAAGCTTATTTGATTGATATAATCGATAATTCAATAGTAATTGATCCAGATAAAACAAAAGAAAGTGTTTATGAACAACTATTAACTTCATCAAGCAAAATCGAAAATTTCTTTTCTGGTAAAGCTAAATTGAAACTATATGAATTAGATAACAACAAAAATATAGTTTTAATTTGGCAAAAAATAAATCAAAGAATTAAAGAAATTGTTATTCCATATTTAGAGTGCACACTATTAGATGATAACCTTTCTGAAGCTACTAAAAAAACTTTAATTCAATTAAAAACACTTTATACTGTTATACTTCAAAATAAGTTTAACGATTTTGATTTTATTTATAATAGCGTTACTGATAACGATACAAAAGAAGAAATTATAAAACGTTATGAAGCAAAGTATAAGAAAAAGATAAGTAACGATGAGTTAAATGCTATTTTAGATACTAAGATTATTACTGAAGAGTTTAAGAAAGAAGTCTTTAAAAAAATTGAAGTTAAAAATAGCGATGAAGAAAATGAAGAAGTAGAAAACGAAACTACACAAATTAATCAAGAAGAAATAAAAAATAATAGTCGACAAGAAATTTATAAAAAATATAATTTTGACGAAGAACAAAAAGAATCTTTTAACGACTTAGTTTTAGAAAGTACAAATAATATAGTAGATAAGATAAAAATAGGTGAATTCAAAGAAAAAATAATAAATATATCAAATAAAGATATTCGTAATAGAGCTTTAGAAATAACTAAATTTTTAAATAAACAATATAAATGTAATTTAGATTCTAAAGACCTATATAAATTTGATAATAGTTTAAAATCAATGAATTTCTTTTATGAAAAAGGTTTAGATATTACAAGATTTAATAGGGAATATCCAAATGTCTATGGTGATTTAATAAATATTTCTAACGAATTAAGAGAATTAAAAAATTGTGTCGATATGTTTATATTTACTATAGAAAATGAAATGGATAATCCAAAAGAGTATATAAAATACTTTTATCTAACAATAATTTTAAGCGATGTTTTTGGCTTTAAGTACGATTATAAAAAAGATGTTAATAATGAGGCTGAATTAGATGAAGTGTTTAAAAAATGTATCTATAGAAATGGTAAAGAGCAAATAAGGCTTTGCAATCTTATAAAGAAAAGAATTTTGCCAATAATTGATTTATATAAAGAATATTCAAATAATGTATCTAATATTTTGACAAATATTTTTAATAATAGTTGCGACTTAAAAGCAATAAAAGACATATTTAATTGTTTTGAAAAAGCTTATGATTTTGCTATTCAAAGTAGATATACACTTTTTGATAATTCAAAACTTAAAATTAGCAGCGATGAAATTAAACAAGAAATTTATAATGAAGTATTACTTAGATGTCCAGGCATTCAATATACGGATGTATTAAATCTATTAAAATATGATGTAGAAATTTCTGATGCTTGTAAAAATGCTACTATAGAAATTAATAAGTTAAGTAGTGAATATCTTTCTTCTAAAGAAGGAGAATATGAATATTTATGGTGTCATAATGATTTAGATAAAAAACTAAAGACATATACAGATATATATGTGTTGATAATAAAATTTGTTAAATGTTACTCTAGTGTCTTTGGTGAAACTACTTTAAATAAAGACAAAACATTATTAAATAATCTTTCTGATGCATTGAATAGATTAGACAATATTATTACTGATTATGCTTATAGCTATTTTGCAAAAAAAGTTTTTCTTGCTATTTCAATCGGTGGAAATAATTCTTCATCAATTAAGTCAATGATTTATCAAATTGGAACTACAAAAGTATTAGAAGAAATGTATAGCAAGGATTTGTCAGTTAGTGAGAGTGAAAAAAATGAATTAGAAGATTTAAATGAAGATATTGTAAGATATAGATATTGTGTTGATAAAGTTAATAAAATCATAAAAGATTTATTGCAAAATAAAAACACGCCAGATTTAACTGAAATAAGAAAAGAAAATTTATCAAACGGTATTTCTATATTTTCGAATTATATTATTTATAATAAACTTAATGAATGTATTGCTGAAACTAAAAATGAATTTAAGAATAGTAAGGAATATTGTTTATACTTCTTCATGCGTATGGTAGAAAAAATTGGTGGCTATAATGTTACTGAAGAATTTATAAATAAATGGTTTAAAAATGTTGAAGAATCTTTTACTGGACATAAAAAAATTCAAGAAGATAAAAGAACCATGAAAAAGGAACAAGAGGAAAGAGCTAGAAGAGAAGCTGAAGAAAAACGTAGAAGAGTTGAACTTGAAGCTCAAAGAAAGAAACAAGAAGAAGAGGCTAGACGAAAGACTTTAGAAGAGGAAAAGAGACAGGAAGCTTTAAGAAAAAAGAGACTCGAAGAAGAAAGAAAGAGAAAAGAAGCTGAAAGAATTAGATTAGAGCAAGAGAGAAAACGTCAAGAAGAACAAAGAAGACTCGAACAAGAAAGACAAAAGAAGGAAGTTGAAGCTAAGAATCTTCAAACGTTAAAAGAAAGATATCTTACGCTCATGACTTATACTATTCGTGAATTTAGAGACTGTATGGGATATGATGTAGCTCAAAAGGAAAAGAATCTTGCTAAAAATCAGAATTACTTAGATTTACTTGATTATATCCACAATAAATTGGGAATTACTTCACATGAAGCAAGGGATTATTTAAATGAAGAAACAGGTGATTTTATAGTTCATAGAATGACAAGTTTCTTTACTCCTGAAAAAGATTGGCAACTTGGAAGTTTATATAATGAATTTCAAAAAAATACACTAGTTTATAATAGGTTATGTGAAAGAGGAGATGAATGTAATCAAAGCATCTTATATGTTAAATATCGATCTTTATATCGAATGATTGTTGTTAATATAAGTAAAAGACTTAGTATAGATGAAGAGAGTGCTATGAAACTAGTTAGTGAAACAGGTGAATTGTACGGGGCAGCTAGAATTGATTCGATATTATATAATGAAGATATAAGAGACTTTAGAGAAAAATTAAAATCAGCTAAAAAAGAATATGATGATTATTTGGCTGCTGACTGGGATGGACGACAAGCAATGGTTCCGCAAATATTACAATGGAAATTAGCCGATGTTCGTAAAAAAGCTAGTAATACAATTAATAGACTAGGTTATATTACAGCTTGTGAAATATTTGTAGCTGCTTGTAAAGAATTAAAAGCTGATGTTAGGGCTTTAGAAGAATTACTTGAAATGCAGATTAAAAGATAATTTTACATTTAAATTTAACTATTTTAAATTAATTTTGACCTATAAAAATATTTAAAAAAATGTACTTTACAACTAAATTAATTAGCGATAAATCTTAATTATAAAGATATTAGTCTTTAAATTATGGAGGTTCTATGAAAGATTATTCTATTTTAGCAACTTCATTAAAAGTTGGTGGAGTAACATTACCAAATCGTTATTGTGTTGCACCTATTACAGGTGGTAATACAAATAATCATGACAGCTCTTATACTGATCAAGCTATCAATTATTTTACATTAAGAACAAAAGGTGGCTTTGGATTGATTATTCCTGGTGCATTATGCCTAGATTACCAAGTTGATTCATATAGCGCATTAGGTGCCAGTCCACTTCCAAACAAACATGTACTTTAATAAAGTTTTTTGCTGAAAGATGTGTTGAATTTAAAGATGATGGAATTGTAGTTTCTCACGATGATAAATTAGAAGAAATTAAGGCTGACAGCGTTGTATTAGCTTTAGGCTTTAGAGCTTCTAACCCACTTAAAGAAGAAAACGTTCATGTAATTGGTGATGCTAAATAAGCTAAGACAATTATGAATGCAATTTGGGAAGGCTATGAATTATCTAATACTCTTTAATCTAAAAATTAAATATAAATAAATAAGCATATAACTCAAATAGGAATAAACCTAAATGAGGATATGCTTATTTTTTATTAAATATTAATGCTTAGCTTTTAAAATAAAATACTATTTACAATATATTTTCAAATTCTATTTAAGTAGCTCTATAAGACTTTTTTAACTATTTATAGAAATATAAATGTAAAATACTATTGCTTTTTAGACGTTTAAAATAGATAATTAAAACAAGTTCGTAATCTTCTGGAGGATTAATTATGAAAAGAAAAATTGTCATCTTATTACTAAGTGCGTTTATTACAACTTCCTTAACAAATCAAATAAGTAAAAAAACTAATAATTATATTGAAAGTGACAATGAATCAATAAATCTGAAAGAAGAAATTAAAGATAATAAGGTTGAAGCTAAAGCAAATACAACAACAATTACAATGCAAGATATCTCAGACTTTTTGACAAATAAAAAGGAACATTATCCACTTTCTGATGAGTTTATAGAAAGATATCAACAAACAAGTGGCGGTTATATAGATTACGCAAATAAAAAGGGACATTTAGTCGATAAAGAAAGACATGAACCGAATCAAAAGTGGCACTTTTTTGACTCGTGGTTATATCAAAGTTTAGATGATGGAAGCATAACTATGGATGCTGATGCCAAAAGAAGAGTATATACAGGTCTATTATGTCCAGAACTTCTTCTTTGGATCTATGAAGCAAGTGGAGTAGATCCAATTAAGGTTAAAGCGGCTAAAGAAGTGGCTGAAAAAGGAAAAGTTGAAGGTACCAACGTTTCAACAATTGCTAAAAACATGAGAGCTTGTGTTCCATGGGAAGACATTCAAACTAATATTGTTAAAAGTAAAAGTGTTAACTCTTAAGACAAAGGATAATAAATATGAAACGATTTATACTTAAATTTAAACAAATAATATTTTTAATTCCAGTTGTGGCTATTTTATTATGTGGATGTAGCAAAGAATTGAATGTTTTACCATCTAAATTGAGTGTAGCATCAAATGAAGTAAAACTTATCGTTAATAGTGTTAGAGACTTAAACGATATTGTTACTCTAAGATTTGAGCCTAAAAATGTTACAAATAGAGATGTAATTTGGTCATGTGAGACAAATGAAGTGTTCACACTTGATGGTTCAACCATAAAAGCTAATAAAGTTGGAAATGCCGTCGTAAAAGCGACAAGTGTAGAAAATGAAGATCTATATGCAAATATAAATATAAAAGTATATGATCCAAATTCTATAACTCATAAAGTTAGTGTAACTAATCAAGAAGGTTTTGAAATACTTGGATTAAAAGATACGTATGATGAAGATGATATAGTTGAATTTGAGATAAATATAATTGATACGACAAAGAAGTTAGATAAAGTTTATGTTGATGGAGTGGAAATCTTGGCAACGAGTGACTTTAAATATAGCTTTGATATGCCTAATAAAGATGTGACAATAGAAGTTAAACTAATTGAAGATAAGAGTGCAAAGAAAGTAACAATAAATCCAAACACATTAGATTTAACGGTTGGAGATAGTAACATAAAATTAATAGCTAATGTTACTCCAATTGATACAACTGATAGTGCTTTGTGGAGTGTTATAGAAGGTAGTGATGTAATACAATTAACATCTAATAATAACGAAGCTACAATAAGTGCTTTAAAGACAGGAACAGCTAAAGTTAAGGTAACATATAATTCTAATACAAGTGCTGAATGTACTATTAAAGTTACCGAAAAGGTATCTTTGACAATTGAAAATTTGCCAAATGCAATAGATTTAGATTTAAATAATTCTTTAAAGCTTTCACCTAATTTAAATCAAGGAGAAGGAACGTTTGCTTATAAAATAAAAGATGAATCAATTGCTTCAGTCGATGCTAGTGGCCTTGTTAGTGGTTTAGCATATGGAACTACTACAATAGAAGTTAGCTCTATTGAACATCCTGATTTGATTAAATCAGTCAATGTTGAAGTTTGTAATCATGGTTCTATTGAATCTCCTTTATCTGTTGAAGAAACACTTGCTATAGCTAATAAAGTTTGTGCAAATGAAAACGATTATACATCACAAGTAATTTATACCAAAGGTATTGCAAGTAATAATTCAACTAGTACAGGTAAATTTACTTTGCTTGATGAAAATGAATCAAGTATTAATATGTTAGTTTATAATTCGACAAATAACGAAGGTGTTGCTAAAGTTGGACAACACGATGAAGTAGTTTTAAAAGGATATATAATGAACTATAAAGGAACTATAGAATTTAACAAAAAAGATAATAGTTCAGTAGAAGTTATTTCTAATAAGCGTGGTAATTCAACAATATCTCTCAATTCTAAAAATGTCATTGTTAGAAATAAAGGTGTTGAAGTTAATAGTTCAATATTAGTACCTAATGGCGAAACATTTGAATTTGAAGTAGAGGGCATTAACGGATTTAACGTTGATAAAGTAAAGGTAAATGATAGTGTAATTACACCAGTAGAAGAAAAATATTCATTTGAAGTGTTTGGTGATATGATTATTTCTATTGAAACAGTAGACTCATCTATCACATTTACTTCACTTGCAAAATATAACGTAAAATATGATTTAGGAACTAGAAAAACAGCAAAACAAATTACTACTTCTGAAGATTTAATTAAAGTATTTGAATTAGATGGAACTGGTATTAACTTAATTTCTTCAATAGATCAATTTGAATATATTTATGGTGGTGGTAATGGAGGAAGAAGTGAAACTGCTTGGTATACTGGAGATATGCTTAAGTTTGGAACGACAAGTTATAACGGAAGCGTCACTTTAAAACTAAGTGAAAAAGTAAATAGAATAGTTATAACTGGATATGTAAGTGATAATGCTGCTAAGATTCAAGTTGGTGATAGCCTTTCAACTGATTGGACGACAGAAGCTAACGATAATAAGACAACTACAACGGTTTTATCATCAATGAACGAAGCAAGCAAAGATATAATTGATGGAAAACAAACAACAACGATAATAATTGACTTTGAAAGTACTGATAGTTTAAAAATTTCAACATTAAATAAAAAGCCTATATATATTACTTCAATAGAGTTTATTTCTATTGCAAGTTCGTTATAAAAATAGTGAGGTATTAGATTATGAAAATAAAGAAAATATTATTGCTATTTTTATTAGTTACTTGTACAACTATTACTTCGTGTGGAAATAATTCTAATCAAGATTATTTAGAAGAATATACAGTTATTTGGCAAGACTATAATGGTGATATTTTAGAGCTAGATAGAAACGTTAAAGAAGGTAGTTTGCCTTCGTACGATGGTTCTAATCCTACAAGAGAAAAGACAAATAAATATAACTATACTTTTGTTGGATGGGAACCAGAAATAAGTGCAGTATATGAAAATGTAACATATACCGCCATTTATACTTCCAATATAAATAACTATACAGTTACTTGGAAAAATGAAAATGGTGAAGTACTTGAAACTGATCTTAATGTTCCTTACGGTAGTATTCCAACGTATGATGGACCTACACCAAGCAAAGAAGATACTGAAGAATATAAATATATTTTTAAGGGCTGGAATCAAAAAATAGATAAAGTAAAAGAAGATGTAACTTATGTCGCTTCGTATATAGAAAAGAAAAAGAATGAGTTAATTCCTGGGGAAGATCCAATTATATCTGAAGATGGAAAAACTATAGAATATGGTTTCTATCCACAAACGCATGTTAAAGATGAAGCTCTTATAGCTGAACTAAACAAATTGACTAAAACTGAAGTTAATGGTTGGTATTTATATAACGAAGAATATTATTACAAAGAAGAAGCTAAAGTTTATAACAGTGAAAGTTATACGTTTGATGATGGAATAAATATTGTTTCGGGTACTCAATATTGGTATAAATGTGAAACTATTAAATGGCAAATATTGTACGATGATGCGGGTTCTTATTTCTTGCTTTCGTCATTACTTTTAGATGCGAAAGCTTATTATTCTAACTATGATATTAGAACTATTGATAATACGACAGTTTATGCTAATAACTATGAATATAGCAATATAAGAAGTTGGTTAAATAACGAATTTTATAATTCTGCTTTTGCTTTTAATAATTCTTATATCTCTACTACAATGGTTGAAAACGTTTCTACTACTACAGATTCTTCAAATAGTGAATTTGAATGCAACGATACAAATGATAAAGTATATTTACCATCATATGTAGACTACTTTAATACAGATTATGGATTTGAATGGGAAAGATATAACACTTCAAAAACTAGGGAATGTAAAACGACAGATTATGCAAGAGCTAGAGGTGCTTGGTGCAATAAAGATACAAGTGGACTAAAGAACAATGGATCATATTGGACTCGTTCACCGTCTAGTGAATTTTCTTACTGTGCTTGGAACGTTAATTCGGCTGGTTATTTAAGCTCTTATGCAGTCGATGGTGAAAGTCACTGCGTTAGACCTTGTATCAATATTACGCTAGCTTAAAAGTTATATTTAATTATGCACTTAATATTTAATGTTTAATGTTTTAAGTGCATTTTTATTTTGTAGTTTAATGAAAAAGATTTAATTAAGAAGTATAATATAAAAGTTGCGAGGTTTTTTATGAAAAAAAGTAAAAGTTCTAACAAGATGTTAGAGTATTTTAGCGGGTTAAAACTGCGCTCTTTTTTAGCTCCGTTTTTCAAATTATTAGAAGCAATATTTGAACTTTTAGTCCCTCTTGTTGTTTCTAATATTATGGATATAGGTGTAAAAAATAACGATAAAAATTACATTATTACACACTTTATTCTCTTGATTGGTTTAGCTGTTTGTGGACTTATATTCTCATTAACAGCCCAATATTTTTCTTCAAGTGTTGCAAATAAATATGCATGCAGATTAAGACAAGGTGTTTTTGAACACGTTCAGACTCTTTCACATAGAGATTTAGATTCTTTAGGCAACTCGACTCTATTGACAAGAATGACAAGCGATGTCAACCAGATACAAAGTGGTATTAATATGTTCTTACGACTTTTCTTAAGATCTCCTTTTATTGTATTAGGTGCCTTAGTAATGGCATTTATTGTCGATGCCCAAATAGCTATTGTCTTTGCAATTGTCATTCCAATTTTATCTTTAATCGTATTTTTAATAATGCGCTTTACATTACCAAGATATAGTAAAATTCAAACATCGCTTGACTCTTTAACTAAAGAAACAAGAGAAAACTTAACTGGTGTTAGAGTAATAAGAGCTTTTACAAGTGAAGAAAAACAAATTAGAGACTTTGAGGATAAAAATCAAAACTTTACTAAATTACAAATTGCTGTAGGTAAAATTTCTAGTATAATGAATCCTTTAACTGTTGTCGTTATTAATATAGGTGTAATTTGCATCTTATATTTTGGTGGTATTAAAGTTAATCACGGAAATTTATCTGATGGCCAAGTATTCTCACTTTATAATTATTTGAACTACATTTTAATTGAATTAATCAAATTTGCTAATTTAATTATTAACGTTTCAAAATCAATTGCATGTTCTAAACGTATTAATGCTTTATTCAATGTTAAATCGACATTAAAGTTTACTGAAAAAGAAAGTGTTTCAAGTGACGACTATATTAACTTTGATAATGTCACTTTCAAATATAATAAAGATGGTAAAGCAGCTATAAAGAATATTAACTTTAAAGCTGAAGAAAACCAAACAATTGGTATTATAGGTGGAACTGGTGCTGGTAAGAGTACTTTAATCAATCTTTTATGCCATAACTATGATGCGACTGAAGGAAAGATTATTTATAAAGGACAAAAACTCGATTCATATTCTTTAGATGAAATAAGAAATGATATTGGTTTAGTACCACAAAAAGCAGTTTTGTTTGAAGGAACAATTAGATCTAATTTACTTTGGGGTAAAAAAGATGCGACAGATGAAGATATTGCAAATGCAATTGAAATCTCTCAATCAAAAGATATTATAAGTCATAAAGCAAAAGGCTTAGATGAACCAGTTGAACAAAATGGTCGAAACTTCTCAGGTGGTCAAAAGCAAAGATTAACTATCGCTAGAGCGCTTGTTAAACATCCTAAAATTCTTATTTTAGATGACAGTAGTTCAGCTTTAGATCTTAAAACTGATAAAGATTTAAGAATGAAACTTAAAGAAATTCACGATATGACTATATTCATTATTTCTCAACGTACTTCTTCTTTAGTTAACTGTGATAAGATTCTTGTTTTAGACAAAGGAGAACTTGTCGATCAAGGTACTCATGAAGAGTTATTAAAGCGTTGCAAGTTATATCAAGATATCCACTATTGCCAATATGAAAAGGAGAAAAAGTAAGATGAAAAAGAGTAATTTTAAATTCTTATTAACTTATTTGAAAAAATATCTTCCTTTATTAGCAATATCGATATTGTGCGCTATTGTTTCAAGTTTATTAACTTTACTTGTTCCGTATATTGTCGGTAAGTCTATCGATTTACTTTTAGGAAAAAATTTAGTTGACATGGAGAAAATAGTTCAAAACTGCTTGATAATTTTAATTGCAACTGTTGGAATTTGTTTTACACAATATTTTGCTAGCATAATCAACACTAAGATATGTTTTTCTATGACACGCGATTTAAGAAGAGATTTAAATAATAAAATTCACACTCTTCCATTAAAGTATTTAGATAATCAACCTGTCGGTCAAGTTGTTAATAGAATTATTTCTGATGTCGAAGTAATTAGCGATGGTTTAATCATGGGCTTTAACCAATTGTTCTCAAGCATTGTAACAATCATAGCATGTTTAACAATTATGCTTTGTATGAACTATAAAATAGCCTTGGTTGTTATTTTACTTACTCCATTACCATTATTTGTTGCTAGATTCATCTCTAAATCCACATATTCATTATTTAAAAAGCAATCTGTTATTAAAGCCAAACAAACAGGCTTTATTAATGAAATGATTACAAATGAAAAAGTTGTTCAAACATTCCAAATGGAAAAAGAAAACAACGCTAAACTTCAAGGAATGAATAATGAACTTGAAAAAGTTGGTATTAAAGCTGTCTTCTTCTCAAGTATAGTTAATCCAACAACAAGATTTATTAACGCACTAATATATGCAGGTGTCGCTTTAACTGGAGCTATGTTATGTTTATCTCCTGATCCGATTAAAGTTGGTGTATTATCTACTTTCTTATTTTATGTAAACCACTATACTAAACCATTTAATGAAATTACTGAAGTTATCGCTGAACTTCAAAACTCTTTTGCAACAACTAGCAGAGTAAAAGAGCTATTAGAAGAAAAAGAAGAAGTTGCTGATGGAACTTATGTTTTACAAAAAGCTGAAGGCGATTTTGATATTGATCGTGTTTATTTCCAATATACTGAGGAAGTACCACTTATTACAGACTTCTGTCTAAATGTTAAAAAAGGTACTAAAGTTGCTATTGTCGGTCCAACAGGTTGCGGTAAAACTACACTTATTAATTTGTTAATGAGATTCTACGATCCAAAATCAGGTTCAATTTCTATTGATGGACATAAAATAAATGAAGTTACAAGGCACTTATTAAGAAACAACTACGGTATGGTTTTACAAGAGACATGGCTTAAAGAAACTTCTATTAAAGATAACGTAAAGATGGGAAAACAAGATGCTACTGATGAAGAAGTAATTAAAGCTTTAGAAGAATGTCACTGTATGACTTTTGTCAACCAACTTGAAGATGGAATTAACACTATTGTTAAAGAAGATGGCGGTGGTTTATCTCAAGGTCAAAAGCAATTGTTATGCGTTAGTAGAATTATGTTAACTCACCCACCACTTTTGATTTTAGATGAAGCTACATCTTCAATTGATACCCGTACAGAAATAAAAATACAAGAAGCATTTAACAAATTGATGGAAGGTAAAACTTCATTCATTGTTGCTCATAGACTTTCAACCATTAAAAATGCTGATATTATTCTTGTTATGAATAACGGCAATATAATTGAAATGGGTAATCACAATCAATTATTAGAGAAAAAAGGTTTCTATTATAATCTATATAACAGCCAGTTTAAATTAGATTAAAAAATATGCTCTATAGTTTTTCACTATAGAGCAATTTTTATAATTCGATATCTGGATTAAAACCTGTATCCTTATTAACTAGTTTAACTACTAAGTTTGAATCAGGGAAGACTTTTGGATCAAAAACTGTACTAGTTTCAATGTTATTTTTAACTATTTTCCACTCGTAGTTTTTAATGCTATTTGCTGTTTTATAAGTTTCAATAGCATTTTGAATATCATCTGTTAAATTAATTTTTAATGATTCACCACCAATTAAATCGTAGGTTGAATCTCCGATAACAAAGGAAATTGTTACTTTATTAACTACATATGGATATAAAGTGAGACTTTTATCGGATGTGAAAGGGAACGAGATTGGATTTCCAACAGGTTTATTTGTTGTACTATCGATTTGTTCGTACCAACCGACAAGCCATTTTGAATCATCAGCTAATTCAGGTGAAGTTAATATTGTTGATCCATCAGTTAAATCGTATGATTGTTGATTCGTCTTGGCACCTTCAAAATTAACAACAATTTGTTCTTGCCATAAGGCATAGAGGTTGAGATTTTCTTTTGAAATTAAAGTATTTTCTACAAATTTGACATAAATATCGTTACCTGAACTATCGGTTTCTTTAGTGTACCAACCTAGGAACAGTGCATTATCACTTGAGTGATTTCCGTGATTTATTCCATCGGTTGTTATTTTAGTTCCTGGCATTTTTGAATCTGAAGAAAGTAAGATAGGATTATTTTTGTCGTAAGCATCGTAATATGATACAACTGGATTATCGATCCATTTAGCGTAAAGAGTAATATCGCTATCTGGCATAACATCAAAACTAAATTTTGTTGAATCGTCTGATAAGTCAGTATACCAACCACCTAAATAATAGTTTGCTTTTGTTGGAGCAATAGGAGCGCTTATTGATTCACCGCTAAACGCTACAATATCAACTACATTACTTCCGCCTTCAGAATTGAAAGTTATCGTCCTAAGATAAGACCACTTAGCAACAATTGTTGTATTTTCATCAGGCATTTTTGTGAAGTAGAATTGCGTGTCGGTGTCTTTTATAAACCACCCTACAAATTTTCTTGTTTGATCTTCAGGAATCCAATTGCTATCAATAGGATCAAGTGTATCGCCCTTGGCTTTGGTTATTTCAGGAATAATAACTCCTTCTATACCTGTTTCAAAATATAAAGTAGGGTATTTAGACCACTTAGCATATAAAGTTAAATCGTCAACACCATATTCAACTAAATTAAATGGAGTTGAAAAATCGCTATCTAAGTACCAACCATCAAAATAGTAGTTTGTCTGAGTTGGATTTTCACCTAAATTGACTATGTTACCTTCAACTTCAGTTAGGCTTTCTTTAGTTACATCAGTGAAATTTGTTACAAAGTTAACAGTAATCTCTTTAGCCCATTTAGCATATAAAGTTACATTGGCATAAGGATATGTTGAAAGTTCAACTTTTGTTGATGTGTAATCTTCTTTAGTATACCAACCTTTGAAGACATAGCCTTCTTTTGTCGTTGAAATATTTTGCGTTATTTTTGAACCAGAAACACCTGAAATTGAGTCGACTTCTGTTCCACCTTTAGTATCGAAAGTAATTGTTCTTTTTGGAGTTGAAACACAACTTGAAAGTAAACTTAATGTTGATAGAGCAACCAAACTGATGAAAAACTTCTTCATTGTAATCGCCTCCTTAAAATATATATTAAATTATATTCTATTTATTTAAAATTAACAATCTTAGTATTAGATATTTAATGATTTAAACTTACATATTTTTTTTGGTATAATAGAGCTAAGGAAGGTCGTATTTGTGTTAGTAATAGATATTGGAAATAGCGTTACCAAGATTTTGGCTGTAAAAAAAGATAATGCTAAAAGATATAAATTTAATATTTCAAACGATATAGATATAAAAAAGTTAGAAGAATTATTTGCTGAACATGTAAATGAAGAAGTATATGTTTCAAGTGTTAATAGTAATTCTTTAGCTTTTATAGTTAATATGTCTAAAAAATACAATTGTTTGATACATACTTTAAATTCTAATATCATGAAAGAGTTTGCTTTAAAGAATAATTATCAAATAGATAATATTGATATTTTAGGAAGCGATTTATTTGCAGATATTGTCGGTTCTGATTATAATGGTAATCAACTCATAATAGACTGTGGAACGGCTACAAAATTTTTAATTGTAGATAAGAATAGAAAGTTTTATGGTGGGGCAATATCTCCTGGAATCACAATGTGTAGTAACATGTTAGATTCAAATACTGATTTATTACAAAGTTATAATATTGTCGTTCCTAGTAACCCTTATTCTCTTAAAACTGATGAAGCGGTTAACGCTGGAGCTATTTATGGCACTGCTTTTATGGCAAAAAGCTATATAGAGTTCATAAATAAAGAGTTTCCAAATGTAAAAGTTACCTTAACTGGAGGTGCTAGTGCTTTTTTAGTTCAAGCTATGGAGAAAATAGGGTATAATAACTTCGCGCATGACCCAGATCACATTATAAAGGGTATTTGTCGCGCATTTAACATTTTTAGAGAGGTTTATTTTAAATGAGAAATGAAAAAATTAGATGGCTCACTTTTGATGCCATGGCACTTGCAATTATTGCATTATTAACTTTGGTACCATTTTTGGGCTTTATACCAGTTGGACCATTATCAATTACAATCTTACATGTTCCAGTTTTAATATTTGCTTATTTTGGTGGAATTAAACGTGGTTGGTTATATGGATTAATGTTTGGCATTATGTCTTTAATTAGATGTACATTCCCGCCTCATGGTGCTTTAGATGCTTATTGTATTAACCCACTTATTTCAGTTTTACCAAGAGTAATATTTGGATTTTTAGCTGGTTTAGTATTTGAGTATGTTAAAAAGATTAAAAACAAGACAGGTAGATATGCTACAGTTCTTGGCTCTTCTATCGTTTTAACTTTTATACACACTATGTTATTTATGAGCATGCTCGCTTTAATTTATTTCCATCAAATTGAAGAAGCTTTCGAAAACACATTTGGAGTCTTATTAGCTGGTACTATCGTTTCAAGCTCTTTACCAGAATGTGCTGTTGCTGCTATATTAACTCCACTCGCAACATTTGCTTTAACACCATTATTTAATAATATTTTTCAAGTCAAAGAAATCGAAAGGAGATAAACTTATGAACGAGTTTACACAAAAGACTGCCTATAGCGAATTAGCTAAAAAGTATTATCCAGAAGCTTTAGAATCATTAGTTAACTTTATCAAAATTAACTCTGTTAATGATGAGAGTACAGTTAGTGATGATAAGCCGTTTGGTCAAGGTGTACGTGATGCCTTAGACTACGTTGGAAACTTAGCTATTAAATTAGGCTTTAATGTCGATTGGTGTGATCACTACTGTACTGAAATCTCATATGGAGAAGGTGAATTAATCGATATCTATGCTCACGCTGATGTCGTACCTGTTTCAAAAGATTGGATTCACGAACCATTTGGCGCCCAAATTGAAGGTGACTATATGTATGGTAGAGGAACTTCAGATGATAAAGGCCCAGCTATTGCAGCTTTATATGCCTTGAAGCTTTTAAAAGATGAAGGAAAGCTTGAAGGCTTTAAAGTAAGAATGGTCGTCGGTGGCAACGAAGAATTAGGAAGTAGATGCTTAGAACATTATTTCAACGTTATGCATAAACCATATCCAAAGTATGGATTTACTCCAGATGGAGATTTCCCACTCATATATGCTGAAAAAGCAATTTGCACCTATACTCATACATTTGAAATCCCAGGCTTAGCCAATCCATTTGAATGGGGAGATGCTTTAAATATTGTTTTAGCCGATGCTTCTATTACTTTAGATGACATTTCTACTGAAAAACTTGAACAAGCTCGTTACATTTATTTAGAAAACTATCCACAAGCTAACATTAAGATTGAAGGACATACTGTAACATTTAAAGGTAAAGCAAGCCATGGATCTTTACCATGGTTTGGTTCTAATGCTGGCTTGCATTTACTTAACTATATTGCTAGATTAAGACATATTCCAGAATTAAGATCACTATTCCACTTATATCACCACGGTGATGGTAAACGTTTCGGTGGTGATTATAAGTCTGATAATTTTACTGATTCTTCATACTGTATTGGTAAAATCAAATACGATGGAGAAAAATTAACATTCTACGTTAATATGAGACTTCCAGAAACTATAAATCCACAAGATGCTTGCGATAATGTCGCAGAAAAGATGGGTGGAGAAGTTAAATTGTTAAGCTCTTCCGAAGCTTTGGTTATCGATCCTAAATCAGATATGGTAAGAGTTTTGATGGACGCTTATCAAAAAGAAACACACGATTATACTTCTAAACCATTAGCTATTGGCGGTGGAACATATGCTAAAGAAAGTAAAAACACTTTAGCCTTTGGTTCTGCTTTCCCAGGAAGAGATAATAGAATTCACGACAATGAAGAATATATTTCTTTAGATGATTTCTATAATTCGATTGCTATCTATGCTCATGGTATAGTCAATTTAGCAAAATTAGTTAAAAAGGCTTAAAAGATGAGACTTAGACACAAATCTTGGGCTGAAGAACTATTAGCCAATAATCGCAATTTGGCCCTAAATAAAGAAGATATAGAACAAGGTAATTTACCACAGTTTACTGCTTTAGAAATAGGTAGCGGTTGTGGTGAATTCTTAATAGGTAAAGCTTTGGCTCATCCAGAAATAAATTTCTTAGGCGTAGAAATAAATCGCACTGCATTTGCAATTGCAATAAAAAAGCTTTTAGCACTTGAAAAAGTGCCTAATAATATTCATTTCTTAAATGCAGATATCGCGTTGTTACTTCCAACAATCAAAGATGAAAGCTTAGATGCAATATATTTGAATTTTAACGATCCTTGGCCCAAGAAAAGACACAACAAACGCCGTTTAACTTATCCGACAAAACTTAATGAATATTATCGAATTTTAAAAACAGGTGGTACATTATTTTATAAGTCCGATAACGACGTTTATTATGAAGGATCAAAAGAATACTTTACAGAATTTCAAAAATTCGATGTTGAATTTATAGACAATTACGAACAAACTGATGTTGACGATGTTCAAAGTGAATATGAACAAAAGTTTAGAGCAATTAGTAAATCCATTCACCGCATTATTGCAACGAAGGGAGATAAACATGAATAACGAATTAAAAGAATTAATTGAACTTGCAAATTTGACTGGCCCATCAGGACAAGAATATAGAGTTGCAAGATACTTAGAACCAGAATTAGTTAAATATGGTTATGAAATTAAGCACGATGCTTTAGGTAATCTAATAGCATTAAAGAAGTCAAAAGTAAGCAACGCTCCAACGTTAGCTCTTTTTGCTCACATGGATGAAGTTGGTTACATGGTAAAAGAAATCTGTAACGATGGAACGTTAAGAGGTTATGCTTTAGGTGGTATTAATCCAGATATTTTACCAACTACTAGAATGCGTGTTTTAACAAGCACAGGTAACACTTATAAAGGCATGATTCGTGGTATTCCACCACATTTAAAAGACGTAGCTACTCAAACTGAATATATATTTGACTTTGGTTTTAACTCCAAAGAAGAAGCTATAGAGGCAGGTATTGCTATTGCTGATCCAATGGTTTTTGATGAGGATGCTTATGAAATAGCTAACGGCAAGTCTGTTTTAGGAAAAGCTATCGATGATAGAGCTGGTTGTGCTGCCTTATTAAAGTGTGCCAAATACGTTTCTGAATATGTATTTGACTATAATTTATATTTTGTCTTTACTACTCAAGAAGAAGTTGGTACTCGTGGTGCTACAGCTGCAGCTTATGCAATTAATCCAGATTTAGCTATTGTCTGCGATATTTCACCAACTATGAAAGAATATGGTCATAGAGGCGAAGGTGTATTAATTAGGCACGCTGATAGAAATATGGTTTCATTCCCAAGATTAATTAAATTTGAAAAAGAATTGTTTGAAGAAAACAATATCAAACATCAAGATTATATTTCTTTAGGTGGAACTGATGCTGGAGCAATTCACTTAACTCGCGAAGGGGTTCCAACATTAACGATGTGTTTAGTTGCTGAAAGCATTCATTCTCCTAGTGCAATTGTCGATGTAAACGATTATTTATCATTAGTAGAATCAATTAAAACTTTGCTCACAAAAGTTGATGGAGCAAAGATAAGACATCTTAAAGAACATGACTAGTTTTGCACTTTTTTATAATCACCTTTGCTTAGGTGATACTATCGTTATGGTTTCAGACTTTTCGGCCACAATTAAAAGATGGGAAAGGAAAGATGATGTCGTAGCAATCTATGATGAGAAAGATAACGTTGTAGGTATCAATATTTTTAACACCCTAAATACGTTAAAAATAAAAGCATTAGGTTTATTACACACAGTAAGTAAACCTGTTGAAGAAATTGTTAAAGATATAGTTTATGAAGCGTTAGGATTAGAAATTGAAATTGAAAAGAACACCTATGTTTTAGGTAAAGTTATTTCAGTTGAAGAAAAAAATATAGAAGTAGATATTAATGGTAATACTATATATTGCAAGAGCGATTCTAATGTTAACGAAGATGACTATGTAGTAGTAGCTAGGAATAATGAACGTCTTCCTAATGGAAGATTAGTCAAAGACGTTGTTCCAAATGGCTATGGATTCATAACAGAAATTGCATTTAATGCAACTGATAGTGACTTAGGAAAAAACATTTATTAATTTCAATATTTACACTTACATGTTAAATATGCATAATTTTAAACGAGGTAATTAAAATGATAGTTATTAAAGTAAAAGACTATGGTGAAATGAAATTCAACCTTGACTATAAGTCAGCCCCTAACACATGTAAAAACTTTGTCAGTTTAGCAAGAAAAGGTTTTTATAATGGTGTTATCTTTCATAGAGTTATTAAAAACTTTATGATTCAAGGCGGTGATCCAACTGGTACAGGTATGGGTGGCCCAGGCTATTCGATTAAAGGCGAATTTAGATCAAACGGATTCAAAAATGATTTAAAGCACGACCGTGGTGTAATTTCTATGGCTCGTAGTTTTATGCCTAACTCAGCTGGTTCACAATTCTTTGTTATGCATAAGACAGCACCACACTTAGATGGCGAATATGCTGCTTTTGGTACTATGGAAAGTGGATTTGATGTTTTAGATGCTATTGCATGTACTAGAACAAATAGATCTGATAGACCATTAAAAGATATTGTCATTGAAACTGTTGAAGTCATCGACGAACCAGAAGAAGAACCAGAAATTATTCAAAAGTAAATTAAAAGCTTCCATTGTTAAGAAAACGAAATTTTATTCTTAAATGGAAGCTTTTTTTAAATATCTAAATTTTATCGATTAATTGCTGATATTTGTTATTTAAAACATTGTACATTAGGAAGTTCAAACCAATACCTAATAACAAAGCAAATATACAAAGTAAATATGGTGGAACTTTAATATAAGTTAGTGAAGTAATAATACTTATAAGAATTGTATATCCAAACGATATAGCCATATGTGGTAGCATAACGTTGATACGTTTAGTGTATTCAACTTCGTTTTCCCAGTCTATGATGACGTGCTTTAAGTCTTCATATAAGTCGAATAAACTAAAGAAAGAAGCAAATGCTAAATTTGTTAAAAATATGACTATTATAGAAGCATAATCGATATTTCTTATAAACATAGATGTAATAAATATACAGACAAGAGGAATGATCTCAATCATATATGAAGATAAAAACTTTGCTTTAATAATATTTTTAAAATCTATTGGAAGTGATTTTAAGGATGTTAAGTTATGACCTTCTTTAGAAAAGGAAAATATAGCCGACGATGGAGCATAAAAACATACGGAGGAAAGAGTTCCAAACATGATTGTCATTAGTTCTTTATCAGAACCTTCAGCATTTGATAAAGAAAGTGAAATCAAAGTTACTATATTAACAATTGTAAAAATAATTGTTGGAACAAGTACTGTTACTGCATTGCTAGCTTGTTTGAAATTTGTTTTCAAATCGTACTTAATAAATGTTTTTAAAATACTTTCTTTTTTATTAAATATTTTATAGGTATTCTTTTTAACTTTATTTTTCTTTTTTGTACCCTTATTACCTTTAAGCAAATTTGGTAGATATAATGTTTTTGCCACTAATAGAGAAATTAGTAAAAATGCTAAACATACACCTAAAATAGCTAAGCTATATAACAAACTTGTTGGTGTAGAAGTAGTACAAGCTTTAGTTGGAAGCCATATAATAAAGTCTAAAGGTTTCAAAGATTGACTAACATTAATATAAGCTTCTTTGATTAATTCAATATTTGTTATTTCATCACCTGTTGGTGGTAGTGAAAAGCTTACATAAAATGTCGATCCAGTTATACAAACAATTAAGAAAATAGTCATAGCAATTGTTAAAGCTTGTTTATGACTAGCTAGATTAAATAGTTTAGCTAGTATGTTACCAACTATAAAGCTTAATGAGTTGATAACTGTGCTAACAGTAATTATTGTAACTATCATGGCTATTAGTGAATAAAAAGAAAATCCATAAACAACCATATAAGGAATAAATGCAGCACTAATAGCTGAAAATGATGTTAGAAGTGAGTAATAAGATGTTGCTAAGAAATAAGCTATAAATAAATTAGTAGGTTTAATAGGCATTGCAAGATATGTGTCAATATTTTGTCCTAAAAAATAAATGTTGAAACACGAGACAAAGCTTAAACCAAAAGTAATTAATATTGTATAGAATATTACAGGTCTAAACATTTCATCTTTTAAACCTATAGATGGACCAATTGACATTAATTCATAAGAGAAAACACTGAATACAATTAGAATGATTAAGTAAGAAAATAAGGTTAATATTTGATTATTTCCATTTACTTTTTTGTTTTTTCTACCATTAATAATAGCTGAGTTTCTTAAAACAACTTTGGTTAAAGATAATATTTCACTCATTTTGTAAGCTCCAAGAATATGGATTCGAGTGAATCATCTGTTCCACTTTGTTTTTTAAGTTCATCTAAAGTGCCAACAAAAAGTAATTTACCTTTATTTATTATTCCGACTCGATCACAAATTTTTTCAGCAACTTCTAAAACGTGAGTAGAGAATATAACAGAATTTCCATTGTCAGCGTGTTCACGCATCTTTTGCTTTAATATATGGGAGCTATTTGGATCTAAACCAGTCATAGGTTCATCTAAAATCCAGTTTTTCGGTGAAATCATTAAAACACCAATAATTAGTATTTTTTGTCTCATACCATGGGAATAGCTTGAAATATAATCGCTTAAAGAGTTTTCCATACCAAATTCTTTAGAGTATTGCTTTATTCTTTCTAATGCTATGGTATTATCAATTTTATAAATAGAAGCTAAGAATTTTAAGTATTCAATACCTTTAAGTCTTAAGAAAATGTTTGGGTCATCAGGTATAAATGCAAATTGTCTTTTAGCTTCAATAGGGTTATCTTTTATAGATATATTATTAATTCTAATGTCACCAGAATCTATTGGAATTATTCCAGTTGTCATTTTTAGTGTGGTTGACTTTCCAGCACCATTTGGACCTAAAAATCCAAATATTTCGTTATCTTTAATTTCTAAAGAAATATTATCGACCGCTGTTAAAGATCCGTATTTTTTAGTTACATTTGTAATATTTATCATGATTGCCTCCCATAATTATAATAAAATTATCACTTTTAAAAATGCATGTGTCAAGATTAGAAGAGTATTCATAAAAAAATATTGATATTTTCATAATAACATATATATAATAGTAAAGCTCATTTGTCTTAACTGGGGATGAATTGGTTTCGACGGGTAAAGATGAGTTCACATGGCAGCCGAGTGGTGACGTTATCACCGCCAAACGATAAATGGCAAATCTTATCAATTCAATCGTGCTTCTGCCCCTATGGCAGTCGCTTGCTGCTAGTTTTAACTAGTACCAACCGAGTTTTGGCCGATACTGGCCACGCACCATCTTAAACATATCGCTAGTTCTTCGGATAGTTTAAGGTGTAACCAAGAAGAAATAGTTGCTTATTACTGACAAATAAGTAATGAAATTTAGTCAGACCCTTTGTACTTTGTTCGATCATTATAATTGTATGAAGGTAACAAAATGATCTAAGCTGTAGTCATCTGAATGGTGCTTTATTCGGACACGAGTTCGACTCTCGTCATCTCCACCATAAGAAAAGAATAGGTTTGATACAAAGTAAATAGCGTATCAAGCCTTTTTTGTACTTAAAATGGCTTTTTTTTTGCGACATTTTCAGCTTTTTTGAGCCTTTTGTGGTAAAATAACATTATATTTAGAATACTATGCAGGAGTGATTGGTTTGCCAGAATTAGATGAAAAAGAATTTGCTTATAAAGCGAGTAACAAGAAACAACAAAAATTATATGACCATTATGTTGAGACTTTTAAGCAAAAGCCTGTTTTTTGCTTGAGACTTAAAAAGAATGTTCTATCAAATGAAATGAAGCCAATTACTACTCTTGTATTTGAGCCCTCAAAAGATATGCCATTCTGGAAAATATGCACGGTTGGTGCTAGCGACTACCTAATGCCTGAACGTGATATTGGGTGGGGAAGAAAGGCAAATCAACGTAACGAATACATGATGCTTATCGATCCAGAAGTCGAAATCAGTCAGGAGAAAACGGAATGGTTATCGCTCAACTCATTGCTCTGGGCAACTGCTGAATACGCCTTTAATGCAAAAGAAAATATTACGGTTTCCGATACCATTGACATGCAAATAAAAGGCAAATACTGCGGGACTGTATTGTTATTACCAGAAATATTTAAATCTCCAAGCATAGTTAAGTGCTTTGTTTCCAAACATAAATACATTAGCATTTTTCAAGTTATGCCCATAACAAAAGAACAACTTTCTAAAAAACTAAAAAAGGGAACAAATGGTATATATTGGCTAATGGAACAATTTTATACTCACGATGATGACTATAAACTTATTGCGTCAAAACCATTTACAACACTTTAAGGGAGAAAAATGATTACAAATTCTCAATGTGAACGCCTGAAAAGTATGGCGCTAAAAATAAAACCAACTTTGGAAATTAGCAAAAAGGATATTGGTGTAAAAGAAATTTTAGACATTTCTATTGCCCTTGATTTACATGAACTAATCAAAATATCCATTCACCCTAATGCAAAAAATAATGCAAAGACTTTTCTAAATGCTATTTGTGCTCTTACAGGAGCAGAACCTATAAGTATAAACAACAATGAAATCGTGGTTTATAGGCGTTCGTCAAGCAACAACATAGAACATATAGAAATTTAATTATAAGACTTTAAATTTTTTAAAGGAGAAGGAAATATGTCAAATAGTGATTTAATTAACGAATTAATATCAAAAGAATTTGAACAACAATATTTTGAAGAATGCAAACATTTATGGCAAAATTATGTTCCACTAAAAGGTAAATCAAACTGTTTACAGGGTGAATTGTTAAGAGAAATAGAAAAAATACGATGTGAAGCACAAGATAATGGGAATATTAATTGGGATAAAGAGTTTACTCATTTTTGTGAATTTATAACACAAAACCTAGTAAATCAGCCAATTTTTTCAGAAAATGAAAAACAAAAAATTTATGTAATAATGAACTATATTAAAGAATGTGGACTATATGCTCAACAATACAATAAAGGAAAAATAACAGATGATGATGTTATTCCAGAAAAACTCGCATATACAAAAGATAATTTATATGATATTATTTGTGATTTTATAGGAAAATTACAAAACAAACATCCAGAACCAATCAATTATAGTTTAAACATGAAATCAATAAAAAGGTAATGCAAAGATATGAGCGTCTCAAACGATAAAATAGAAAAGTACTTAAAACTTGCTAAAAAGAAACCACAGTATTATGCCAAATTAGGCGATTTATATTCCGATGACAGCGATTTCAAAACCGCAACGACGTACTATCAAAAAGCCGTCGACAACGGCGTTTTGGCATATACTGTTCTTGGCGACACTTGGGGCTACCGCTCTCAATACAAAAAAGCGTTCGATGCTTATACGGAGGGCGCAAACAAAGGCGAAGCGGAGTGTTTTGCCCGTCTCGGATTTTGCTATGAAACTGGTTATGTAAAAATCGATATTCAAAAAGCAATCGAGTGTTACGCCAAAGCCTCCGATTTGGGTGTCGCGGCAGCAGCAAGATCTCTCGGCGATTTGTATTATTTCAATACTCCGATTGAAGATTCTAAGATTGAAAACGTTAAAAATGCGTTGAAATATTACGAGCGTGCTTTTTATCTCGGAGATATAGAGGTTGCAAAAAAGATAGGCTTTATCTATTTAAACAATGAAGAACTGAAAGACGTTCCCAAAGCCATAGAGTGGTACGAAAAAGGATTGAGTCTTGGCGATAGTTCGCTCAACTTTGATTTGGCTTACGTTTATCTCAACGACAGGTTTGTTCCGCACGACTACAAAAAAGGTTTGAAATATCTTTTGGACGGCGTTCACCTCAACGATCCCGAAAGCCTTTATATGTACGCAAGAGTTCGCGAAACGGGTATGTATAAGGTAGAACCCGACAAAAAGGCATATATTTATTATCTTAAAAAAGCGGCGGCACTCGGACAAGACGACGCTCTTCTCGATTTAGGGTATTACTATTATAACAAAGGCAAGTATGACGACGCGCTCGATTGTTTCGCGCAGTGTGAGTTGGAGGTTGTCGGACTATATTGGGCGATTGCGACGATTTGCGAAGAGCAAAAGAAAGATTATAAAAACGCTTTACGATACTATCAGGCGGCTATGGAAATGGACTTTCCGGACGCTATCGAAAGAATGGCGGAAGCGTATCTCGGCGACGAATTAGGACTTGAAAAGGACGAAAAAACCGCCCTTAAACTTTTCAAACGAGCCGCAAAACTCGGCAATGCCGCCGCGCAATATAATCTCGGTATGGCGTATGCTTGCGGATACTACGGCGTAACACCCGATAAAGATAAGGCACTTCATTGGCTGAAACAGAGCGTTAAAGGCGAAAATTCGTCGGCGTGTCTTCAAGTGGGACTTTATTACTATTACACCGTCAAAACCAAAGTGGCTTATAAAAAAGCCTTTTCTTTGTTTACCGACGCGTACAATTTCGGCGAGTACGAAGCAATTATCAATATCGGACTTTGCTATCTTCAAGGCAACGGCGTGAAAGAAGACAAAAAAGAAGCGGTAAAATGCTTTAAGACAGCCGCCGAAAAGTACAGTTCGGGCGTTGCGTATCACAATCTCGGTATATGTTATGAGAACGGATTCGGTGTGAGAAAAGATTATAAAAAAGCAATCGAAATGTATGGCAAAGCAGTAGAGAACGGCGAAAAAGCAGGACTCGAAGCGATTAAGCGAGTCTACTTAAAAATGAATGTTAATCAGGCTTAGTTATTTTGAATTGTGGTGGTATGCAATATACCAAAGATGAGCATTATATCAGTTGAAATAAAAAAATAAAACATTTCTTTTATTCTATTTATTTTCACTTACGTTTTATTGATTAAAAATAATTATTTATGTATATTCATTAAAGAAAAGGAAATTATATTATGAAGGTAAAAGTAAACGATAAATTATATTTTGCTACTATAAAAAAGATAGATGAAATAAGTCGACAAGAAGCTGGCTTAGATAAGGCTGGATCATATTATGAATGTCGAATAGGTTTAGGTTTAAAGCCTTGTGGCAAATGTGTTTTTACTGTTGATCATGTCCTAGTTGATACAATCGTAGTCCAAAGTATTGATGCGGTTGATGATGATAGTGCAATGGCAATTATTAAATTAATTAAAAAGTATTGCTTAGAAAAACTAATAATGGATTTAACAGTAAAGCCAGAAGATAGTGAATCTAAATTTAAAGATGTCTATTTAAGTTCTGGTTTTGAATATGACGACACAGAAAAAGAATATACTTGGGCAGTATATTTAGATGAAGAAATAGATAATGATGATAGTGTTATAGATTTTGCAGTTAAAGAATAATTAAACTACAAAAACATGACAAAATATATTGGTAAATAAAGTATATTGTTCTTTTCAAATATTTTCTGTTCGTTTGAAAGAACGATACCTTGTTTAACATTGTAACTTTTATTTGATAAAAATTTATTTATTGCACTATGAATAGTGTAATTTTTTCCTGATTTAATTTCTAAAGGTAAAAAAGATAAAGTGTCATAATCGTCAATTAAAAAATTAACTTCACCATTTGCTTTATTATCATAATAAAATAAGTTATGACCATGAGCTTTTAATTCGCTTGCAACAACTGATTCGTAAACAGTTCCAAGATTGATGCTTTTTTCATCGTTTAATATAGCTTTTATATTAGTTTTATATAAAATATTAGACAATAGACCTGCATCGTTTAAATAAAGTTTTAACAAATTTTTCCCGCTTGATTCTATAAGAGGAAAAACAGGAGTTGATATTGCTTTAACTTCTAAAGCGATTCCTGAATTTATTAAATAATCAAATTCATCTTGATAATTTGAAAATCTTTTGCCTTTAATATTTTATATATTTTTAACAACAACACGTTTTTTTATCTTCAAGATTTGAAGGAATTAAATCATAAATACGCTTTATTTTTAGTTTATGATCTTTATCATATTTGCTAGCACCATCTCCATAATAATCATAAATATCAGATTGAATTTTTCTAATATTAAAAATATTTCTATCATTTATAAAACTATTAATTGCATCAGGCAATCCACCAGTCAATAAATATTTTTTAAAAAGATCTAATAGCCTATTATGAATAGTGCTTTCTAAACTTTCTTTTTTTATAAATTTTTTATGTATTGAATTAATTGCAATTTCATTAAAACCATTAGCATATAAAAACTCTTCAAAATCTAATGGGTACATGCGAACTACATCAATACTATCAATTGGAATAGAAGGAGTTTTTGCTAAAGTTACTCCTAATAAAGTTCCACTACATATGTATGTGAATTTATCATCTTGTTTTAAGAACTTTAGCATTGTTAAAAATTGAGGGTATTCTTGTATCTCATCTATAAATATTAACGTGTTATCTTTTTCTTTCATTTTATCTCCAGCAATCATGCTTAATTGGAGATAAAAGTCTTCCTCATTATTAATATTCGAAAATAATCTATCACTTAAAGAATCTTCTACAAAATTAATTTCAATATAATTAGTAAATTTTGACTTTAAAATCTCAGTTGCTACATATCTAATTATAAAAGATTTTCCTATTTGTCTAGCTCCATCAATAATCATTATCTTATTTGAGTTTGAATTTAAATAGTTAATTATCGCTTTTTCTATTTTACGTTTTAACATTTTGTAGCTCCATTTCTAACCGAATAAAACACTTTTCTTATAAATTAATAGCGAAAAAAATACACTTTTCCAAAAATCGACTATAAAAGATAATATTTGACATAAGTTAATAGTAATTATTTTCTTTCAACTATACTTTGAGTTTCATATGAATTTTTATATGTATCGCAAGAACGTAGTTGCATAAAAACACCTACTCCTATATAAAAGCATAAGACAGATATTATAATTAAAAGATTGGTAAGATATTTATTTTTGCTTTTCATAAAAATTACCTCCTTTTGAATATTTAATTAACAAGTTAGCTATAACTAACTTCCTAACATAAATATACCGCTTTGATTATAAAAATACAACTATGATGATAATGACTTAATATTTTTATCTTTTGCTTGATTGTTGCAATAAGGTATAATATTTTATGAAAAAATAAAAAGGAAATTTATTATGAAAAAAAGTATTAAAATTCTAAATTATGTCCAGCTTGCATTATCTATTTTAACAATGCTACTATTTTTAACGCTTAGATTAGACAAAAATGAAAACGCATATTTACCATCAGGAATATTATGGCTGCCATTTTTGTCTATGATCGTATTTTTAACTTGTTTAATATTAGAGTTTATAGTCAAGAATAAACCAATTGTTAGAACTTGCCTTTTGTCTATTGGTTTAGTATTTACAGGTATTTGTTTTTCAGATAGTATTAACTTAGCAGCTATTTTTATTGCTTTATTTTGTATTCCGTATGCAATAGTATTAATAGTTGTTGTAATAAAAAAACCAGGATTAACAGAAACTATATCAAATTCTACAAATACGAAAATTATTATGAATAAAACGTTACCAGAAGGTGTTTTAGATAAGAAAATATTAATTGCAAATTATATTTATTTTGCTTCTTTAGTACTAATAGTTTTTATCACAGTTATAACTTTAAATCATTTTAATATTAAAATGACTTGGAGCTTGTTATTAATTCCAATTGCAACTATAGCTTTAATAATTTTAAATCAATTACTCAACCCATTAAGAAAAACGTTGAAATTGATAAATAAAGATCTTAATTATGCTGAATTTCAAAAATCGATCGATGCGTTACTCGTTAAAAATATTCATCCAGAGACATACAATTATTTAACAATAATAAAAGCTAACTATATGTTAGTCGAAAATGAAGAATTAGCAATTAAGATATTTAAGAGTACTCACCAACCTAAAAAGAATAAACAACAAATAGAGTTTTATAAAGTTATTGAAGTTGAAATTCTTTTTAGAGAAAAGAAATATAACGAAGCATTAGAAAAGATTAAATATTTAAATCCAATTCATCAAGCTAATATGACTAATTTATATAATATAGTAGCAACTGAGACTGAAATTTTAAATATTGAATCTATATGCTCAAACAAAGCAAAATTAAAATTTACAGAAATATCGAATGTAAAATTAAAAATGTATTATTATTACACTAGAAATAATATAGAAAAAGCTAAAGAGAACGCTAAAAAGATTTTAGATTTCTCGTGCGATTTTAAAGTATATAACGAAGAAGCAAAAAGAATAATTTCTTTGTAAAATTTATATATAAAAAATGTAAGCGTTTAAATTTTTACTAAAAAGTGCTTTTATTTAAAAAAATTAGTGCTAAAATAAAATATAGTGGGTGAAATTATGAGCGCATTTAGTAAAATAATTGAACAATTCGGAGAAAAGACATTATACGAATTACTTATAGGTGATAACAAGGCCTGTATATTTAAAGTAAAAGATACTAATAATATTTTAAATGAAGAAATTGATTATCTTTATAGCGATATGCAAATGTTCGGATTTGTCAATTTTAAAAATATTTCTGAAATGCTTGAAAATATCGATAGAAAAAGTGAAATTATTGAAGTTAATGGCGTAGAAAAATACTATAATTCTTTAGTTTCATCAATTACTAGTAATTCTAAAAGATTAGATCATCTCTATTTACCACTAAAAAACGAATCAATTACAGTTTTCTTTGAAATATCAATGTTAAGAGATTTCGATAATAAGAACGTTTTATTTTTGTTGAAAGAAAGACTTCAAAGTGATTTAAGTTACGAATCGTTATTTGCTGATTCATATAAGGATAAATTAACAGGATTATTTAATTATAATTCTTTAAAGCTTAATTTAGATTCAATTCACGGACATAGATATATCGGCTTTATGGATTTAGATGATTTTAAATCAATAAACGATACGTATTCCCATAAAGCAGGCGATGAAGTTTTAACAAAAATTGGTTGTGCCTTAATTTCAATTGCTGATGATAACGTTATATTCTATCGTAAAGGTGGCGATGAATTTGCCTTTATGAGCGTTGATTTAGACCAAAATGGCGTTAAGGACTTAATTAGAAGATTAAAGAAAACCATGGCAAATATAGTATTTAAAGATTCTAAGATTCAATTTAGTATAGGTTATTCTGAATACAAAGATTGTTGTGGCTTAACAGGACATGAAGTACTTCAAGCAGCCGATTTAGCAATGTATGAATCAAAGGCAGAACATGTAGGTAAAGAAGTTTTCATTTCTATAGATAATGTTAAAAAGATTATGAAAGAATCAAGCTTAGAAAAAGAAATAGCTAAGTTTGATTTAAAAAGAAAAAGATAGATATTAAACGGCGCTTTTTACAAGCGCTTTTATTGTGTAAAAAGTAAAAAATAATTTAGACTATGCCTCCGTGTTGCTCACATAAATATTTTCACTTATAATTTTTGTGTAAAGTGTGGTGCCTATGAAAACAGAAAACAATGTTAACAAAGTAAAAAATACAAAACAAGATAAAAAAGTAGAAAAGAAAGATAATATACTATTCAAAAAAATTATTATTTTTTCATTTGTAGCTATATTGCTTATTGGCTTTGGCGTAGGATTATCTATTTTTAATAAAAGCCAAAAGAAGTTATATTCAAACGAAATGTTAAACTTAAACAATACAAAAGTTCAACAGAATTTCGAAGATTTAGGTTATGTAGAGAGAAATATTTCTAAAGATTATAATAACGAAGGAATATGTGAAAGATATCCTGTTTATGGAAAAGGATTGGATAATATTTCCGATACCGAAAAAGATAACTTAATTGCTGAAGCAAATAAACTTTTTGCTGATGAAGGAAATTATGATGCTATTGATCAAAACGGGAATTATATTTTAAACGGAGTAGCAACAGGTAAAAAACTATATAAACATACAGCAAGTAAAGATATGTATGAAGGAAACGTTTCTGATACAGAAAAAGCAATTATAAGAAAAGTAAATGTTAATCCAACAATATGGAGAAACTATATTACTGGTTTGTATGCTGCTCCTGGAGAATTAGTAAAGATAGAAATATCAAAGAGTGATTTAGAAAAAATTGGCTCACTAAAAGTTGCGGTTGGAAAGGTGACACATAAAAACACTAGAAACAATATTTGGAAAGCTGATAAAAATATATTCTCAAGATTACCTAATATCGCTAACACATTAAATATAACAAGTACAACAGCCTATGTAGGTAATCCGTTAGGTGGTCCAATATATATTTATCCTGAAAAACACGATACTTTTAGCGTCACTATTTCTGGCGCTGTCGAATATCCATGCTACATCCATGGTTATACAACACGCGAAGAATTTGAACGTATGAAGACATTGTCAGCTCCATATTATGATTTTGAAGTGTGGGACAAAGGAGTTAGACACTCTGGACCAAAAAGTAGAGCTAACTTTGATTATGACAATTTAGTAAAAGTTGGAGATTTGTGGGAAAAGATATGTCGAACTTCTTCAAGAATTCCAACTAATTCGAGTGCAGAGTCTGGTGTTGGATATATTTATGATCCTTTTGTTGCTGCTGGTGAAGCAGTAGCGTTTGTCGGTGGCCGAATAGCTGTTAATGCTCCTCTTTATTGGATGAGTGGTGCACTTGATTATAATGGTATGGTTAAAAACGGTTTTTGGGGAACTATTCATGAATTTAATCATCATTTCCAAAACTATGGAATGGAGGGAGCTTCTACAAACGAAGTGACAAATAATGCTACAAGCTTGCTTTCATACGCTTTGTATACAGATATATCTTCAGCTAGAAGTGAAGATGATAGTACGCTTTCTGGCTGGAATAGATATACCGATCCATCTAGAAGTTTACGAGAGACATTAAGTAATTATGGTAGTGGAAATAAAGGCCTAAATGTTTATGCCGATATTATTCACTCATTTGGAGTAGATAAGTTTATAGAAGCAACAAGGCTTGATGCCAAAAAGTACACACCGACATCTTGGTATGAGGCTTTATGTAAAGCGACAGGCTATGATATGACTTATTATTTTGAAAAAGTATTAGGTCTTACAATAGATGCAGATGTCAAAGCAAACTACACTGATGGTACGCTTCCAGTCTTTGTACCAATAGCCTCTTTATATCAAACAGGTAGAAATTTCTTTAGTGGAAAAGAAGAAGTAAATATTGAAACTGTCAGACCATATTTGATTGAAAGAGATAAAGAATTTATTTTAGATCTAGATAATTATTTGTACGTTCCAAAAGACTTTGAATATAAAATTAAAAAGATAACTAAACCAAGTAATGGTACTTTGACAAAGATTAACAATAATAAATATAAGTATAATCCTAAAGAGTGCAAAAGATATAGTGGAACAATAAAAGTAACGATAGAATTGATTAACTCAGAGATTAAAACTCCTGATGTGACTTTATCAATTAATTTAGGATTTAAAAATTCTGATCCTGAAAGAGTTTTATATACTTATGAAGAAAGAATTTTTAACACTCCAGATGAAGCGCTAAATGCAAACTTTGAAGGATATACCGAAAAGGAGAAATCTAATTCAAGTTCTACATTTATGAATCATATTTCTGCTAATAAGATAGGTTATTTAAATGGTAAAATACTTGTTCCTGAAGATGGAAAATACACTATTTGTTTAAGAGCAGGTCGAGGAAATCACGCTTTATATATCTCTTTAGATGGCAAAGAATATGAGAAAAAAATAGAGTTTTCAGGTGATAAAGGTGGATTCGATTTAGATGAAAATCACTGTTTAACTATAGAAGCAAAAAAAGGACAACTTATATGGTATAAGCAAATAACGATTTCAAATAATCACCCAGATGCCTTTACGGAATTAGGATGGACTAATAGTGAACAGGCACCACAATCAATTGCTAAGAACTATTTATATAATTCGAATGCTATTATAGAAGAGTATTCTTTTGAATCTGATATTGCGTATCCATACGTATATACTGATAATTTAGTATTTTATAAAACAAATCCACAAAATCAAAAAGTAATATCTATAAATCAAGATTCTTGGGATGATACAACTAAAATAGACAATATTTTAGATGGTGATGATTCTACTTACTATCATTCAAATAAAGGTAACTTTTTATCAAGCGACAATCCATTTGAATTAGTTTTAGATTTAGGCAAAGAAAAAACATGGAATAAAGTGAGATTTGTCGGTAGAGCTTCTGGTGTTAACCACATTCCTACGACTTTTAAAATTTATGGAAGTAAAGATAATGTTTCATATTCGTTAATAGATGAATTTAAAGATTTAAAATGCACCGGTATTGAACTATCTACTTTCTTTAAAATTAGTAGCTTCAGATATGTAAAAATAGTTGTTACTGACAGTAGTCTAACTAGTGGAAATAAATATGTATGCCTATCAAGAATTGATTTTTCATATGAACTTGATGGAACTAATATATCGTGTAACGAATTAAACTATTATGGTAAATGGACAGTTGATAATAGTGAATTATCATCATACGGTCATGTAGTAAAAGGTAGTGGTACTATAAAATTTACTGTTAATAAAGGAAGTACTGGATTAGCTATTTTCGGTAAAACAAGCGATAAATTTAGAGCTAAGATTTATGTGAATGGAAAAACGATTGAAATTAATTCTGCTGTTAATGAAAAAATAATATTCAAAAATGCTATAGAAAGTTCAAAGAAAAAACAAACTATACAAATAGTTGTTGAATCAGGAACAATTTCAATTGATTCTATATTTGTAGGTAACTAAAAAGGATCTCAACGAGATCCTTTTAATTTCTAAATATTAAGCGTGTGCAATTTTTACTGTTGTTCCGTCAAAAGTATAATTAAAGTGACTTGAATTAACTTTTGTAATATCAGTTCTATCCGTATAATTTTCATCACGGAGGACAAAGTATACATCTTTACTTTCACTTGTTTTTGTGAAATAAGAACTCAAATTTGTTAATTGAATAGAAAATTTAACTCCGCCATATGTTCCATTTGATTTTTTGGTTGCTTTCATCATATCACCAGTTAATTTAACTAAAACTGATTCGTTATATGATGAAGAAAATACAGGATCACTATCAGCGATAGCGAAAACGTAGTTTGTTTCTAAATTAGCATTCTTTTTAGCTGTAAATTTTCCGCTAATTTTATAACCAGCTTTAAATGAATCGGCAACACTAAAATTAGCATATATAGCATCATCAGGTATTTTACCATTGCCTACTCCTATGGAGACATTGGTTCCACCAGAGCATGATGCTAACAATAAAACTGCGCTGAGTGATAGTATACAATTCTTAAATTTTTTCATAGAAATGAATTCTCCTTTGTTATTAATATTTTAACATAAAATTTTATTTGATAAAATATTATGTACCGTTAATTGTAGCACTTTCGAAGAATATTTTTAATAAATGTGATAGTATTTATATAGAGTAATTAAAAGGAGTTTAGCAATGGAAAAAAGCAAAGTAATGGAAATTATTTCAGATGAGACATTAACTTATTCTCAACAAGTTTTAGCTTTAGCAAGATTAGCTGAAAGTGAAGACAAAACTTTATCTAGAAATCCTTTATGGATAAAAGCTTTAAAAGAGGGAAAAGTTTGTGATTTAAACGAAGGATTAGCTCCTTATAGACCTAGATATATTCTTCCAGATTATAGCTTATTAATGAAAAATGGTTGTGTATTTTTAGAACTTGAACCAGCTAAAAATATTTTAGAAGCATGCAATAATCTTCTTATATTTTATAAGCATGTTCCATCAATTACTTCTTATCCTGTTTATTTAGGAAACTTTACAGATATTTTTGAACCATTTGAAAACGAAGCTGACTGTCCTCAAACAAAAGAAATTTTAAGATTATTTTTAAAACATATCGACAAAACTTTATGCGATTCTTTTGTTCATGCTAATATTGGTCCTAAAGATAGTAAAATAACTAGAATTATTTTAGACTTAACTAAAGAAATGCAATTAGCAATACCAAATATCACATTGTTATATGATAAGGATATAACTCCACATGACTTAGCTATTGCTTCAATTGATACTATGCTAGCAACATCTAAACCTTCTTTTGCAAATCATAAAATGTATAGTGCTGAGCATAAAGATATTCCTTATGCTATTGCCAGTTGCTATAACGCCTTAAATATCGGTGGAGGTGGTTATACATTACCACGATTAAGACTATATGAAATAAGTACTGAGGCAAAAGATATTGACGATTTCTTTAATAACGTTTTACCAAAATATGTTAATTTGATTCTTGAAATAATTGATCAAAGAATTAAATTTATCGTTGAAGAGTCTAGTTTCTTCAAATCTAATTTCTTAGTTAAAGAAGGATTTGTTGAAAGAGAAAAATTTACTGGCATGGTTGGCTTAGTTGGTGTTGCTGAATGTGTCAACACTCTTTTAGGAATTAAAGATAAAGAAAAAGGCTTTGGTCATAACGTTGAGGCCTTAAAGTTAGCCGACAGAGTTTTAAAAGCAATTGAAGATCAAGTTAATGCTCATCATGGTTTATATTGCAGCAAATGTGATAATCACTATTTGATGCACGCTCAAGTTGGCATCGATTCAGATGGAACTGATAATTCACCTGGTTGTCGTGTTCCAATTGGCTATGAACCAGATTTATTTGAACATTTGCAAATTGAATCAACTCTTCATAAATATTTTCCATGTGGTGTAGGTGATATATTTAAATTTGATCAAACGTGGTTAAATTCAAAAGAAGCTATTTTAGATATAATCAATGGATCTTTTGAAAAAGGAATGCGTTATTTCACGGCTTATAATTGTGATAACGATGTAGTTAGAGTTACAGGTTATCTTGTTAAAAAGAGTGAAATTGATAAATTAACTAATGGAAAACAATCAATAAATAACTGTACTATTTTTGGTAAAGGCGCAAAAGAAAAAGGTAAAGCCTTAGATCGTAAGATTTATGGAACAAGCACAGATAAATAAAATAATTAATTTCTCAAATGTTGATGGGCCAGGAAATAGAATGGCAATATTTTTTCAAACATGTCCTTTTTCATGTCTATATTGCCATAATCCAGAAACTATTAACGCATGTATATCATGTGGTAAATGCATATCAACTTGCCCTGTAAAGGCATTAAGTTTTAACGAAAATAAAAAAGTAATATGGAATAAAGATATTTGTGTCAATTGTGATACATGTATTCATGTTTGTACTCATAGTGCTAGTCCTAAAATAACAATTATGACAGTTGAAGAGTTGGTTTATAAAATCAAACAAGTTTCTCCATTTATTAGAGGAATAACTGTTTCAGGTGGAGAATGTACAAACTATTATTTGTTTCTTAAGGAATTATTTATTGAAGTAAAAAAACTTGGATTAACTTGTTTAATAGATTCAAATGGTGCTAACGATTTAACTGAATTAGAAGATTTAATAGATATAAGTGATGGTGTAATGCTTGATGTTAAAGCAATTGATCCCAAATTTCACACTTATTTAACTGGTAAAACAAACGATATTGTTTTAAAAAATCTGAATTTCTTATTAGAAAAAAATAAACTTGAAGAAGTTAGAACAGTTATATTACCAAAATATGATGAGGAAAATATCAAAACTGTTAGTGCAGTTTCAAAAATTATAAAGTCAAAAGTACGTTATAAATTATTAAAATATAGATATTTTGGTGTTAACGAAAAAGGAATAAATACTTTTGGAAGAGTAATTGTTGATGATGCAAAGCTTAATGAACTAAAAGAAATTGCACATTTAAATGGTTGTGATAGTGCTGTAATTATTTAAAATGAGTTTTTATGCCTTATATAAGTGAAATATATACAAGTAAACCTAAAGAGTATAAAAGTGATTTAGAAAAAATAGCTTTCGATACTTTAGAAAAATTTGATATTAAATATGAAAGAATTGATACAGATGAACTAATTACTATGACTGATTGTCTTGAAGCAGATAAGAAATTAAATGTTGATATTGTTAAAACATTATTTTTAGCAAACCAACAAAAAACGAAATTTTATTTGTTATTAATGTCAGCAAACAAAAGATTTAATACAAAAAATTTTTCTAAGAGTTTAAATATTTCTCGAGTTTCTTTTGCTAGTGAAGAAATAATGAAAACTCTTCTTCATACTGAAATAGGATGTTGTTCTATTTTTAGTATTCTTTTAGAAAGTGCTAAAGATGTTCATTTAGTAATAGATTCAGATGTTTTAAAAAACGAATTTTACGGTTGTAGCGATGGAACAAAAACTTGTTATATGAAATTGAAAACAGATGATATTTTTAATAAACTTATTCATTTTTCAGGACATAAATTTGAAATTATTGAAATTTGATATAATTTAATTGAATTTATCACTTCTATTTGTTATATTAACGTGGGTTAAGAAAGACAGTTCGTTTGTACCATCCTGTCTATAAATAAAACTAGGGCATTATCCTTTAATAAATATTTTATGTGGGATTTTTGCATCTAGCTAATCCCACTTTTTATTTAGGAGGTAAATATGCATTTAATTACTAGTGAATCGTCATTTGATGCGGCCCATTTTCTAACAAATTATGAAGGCAAGTGTAAGAATATCCACGGTCATAGATGGAGAGTAGTTGTCACTATTAAAGGTGAACTTACTAATGGCATGTTAGTGGACTTCGGTGATTTTAAAAAAGATATAAAAGACTTATGCGATTATTTTGATCATTCTTTTATTGTTGAAAAAGGCTCTCTTGACAAAAAGTTATTTGATCTCTTAAATAAACAATTTGTTTTGAGAGTTGTTGAGTTTAGAACGACGGCTGAGAACTTTTCGAAATATATATTTGAAGAAATGTCAAAGAAATATTCAGTTAAAGAAGTTTGCGTATACGAAACGCCGAATAACTGTGCGAGGTATGTATGCGAGTAGTAGAAAAGTTTGTTAGTATTAATGGAGAAGGCCTTAGAAGCGGTGAATTAGCAGTTTTTATTCGTTTTGCAAATTGCAATCTTCGCTGTTCTTATTGCGATACAAAATATTCTTTTATAAATCCTATATATACTGAAGAGAGTATTGATGAATTAGTTAAATATGTTAAATCTACTGGAGTAAAAAACGTAACTTTAACTGGTGGAGAACCATTGATTCAAAACGAAATAAAAGAACTAATGATAGAACTATCAAATATTGGAAACAGAATTGAAATTGAAACAAATGGTAGTATAAATATAGCTCCTTATTTAAATATTCCAAATGTCACATTTACTTTGGACTATAAATTAAAAGGCAGTGGTATGGAAATGTATATGGATTTAACAAATTACGATTTGTTAAGAAAAAATGATGTGATAAAGTTTGTTGTTTCTGATTATGATGATTTAGAAAAAACTAAAGAAATAATAAAAAAGTACGATTTAATAAATAAAGCAAATTGTCTTATATCTCCTGTTTGGGGAAGAATTGAATTTGAAGAAATTGTTAACTTTTTAAAAGACAACAAGTTAAATGATGTAAAGATGCAACTTCAAATTCACAAGATTATTTGGGATAAAGATAAAAGAGGAGTTTAGTATGATTGATCAAAAAAGATTAGAAAATGCTATTCGTGAAATGATAATTGCTCTTGGAGATGATCCAACTCGTGAAGGATTGGTAGATACCCCTAAAAGAGCAGCTGGGATGTATGCTGAATTACTTGAAGGTATGAACTATACAAACGATGAAATAGCAACAATGTTTGATAAAACTTTTGATGAAGATTCATTAACAGATAGCAAAAATATAGTTGTAATTAAAGATATAGACATATTTAGTTTTTGTGAACACCATTTGGCGTTAATGTATGATATGACAGTAGATATTGCTTATAGACCTAACGGGAAAGTAATTGGTTTATCAAAACTAGCAAGAATAGCTGATATGGTTGCTAAAAGGTTACAACTTCAAGAGAGAATTACAAATGACATATTAGAAATAGTTTCTAAAATCACTAATTCAAAAGATGTCTATGTAAGAGTAAAAGGATGTCACTCATGCGTAAGTGCTAGAGGAATAAAAAAGAAGTCTTATACTATAACAAAAGCTTCGATTGGAGATATTAAGGAGAGCGATTTATTATGAAAAAAGCATTAGTTTTATTTAGTGGTGGTGTAGATTCTACAACGGCATTAGCTTTAGCAATTGAAAAGTATGGAAAAGATAACGTTATTGCTTTAAGTGTTGTTTATGGACAAAAACACGATAAAGAATTCGAATGTAGCTGTAAAATAGCTAAGTATTATGGAGTAGAACATATTTACTTAGATTTATCTAAAATATTTGAATATAGCGATTGCACACTTTTAAAACATTCATCAAAAGAAGTTCCACACGAAGCTTATGAAGAACAAATAAAAGAGACAAATGGAAAACCAGTTTCTACCTATGTTCCTTTTAGAAACGGATTATTTTTATCATCAGCGGCTTCTATAGCTATATCCAAAGAGTGTGAAGTAATTTATTATGGCGCACATAGAGACGATGCTTGTGGCAATGCTTATCCAGATTGCAGTGAAGCTTTCACAAAAGCAATAAACGAAGCTATATATTTAGGTAGTGGTAACCAAGTAAAAGTTTATGGTCCTTTTGTTGGAATGTCCAAAAAAGATATCGTTGCAATAGGATTAAAACTCAACGTTCCATATGAATTAACTTGGAGCTGCTATGAAGGACATGAAAAAGCATGTGGCAAATGTGGAACATGTATTGATAGAAAAAAGGCCTTTGAAGCAAATGGTGTAAAAGACCCAATAGAATACGAGGAATAAAATATGAGAGAAGACAAATTAAATGCATTAGGAAAAAAGACTAAATATTCAATGGACTATGCTCCAGAAGTTTTAGAAACTTTTATTAATAAGCATCAAGAAAATAATTATTTTGTAAAATTCAACTGCCCAGAATTTACTAGTTTATGTCCAATAACAGGTCAACCAGACTTTGCAACAATTTATATTTCATACATTCCAGATGTAAAAATGGTGGAATCAAAATCATTAAAGTTATACTTATTTAGTTTTAGAAATCATGGCGATTTTCATGAAGACTGCGTAAATATTATCATGAAAGATTTAATCAAACTTATGGAGCCAAGATATATCGAAGTATGGGGTAAATTTACCCCACGTGGTGGTATATCAATTGATCCATATTGCAATTATGGTAAGCCTGGAACTATTTTTGAAGAAATGGCTAAAAATAGATTGATGTGGCATGATATGAATCCTGAAAAGGTTGATAATAGATAATAACCAAGCGCTCAGAGAGCGCTTTTTAAGTCTATATTTATAAAAAATAATATTATTTTGTTTCTTTTTAATATTTTTATCTAAAAACCTTGACTTTTAAGTAGATATAAATAATACTTAAATTAACAAAGAGTAATATTTTATTTATCGATCTATTTACTTAAAGGAGGGTGTGTCCTATGAATAAAATTATTAATAATCTTGCCTCTTCTAAAGACGTTTCTATTACGTCGAAATTTGTCTATAATAACTCAATCGCTTCTAGTGATTTTCCATTCTTTCAGGTCACTGATGACATGCTTCTTTTCGTCAAGCTTTCTTTTGATAGCTCTATTTATGTTCCAAACGTTAATAAGTTAGTTTTAAACTTATTAGCTAAAGTATTTTATGGCAATATAATTTTTAAAGTTGGATTAATAAAGAATAACGATATGACTGACTCTAGTCTTATAAAAGCTTATAGCGATTATATGAATAGCAATGTTAACAACGGCAATAACATTTACTGGAGGAGGAGCGATTGCTTTCTTTATTGCGGCTGGAAAAACTGCTTTAGGTGGACTTAAAATAGCAACTATTACAGGAATATCTGCTGGAATAGTTAGGGGAAGCAAGGCTGCGGTTAATGGTGAATCTTTAGAAGATATAGGAAAATCTACTTTATTAGGATTTTCAGATGGCTTTATCGTTGGCTCATTTTATGCTGGTGCATCTATTATTTTAGGTGCTTTATCTTACAAAGTATCTGGTTTGATTAATAATGGTTATGGTTTATCTAATGGAAAAATATTAGGAGGATATCAAACTCCAAAAACGCCTGGAATTTCAATTTTGACATATAAGGGTGGTATAAATGGGGGAAGATCATTTGGTTTAGACTTAGATATTTATAATGGACTTCATTTTCATACAAATAGATTTGGAATTGGAAAAAAGAGTAATTGGATAAAAACGCATCACTGGGAGTTTGTTCCTATTATTATAGGAATAAAAGTTGGCTTATCAGATGGATGGAGCGAATGGTAGGTGTGATTAATGAATTTCTTAAAAAAACATTTTGGATTAGGTAAATATATCATCTATAATATTGAGTATACTGACTCAAATGAATTTTTAGATGCAATAAGAAAAATTTTAAATTCATTAAAGTTAGAGTATATCGTTATTCAAATTTTTGTTAAAGACCCATTGAATTCTGCTTTATTAAACATGAAATCTAAGTTTGTAAAAATAAATAATTTTATGTTTTATGAGTTTAATAATTTGGATTTTGTCAATTATATAGATTTTAATAATTTAAGATTTATGAATATCTATTTATCAAGAAATGATAATTTTGATAAAATTGTGAATGTAAAATCCTTATATTCAATATTAATTTCCTTAGATAATTATTTTGAAACCACTGAATTAATAGTGAATAAGTCCAATTGTGATGATGGTATACTTAAAAGAATTAAGGAAATTACTAAGCTATAAAAAATTTTAATAAAACCTTAATTTGCATAATTGTGTAGTTTTTTTTATTGGTTGAGAATTTAAGTGATTATGAATTTTCAGGTACATTATTAAAACCTGATCATTTAGCTAGACCATATCAACATTCAACTTTACTTCAAAAAAACATTATTAAGTATGGAAAAATGGTAAATGAACGTCCTGGTGTTTATAATTTCACTATTAAAGGAGCATTTAAAATTGGTTGGGTTTCTCATGGTATTGAAAATATAGGAAGTCATTCAGTAACATGGAAAATAGTATTAGACATTGCAGAACATATGATTTTGCATATAGGATAACGAGATGAGAAAATATGAAATGGTTTAAAAAAAGATGATTATGATCAAATTTATGAAGTAAATATGAAGTTATTTTATAAATTAAATGATAATTACAATCGGAATAATATAATAAAGTACGATGATAACTCGTTTGGTTGTGATGGTAATGATACGTATTATTTTGATTATCAAGTTGCATTAATATCTAGTCGTCCTTTTATATTAAACTTTGATATTTATTCAAAAAAATGCTTGTCATGTGAAAGATATATATGGTACGATAAAAAAACTAAAAACGAAAATATATATATCGACAAATTTAGCAAAGGAGAATTATTAATTGAAGCAGAGTATTTTGATAGAGAACTGCCTATTTGCGAATACTTATTGAAAGATAATATTAAAATTGATTTTAATAGATCACGAATTTGTATAGGAGATATTAATAATGATGAAGTTATTATGTTTGGTAATGGACAATATGCATCGTTTCAAAATAATAAATTAATAGGTGTAATTGTAGATTTTAAAAATGGAAATTTTGGTGATAAAAATTAAAAAGCATTGATTACTATTATCGAAAAGATGCGTTAGGGAATATAGAAAGAATAATTGACTCAACAGGAAAAACGATAGTAAAATATGAATATAGCGTGTGGGGAGAGCTGATAGAAGAAAAGGAAATAGAGAATAAAAAGATAGTAGAAGATAATCCATATAAATATAAGAGTTATTATTATGATAAAGAGAGTGGATTATATTATTTAAAGAGTAGATACTACTCAGCAAGTCTGCATAGGTTTATAAGTCTAGACCAAACAGAATATATGGAAATAGGAAGCATAACAGGCCTAAATCTATATGTTTATTGTGGAAATGATCCGGTTAATATGGCTGATCCTGAGGGGCAATCAGCAATTTTAGTAATTGGATTATTAGTTGGTTCATTTATTGTAGGTGCTGGGGCAAGTGTAGTAAGTCAAGGCTTAACTTATGGATGGAATACAATTAATTATTGGCAAGCAGGTTTAGATGGATTATTTGCTTTAGGCTCCACAGCATTAGCGATGACAGGAATTGGAGCATTGATTTCTGCTGAAATAGGTGCTGTTGCCGGTTGGTTGCAATATGCAATTGATTCCGCATTTCATGGGGAAGACTTAACATTGCTTGGCTCTATAACTGCTGCAAATTTAGGATTTATTGGTGGAAGAATAAGTGGAGCTGGTGCTAGAAATAGTTCGAATATTGTTTCTAATATGAAACTAACTGGCAAAGGAGCTAGCGCTTTAAAGGCAATTACAACCGCATCTAATAGATACTTAGCTGGAGAAATTTCTATGAATGGACTTCAAGCAACTATTAGTTTATGGGGTAATGTTGCTTTAAATGCAATGCAAGATGCTGCCGCACCGACAATTAACAGCTTGATGATTAAGAGTACTATAGCTATTACTGCATGGACTATTGCAACTGTTGGAATTAATTATGGTTTGTCTTACTTAAATTAAACATAAATTGAGGAAAATATGGAAACGAATGATATTATTGTTTTTTTTATTTGCATACTAAGTGTTTTAATTATGAATTTTTCAAATCTAATTTTAGGTAGTCAAAATGATTGTTGTTTTTCTGATAAAACTATAAAAAAATTAACAGTTCCCAAGAATTCTTTCTTAAGAAAATTAGTTATATTTAAAGAAAACAAAATGACTAACCCTCCATTTCTTTATATAAGAGTAATACCATATTTAATTCAATTGTTTATTGTTATTGTTAGTACAGTTTTATTTTTTATTAATCAATTTGTAGTAAATTTTATTCCTAGTAATGTATTTATGATTATAGGATATAGTACTTCAGGAACATATATAATTTATGAGCTAATATTAATTTCCTTGTCAAGAGAATTAAGACTATAAAAATTAAATAATTTGACTAGTAAGAATTAACTAATAAAAAAATAATTAAATAGACTTTTGACAAATTTAATTTAAAATTTTTTATGATAAAGAGAGTGGATTATATTATTTAAAGAGTAGATACTACTCAGCAAGTCTGCATAGGTTTATAAGTCTAGACCAAACAGAATATATGGAAATAGGAAGCATAACAGGCCTAAATCTATATGTTTATTGTCTCGGCATGTTTATTAACTGCTGGTGTTGCATTACCAGGTATTGCTATAGTTTGTGGTGTCCTTATTCTAAGTATTGGATTTGAACATGTTATTAGAGCAGTTTCAGGGTATTGGAATTAAAACATGGAAGGATAATTTATAAATATGAAAAGAAAAATAGAAAATTATTTAAAATCCAAAGAAAAAAAGAATATAGTAATTTAGATAAAATCTTTGAATTATATTTACATGGTGATATTAAAAAGCTATTATCAAAATATTCAAAAGTAGAAATTTATCCTACAATAAATAAGTTAGACAAAACAATTCAATTAAACTATAGCTATAATAATATTTATGTTATTATAGACTTCTTTGAAGATAAATATAATGTAGTAATATATCATGCTGGTATAAGTAATGAAGAATTTAAAAAACTTTTTACTAATTATGATTATTAAGATAATTTTAATTTAGAAAAATTAATTAATGAAATAGATACGCAAATTAAAAATCGTCCTAGATTAAAAGATACAAGTCCACTTAAAAAAAGAAAAAAACATATTTTATAATAGCATTGATTAGTTTTTGCATACCTATTATTTTTTTAGTGGTAATGACTTTATATTGTTTTATTACTGGAAAGAGTGTACAAGGAAATGTATATTGGTTAATATTTTTAATTGTAATACCTTTAATTGTTTGGTTAATATTTGATAAAAAATCAAAAAAAATAAATTAAATTAATAAAAGATAAAGTAAGAATTAGTTATTAAATGATCATATGTTAGTAATTGATTAGATAAAGTAGGAATTTGATAAAAATATTTTAATTAATATCTGTATAATTAGAGCTTACTATTTTATTAAAATTAAAAATAAATGCTATCGTTGTTTTGTTTTTTAAGTATTACTTTACAAAATATGCTTTTTGTAACATGATTTTATTTGTATTTAGTATAGAAAAAATATAAAATTATTATAAGAGGATTAATATTTATGAAGTCAAAAAAATATTTATGTCTATTAGCTCTTTCAGTTCTTACTTTAACAGGTTGTGGTGAAGCAAAAGTTTCAGCTATTGAAAAGTCAGATGCAATTAGTAAATTAAATACAGCCTCTGAAAATACTGAAAACTGGAAAGGTTTCACTATAAAAGAAACAGCAAAAATAAGTGTTAGTGGTGATTTTAGTAGCGAAGTTAACAACCTAGTTACCTCATCTTTGAAACTTGATGTTAATAGTAGCCTTAAGGGAAGCGCCGAATTAAATGCTGATGAAATGGCTAAAATTAAATCTGGGGATGTTGAAAATGTTGATTATGCTAATTTAGTAACTGCATCATTAACCACATCGAATAGTGTTAAATACGATTTAAAAACAACAATTAATTCAAATGAAAGTTATGTTACAACTGATGTTAATATCGGTGGTTCACTCAAGTATGGTAAAACTACTTATAACAACATTACATCCGATTTCTTAGTTGGCAATATTAATACAAAAACAAAAGTAAAATCAAATATGCAAGGTACTAATAATGGCACAACTGAAAAAAGTGATTTCTATGGTGTATATAACATTGCTTCTTCAGTAAAGAATATTGTTGGTAACATTGATACGAGTGATACTCCATCAACAGATGTTACTATTGATAGTTCATTGTTAGAAAAATTAGTTGCAAAATTAGATTCTTATATCTCATTTGGAGCTAATGATAACATGATTCAAGTTAAAATTGATGTTAATGATCAATTATTAGCTGATATTATGGCAAATGGTAATATTAAATTGCCATCTGAAATAGGTGATATTACTTTACCAAAAGTCACAGCTGAAAGTGCTATTTATATTAACGCTTATCTTGATAAAAATGGTGGCTTTAGCAAATTCTCAATTGATGTCTGTAAATTATCACTTTCATTCAATTATAATTTGAGTGGTTTGAATATGGCATGTCAGGCTGATGTTAATTATTCTTTAATAATTAGCAACAGTTCTAAAGAAGTTGATTCAATTACTGCTTCTGATTTTTCAAAAGAAGTCCAATTAATTGATTTATCAACATTGCTTAAATAGAAAATATATATGGTCTTAAGACTTATATAGCCTTAAGGCCTTTTAAATTACAAAAAAGTTAATTTTTACTTTTAATCTAAATTATAAGTAGTATAATTATCTTTTCGAGGTAATTTAAGTGAAAAGTAAAGAAATGGATATGACTACTGGCAATTTAGCAAAGAAAATTATTATCTTTGCATTACCAGTTATGTTGAGCAGTATTATTCAATTATTATTTAACGCTTGTGATTTAGTCGTAATTGGTCAATTCTCAGGCGATAATTCATTAGCAGCTGTTGGTTCAACAGGTGCTTTAATAAACCTAATTATTAACATGTTTATCGGTGTTTCCGTAGGTGCAAATGTCATCTGTGCGAGAGCTATTGGAAATAAAGATATGGAAAAAGCACAAAGATGTGTACATACAGCTATTACTTTTAGTTTTATAGCTGGAATTATTTTAACAATATTTGGAATTATTGCTGCTAGAGAATGTCTTATTTTAATGGATACAAAAGATGAGTGTTTAGACAAAGCTACTTTATATGTTCAAATATATTTTGGTGGCATGATTTTTAATATGCTTTACAACTTTGGCTCAGCTATTTTAAGAAGTGTAGGTGAAACACGTAAGCCATTATATTTTATTACAGCAGCTGGTATCATCAATGCTGGATTAAATTTATTATTTGTTATAGTGTTTAAAATGGATGTAGCAGGTGTTGCTTTAGCAACAATTATTTCTCAAGCAATTTCAGCTGTTTTAGTATTTATTTGTTTAACTCGAAAAACAGGTTATGTAAATTTAAATATTAAAAAGCTTAGAATTCATGGCCTAGAACTTAAAGAAATGATTTTTAATGGACTTCCAGCAGGTATACAAGGATCATTATTCTCAATTTCAAATGTCTTTATTCAAAAAGCAGTTAATTCCTTTAATATTACAGCTATTGTCAGTGGAAATACTGCATCGTCTAACGTTGAAGGGTTTATATATCAATCAATGAACTCTTTCTATCAGGCTTGTATTTCTTTTACAAGTCAAAATTTTGGCGCAAAAAACAAGAAAAACTGTAAGAAAGTTTTGATATATTGCCAAATATTTGCTGTTTTAACAGGAGTAATTTTGGGTGGAATAGTTTTAATCTTTAAAGATCAATTCTTAGGCTTTTACACAAATAATCAAGAAGCAATTAATTACGGCGTTCAACGTATTGTAATTATTTGTACAACTTATTATTTATGTGGAATAATGGATGTCTTTGTCGGGGGAATGCGTGGATTAGGATATTCCGTAGTTCCAATGATAGTTTCCATTATGGGTGCTTGTGTATTTAGAATAGTGTGGATTCATACAATATTCGCTGCTAATCACACCTTGTTTATTTTATATATTTCTTATCCAATATCTTGGTTATTAACTTCGTTGATTCATTTTATTTCATATATAATCGTTTATAGAAAAATAAAATTTGAGCCAGATAATAGCAACATGTCAATTGCTATAGCAACACAAAATAATTCTGCTTGTTAATAGTGTAGGTTTTTGTTGAGTATATTGATTTTAATCAATATAATATTCAATGAAAATGAGGTTTTATTGTGTACTATTTTGACTATGCAGCTAACTATCCTGTAAAAAAAGAAGTCTTAGACGAATTGTGTAAAGTTGAGACTGATTTTTTTGGTAATGCAAATTCATTACACACTTTAGGTCAAAAAGCTAAGCTGGCATATGATATTTACGATAGTAAAATTAAAAACATATTAAAACTAGATGATAATTATGAAATAATATATTGTTCATCGGCTAGTGAAGCAAATAATTTAGCAATTAAAGGATTAGTTAAATCTTATTCTGGTTTTGGTAAGCACATATTGGTAAGTGAATATGAACATAGCTCTATAAATGGATGCTTAGGATATTTAAAAACAGAAGGTTTTGATATAGAATTTATTCCTACAAAGTCTGATGGAAAAATTGATATCGAATCGTTAAAAAAGCAAATTAGAAAAGATACAATTCTTGTCTGCGTTATTTTAGTTGAAGGAGAAACTGGTGTTATTCAAGATTATCAAGAATTATCTAAAATAGTAAGTGAACATCAAAATTGTCATTTGTTGATGGATGCTACTCAAGGAATTGGAAAAATTCAATTTGATTTAAATAAAATCGAACTTGTTACTTTTACTCCACATAAGTTTGGCGGTTTAACTGGAACTGGATGCTTGATAAAAAGAAAAAGCACAGTTTTAACACCGTTAATTCATGGAGGTAAAAGTGCTTCTATCTATAGATCAGGTACTATACCTTTAGGATTAATTTCTTCTACATATAAGGCATTAGAAATTGCTTATAGCAAAATAGATGATAATTACACATATGTAAAATCGTTATATGATTATTTTATAGATAATATTAAAAGAATTCAGGGAATAAAAAATAATTCATTAGGTAGCCCATATATTATAAATTTATCGATAACTGTATATAGAGGAAGTTATTCAGTAAGCTGTTTGAATCAATTAGGAATATGTGTTAGCCAAAAAAGTGCATGTTCAATAGTTAACACACCTTCTAAATCTATTATGTCTATATTTAAGGATAAGCAAAGGGCACTAAGCAGTTTTAGGATATCCATATGTGAAAAAACAACAATGGATGAAATTAATTATTTATTAGAAAAAATACGAGGTTATAAATCATGGAAAGATATGAAGAAATAGAACACGATATTACTACTGGAAGTAGATTCAAAATTTGGTCAAAATTTTTAGCAGCCATTAAAAATTACGATTTGATTCAACCTAAAGACAAAATTTGTGTTTGTATATCAGGTGGTAAAGATTCCATGTTAATGGCTAAGTTATTTCAACTTTTAGAGAAATTTAAAATTTATGATTTTGAAGCAAAGTATTTAGTTATGAATCCAGGCTATAATGAAATAAACCTTCAAACTATTAAAAATAACTTAGAAATATTACATATTCCAGCACAGATTATTGAAACAAATATTTTTGAAGTAGCTAACTCTCAGGATAAAAGCCCTTGTTATTTGTGCGCTAGAATGCGTAGAGGAAACCTTTATGCTTTTGCAAAAGAAATGGGTTGTAATAAGATTGCTTTAGGACACCACTATGATGATGTAATAGAAACAACACTTATGAATTTGCTTAATGCTGGTTCGTTCCAAGCAATGCTTCCTAAACTTAAGTCAACAAGTTTTGGTGGAATGGAATTAATTAGACCTATGTATTTGATAAGAGAACAAGATATTATCAACTGGAAAAATAAAAATGGTCTTCAATTCATTCAATGCGCCTGTCGATTTACAGAAAACTGCGCTATTTGCGATAATGGTGGCGGTGGCTCTCAACGTCAAGCAACTAAGCTTTTAATACGTGATCTTATGAAAAACTATAATGATAGTGTTGAAAAGAATATTTTTAAAAGTGCAGCTAATGTTAATTTAGATATGATATTAGGCTATAAGCATGCAGGTAAAATGTATTCTTACCTCGATGATTATGAAAACAAGGAAGCTATAGATGAAAAAGAATAAAGTAATAGACTTAACTTTATTTTTAATAATTTATATTTTTGCATATGCAATTGGTTTTTTAAGTAGTCTTATCATAGAAAACATGCTTTTAAAAACTCTTGTTTTTGATGTTGTTTCTACTATTGTAATTTGGATATTTTCATTAATTTTAAAAAATTCAAGTATATATGACGCGTATTGGAGTTTGACTCCGTTTGTAATTTTAACGTATGTTTTATTAACTGCCGAATACGTTAATATATATCACATTTTATTTTATGTATCCTTTAGTTTTTGGTCATTTAGATTAACAATTAACTGGATTACTACTTTTAGCAATCGTAAATGGGAAGATTGGCGCTATAAAATGTATAGAGAAAATCATCCTAAACTATGGCCTATAATTAACTTTTTTGGAATACAAATGATGCCGACTCTATTTGTTTATAGTGCTTTAGTTCCAGCAATTTTACTATTTGCAAAAAATGCCTCTCCTTTATCTTTATTAGGTAGTTCAATTATAGTCGTTGGTACTTTATTAGAGTTATTTGCAGATAGACAAATGCATGCTTTTTTAAGAACAACGACAGAAAAAGTTACATGTAGAAGAGGTCTATGGAAATATTCTAGACATCCAAATTATTTAGGTGAAATATTAATTTGGGTAGGAGTATATTGCTCTTTATTATTGACTGATTACTCATTGTGGTTTACTTTTATAGGTATAATTATAATGTTGTTCTTATTCATAGTTATATCTATTCCGATGATGGAAAAAAGACAAGTTAATCGTAGGAGCGATTATAAAGATTATCAAAAAAAGACATCAATTCTTTTAATTCTTCCAAACAAAAAATAATCATTTACCTAAAGTAGACTTTAGGTTGTATTATATTAAAAAGGAGGCATTATGAAAGTTTTATTAATAAATGGTAGTCCACACGTAGATGGTGTTATAGCTTTAGCTTTAAAAGAATTAAGCGATACTCTTAATAGATGTGATATTGAAACTGAGATTATACATGTTGGTAACAAAAATATCAGAGGCTGTATAGCTTGTAGATCTTGTAAAAAAACGGGTAAATGTGTTTTTGATGACTGTGTTAATGAGATTGCTTTTAAACTAAAAGATGCAGATGGATTAGTAGTTGGTGCCCCTGTTTATTATGGAAGTGCTAATAGTACAGTCGTTTCATTACTGACAAGACTTTTTTATAGTATAAATTACGATTTGTCTATGAAAGTAGGTGCTAGCATTGTTTCAGCTAGACGTAGTGGTTGTACAGCAACTTTCGATGAGCTAAATAAGTTCTTTACTATTTCTGGTATGCCAATTGTTTCTAGTACATATTGGAATAATATTCATGGAAACAATAAAGAAGATGGCATGCAAGATTTAGAAGGCTTACAAGTAATGAGAAATTTAGGTAAGAATATGGCTTTTTTAATTAAAAGCATAGCTTTAGGAAAAGAAAACTACGGTGAAGTAGAGTTAGAAAATAACGTTCGTACAAACTTTATTAGATAGGAGATAAATATGGAAGATATTATTATTATTGGTGCTGGTCCAGTTGGAATATATGCTGCAACTTTGGCAAATTTACATGGTCTTAAGGGCATAGTTTTAGAAAGTTTATCAACAGCAGGTGGACAACTTACAGAACTTTATCCTCAAAAAGATATTTTAGATGTTCCAGGTTTTTCAAGAATCGCAGCAAAAGAATACATTGAAGCACTTTTGAAGCAACAAGAAAGCGATTCAAATCACTTGCAAATCGTGTATGGAGAACAAGTTAAAAATATTGAAAAACAAGAAGATAAATCTATAAAAGTAACTACTAATAAAAATACTTATTTGACTAAAACAATTCTTTTAACAACTGGAATGGGTGTCTTCACACCACGTAAAACAGGACTCGAAGGCGAAGATGATTTGACTAACATATACTATTCAGTTAAAGATAAGTCGATATTTAAAGATCAAGAAATAGTAATTCTTGGTGGTGGTGATTCAGCTGTTGATTGGGCTATTGCTTTAAGTGATATAGCAAAAAAAGTTAATATAGTTCATAGAAGAGATGAATTTAGAGCACAAGAATCTTCAGTAAATTTAATGACATCTAAAGGTGTAAATATTTATAAACCATATGGCTTAGTTTCATTTGTTAAAGATGGAAATAAGGCTAAAGGCATAGTTATAAAGCATAATGTTGACGGCAGTGAAATAACATTGAATTTTGACTCTATTATTGTTAATTATGGTACAGTAACTTCAGCATCAAATTTTGCAATTGAAGAGACAAATAGGGCATATGATGTCGATAGAACATTTAGAACGTCATTTGAAAACGTTTTTGCAGTAGGAAATAGCTGTTACTATGAAGGTAAAGTTAAAAATATTACTTGTGGTTTAGGCGAAGCCGTTATAGCTATTACAGAAATAGATAGAATTGTACACCCAGGTAAGAATATACCTGTTCATTTCTAAAATGAAAATTTTAATAATAATAGTTATAGTTTTATTAATGGCAATAATTAACTATTTATTAATAACTCTTATTGTAGATTTTATCATTATGGGTAAGGTCTCTTTTAGAGTGTCAAATGCAAAACATAAAGATAAGTTTGTTATTAAAAATAAAAATAAGATAGATATTCAAACTGGATTTAAATGTTCAGCCTTTGCCTCAGCTTATCTATTAAGGCATTTAAACATTGATGCTAATGGTGATGAAATTTATAATATGATTCCACACAAAATGAAAAGTGGATATGTTTATCCTAAAAGGAATAGCTGATTTATTTAAAGAAAAGGGATTCAACGTTTGTTACCATAGCGGAAATTTAAACACTTTAAAGCACGATTTAGAAAATAGTGGAAACCCCATTATTGTTATGATTAGAATACAAAAAGACAAAAATTATCTTCATTATGTACCAGTTGTTGGTTTTGATGAAAATAATATATTTATTGCAGAATCGCTAGCTGAATTAGTTAATGATAATAATGAATTATATAACAGAAAAATTGGCAACAAAGATTTCTTGAAATTATGGAATACTTCAATGCTAAGACAACCATTATATAAAAATACTTATTTCGTAATTTCAAATAAATGATATATTGGTATAGTTAAATAAATTAAGGCAAACTAAAACCGGCATGGATAATCATGCCGGTATTTTTTTAAGCTTGTAATGCAGCAATTCTTTCAGTAAGAGCGTTTTTATATGAGCTGATAGCGGCTTTAGCTACTTGTGTGTTTTCAGAAATAACGGAGTCAGTACTTGTTAATATGTAACTAAGTTTGCTTTCTAATGTTGTTAATTTTTCAAGTGAAGCATTTAATGCTGTAAGATCACTTGATGAAGCAACATCAGCAGGTTTTACGTCGTATGTATTAAGTGTTTCAACAACCAAGTTTTTACTTTCGCCAAGTTTGAGACCAGCTAAATAAGTAATAGCTTCTTTTGTATCATAATTGAAATCAGAAATCAAAGTATATAATGATTTTTGTCTAGCTTTCAAAACGTTATTAAATGAATTTGTTTCATCGAAGTATTTGCCGATATATGTTCCATCTAAATATAAAGGCATAATGACATTTTGTAATGGATTGACAAAGTCTTTTTCAGTTAAATCACTAACTTCAGAAGCACTTTTAACTTTTTCTTGAGCAGCGACGATTGAGTCATAAACGTATTTAATAGAAGCGCCATAAGCAGCGTAATCTTTTTCTGTAAATACAAATCCTAACATACTGTCAATTGTTCTTTCGTCAAAGTATGTTAATGGTTTAACTTCATCTGTACCGATATAAATGGCACTTGTTAATTCTTTAACAAAATTGATTGCAACCTTTGACATATCACCATCGATTACTTCATCGACATATTTATCAAGTATTTGAGAAATTGTTTCGCTTGTAACAAGGAATTGAGCTTGTGTTTCAGCTTCTTTAATAGCTACATGTTCAGTATATGCATCAATAACTGATGTAAGTTTGACTGTTAAATAAGAGTTTTTAATGATATTTGAATCATCAAAGTTCATAATTTTTTCGATTTGGTCAGCAATTTCATCCCAGTTTTCATCGGTCCATTTGCTTACATCAGCATCGTAAGAGGCAATAGCACTTTCGAATGTGGATAATAAACCCATACCTTCAACATATGAAGTGAAAACTTTATTATCACCAGATTCATCAACTCCTAATACATTGAGGACATTACCAACTTTTTCTTTGGTACTTGTACTTGCATTTTCAAGAGCTGTTTCAGTTTCTGTAATGACTTTATTTTGTTCTACAGCTGATTCTGCTTTATAAGAAATATTTTCACTTGCATTAACAACATTTTCAACAACTTTTAAGGCATTGAGGGTATCGACATAATCTTGTTCGTATGTTGTTGATGGGAAAACATTAGATGCTGGAATTGTATCTTTAAATTCGAATTTTAATAAACTATCACTATATGTAAAGCCATTAACTTCATATTGTGTTCTAACATCAACTAAAACATAGTGATTAGGTGTTCCAAATGAAGAGCTTCCAATTACATCAGTAATTTTAGGTAAAGTGACAAATGAAGCGTAGTCTTCAGGAATTAAACTTGCCAATAAAGTATTTAAATTATTAATTCCTTCATCGTTTAATTTAATACCGACTTCACCTTGGCCCATAGTAATGCATAAGCTTGATATAACTTTAATAAGCTTACCAAAGTCAATTTCGATTTCTGGCAATGCAACATTAATATTAGCCAAGAAAGCTAAAACTGTTTTGAAATTAACTTCACCTAAATCTTTGAAGTTGTTAAGCATCATCATAACTTGGGCTATGATTTCATTTATATCAATCATTGTTGTACCAAGTGAGTGTACTTGATCAAATTCATATTGGCCACTTTCTTCACTTAATACAGGTGCATTTGAAGAACCCATGACAGAAATGTATAACTTGCCATCAGCATTATAATCAAAGTCGATTGATTTGATTTTTGGTGCTTCATCTTCAGCGTAGAAGTCGCCATAGGCAAATGGTGTTCCATCAAAGAAGTTGACTAAACTACCATCTCCACTTCCTGTTAAAGCACCGACAATAGAAACTAAAGAATTAGCTAAACCATAGAAAGTACTTGTAGTAGTAGTGCTATTTGAACCGCTAACTCCAAGAACTAAATCAGCTCTTGAACCAACGTCGATTGAGAAGTGGAATTTGACATATTGCAAAACTTTATTTGGATCAATTTCTTCATTAGCTACTTGATAGTTTAAAGACATTGGTACATTGAGATTTAAACCTGCATTCATAGCTCCGCCAGCGATAGGTAACTTTAAATTAGCATCTAAAGAGCCTGACATTGATTCGATTTCGCTATATGTATATTCTTTTTTAATATTTGAATTAGTAGTTGAACTTGTACTGCTATCTGTCGAAGGTTTAGATGCCGACGATGAATTACTGCTACTGACTGGGGTAGATGAACTTGAAGTGTTATTTCCACCACATGATGTTCCAACAAGGGCAGTAAGCAATGTTGGTACAACTAATAAAAGCGTTCTTTTTTTCATATTTTCTCCTTTTTAAAATGAATAAAATCTTTTATTATTAATACAGAAAAGAGTTCATAGGACATCTTTTCTAATATTAGTCTATTTACTAAATATTGTTTAGTCAATTGTTTTATGATTTAACTATTAAACTAAAATAAATATACTTAGCTGATATTAAATAATTAAAATTTTCATTTATGATATAATTAATGACAAGGGGTAAACAATTATGACGCAAAAAGAACTAATGCTTAGCGGTGAATTATATAACGCTTCTTCTGACGATTCACTTTATCCAGATTATGTAAAAGCTAGAAATATATTAAGTAAGCTAAATACAATGCCATTTGATGATTTAAGTAGAAAAGAACTTATAAATAATCTCTTTGGAAAAATAGGCAAAGATTGTGCGATAATTACACCTGTATATTGTGATTATGGATCTAACGTTTATATTGGTGACAGATTTTTTGCTAACTATGATTGTATCTTCTTAGATGTTTGTCCAATTACTTTTGGAAATGATGTTTTTGTTGGACCAAGATGTACTTTTGCTACAGCTTGTCATCCGACAGATTATTTGACTAGAAATGAACATCTCGAATCTGGAAAGCCTATTACTGTAGGTTCTAATGTGTGGTTTGGTGCTAACGTTACAGTGTTACCTGGGGTTACAATTGGCGAAGATGTTGTAATAGGTGCTGGCTCAGTCGTTACTAAAGATATTCCAAGTCATACAATTTGTGTTGGTAATCCTTGTCATGTTATAAGAGAAATTACAAATGAAGAAAGACAGTATTGGCGCGGGCAAGGCAAAAAATGGCACGATATGTTCGATAATAAATAAGGTGAATATATGATTTATTTCTTTTATGGGCCTGATTCAACTTTGCTTTCGCAAAAAGTAAAAACAGAAGTTAGAGGCAAAGTTGATATAAGTGATCAGCTTCAATTTATCAAATTCAATTCGTTTCAAGACACAGTTCAAGATGTTGTCATGGAATCTTTATCGACTTCTTTTTTAGGTGAGCCTAAAGTCGTCGTATTAGAAAACTGCTATTTCTTATCAAATTCTAAAGAGAAAGTACCACCACTTGATAAGCAACAAGATTTTAAAAGTTTGATCGATTATATTAATTTTCCTAATCCAGACACTAATCTATATCTTCTTATGGTTGGAAAGCCGAATAAGAAAAGTGAAATTGTTTCACTTTTAGAAAAAAAAGCAATCGTTGTTGAAGTAAATAATTTGACTGATGAAGAATTTGTCGAAACAGCAAACGCTTTAGCTAAAGAATATAATGGTGATATCGATAGAGAATCAGTAACTGAGATTGTTAAACGTTCAGGTAGAGACTATACAATGTTTGTCAATAATGTAAGAAAGCTATTTACATATACAAACCAAATACGAATTATGGATGTTCAACAATTAGTTAATAATCCTTTATCTGATGATGTATTTAGTTTGTTTGAATCACTTATAAATAACGATAGACCTACTCAAGCAATTAGAATTACTAGAAATTTATTTAAGATGGGTTATGACACATATAAATTACTTCCAGTATTAGCTTCTCAATTTTCATTTTTAGCCGAAGTTGCATATTTAGATAGCCTTGGTTCAACAGAAAAGGAAATTGCTGATTCATTAAGATGCCATCCATATAGAGTTAAATGTTCAAGAAGAAACCTTAAATATTTAGATTTTAATATTATAATTGAAATAATGGCAGACTTAAGCGAGTTAGAAAGGAATTTAAAATATAACTTAGACGATCCTCAAACAGCATTAGAGCTTTTTATATGTAACTTTAGGAGAAATTATCTAATGAGAAAGTAATTTGTTAATATCGAAATTTTGTTTAAAACTTTATATAAGAAAAAGTTGAAATTTAGTTAGTTTTTTACTTTAAAATCAATTTTTTCTTGATAATTAAATATCATTCGTGATAAACTTAGTTGTTATGTGAAAGGAGTGACAATATGGCTCAAATTAAATCCCAAAAAAAGAGAATTCTCACAAACGAAAAAGCTAGAGTTAGAAACGCTGCAGCTGTTTCTGCATTGAGAACTGCTACAAAGAAAGTTCATAAAGCTGTCGAAGCCAAAGATCTTCCATTAGCCGAAGCCAACTTGGCCGCTGCTGTCTCATTGATTGATAAATCAGTCTCAGATGGCCGTCAACATCAAAATACAGCTAACCGTCAAAAAGCTAGCTTAATGCGTCTTGTTGATACCATTAGAGGTTAAGTTAAATAATTGAAGTCGTTAGCGACTTCTTTTTTTATCAATAAATTATTATTGCTTTAAATAATTAAAGCATGAAATTATCAATGTAAGCGCATAGCATTTTCTTTCATTATGAATGAATTTCGCTTAATTTAACTGGATTGTATGACAAAATACGTACATATTTAGACATTTATGAAAAATTAGTATACCGCTTACATTAATTTTTTACGAAAGTGTTCGACTTTCATAGCAATTATCGATATAATGTTAATAGATACAATAAAAGGAGTGCTATACATGCTATACAACAAATATATTGATCACACTTTACTTAAACCAGATGCAACTGAAGAACAAATTAGAAAATTATGCCAAGATGCATTAGAATATGATTTTGCCTCTGTCTGTGTTAATCCAGGTTATGTACCACTTTGTCACGAATTGCTTAAAGGCAGCGATGTTAAAGTTTGTACAGTTATCGGTTTCCCATTAGGTGCCACTCTTCCTGCTGCTAAAGTATTAGAAACAAGAGAATCTGTTTTTGCTGGTGCTCAAGAAATTGATATGGTTATTAACGTCGGCAAACTCAAAGACAAAAAAGATGATTATGTTAGAGAAGAAATCACTAGAGTTAAACATGCTTGCCACGGTCATTTATTAAAAGTAATTATTGAAACTTGCTTGTTAACTGATGAAGAAAAAGTTAGAGCATGTAAATTAGCTGTCGAAGCTGGTGCTGACTATGTTAAAACATCAACAGGTTTCTCAACAGGCGGTGCTACAGTTGCTGATATTAAATTAATGAGAGAAACAGTTGGCCCAAACATTGGTGTTAAGGCTAGTGGTGGCGTAAGAACTAGAGAAGATATGATTGCTTTAATTGAAGCCGGTGCTTCAAGAATCGGTACATCTTCTGGCCCAAAATTAATGAAAGAGTAAAAAACTTCTCTCCAAGTTTTTCATAAGTTATCACTAATATTAATTAGTGGTTAGACGTTGCCATAGTGCAACGTCTTTTTTTAACCATAAAAAAACTGTAGCTTTGTGGCTACAGGAAATAGTTGTGATTATTTTAATAATATCTATCGATATCTATTATTCTAGGAACAATCAATGGATCTTTTCCACTTTCTTTACGCAAATACTTTGTTAGTCTATCTATTAAAAGTTTTTCTGCATCCTCGCAAGAAAGTGATTTTTTAGTGCATAATTCTTGAAGAACTTTTGTGAAGATATTAAAAACTTCCTTAACAATATTTTCACTATCTTTTAAGAATATGAATCCACGCATTTGAACGTCAGGAGATGATATGACTTTTCTAAGTTTACTACTGACTGTTACGGCTAAGACTATAACGCCATCATCAGACATTTTTTGTCTTTCTTGAAGAACAACTTCTTTGACGTCTCCAACTCCTATACCATCGACTAATAAGTCTCCTGATTTTAAGACAGGCATTGGTGTTAAATGTGCTTTTCCATTGTCGTCAAAGTACAATATCATACCATTGTCAGCAATGAAAGTATTTAAGTGTGAATAGCCGTAATTTAATGAAAGAGCAATCTTAGCGTTAGCCATCAATTGTCTATATTCTCCTTTAACAGGCATATAATATTTGGGCTTGAAAAGAGAAAGTATCATTTTTAAGTCTTCCTCTTGTGCGTGCATAGAACTAATTTTTTTTCTATTTAAATTTATGACTTTAGCTCCAGTTCTATATATAGCATCGATTGCTTCAGTTGCTAGTGTTTCAGTTGCTGGTACACTTGGACAGGCAACGATAAATGTGTCTTTTTCTGAAAGGGTTAAAGCGTGTATCTTTGTTGCACCGTTACCAATAGCTTTCATAAAGTCAAATATTTCTTCACCTTGACCAGTAACAAGTATAACAACATCAGTTGGTGCTACACGACCAATTTCTTCGATAGGTAAATAGTTAGCTTTAGGAATAATAAAGTTTCCGTTTTGATTTAATAATGGTAAAGCATTAATTAAAGTTTGGTTTGTTAAGCATATTTTTTTACCATTTTTAACGGCTAAGTCTATTACTTCAAAGTTATTGTAGAAGTTTTGAGTGTATAAAGCGATAAATGTTCTTCCTTCTGGATCTTCGATATATTGGTGAATTAGCAGAGTAATTTTATGGTTTGGTGAGGCAATACCAAGTTTATCAGCACCACTTGATTCAGATAAAAGAAGAAGTGTATCTTTTGTTTCCGCTAATTTAGCTGCTTTTGGCAAGTCAAAGGTGAATTTTTCCATAGATCCGAAATCGGAGATAAAATCACCAGTGTAAACGATATTTCCATAAGGTGTTTCAACGGCAAAACCAAAAGAATCACTGACTGAATGAGTTGTAGAAAAGAAGCAAAACTTGTGACCACAAATAATTTTATTTGATGAAGGTTCAACCGGGATAAAATTAAATTTTACGCCTTTAAACTTTTTTTCGTAATCAATTTTAATAAGTGAAATGGTTGTTGGTGTTGCGTAGACTGGAACATTAACAATTTTAAGTAAGAAAGGTAATGATCCATATTGATCGTCATGACCATGAGATATAATTACAGCTTTAATTCTATCCTTATTTTCTTCCAAATAGCTAAAATTAGGTATAACTATATCAACACCTGGTGAAGTTCTATCAGGATACTTTAAACCACATTCGATAACAAAAATATCGTTATCCATTTCGATACAATATAAGTTTTTACCATTTTCATCTAGACCACCTAGTGCATAGACTTTTAATCTAGATTTTTTAAGTTCTTCAGATAGTTCCATTTTTTCTCCTTATCTTTTTATCTTTTTGTTGCGTAGAAAGCAATAACCAAGCAATTTGCACCAGTATGAGCTCCGATAATTGGCCCCATTGTTGAGTAAACTACTTCTTTGACGTGATATGTTTCGAGTAACTCTTTACCAATAATTTGAGCTGTTTCAAAATCATCGCCATGAGTTACAAATACAACTTGGTTTTCTGGTTCGACTGCAGTTTCCTTAAATTGTTGAAGCATAATAGCAATAGCTTTCTTTCTACCTCTAGTATTAACCATTGGTATAAGTCTACCCAAATCATCGACATGTAAAACTGGTTTGATACCTAATGCTGTAGCAAGTGCAGCTTTAGTGGCTGTTAAACGACCACCTCTTTTTAAAGCGCCTAAATCGTCAACTGTAAACCAGTGAGCAATATGCAACTTGTTATCTTCGATCCATTTAGTGTTTTCTTCCATAGACATTCCTTCGTCTCTGTTTTTGCACGCTAAATAGACTAATAGTCCTTGACCACATGAAGCACAAAGTGAATCGATAACGATAATGTTTGCTTCTGGATGATTTTCTTTAACTAAACCGGCAGCTGTACAAGCGCTGTTATATGTTCCGCTTAATGCACTACCAAAACTAATTAACATAATGTTATTTGTTTTTTTGAGTAATTCTTCAAATTTAGCGATAAATGTTGAAGGTGTAATTTGAGATGTACGTGCGATTTTTTTAGCTCGCATATCGACATAGAATTTTTTAAAATCGTATTCACGACCATCTGGATAGTGATTGTATGTTTTTCCACCTATCTCAAATTGTAATGGCAATACTTCAATATTGCACTTATCGACAAGCTCTTGAGATAAATCAGAGCATGAATCGGTTAAAATGACATATTCTTTGGACATTGTTTCCCCCTGTTTATAATAATTTGTGTTTTTGTACTAAAATCATTATATAGTATATCAAGAGTACTTCAAAAAGTATATTTTAAAGTGTTTATTTAATGTAAAAAAGATGTTTAATTTATAACTAATATGTCTATAAATCGATTATATCTTATTTTTAGTGTTAATTTTGTTACTTAGGTAAATGAATAGTGAAAGTAGAACCGCAATTTAATTCGCTTTCGACTTCTATTGAAGCGTTAATAATTTTTATTATTCTCCAAACTAACGCTAATCCTAAACCGTTACCTTCAGAGTGGTGTGTTGTATCCACTTGATAAAACTTGTCGAAAATTTTGTTAATATTTTCCTTAGCTATGCCACAACCATGATCTTTAATCTTGACAACTATTTCTTTAGTATTTTCACTTGCTTCTAAAACGATAGTGCTATTTTCAGGACTAAACTTGATAGCGTTACTAATTATATTAGTCCAAATGTGATTAATTAGACCAGAGTCACCATAATAATAAATTTCATCAAAGTTCAAATCAAAGTTTATATTTTTACTTTCCCATTTAGATTCTAAAGATAAAATAGCTTGTCTTAATTGCTCAGAAAGATTAAATTTTTCTTTTTCAAGATTAGATGAATTTTGATTTTCTAATTTAGAAAGTTGAAGAATGTTTCCGGTTAATGTTGATAATTTATGTGTATTATTAATTAACTTATTTATATATTCATCGTGTTTTTCTTTAGATAAATTCTCACTTTGAAGTAAAGTTGCATATCCTTCAATAGCTGCTAATGGTGTTTTAAACTCGTGAGAAACATTAGCTACAAAATCAGTTCTTAAAGTTTCGATGCTCGATAGAGCTTCGGCCATAGAGTTAAAGTTTTTAAGCATATCGTTTACTTCTTTTAGACTTGATTCTTCTTCTACTCTAATAGCAAAATTTCCTTTAGCAACTTCGTGAAGTCCTTTATTAAGTTCTTCTAAAGGCTTTAAAAACACTTTACCGATAAAAATGGAAACTATAAGACCTAGAAGAATCGATATAATAACCATTAACAATAAAGGTAAGAAGAAAGATCTATCAGCATTAGAATTGCTAAATATGCCAAAGAAATAGAGAATTGATATAACTATCGCACTGAAAAATATGACTGATAACAGAGAAAACATAAAGGTAATACAAAAGTATAGCCATAGTTTTGGATTAATCGCTTTAATTTTGTTTTTGCTTTTCATTGTTTTTTGACCGCCTTATATCCTAAACCTCTTATCGTAACTATTTCAAAATCTTGATTGTTTGAAAATCTTTCTCTAAGTCTATTTATATGAGTGTTAATAGTTCTATCATCTGTTTCAGAATCCATACCCCAAATTTCATCCATCAATTGTTGTCTAGTAAATATTTTTCCTGGGAAAGAAAGTAGTTTAAATAAGAGATTGAATTCTTTTAATGGTAAGACAATATCATCATCGTTATATTTTACCGTCATTGATTCGTAATCAATAATTGTAGATCCGATAACGATTTTCTTTTCAGAATTAATTCTAGCTCTTCTTAACAAAGCCTGTATTCTTAAAAGGAGTTCATTTACGTTAACAGGTTTAATCATATAGTCATCAGCACCAAAAGAGAAACCTTTTTGCAAAGAATCGTAATCATCTTTAGCAGTAACCATGAGAATTGGTATACTGTTACCTAAACTTCTAAGTTCTTTTGTCAGTTCATAGCCGCTCATTTTGGGCATCATAATATCAGCAACAATTAAATCGATGTGTGTGTTGTCCATTAAATTTAATGCATCTAGTCCATCAGTTGCACCAAAAGCTCTATAGCCTGCATTATTAATTGTTGTGACAAATAATTCTCTTAAATCTAAGTTATCTTCAACTACAAGTATATTAAACATAAACACACTCCTATTAAATATAATTTCAATGTTTATATTGTAATATTGCAACATAAACAAAACGTAAACTTTATACTATTATTTTTATTAAAAAGTTAAAATAATTCAATAAAAATTGTAAAAGTTTATTTTCAGTTTATTTTTACTTAACTTTTAGTTTATAAAAGTGTAGTATTATTTCAATCGTAAAGGAGGACTTCACATGCAAGGAGTTACAAAAAAAGTTCCACTTACGAAATATATGACTATGTTAGTGTTCCGCTTGGCATTAAATCCAGATAAAAAGAACGACGGTTTTGCTAAGCTCGATGAAGATAAACTTGCTCTTGTTGAAAAGAGCAAAAACGATGTGCGATAAGGTACTACCCCTACCTGTATATAGAATCGGATTTTTTAAAAATACCTTGACCTGCATTTCCTTGTCCGATTTTAATCGCAAGGCTCAACTAGGCTTAATGCTTAGTTGAGTTTTTATTTATAGAAAAATAAATAAAAATACATTATAATGTCGAAAAATGGGTTATTTTATGAAAAATAAAAATAAGATTACGGGCATTGCTTTATTAGGCGTTTTTGCTTCTTTTGCTTTATTAGGCACTATTTTTGCATTAGGAAGAGTTATTAATAAAGTTTCAACTATCAATTTCGATATTGTATCGATTGTTTTAAGTTCACTTACTATATTATTAATGATTTTTAATCTTATTTATAGTGATATTAGACAAAATAAGATTAAAAAGATGACTAATCAAGATAAACTTGACTATAGTTTAAAAATGAAGAAATGGGTTAAAGATAATATACTTTTACTTCGTAATAAAAGAATTAAAGAATATAAGTTAGCTATTTCATATGGCATATTTAATTATTCTTTACTATTTGTTTCATTTTTTATTACATCTATTGCTTTGCGCTTTGGAGAAGAAAACTTACCTATCATATTTTTTATGTTTTTGCTTCCTATTATTTTACCTGCAACACTTATTTGGACTATTTCAAAATTTAATAATGTACTAAATAAAGAAAAAAAGGATAAAAAATTTGTTGATGGAGAACTATTTAAAGTTTCAAAGGACTTTGTTAAAGATATTTTTAAAGAAGAAAATATAGATAAAGAAGTAAATGTTGGTATTATATTTGATGCTAATTGTAGAATAGATAAAGTAGGGAATGATTTATCTATTAATATCGGCTATTTACTATTAAAATTTTTATCTTTAGATGAGTTAAAGGCTATTTTGTATCATGAAATAGCACATTATAGAAATAAAGATTTAGAATATACTGAAAAAATATGTAAATTACAAAATAAATTTAACTCGGTTTTACCGCTATATTCATATAAACTTTTATGTCCATTTGCTCTTGATTTTGAGTTGAAAAACGAACTTGGTGAATTCTTAGCTACAGAATATTATGAAAATAAGGCTGATGATGAAGTGTTAAAGAAAAATGTTTCTAAAGATTTTGTAAATGCCTGTGGCAAAATATTTGGATTAAGTAGAGTTAACACTTTAAATTATCCTGAAGTAGATTCCATGACTGAGGAAAGACAAAAATGGGATGAAGAATCAATTAATCTATCTTTGAAACTAAGATATGATTTATACAATAAGCAAAAGAAATACTATGAATTAGTTTCTAAAAAGCACGCATCAGAAAGATTTACAACACATCCAAATATCAGAGAAAGAAGAGAAAAATTTAATGTAGATGTCATTGACTTTAACATTACTGAAAACCATTATTTTGATGAAGACATAAAACAATACTTTGATATTGCTAATAAATATGCATTTGAGAGATCATATAAAGATGCCCTTGAAAGATATAAAAAATATAATGAAACGAAAAATGATATTGATATTAATGATTTATCAATTGTTACCGAATATGCAAAAACAGCATTTGAATATGAAGTGTACGATGATGCCAAGAAATTTGCTCGTAGGGCATTAGAAATTGATCCAAGTCTAAGCAGAATGAATTATATTTTAGGTTGGACACTAATAATGATTTATTGTGATGAAAAAGGTGTAACTTACTTAAAGAAGGTTATTGATGAAAATGAAGGAGATGAATTTTCTTTAAGTGCAATGCAGACTTTAGGAGATTATTATGTTGAAACAGGAAACGAAGAAGGAATTGAGAATATTAGAAATATTCAGGTAGGTGTCTATGATAAGGGAGAGGAGTATAAAGAAGTAACAACTCTAAAATTGAGCGATACATTAACTAAATGTGAAAATAAAGAAGTAATTGACAATGTAGTAGATATTGCTAAGAACAGTTCAGACATTAAAGAAATCTATGCTGGTATTAAAACCATAAATCAATTTAAATGTACACATTTTGTAGTTATAATTGATGGTATTATAGAAGATCAAGAAGGTTTTAGTAAAACTATTAATCCAATAATTTCATATTTTAATTCGATTGAAGGCCACTATTGCATAAATGCTATTCCTAAAATCCAATTATCAGCTGCTCATAAGCTTTTAAGAAAAGATTTAATTGTTTATAAAAAATAAAGAAAAAAGCAAAGCATGTGTTAATTAATGTGGGCTTTTGTTCAATAATATTTAGAATAAATTTAAAAAAAGCTTGCAAATCAATATTGCTTATGTAATAATAACACATGCGTGGATCTGTGGTGTAGTGGCTAACATGTCTCCCTGTCACGGAGAAGATCGCGAGTTCGATCCTCGTCAGATCCGCCATGGCCCGATAGCTCAGCTGGTAGAGCAAGGGACTGAAAATCCCTGTGTCGAGGGTTCGACTCCCCCTTGGGCCACCATTTATAGAAAATTACATGTACCGTTTGGTACATGTTTTTTTTCGCTTAAATAAATTACAAATGCAATTTAGTTCGAACAAGATCGAACTTTTAATATAATAAATATAGAATATAAATATTATCTTTATTTAATATTATGAAAAGCTTTAACATAGCATTTTTATACATTTTTGTGATTTTGTCTAAAAATCAATACAAAAAGTCAAAACAATATATATAAAACTCCAATTTAAATATAAGTGTCTAAAAATCAAACAAACTATAAATTTTGATTATTTTATAAGTGTTTTTTTGTTTGTATGATAATGCTGTAAATGATACAGGAGGTATAAATTATGTATTATTCAGCAGGAACTTATGAAGCATTCGCTCATCCAGAAAAACCAGAAGGAGTTGAAAAGAAATCAGCTTATATTATTGGTACTGGTCTCGCCGGATTGTCAGCAGCTTTCTATCTCTTAAGAGATGGACAAATGAAAGGTGAACACATTCACTTACTCGAAAAATTAGAATTAGCAGGTGGCTCATGTGATGGAAGAAAAGACATTACTAAAGGCTTCTACATGCGTGGTGGTAGAGAAATGGATAATCACTTCGAATGTATGTGGGATATGTTTAGAGATGTCCCATCAATTGAAACACCAAACGTCTCAGTATTAGATGAATATTATTGGTTAAATAAACATGATCCAAACTATTCATTATGTAGAGCATCAATTAATAGAGGACAAGATGCACATACAGACAAACAATTTAAACTTGATAAAAAATCAGCATTAGCTTTATCAAAGTTATTTATGACACCTGAAAAAGATCTTGAAGATAAAAAGATTTCAGATGTTTTACCAGAATCATTCTGGAGCACAAACTTCTGGCTCTATTGGCAAACAATGTTCGCTTTCCAAAAGTGGAGCAGTGCTCTTGAAATGAAGAGATATCTTTGTAGATATGTCCATCACATTGATGGCCTTCCAGATTTCTCAGCATTAAGATTTACAAAATATAATCAATATGAATCAATGATTCTTCCTTTAACAAAGTATTTGGAATCACACGGCGTTAAAATTGAATATGGCGTCGATGTTAAAAACGTTGTTATCGAAGAAAAATCAGGTAAAAAAGTTGCAAAGCAAATTATCTTCGTTAGAGATGGAAAAACACAAACTATCGATTTAATCGAAGATGATTTGGTATTCATTACTAACGGTTGTTGCACAGATACATCATGCTATGGTGATCAAACACATGCACCAGATTTATCCAAGATTAAGAATGGGGCTGGAGAATCTTGGGACTTGTGGAAAAATATAGCTAAACAAGCTACCCACGGCGAATATGGTAATCCAGATAAGTTCTGCAGCAATGTAGATGCTACAAACTGGATGAGTGCAACAATCGCTACTTCAGATGAAGAAATTATTCAAAAGATTATAGGCGTTTGTAAACGTGATCCACGTTCAGGTAAAGTTACAACTGGTGGTATTGTTACAGTAAAAGATTCAACAGAAAACTGGTACTTATCATGGACAATTAATAGACAACCTCAATTTAAGAGTCAAGATAAAAACATGGTATTAGTTTGGGTTTATTCTTTGAATACAAATAGACCAGGTAACTACGTTAAAAAAGCTATGAGAGATTGCACAGGTGAAGAAGTTGCACAAGAATGGTTATATCACATTGGTGTTAGCGAAGATAAGATTAAAGATTATGCTAAAAATAGATGTAATACAACTACTTGCTTCATGCCATATATCAACGCTTTCTTCCAACCAAGAAAAGAAGAAGATAGACCACTTGTTGTCCCACATGGAGCTGTTAACTTTGCTTTTATCGGTCAATTTGCTGAGACTCCAAGAGATACAATCTTTACAACTGAATATTCTATTCGTACTGGTATGGAAGCCGTCTACACACTATTAAATGTCGATCGTGCTGTTCCAGAAGTTTGGGGAAGTAAATACGACGTTAGAGAATTGCTTAGAGCTGCATATTACGCAATTGATAAAAAACCAATTAAAGATGCTAAATTATCATTTAAAGAAAAACAACTCTTAAAACTCGTACTTAAAAAGACAAAAGGTACGGATATTGAAATCCTTCTTAAGGAAAGTGGATTAATTTAGTTAAAAAATATTGTTAGTATTTTAAAGCACACTTTATACTATAAGTATATCTAGTGTGCTTTTACTAGTTGAAAGGAAGAAAATATGAATAAAATTAAAAGCTTTTGTAAGAGAGTAAGAATCGATATTATTCTTCGTGCAATTTTACTCTTAGTTATGGCTGTATTGTTCTTCATTAGTCCAGAAGATGCAATTACTTCAGCTACTCTTGTCCTATCTATCTTTATTATATGTGATGGTGTCTTTTCGTTCGTTTTGTATTTCTTTACAGGTGGATTATCAGGGCTATTTGGATCTACCTTATTAGGAGCAATATTCAAGATTTTATTTGGTATATTACTCGCTATAAACTTAGATGTTTCGACAACAATATTTAGTCTAATGTTTGCTTGTTATGTAATAGTTGTTTCAGCAAATACAATTGAAGAATCTATGTATTTGAGAAAAGTTGGGCAAAATTGGATTGTTACATTAATTCTTGGACTAGTCTCTTTAGCTGGTGGTATTACATTGTTATTCATGAGCCCATCAACTTGGGTTAAAGCTGCTGGTATTATTACTGGTATCACATTGTTAGTCGCTTGTATTGAAGATGTACTTCTTGTTATTTCAATGTATAAAGTTAAAAAACACGTTGAACAAAAAGTAATTGACTATATTGACGTTGAATAATATCTAATAAAAAAGGCAATTAAGATTTGTTTCTTAACTGCCTTTTAATTTGCCATAAAATTAATTATTAAAAATCGTATGTTAATGGATTATGACTTGTACGTTTATTAATATTCATATTGTTAAGAATATTCATATCTTCATCGTCGAGTTTAAAGTCGAATATAGAGATATTTTCTAAAATTCTTTGTGGGTTTTTAGACTTTGGAATAGGAACAATGCCTAATTGAACATTCCAACGAAGCAAAATTTGTGCTGGTGTCTTTTGATGTTTTTCAGCAATTTTAAGTATTTTATCATCGCTAAAGTTTCCGCGCATAATTGGAGCCCAAGCCATAACGATAATGTTATGTTCGTGACAATATTTTAATAAATTATCATCGTGCAATAACGGTGTGTGCTCTATTTGGTTTATCATAGGTGCAATACTACAATTTGCTAACAAAAATTCTAGTTGGCTACGTTCAAAGTTACAAACTCCAATGCTTCTTACTAAGCCATCGCTATAAAGTTTTTCCATAGCTTTCCAGGTGCTAATCATTCTTTCTTTATTTTGACCAGGCCAGTGAATTAAAAATGAATCGACGTAAGTGGTTTGTAATAACGATAATGATTCATTAAGGCTATTAATTGTTTGATCGAACCACTGATTAGAATTTCTTACTTTAGTAATTATAAAAATATCTTTTCTAGGTAGAGAATTAACTTTAATTGCATCTCCTAAGTCTTTTTCATTTTCGTACATTTGAGCTGTGTCAAAAAGTCTATATCCATCTTTATAAGCTTCATTGATGGCTTCATTCATTTCTTGACCACCAGCCATTTTATAAACTCCTAACCCAATATCAGGAATTGAAACTCCATTTGCTAACTTCATTAAAATAATCCTCCTTTTGTAATTATAACACATTAAAAATTAGTCTTTTTCTTTACTGATTAACAATTGTGTAAAACAAAAAAATGATAATTTATTACGACATGTGTCGTATTTATATGATATTATATAAAAAGTGGGGAAAGATTATATGAGCAGTTTAACTACTAAAAAAGCGATTGCTTTCACTTTGAAAGAGCTATTGTTAGAAAAACCTATCTCTAAAATAACAATTAATGATATTACAGAAAGATGTGATATCAATAGACAAACTTTTTATTATCACTTTCAGGATATAACTGACTTGATAGAGTGGATTTGTGTTGAAGATGCTGATAAAGCTTTGAAAGACAAAAGCAGTTATGAAACCTGGCAAGATGGTTTTTTAGCAGTATTTGATCTTATGAAGAAAGACTATGCTTTTATCATGAACATATATAGATCTATTTCTCATGAAATTCTTACAAAGTATTTATACAAATTAGTCTATCCGATTATTTATCAAGTTGTTGATGAAAAATCAAAAGGATATGTTGTACGAGAAGATGACAAAAAATTTATAACTGATTTTTATAAATATTCATTTGTCGCCATTGTCTTGAATTGGATCGATGGAGATATGAAAGATGATCAGAAAAAGATTGTTAAAAGAGTAAGTGATTTAATTACTGGAACAATAGAAAATTCACTAAAGAATATGAGGTCATCTTAAAATAGTATTGTTCTTTAGTTTAAATGTGAAAAAATGATAATATATCAAGCGTAGGTGAACATATGAACGATTTGCAAAAATGTCAATTGAATATACTTATAGAATTTATTAGATTGTGTGAGGAACATAATTTAACATATTATTTAGTTGGAGGCACTTGTTTAGGAGCTGTACGACATAAAGGTTTTATTCCTTGGGATGACGATATTGATGTCGGTATGCCAAGAAAAGATTACGATAAATTTATTCAATTACAAAAAGAGATAAAAAAGCCATACTTTATTCAAACATACAAAAGCGATAAAAACTACATATATAACTTTGCTAAAATAAGAGATTGTACGACAACATTTATCGAGAACACATTTGTCTGTCATCAATTTAATCACGGCGTGTGGATTGATGTTTTTCCAATTGATGGCATGAGTAAAGAAGTAAAGCCAGCTATCGAATTTAAAAAGAAAGTCAGATGGACTTGGCATCAAGTATACTTAATGTATCTTCCAGCTTTAAAACGTAAACTTAGACTTAAGACTTTATGGAAAGATATACCACTTAACATAGTTGCCTTTTTATTTGGTTTACTTAATGTCGGTCACTATAGAAATAAGTTAGTTGATAAAAAAGTAACTAAATTAAGTTATGACGATGCAGTTTTAGTTGGTAATTACTTTGGAAATAACGCCAAAAGAGAAGCGATGCCAAAAGAAATATTTGAAGAAGGAACCGATGGAGTATTTGAAGGAATAAAAGTAAAGTTGCCTAAGGATTATGACAAATATTTGACGCTTTTATTTGGTGATTATATGAAACTTCCTCCAGTCGAACAACAAATAGGTCATCACTTTGATAAAGGATTTTCTTTGACTGAAGACTATTTGACATATAGAAAAGAACACAATTTGTAAAAAGGGGAATATAAAATGAATATCGCATTAATTTTAGCAGCTGGGTCAGGTACCCGTATGGGAAATACCAGTAAACCAAAACAATTCTTACCTATATATAACAAGCCTTTAATTGTTCATACAATCGAAGCTTTTGAAATGCATGAAGATATCGATATGATCGTCGTAGTTACTAACGAATCTTATATCGATTCAGTTAAAGTTTGGTGTAAGCAATATGATTTAGGCAAAGTGAAATATGTCGTTGCTGGTGGTGCTTCAAGACAAATATCTGTATATAATGGTATTAAATTTTTAGCTGAATTAGGAGTTAATGATGATGACAATATTTTGATTCACGACTCTGCTAGACCATTAATTAGCCAATCTATAATTAGTGCTAATATCGACTCTTGCAATAAATATGGAGCTGTAGATACAGTTATTCCTTGTAGCGATACAATAATTAAATCTTTAGATGGAGAAACTATAACTGAGATTCAAAAAAGAAGCGAACAGTATCAAGGACAAACTCCTCAAAGCTTTAAATTTAAAATTATTAAGGAAGCTCACGATTACGCAAATGCGACAAATAATACTGAAACGACTGATGATTGCCGTTTAGTTATTAATATCGGAAAAGAAGTACATTTAGTTCAAGGATCTAAATTAAACTTTAAGATTACTACATTCGATGATTTAATGATATTAAAAGCTTTACTCAAGATAGGCAAATCTGAGGTTATTTAAAATGTTTATTACAACATATAAAGTAACAGCACCTCAAGTAATTGAAGAGTTTGTTGATACTCTTGAATACGATAACAAAAGCGTATTAGTTCACGTCGATTACTTAGCTATATGTAAAGCTGATATTAGATACTACATTGGAAATAGAGATATCAATGTTTTAAATCATAAATATCCATTAGCACCTATTCATGAAGCGGTAGGACACGTAATAAAAGATCCGACTAACACATTTAAGAAAAACGATAAAGTTATTTTGATTCCAAACTTTGTTGATAAAAACAAATGCAAAGGATGTACTAACTTGCGTTGCTCAAATAGCGATTTAGGAGAAAACTATTGTCCACACGCTATTTTTAAGTCATCAAACGCTGATGGATTTATGAAGCCTTTTTATTCGTGTGATCCATCTTTATTAGTTAAATATGATGATTCTATAGATCCTTCTATAGCTGTATTTTCAGAACTTTTAAGCGTTTCAAATGCAAGTTGCCGCCGTATTGATTTTACTAAAGCTAAAAATATAGCTTTATTTGGCGATGGAATTATGAGTTATATGATGTATATTCTTTTGACAAAGAAATATCATAAACACATAACAGTCTTTGGTCTAAACGACGACAAACTTAAATGCTTTAAAGATGCTGATGTTGCTAAATATGATTCTTATTTAGGAGAAGAATTTGATACGTTAATTGAATGTGTCGGTGGACGTGGATCAGAAATTGCTATTAATCAAATGATTAATTTGAGTCAAATAGGTGCTGATTTAATACTTATGGGAGTATCAGAAAATAACGTTAGCATCAACACTCGCAAAATATTAGAAAAAGGGATATCTCTTAAAGGTGTTACTAGAAGTACTAGTTTAGACTTTATAGAAGTTAGTAAACTTTTAAATGATAAATATGTTCAAGACGACTTAAAACCTTTAGTTCTTTCAACAGGTAAAATAAGCTCAGTAAACGATGTGTATAAGTTCTATGAAATGGAAGTTAATAACACAAAGATAATTGGCAAAAATATCATGAAATTTTAATTAAAGCAGTTGTTCATTCAACTGCTTTTTAAGTTGTGCATTTTAGAAATTAAGTAATTATAAAAATAATATTAAATATTTTAGTAAAAAAAGATTTTTTATGATTTGTTAGCTTAACAGATACAGTTGCAACAGCTAATAATTGGGTCGTTCCACATGTCATGGGTGGCATTGATGGATGGGGCTGGGCAGAAAATGATGCCGGTGTCATGGCTCCAAATTTAGCCGCTGATAAAAATGAATGGATGTGGGTTGCTGATCAAGATTACGGTGAATCACAATTTAAAGTTAAACAAGGAAATACTTGGTATGCAGAAAAAGGCAAAACTGGTAGCGAAGCTAATATGAAAAGAACAATTGTAACTGGTGATATAATTTACTTCCACAATGGTGCACTTGGTAACGATGGAGAATATATTTATTTCTCTCATCCACAAGCCTAATAATTTATGTCTACTACCTGGAAGAAGATATTAAAAATAATTGGTGAAACAATTATTTGGATAGTAATTATATTAATGGTAGGATTCTCACTATTAACTGCAATCGATAGATTCTCTGGGTACAATACGTCAATTTGAGGCTATCGAATAGCAGCCATATCTTCAGGATCAATGTCTAAAGTTGATTCTAGTAACACTGATGTCATAGAATTCGGTGGGAAGATAAAACGTGGAGATTGTGTTATTGCTAAAGAAGTTAAATCTATAGATGATTTAGAGCTATATGATGTTGTCTTATATACAGACAACAATAACAAACTTGTTTGTCATAGAGTTGTTGAAATTAATATAGAAGAAAATTCAGTTGTAACACGCGGCGATGCTAATCCTACAGTTGATGGAATGGTTAAATTTAGTTCTGTTAAAGGTGTTGTAGTTAATACAGTCCCTTCAGTAGGACACATAGTTTTGTTCTTGCAGTCTTATTATGGTTTACTAGCCATATGTGCTTCTGTATTCTTTATATCTCTAGGTGTTTTGATATATAAAATACTTGAGGATAAAGAAAAGAAAAAGAACGAAGAAAACCAAAAAGCTTAATAAATAAGCCAAGAGTGTAATTAAGTTTACACCTTGGCTTTTAAAATGTTCTAATTAGCTAAAAATAAGCTGCTTGAGAGCTTAATATTCTTTTTGTGATTAAATATTCAAAAATAAAATAAAAGTGTATAGAACCTGTTTTTTGTAATTAAAATTAAATTTAATAAATATAATGAATATGCTTTGTATAAAGCTGATCAATAAAAAATAGATATTTTAGTAAAAAAGTTTAAAAAATGCTTTGTTATAAATGTTATAAAATAATATAACAAATAAGCCAATTCTGTATTTATTTATATAGAACACCTATATACAAAGTATATAGGTGTTATGCAAAAATGCAAGCCCTTACAATTGTTGACAAATATATATCAAACTTTATAATTTAATTGTAATTAACGTTTGCTATCGTTAAATGTACGCTTTAAATAAAAGCAAATGAAAGGAGAGAATAATGAAAAAGTCACTTGCTTTATTAGTCCTTGCTTCTGTTTTATCAATGACTGCTTGTAACAATAATAACAATGATAAACAATCATCTACAAGTAGTCCAACATCTACTACAACTACTTCCTCAACTTCAAGTAGTAAACCATCTACATCTACTTCAAGTTCAAGTAGCTCTAGCTCAAGTTCACAAATTATTAAAACAACTTTAGCTGCTCCAGTAGTTACAGTTGATGAAGAAAAGTCTGGTGTTATCAATTGGAACGACGTTGAAAATGCTGATTACTATTTAGTTTATGTAAATGGTAGTGAAGAAGGCGTTGAAGTTGTTGGAACAACATACAAAGTACCATTAACTGATGCAGGATTAACAAGTACTGTTACTGTTAAATCCATGACAGACGATGAAGAACACTTTGTTAATAGTGGAATGTCAAATCTCGTTAGTGTCACTCATAAAGCTTCAGATAGAACAACTTGGGGCAAAGATGAGCTATTAAGTGATTGGACAGCATTAAGTGGAACTCTTGGTAGTGTCAATGAAGGCTTAGATCTTAAAGCTGGTCAAAGTATGGCTATTGTCAAAAAGATTACAGTTGAAACAAAGATGTTCAACTTGTTTGTTAGAGACTTTGAAGGTCAAGAAACAGGTGAAACAGGTGCTATTGTTGAACTTAAAGTCAATGGTGCTGTTGTCGCTCCAGTAAACTTTGAAACAGAAACTGTCACTATCGATAAAGATTGCGGACGTCAATTATTAATTACATATGATTTGAGCTCTTATATTTCTGATGATGCAAGCATTATTAGAATTACAGAAAAAACTGGATATTCAAATCACTGTGTTGTCACATATGCAGCTATGGGAGATTATTCATCATTATTATCAGCTGGAACCAAACAAAACTATTGGGGACATAACTATGCTGATAACTGGTCAGGTGAAATGAATCATGCTGATGGAATGGAAGATATCGCTAATATTGCTAATGATCCATCTTGGATTAAAGTTGGTAATATCGGTGACTTAAACGAAGGCTTGAAACTTGAAAAAGAAGCTTCAATCGTTAAATATCTTGAAGTTACTGAAGCAAATTCATTAATGACAGTTGCCTTTAGAAACTTCGGTGGAATTGATGAAGACTTTGCTGGTGGTGTATCAGTAAATGGCAAGTTCCTCAAAGCAGTTGGTGATAATAAGACTTACTTCACAAAGCTTACAACGCCTACATATTTAGCTGAGGCTAATGATGGTGGTCAAGAAGCAGTCATGAAGACATATGATTTAAGTGCATATATTGGTAAGACAGTTTGCTTAACAATCGCTAACTTAAAGTGTTATGCTCCAGGTGGAAATGAAGACTTAGTAATTGGTTCAGTTTCATTTGGTAGTGCAGTAAAGGTCACAGATACTCGTACAACCTTCGATGCTTCTTTATCTAAGAACATTTATCCAAATTTACCACTTATGGTTGCTGGTCCATTCACTGTTTATAATGAAGGTATAAGCTTTAGAACAAACGACTATGCTGGTGGTATTGCTCAAAGATTCGATTTATCTGAGGTTGCAGAAGGAAAACACGTTTATGTTAGAACATATTGGCGTGGACTTGTCGAAGATAACATCACAGCTAAATTCCAAACTCTTGTCAATGGTGAATTAATTAATACATATGACTATTTACTTAGAGATAGAGAAGATAATCTCGCATGTGTTGGCTTAGACTTAAGCAACTTTGTCGGTCAAACAGCTGATGTTGCAATTCATATTCCAAGTAGAAACTATAGAGTAGTTCTTACAAAAGTTGAATACTATACAACTGATGAAGCAGAAGATAATCTTTCTTATCCAGCCACTGAAGATCCAGTAATTGTTGAAACAACAGGAGGAGAATTTGCCTGGGGTCACAACTACAAAGATAACTGGGGTGGCGAAATGGGCGATGATAATCTCAAATATAGCAACTTAGCTGGTAGCGGTTGGACATATACAGGTGATGTCAACGATGGCTTCAACGAAGGTTGTAAGATTGGCTATGGTGCCAGTGTTACAAAGACATTAACAATCGATCAACTTCACCAAACAATGGCAATTAGTGCTAGATCATTTGGTAGAGATTTCAAAGGAAGAGTTTCTGTCATTGAAAACGAGGTAGAAACACCATTAGCTCCAATTGGTTATCAAGATACAGACTTCACACAAAATGGTGCTGCAACTCACAAAGATTCAGTCGAAGATGGTTGCCAAAACGCAATTATGTACGTCTATGATTTATCAGCATATTTAAATAAAGAAGTCACAATTAAGGTTGAAAATACTGGTACACAAGATAGCAATTATTGCGATGAATTAGTAGTTGGTTCTATTGGTTTTACAAGTGTATTAAAAGTTACAGAAAGCTTAAGATGGGATGCTTCAACAGTTAAAGGCACAAATAACAACCAAGCTTTACAAGTTATTCCATGCGGTCCATTCTCAATCTATAACGAAGGTATTAACTTCAGAACACAAGACTTTGCTAGTGGTATTACTAAGACACTCGATTTAAGTGACGAAGCTTTAACAGGAAAAACAGTTAAAGTTAAAGTTGGATTCAGAAACTTCAATTCTGGCGGTGAAGATATTGAATTCCAATCATTACTTAATGGTGCACTTGTTTCAACAGAAACAAAGAAAATCAATGAAGATATCACCTATCTTGAATTTGATTTAACACAATTAATTGGTCAATCATCAGTTAACTTAGGTATTAGAACTCCATCTAGAACTTATAGAATTGTTATGACTGACTTAGTTGTCACAGTTGAATAAAAATCAAATGTTATATAAAGACTTAGCTTAAATGCTGAGTCTTTTTTGATATATATAAATAAAAGTGCTTTCAATTTTATATTTAAACATAATGATATATTTGTTATAATAAATATATCAAATAGAACATTGTTACTTATAAAGTATATGTTTGTAATAAATGGAGAATTGTTATTATGGCGAATGATACATTATATAAAAGCATTTATAAAGAACTAAAAAAGAAGATTATAGATGGTGTTTATAAAATTGATGATTGCTTACCATCAGAAGAAGTTTTAACGAAACAATATTTTACAAGTAGAATAACTATTAAAAAAGCTATGGAGTTACTTGTTAATGAAGGGTATATTGTTAGACATCCTGGCCGAGGAACATACGTATCTGATAAGTATAAAGAAAATGCAATTGAAAACAGATTGAATCTTGTAGGTTTAATTTTATCGAATATATCCTCAGCTTTTGGTCTTGAAATTTTACTTAGCATTGAACAAGAGTTAAGTAACTTAGGATACAATGTCATTATTAAAAACTCAAAAGGTGATATTGCTTTAGAGACAAAATATATTAATGAGTTGATAACTATCGGTTGTAAAGGTTTAATTATTCAACCAGTTCATAACGAATACTATAACGAAAAATTAATATTCCATCACATTAATAAATTTCCAATTGTTTTAATCGATAGAGATTTTAGTGGTATGCAGCTTCATTGCATTAGAACTGATAATTTTTCAGCTGCTTTAGATGCTACAAAATTATTATTTGAAAAAGGACATGAAAAAATTGCTTTCTTTTGTAGTAAAGATTCAGATGTGTCTTCGATTGAAAATAGAAAAAATGGATTTCAATCAGCTTATTTCTATAGTCAAAAATTTTTAAAAGGCACATATGTTGCAAATATATTAAGCAGTCCTAATTCGCCTTTTGATAAAGAAGTGTTTAATAATGATGTTAAACTTGTAATTAATTTCTTAGAAGAAGAAAAAGATATCACATGTTTATTTGCTAGTGAATTCACAGTTTGTAAAATTTTATATGAAGCCATTAGAAAAATGGGAAAATCCATTCCAAACGATTATTCACTTATTACGTTTGACTATGGGTATGGGTTAGTAAATCCAGATGTAGCTCGAATAATGCAAGATCAAACAGAGATGGGAAGAATTGCAGTCAGCGTTTTACATAAGTTAATTAATCATGAGGATGTAGCTGTCAAATTGTTTAGTCCATATAAAATTTATCCTGGAAAAACATTAAAAGTAATTAAGTAAAAAACGGAAGTCTAGTTGTCTAGGCTTCCGTTTTCACAAGGAGGGATTAAAAGTAAGATACTTCATTTTCTTTGTCAAACAAGTGAATCGAATTTGTTTTGAAAGAAACATTAATTTTTTGTCCAACCTTTATTACTTCATCAGTAATAACTTTGGCACAAACCATTGTGTTTTCATCGATGTTGAAGTGAATTAGTAATTCGCTACCAAGAGTTTCAACGATGTTAACTGTATATTTACCATTTTCATTTGGTTCAATTTGAATGTGTTCAGGTCTAACTCCAACGTATACTTCAGTATTTTTTTCTTTAACTAATTCTTTTTGATTGTCATTTAAATTTATAGAGACATTATTGAAAGTAACTTTGTCATCTTCAATTTTGCCTTCAAAGAAATTCATGACAGGTGAACCGATGAATCCTGCAACAAACTTGTTAGCTGGATGATCATATATTTCTTTTGGTGCACCGATTTGTTGAATATATCCATCTTTCATAACAACAATTCTATCAGCCATTGTCATAGCTTCAGTTTGGTCGTGGGTTACGTAGATTGTAATAGCGTTCATTTGTTGGTGAAGTTTAATAATTTCAGTTCTCATTTGAACTCTGAGTTTTGCATCCAAGTTTGAAAGAGGTTCATCCATTAAGAAAACTTTAGCGTTTCTTACAATAGCTCTTCCTAAAGCGACACGTTGTCTTTGACCACCGGAGAGAGCATCAGGTTTTCTATCGAGATATTTTTCAAGTTGTAATATTTTAGCTGTTTTGAAGACTCTATCGTTTATCTCAGCTTTTGATCTACGGACAAATTTTTGGACTTCAACTTCATTTTCGCTGTAGTACTTGATCTTTTCATTAGTAGCATCGATATTTCTTTGAATTTCTTCAATGCTTTCTGGAGCACTTTCTTTAGCAATTTCTAATTGTGATTCGAATGTTTTTAATTGCTTTTGATATTTTTTGATAGATTTTTTATCGATGGCTTTGATTGGGTTGCCATTTTTATCAAGTTTTGGAACAGGAACTTTGCGCATCTTTAATCCAAAAGCCATATTGTCGAAGACATTCATGTGAGGATAAAGAGCATAGCTTTGGAAAACCATAGCGATATGTCTATTTTTAGGTGCGACATCGTTACAAAGTTTTCCGTCGATAAATAACATACCGCTTGTAATTTCTTCTAATCCAGCAATCATTCTTAAAGTAGTAGTTTTACCACATCCAGATGGACCGACAAAAGCTATAAATTCTTTATCGTTTATCTCTAAATTAAAGTCAAATACTGCTTGCACATTATTTGGATAAATCTTGTTAATATTTACTAGTCTAACATTTGACATATCAAATATGACCTCCTGTCTTTTTTACATTATAATTATAATTGGTAAAGCGCTTTTATTCCATGAAAAACGGGCATTTTTTAACATTTTTGGACTTTGTATATAACAAAGTATATTTGGTATAAAAATGTAATATATTTCGTCTTTATAGTTAATAAATTGGCAACTTATGTTATATTTAAGTTGTAAAAAAACATATCACGTCTTTTGTCTATAAATAGAAAAAGATAAAAATCGATTTTAAACGAGAAAGAGGTAATAATAATGAAAAAATTCGGATTATTAACAGCATTAGCAAGCGTTGCATTGGTAGCGCTATCAAGTTGCGGAGGAAACACTTCTTCCAAAAAAGAAGTAATAACATTGTGGGCTGGTGGTCAATGGGTTCAACACGATGCTGAAAACTTAAAAAAGTTTATTGATGGCTATAATTCCAAACATGACAATATCGAAGTTAAAGTCACAATTAAATCAGAGTTTGAAACAGCATTAGCTAGTGCTTTACTTGTCAACAAGCAACCAGATGTCGTTATTTGGGATAGATTTAACACTCCAACATACGCTGTTGAAGGCTATTTAACTTCTATCGATGATATGATGTTACGAGATGGTATTACAGCTGATTTATTCCAAGAACAAGCATATAACGAATTGAATTATGACAATAAGCAATATGGCATTCCTCTTGACTTGGATATTTGGGGAATTTACGTAAATATGGATTTAATTACTGATCCAAGCGTTGCTGCATTAGTCAAAGAAGACTGGACATGGGACGATGTAAAAACTGTCGCACATGCCGTCACAAATAAGAGTTCATCTGGTTTCAATCCAGCAGGTTATAGCGCTGATGATTTACATGAACACTTCTTTAAATATATCGTTTCAACAGGAACTACAGATAACTTTGAAAAAGATGGTAAACTAAATTACGATACTCAAGAAGTTAGAGATGTTTTAAACTTCTTTAAGAACTTCGGAGCTGGCGATGTTTGTAACAACGATTACAATGGTAAAGATGCTTTTATTAGAAATAGATTAGCTATGTTAAATCAACCAGTTTATTTCTCATCTTACTTAAAAACTTATGCTCCAGATCTCAACTACAAATTTATGCCTCAACCAAAATATAGCGGTGAAAAAGGTAAAAACGGTGGTATGATTGGTGGCTTTGGCATGGCTATTCCTCAACCAATTAAGAAATATAGAACAGAGGCTTGGGAAAAGAAAAAGGAAACTTCATGGAACTTTATCAAGTCTTGGCTTTGTAACGAAGAAACAGCTCTTGAATGGAGTAAAGCTTCCAATACTTTACCAGCTTTAAAATCACTTTATTCTGATGAATGGATTCAAAATACAAACGTCTTGAAATCTGCAGCAAGATACGCTGATCAATATGAAACAAGACCATCTGTTCCTGGCTTCTTAAACATTCAAATTAACGTTTATAATAAATATGTTAAAGAATACTATAAAGGTAGTTATGGTGGTTCAGTTGATGATTTAATCAACGAGTTACAAGTTGAAACAGATAAGATTATCAGTAGATATTAATTATGAAAAAAATAAATAATGAAGTGAATAAAAAAGCTTTTGCACTTCCTAGTCATAAAAAGAGAAATGACTCTTTAATTGCTTATGCGTTTTTAGCACCTGCGTTGATTTTATTCATCGTTTTTACTGTAGCTCCATTTGTAATGTCTTTAGTATTATCTTTCACAGATTATAATGGTGTCGAATTTACAAAATTTTCATTTGATAACTTTAAAAATATTATTGAAGATAAGTATTTCATGAATTCCATGAAAAACGTAGCGATATTTGCTGTGTTTTACGTGCCTCTTTCAATTATATCGAGCTTGATAATTGCTTTCTTAATATCAAAAATTAAGTTAAAACATAACTATTTAAAAGTAATTTATTACATTCCATCACTAACAAGTGGTGCAGCTATGATCTTCGTTTGGAAGTCGCTTATTAGTTCAACAAGCATTGTCTTAGATAGTGGCTATATGGCCATGGTTGTAATTATTGCTATTTCTTTATATGGCTGCTTAGGTGGAAACATGCTCATATATCTTGCTGCTATGACTGGTATCGATCCAAAGGTATATGAAGCAGCAGATATTGACGGAGCTAATAAATTCCAACAATTTCTACACGTTACAGTACCATTACTTAGATCTTCAACGTACTTTATCTTTACGACGACGTTAATTGGTAGTTTCCAATTATTTGATGTAATTTACTTATTAGGTTTATATAACAATGATAAAGCTATATCTCCAGTTGTTGAAATTTATTTAAGTGCTAAAGAATTAAGATTTGGTTATGGCAGTGCAATGTCTGTCGTCCTCTTCTTCTTCATAATGGTTGTTACAGTGATTACACAACTATTTGTCAGAGAAAACAACAATCAAAAGAAATTGTTTAATCACGGAAAGGACAAGTATGCAAAAAAGTATGCAAGCTGGGAAAAGACACACTAATTTAAGAATTAAACCAAGACTTTCTGTCGGACAAATTGTCTTAATTGTTGTTTTAACATTATTAGCAATATTAATGATGACTCCATTTATTTGGTCAGTTATTGCTTCTTTAACAAGTAGATTTGATTTAGAAGGACAAGGCTTTAAGTTCTACTATGGTCACTTTACCTTTGAAAACTGGGCTTCTTTATTTAAAAATAACTGGGGTGTCTATATCTTTAATACGCTCTTTATAGCTTTTGCCGAAATTATATTACAATTGTTATTTTGCTCTATGGCAGCTTATGTCTTTGCAAAATTCGATTTCTATGGTAAAGGAATTTTATATAAAGTAATGCTAATTTCCATGATGTTACCTGGAATTATTACTTTAATCCCACAATTTATTGTTACTACATCAATTCCGTTCTTCCCGAAAGACATCTTTGGAAACGACTTAGGTCCAGGTTTATATAATTCATTATTCGCTGTCATATTGCCAAACGCTGTCTCAATTTATGGAATAATGTTCTTAAGACAATTCTTCACCAATCTTTCTGATGAAATAGGTGATGCCGCTAAAATAGATGGTGCTAATGGTGTAAGGGTATTCTTCATTTATTTCAAAATGGCTTTGCCTGGAATTATGACTTTAGGATTATTTACGTTCGTTTCAACGTGGAGTTCATATTTATGGCCATCTTTAGTTCTCTTTAGTGAATCTAAATTTACTTTGGGTCAAGCTTTACAAGAATTCCAAACTTCATCTTCAACAGGTGAAATGATGGCAGGATCATTATTAAGTATTGTCCCTGTTATTATTTTGTTTATATTTACTCAAAAGTATTTCTTAAAACAAACGACTTATACCGGAATTAAATAGAAAGGATAGCAACTATGAAAAAAAAGAATCTTCTAATTTCGTTATGCCTTTTAACAGGTGGTATTGTTTCATTAGCAAGTGTTAGTGCTTTAAATTATCAACCTGAGAAAGTAGCAGTTGTCAAAAGAGCTGTCGACACATCAGAAAGTAGCTTGAATAATTATTTCAGTTCAAACGAAGACCTTCCAAGTGAATTTGGTAACAAAGTTGGTGGAATAATTACTATAGATGGAACTTACTATCAAAACTATACTATGGGTTATTGTTCATTAACAATTAATCCAAATGGTAGAAGCTACACCATAAAAAATCACGCTGGTAGACAAATTGATGCTGATGGAAACTTAAAAGTATTACCATTAGCTGATTTATTAAACTATGTTGCAGATTCATTTGCTACATCAGGTAACGATGACTTTGCTAGACCTCTTAATGATGCTGAAACAGTTAAGCCTTTAATCGTTGAAAGAATGAAGGCTATTTATACAGAATTTTATAACAAAGGAATTATATTGGGTATTGGTAGTTCTGATGTTAAATGTTGGGATGGTTACATTGTTCAAGACTTTTCATGGGGCGATGGTACATTCTCGTTTGGTGGTAATAGATATGGCATGTCATTTATCTTTTTCAATTATCGTTTGACTGATAATGAAACTGAGGGTCAAGCTTTTGTTGTCAATAATGCTGAAGCTAAATATTGGGATGAAAACAAAAATAACTTAGGTTATCCAACAAGCAATAAAATGACAGATAGCATTACTTTACCTGGTACAACAGAACCACAACAAGTTACATTCCAAACATTTGAAAGTGGATTCTTAGTTGATGAAGATGGAACACTTACATATCGTTCAGGTTTTGTCTATGATCCAGTCAATAAAAACTTTATTGCAAAAGCTACACCATATGTCGATTCAAGATATGGTTCATTTGTAAATGAATATGCTAGCGAGGATAATAGTCGCATTGTTAAAGTGTACGCTCATGGTTCAATTGTTTGTACTCTTGTTAACGGCGAATACTTGTACGATTATGAACCAGCAAGAATATATAAAAATTTAAATGAATATGAAATGGATGATTTCAACTACTATTTAAACGATGTTGCTGGATCATTTGAAATAACTTTAGAAAACGAATCTAAAGTAGCTAGAAAGTTTAAAAATAAATATAAAACTTTATTAAACAATAACTTCTTTGTCGGTTTTAAAGAATCAAATGTTAGTGGTAACTGGAATGGTGTTATCGCTCAACAATTTATCTTAGGTGATTCCACTGCTAACCCATGGGAAGGAACACGTACAAATGTTGCAGCTCTAGTTTATAACCAAAGTGCTGACGAAGTATTCTTATTAGCTAATAATTCAATGATGATGTGGAATAAGAGTGGTAATTATAGTAATTACGGTTCGCCATTAAGCGATGAATATGTTGTTGGAAAGGATGTCTTCCAAGACTTTGAAGGTGGTTTATTAGTTATTTTAAATAACAATACAGATACTGCTTTCTTATATAAGGGAACATATGATGAATACGTTACTGGTAAAGCAAATTATGAAAAACCATCATTTGGTAGCGAATATACTAAAACTACAACAGTAACTAATTTCACTCCACTTTATGCTATTGCATTTGCTGTACCTGCTGTTATAGTTGCTGGAGGTATTTTCTTAATTGTCGCGTTAGATAAGAAGAAAAAGGCAAAAAAGAAAGAGAGTGAATAAAACGATGTATGAAAAAATGAAAGAGACAATCGCTTCATTTGAAGAAACGATTAAGTCTGATAAATTAAAAAGGTTGTTTGATAATTGTTTTTATAACACTCTCGATACTATTATAGAATATTTAGACGATGGAAGCGTCTATATGCTTACTGGTGATATACCTGCTATGTGGCTTAGAGATTCAAGTGCTTCTGTCCTTCAATATATTGAATTTGCAAAAGAAGATGAAGATGTATTTAATCTTATAAAAGGTTTAATAAAACGACAATTCTTCTATATTTCTATCGATCCATATGCAAATTCGTTTAATAGAGATCCAAATGGTCATGGTCACACACAAGATGAAGGCGAAAGAACTCCATATACTTGGGAAAGAAAATTTGAAATAGATTCTTTATGTTATCCAATATGGTTAATTTACAAATTATATAAAGTGACTGGCCGCAAAGAAATTCTTGATTCTGAATTTGTTAAAACTTGTAAAATTATAATTGATGTTTTTAAAAAAGAACAAAAACATCACGAACTAAGTGATTATTACCACTATAGAGAAGGTGAAAGAGATGGATTTAATATTCCAAATCACGGTCATGGTGGCGATATTAAATATACAGGAATGATTTGGAGTGGATATAGACCAAGCGATGACGCTTGTAAATATGGATATTTTATTCCTGGTAACATGTTTGCTGTCGTAGCACTTAAAAGAGCTACTGAATTGCTTAAAGTTATCGGTGAAGATGATTTAGCTAAAGTTGCTTCTGATCTTGCTATTGAAGTAGATAATGGAATTAAGCAATACGGCATTATAAATCACGAAAAATATGGTGAAGTATACGCTTACGAAGTTGATGGCTTAGGTAAATATTTATTAATGGATGATGCAAATGTTCCAAGCTTATTATCAATTCCTTACTTTGAATATGAAGATAAGAATTCAGCTATATATAAAAATACAAGAAAATATTGCTTGAGTTTCGATAATCCTTACTATTTTGAGGGTAAAGTTCTTAAAGGAATTGGTTCACCACACACTCCAAAAGGTTATGTGTGGCATATGGGAATCGTATTAGAAGCTTTGACAAGTGGCAACAATGAAGATGTTATAAGAATCATAAAAATGGTTATGAATAGCGATAACGATACTTATTACACTCATGAAGGTATAAACAAAGACGATCAAAGTGAATTTACTCGTTCTTGGTTTGCATGGTCTAATTCGCTATTTTCTTATTTGATTTTAAAATCAAAAAATATTATTAATGGAGGCATTGAATAATGAAGAAGAAGCTCGCAAAAGTTCTTACAGCTGGTGTTATGACATTTTGTATGGTAGGTTGTTCATCGACTACTACTGAAGTTATCAAAGCTGGAACTATTTTAGATAATCCAAAAGATAATTTAACCTCAGCAGAAAGAAACAATCTACGTTCTAAAGTCATCGCTGACCAAATGTGGAAAAATTATTATGATGAAGAACTTAATGGTGCAATAAATTACTATCCTTACAAAGATGATACAGAAGAAATTGCATCAGTATGGCACTTTACAAGTATTTTATCTTTATACATTAAGTTAGTAAAAAATAACCCTAATGATGCTGAATTAAAAAGAAAGCTTAACACTGTTTTAGAAGGCCTAGAATATTATCACGAAAGAAGAACAGATTATCGAGCTTACGCCGTTAAAAGAGGCATCGATATCGATATGGCATCAAGCGGCTATATGGCCGACGTCTATGATGATAATATGTGGATTGCTAGAGAGTTTTTAAACGCATATGAAACATTAAACGATGAATCGTTACTTACAAAGTGCGAAGAAACAATCGAATATTGTTTAACTGGTTGGGACTCATCTATCAATTCAGATACAGGTGCTGAATGGGGCGGTATTTATTGGGGCCCAGATTACTTAAGTAAACACGCTTGTAGCAATGGTCCAATTATCTCTACTTTAGTTAGATTATCAAAGATCAATCCTGATAAAGTTGTTAATGGAAGAACATATTTACAATGGGCTAAAGATGTTTACGATTTTGGGCTAAAGACATTTAAGATGAGTAACGATTTATATGGTGATATGATCGGTACTGAAAAATCTGGTGGTGTAACAACTTCTCATGGTTCGTTAGATACAACAGCTTATACATATAACACTGGAACAATGATTTCAGGTGGAGCATACTTATATGAAGCAACAAAAGATGAGAAGTATTTAAATCAAGCCAAAAAGTCAATGAAAGCTTCATTTGAATATTTTGGTGATGATGAAGTTTTAAATGGTTATTATCAATTCCCATTAGGAACAACTATTTGGTTTAACTTAACCTTGTTCCAAGGGTATTATGATTTGTTATTAGTCGATGATTCAGCTAGTGAATATTTAGCTTTGATTCAAAAGAGCATCGACTTTGCCTATAACAACTATTTATACGACAACTATTTACCAGTCAACTGGGTCAGTGGATGGCAATATGGTTTAACTAGTGATGAAAATAAAGATGTAATGGATGTTTGTGCTTCAGCAGAAATATACGCTTTATTATCAATGAAAGATAGTTTAAACAAATAAATTTGGAGTTTTATATATGAGATTTAAGCCAAATTATGCTGCAACAAAAGAAGCGATAATTGATAGTAGAAATATTTATAACTGCATAATGTTACCTCTTGTTTATACTAAAATAAGAGATTTAGATTATGAAGTACTTTGTTCTAAGGAGCCGATTACTTTTTCAAAAATGAAAAAGATGGAATTCAAAAAATTGGCCAAAAATAAACCTTTTGGAAAAGAACTATTCGATTGTGCTTGGTTTCATGTCACAGGAACTTGTGATGTGAATATTGATGAGGCATATTTGGCTTTTGATATAAATGGAGAAGCTCTACTTGTCGATAAAAACGGAGCACCAGTAAAAGGCTTCACGAATAAATCTAGCGTTTTTGATAGAGCTCTAGGAGAACCAGGAAAAACGTATTATCCATTAAAAGGTTTAGTAGAAGATAATAAAATAGACTTGTATTTCGACTGTGGATATAACGATCTTTTTGGCAATATACAAAATGATGGGAAAGTTGAATATATAAGCTTAGTAAAAAAAGATTTTGTCATGGAAAAAATTTGCTATGATTTTGATTTTTTATTAAAACTATTAGAGATAATGGAATTTAAAAACAATTATTTTGACACTCTTTATAATGGTGTTATAGCAATTAGAGATTTATTCTGGTTTGACGTAAAAGACAAGGAAGAAAAAGCTTTAAAAATAATTTCAGATTTGTTTAGTGTTAAAACTAAAAATATTGAAAAACTACCAACTTTTTATGGTGTTGGACACGCTCATTTAGACTTAGCATGGTTATGGCCAATTAGAGAGTCAAAAAGAAAAATTGTTAGAACAATGACTAACGTTTATTATCTCATTGAAAAGTATAATAATTTCCACTATGTAATATCACAACCACAACAAATTGAGTGGTTAAAAGAACAATCTCCTCTGATGTTTGAAAAGTTAAAATCTTACGAAAAGTCTGGAAGAATTGAATTAGTTGGTGGAGCATTCGTTGAGTTTGATACCAATGTTTCAGGTGAGGAACAGTTAGCTCGACAAATGCTTTATGGTCAAAAGTATTACTTAGAGAACTTTGGTCATTACGTTAATAATTTATGGCTACCTGATACATTTGGTTATAACGGAAACTTACCGCAATTAATTAAGCAGGGTGGTATGAAATATTTTATGACTATCAAGACTGCTCGAAATAGATTTAACGATTTTCCGTATCACCACTTTATATGGGAAGGAATCGACAAAAGCAAAGTTATAGCTCATATCCCGCCAGAAGGTACTTACAACTCTGAAGCAAGTCCAAAATCTATTTATGATGCTATGAGTCACGTTTCAAAGTCAGAAATGAAATACGATTCTTTAATGATATATGGAATCGGTGATGGTGGTGGTGGACCAGGTGAAGAGCATGTTGAAAAGCTTCATAGACTAAATGGTACTTTAGGTCTAAATAAAGTTGAATCGAATAAATCTGTTGATTCATATTTTGTAAATTTGGAAAAGCATAAAGAATCATTACCGATATATAAAGGTGAAATTTATTTAGAAAACCACTGTGGAACATATACGTCTCAATCGCTAAATAAGCAATATGACCGCTATATAAGTGAAAAAATAAAACGATTGGAATATATTTTGTCAGCTAAAGGAATAAATAGGTTCGAATATGAAATAAATGAACTATATAGAAGAGTTTTACTATTAGAATTCCACGATATTCTTCCTGGTTCATCGATTAAAAGGGTTTATGAAGAATCAAAAATAGAATATGAAAATATTGATAAGAAATTAAATCAAATATTTAAAAATGCTATTAAAACATATTGTTGTGATTATAAGCCTGGTTATTATTTATATAATCACTTATCTTACAAAGCAAATAAGCTTATAAAATATAATGATAGTTATTATCTTTATAATTTAAATCCAAATTCTTGGACAAATGATTATAAAGAATATTCAAACAAAGAAATTTATAATTCAAATATTATTAATACTAACTTGTTTGAGATTAAGTTTAATCAGTTAGGTTATATAGATGAAATAATTTATAAGAAAACAAACAAAAATATACTATTAAATAACGGAAATAAACTAATAGTTTTAAGAGACCATGGAGATGCTTGGACTTTTAAAGAAAAATATAGAAATCAAGATGAAGTTTTAATGAAATTAACTGAAAGAGAAATTTATAAATATGATAATCTTTATGAAGTAATTTCTAAATATTCATTCAAAGAAAGTACAGTGGTCGAAACAATTATAATAGATGATAGTAATTTGATTAGATTTAAGCACGAAGTTGATTGGCATAATGTGGGTTATATGCTAAAGAGTAACTTTGATTTATCAATTAAAACTAATAAAGCTGTATGTGATATTCAATTTGGTAAGATTAATAGGTCAAGAAAAAACGATACTTTGGTTCGCAAGGCACAATATGAAATCTGTGCTCAACAATACGTTGATATAAATGATAAAAAAGTAGGGGTAGCACTAATTAACAAAGCAAAAAATGGATATTATGTCAAAGATAATAACTTAGAACTAACTCTTTTAAGATCGACAAATTACCCGTGTAAGGAGGGTGACTATGGTCATCACACATACGAATATGCATTATATATTCACGATGGTGATGATAACAAAGCTAAAGTTGATAAAGTCGCTTATATTTTTAATAGCGATTTTGTCATGAGTTCAAAAGAAATAATGTTAAAGAATCCTTTGATACTCAATAACGAATTAATAGAATATTCTTGCTATAAGAAAAAATATAAAGATGATGGTTTAATTGTCAGACTTTATGAAAGAAATGGTAAAAATGTTAAACTTGATTTAACAAATACAAGTTTAAAAAATAAACATTTAACTCTAGTTAATTTCTTAGAAGAACCACTTAGCGAGCAAATTGATGGAGACATTTTAGAATTTAAACCATTTGAGGTAAAAACAATATGGATTCATTAAAATTTAAAAAGTTAGCTTCAGAGATAAAAGAAGTATATAATTGCTGCATTTTTGATAATTATAACTATGATTATTTTGAAGTTACAAACTCTAAAATTTCTAATTTATACTCCTTAACAAAAAATATCGTTTCACTATGTATTGGAATATTGATAGACCAAGGAAAACTAAATATTAAAGATGATATTTCAAAATTTTTTATCGATGAATATGAAAATGCCGTTTCATATAGCGGTACAACAGTAGAAGATGTTTTAATGCAAGTTACGGGAATAGAACGGGGATTTTTGGATATTGACGCTGAAGATCCTAAAACTTTTCCTTCCGATGATTATTTAAAAATAATTTTTGATAGAGGATTATATTATAAAGATAAAAAACATTTTGTTTATAGTGACTCTAACTACTATCTTTTAGGAAGGTTAGTTGGTAAAATAAGTGGTGTTTCTTTAGATAAGTTCATTGAAGAAAATATTTTTAAACCGTTAGAAATTAAAAACTACGATTTTCAATATTGTCCAATGGGTTATCAAATGGGAGCTACAGGTGTATTTTTAAACTCGATTGACGTTTGTAAAATAGCTTCGATTTTTATGTATGATGGAAAATACAAAGATAAAGTTATAGTTTCCAAAAAATATATAGATGAGGCTAAAAAAGTAAAAGTAATAGTTGATGAAAATACTGGATATGGCTACTCTATTTGGATCAATAGAAACAGCAATTTAAGACATGGTTCAGGTATGTGTGGTCAAATGTTTGTTATTAGAGATGATAAAATATATTGTTTCTTATCATTAGATAAGGAAGGTAAAACTGCCCCTCTTATTACTGAATTATTAAAAGGAGAATGAATATGTCAATTTACAAACTAATTCCTGCCTTAAAAGACTATATTTGGGGTGGTACAAAATTAAAAGAATACCGTCAAAGTGATTTAGATAAGATATCTGAATCTTGGGAACTATCTTTTCATCAAGATGGTCCAACGAAAGTTAATATAGATGGTCAAGTAAAACTCCTTAAAGATGTTGTTACAAAAGAAGAGTTAGGAGTAAACTTAAAAGAATTTTCATTCTTTCCAGTCTTAATTAAATTAATCGATGCTAAAGAAAATCTTTCAGTTCAAGTTCATCCAAGCGATGATTATGCTTTAAAATATGAAAATAGCTATGGCAAAACAGAAATGTGGTATGTAATTGATGCTGAAGAAGGCGCTGGTTTATACGTTGGATTTAAAGAAGACGAAACAATAGAAAATGTTAAAGATTATTTAAATAAAGGAACAATTTTAGAACACTTAAACTTCTTTAAAGTTAAAAAAGGTGACTGTTTCTTTATTAAATCTGGTACTATCCACGCTATTGGCAAAGGAGTTAGTGTCATCGAGATTCAACAAAACTCTAATTTGACATATAGATTATATGACTACAATAGAGTAGGGGCTGATGGCAAAACTAGACCATTACATATTGAAAAAGCTTTAAATGTAATTGATACGAATAAGTACAATTTTGAAAACAAATCTAATGATTATTTAGGAAAGTGCAAATACTTTACTACATATTTAAAAGATGCTGTCATAGATAAAGAAATTTATGATGAAGATTCATTTGTTTCTATAACATTCTTAGATGGTGCTGGTACAATTAACGGAATCAAATATGGAAAGTATGACTCTTTCTTTATTAGTGCAAAGCAAAAGTGCTCGATTGAAGGAAATGGAAAATATATTTTAACTTGTGTGGAGAAATAAAATGAGTAAATATCGTATTGGAATTGATATAGGTGGTATGTCTTTTAAAATTGGTATTGTCGATGAAAACGGCAATATAGCTTTTAGAGATGTATTAAAAGTTACAACTAATAATTCTCAAGAAGAAATGATTGAATTGTTGGCAAATAAAGTTAATGATTTAATCAAAACTAATAATGTATCTAAAGATGATATTTTAGGTATTGGCATAGGATGCCCAGGTTCAATCAATTCAAACACAGGTGTCTGTGATTATTCGAATAATCTTAAATGGGAAAATCTTCCAGTTGTGGAAATAATCGAAAAAATAACAAACATAAAGTGTAAAATAACAAATGATGCTAATGCTGCAACACTTGGTGAAGTTAAATTTGGTTGTGGTTTAGGCTATAAAAACGTTATTATGTTAACTTTAGGCACTGGAGTTGGTGGTGGTATAGTTTTAAATGGCACACTTTATGAAGGAAATGAAGGTAAAGGTGCAGAATTAGGCCATGCAATTATCAAAGTTAATGGAAGAAGATGCACCTGTGGACGTAAAGGCTGCCTAGAAGCTTATGCATCAACTAGCGCTTTGATTAAAGATACTAAGAGGCTTGTTAGTCAAAATAAACAATCTAAATTGTGGACCGAATTAAAAGATTTAAATTTAATTAATGGTAAGTATATATTTGAGTATGCTAAACAAGGTGATGAAGTTGCTGTCAAAGCCCTTGATAACTATATCAATTATTTGAAAGAAGGTATACTTAATTATTGTAATATATTTAGACCTGAATTGATTATATTAGGTGGTGGAATATCAGCTCAAGAAGACTACATTTTGTCTAGATTAATTCCATTGCTTGAAAAAGAATATTATGGCTTTAAAAATACTCCTAAAGTTGAAATTAAATGCGCTAAATTAGGAAACGACGCTGGAATAATTGGTGCAGCTTATTTAATATAATTGGCTAGTTTAACTAGCCTTTTCTTTTTAAAATTTATAAAAATTGGTTGTTTTTAATATTTTTATCTAAAAACCTTGACTTTTAAGTAGATATAAATAATACTTTAATCAACAAAGAGTAATATTTTATTTATCGATCTATTTACTTAAAGGAGGGTGTGTCTATGAATAAAATTATTAATAATCTTGCTTCTTCTAAAGACGTTTCTATTACGTCGAAATTTGTCTATAAAGACTCAATTGCTTCTAGTGTTATCTCTATAGGATTAAATCATTTTGTTAATTAGGGGGTATTTGCATGTACAAGCTTGTTTTAGCAGTAATTTGGTATTCTTATTTTGCGTGGTATTTATGTGTTATTATATGGCCAAACTTTGCCGGTATAAGTTGCAAAGTTTTAAATCGGCAGCAAATTCCTAAAGATTCCAAATTACGCCTCATTTATATTAATAAAAATGCATATCCTCAACTTAAATGCATTGCTATTGAAGCGATAATATTTTTCTTTTTAAATATAATATATACAATTGTAGCTTTTATTCTATTCGCAATTTTAAAAGATGATCAAATTGTTGGCCGCATTTCATTTTGGTATTTTTTCCTATTTATGATTGTTACAGGTGTCACGGCTTTTGTTGTTAATTTCAAGAAATAGCAAATGTAAGTAGAGAAGACTAAAGTATGAAGGAATAAGAATAAGTAAGATAGTAGAAGATAATCCATATAAATATAAGAGTTATTATTATGATAAAGAGAGTGGATTATATTATTTAAAGAGTAGATACTACTCAGCAAGTCTGCATAGGTTTATAAGTCTAGACCAAACAGAATATATGGAAATAGGAAGCATAACAGGCCTAAATCTATATGTTTATTGTGGTAATGATCCAGTTAATATGGCTGATCCTGATGGACATTTCTTTGTTTCTGCTTTAATAATTGGAGCATTATTCGGTGGAATTATTGGAACAGGTGTTAGTGTTATATCACAAGGTGTAACAAATGGCTGTGATAATATAAACGGCTGGCAAGTGCTTCTTGATGGAACTATCGGTGCAATAAGTGGATTATTATCTGCAACAGGAATAAGTATGTTAGGTGCAATTTTGATTTCTGGAGGATTAGGCTTTGCTGGAAGCGTTGGTAGTGATCTTATATCTTCTGATGGTGATTGGTCATCGGTAAATTGGAAGAAAGCAGCTATTATGGGTGCTGTAAATGCAATTTTTGGCTTTTGTTCTGGAGCAGGATCACAAAATTCGAAAGAATTAGGAAAAGGGTTGTTAAAAAATAAAGAAGTATATAAAACTTTTTCTACATTATATAAAGCAACAAACAAATATGCAGCAGGCACCATTTCAAAACGTGGGTTTACAGGCATATTCAATTTACATGCAGGCAAATTTATAAGTGCGGTTTCAAATGTTCTTCCAGGTACTGTAGCACGATTGACAGCAATTAATTTGCTTAAATTAGGAGCTTCAACTGCTTTTTCTACACTAATAGGTGCGCGCTTCTAAAAAATAAGGAGAAGTTGAAAATGATATATTTAATTATTTGGTTATTATTTATACATTGGTATTTTTGTACTATGATTTTTCCGAATTGCTTTACTAATATAAGCGAAAAAAATTTAAAAAAAGAACAAATTTCTGATAATTCAAAATTAAATCTTCTCTATTTAAAAAAAGATGTTGATCCTAAGTTAAGATTAGTAGCTTTAGATGCAATATTGTTATTTTTTATGAATTTATTTTTTACTATTGTTTGGATATTTATTTCTCAAATAATAAATAATGATTCGATAAAAAAGATTTGTGAAATAATTTATATTTTTTTATTTCTTATAATTGGTACTATTCCGATTATTAAATTCAATTTAAATAAAAAATAAAGCATGGAAATTAGACATTATTATTTTGTTATTTTACTCAATAAGGAAGTTTTATATACGAAAACTACGTGTCATAATTACAAAATATTGATATTATTTAAAATCATGCAAAATAGAGTATTTATATTAAATCAATTTTTATATATAATTAATGTATCTAAAAGAATGAAGTCTTTAAATAGGAGGGGTATATGAAAAAGTTTTCTTCAGTTCTTTCATTAGTTAATTCGATTTGGTTTTTAGTGGCTGCTGTTGCTTTTTATTTAAATTTGTTTATTTATGCTAATTCAGGAAAAGCAGATAATGGTGAAGGATTAGCTATTGCAATTATTTTAATTGTCACATTGATTGGAATACCGTTTATAGCTGCTTTTGGCATAACAGGAATAGTTTTAAGTTCTATATGTCTAAAAAAGAAAGAATTAAGTGTTAAATCGTTTAGAATAATGTCTATTGTTTTAATTGTTCTTGATATCATTCAAGCAGTTGCTTATGGATTTATAGTTTTTGATCCTGGAATGTGGAAAATTAGTTATAGTGCAATTACATCAACGTTTATCGTATCAATAGCATTGGCACTAACTTGTGTAGTGTTAAAAATAATTGATTTAATAAAATCTAATAAAACTATTAAAGTCACTGATAATAATTAAAAGCAGCTATTGAGCAAAGTTCTATTTAAGAATATTTGTTCAATAGCTTTTTGTTATTCGTCTTTAATACTAAATCTTCCTAATAGCATGTAGGTAAGCAAAAACAAAAGAAGAGTAATCAATAACACAAAGCTTGTTAAGGCTAATAAAATGTTTTCGCGTGAAAGAGTGGATACTAAAATTAATGTACAAAGCAAAATTATTCCAGTAAAAGAGAAGAATTTAATAGCTTGAAGGAAAGTATATTTTTGCTTTGAGAAGCTCTTATAATAATCGCTATCTCCTTTATCAGCTCTAATAAATACTAAAACAGTTATGATCAAATATAAAGATACAGAAGCTACATAACCTACTATAACTTTTGGACTTGGTTTTATTTTGTTAAAAATAAAAGTGTCGTCTTCATATTCAGATAATTCGTGTAGTGTTTTTAAAGACGTATAGTAAATGACATATTTAGTTGAGATATTTATTGGTTTATTTGTAAAACTATTATCAGGAATTATAACAAGATTATTATCTGTAAAGTTTTCTAAAACATAATAGCCATATTTGTTATTATCTTCTGAAATGTTATTTAATTCGTAATTGTAATAAGTTAATGTAGAGTCGTAATCAATTTCTTGTCTATTACTATCATAATAAGTGCACCTATTTATATCAGAGCTAAGTAAATAATAATATGTATCAGAGCTATTATTTCCAAATAAGCAGTAATATGTATAAGGTAAGTAAATTTCTTTTGAATTAGCGTTTATTATACTTTCAACTTTGAATTCTTTTGTTGAAATGGTTACGATGTCGCCTTTTTCAACTCCAAGTACAAGTGCAACGGATTTTGATAGATATAAGACATTAGAGTTATCATTTATATTTTTATTGATTAATGGACGAATATAAAATTCATTTGCACTACTTTGATTATATTTAATCGTAATTTTATCGTTTGAAAAATCATAAAAAGTATAAGACTCATACTTTTCATAAACTTTTGAAATAGGTGTGAAATTTTCTTTTAAAAGTGTATTTATAGCGTTTATATTAGGATTTAAAGATTCGCTTAAAGAAGCAACAATAAAAGTGAAAATAACTGATAAAAAGATTAAAAAGACTTTAGCACGTGTAGCTAAATGTGGTAAGACGGAGAAAATACCTAAATCAAAGTTTTTATTTTTTCTAAAAGTGACAGATTTAAATTTTTCTTGTTTTGTTTCAGCTTCCTTTATTATTTTTCCATTTTTAATAAGTAAAACTTTATTGAATAAATCAAGTTTTGGTGAAGTAGAAAATGAAATTAAAACTAAGTGTTTAGCCGAATATTCTAAAAGAATTTTCTCGACTTTTTCTTCGTACTTTTTGTCTAAGTTAGAATATAATTCATCTAAAAGAATTGCTGGAAGATCTAAGGAAAGCAAAATTGATAATGAAAATAGAGTCTTTCTAGCTTTGTCGAGATTTTCATAAGAATCGTTTTTTGTGAGGTCAAAAGCTCTTAAATACCTAGTTAAATTTTCAATGGCTTTATTGATGTTTTTAATTCCATAAATCATAGCTGTGTTTTCTAAAGCTTTGATATAATTATCTGTTTTGAAACGTCTTTGGGTATGAAAATCTAAATAGCCAATATTGCAGGTGAATTTTTTGTGTTTTAATCCTTGATTGATAATAATTTTTCCTTTATATGAATCAATACCTGCTATTACTTTTAACAAAATTGACTTTCCTGAATCTTTAGGTCCGACTAGTGCTATCATACCAACATTAGGTAAAACTAAATAAGGAATATCAATTGCTTTATCTTGAGTGTTTGATGTAACGTTAAATAATTCAATCATAATACACTCCTTGATGCGACAAAAATATCTAGCGAAGCAACAATGGCTTCTATTATTAAAATCATTAAGAAGTCAAATACATTAAGCCATAAAATAGATCCGTATTTTTCAAAGATGCTAGATATGCTAAAAGCAATTGCATATGTGATTAATACTGCAATTAAGGAAATTAAAATCGTACTTTTGGCATATTGGTTTATAGAAATGTTTGAATTCATTCCAAGTTTTGCTAATCGTTTAATATCTTTATGTGATTTAGAAGCACAGATCATAATGGATGTAATTAGAACTACATAAACTCCAATAAGTGTGAAAGAGCCAACTGTATAATAAGTTGAATCATATTCTTTGCCGTTTAAATATGTTGTATTAAAGCTTTTATAACTATCCTCGACAGTTAATAAGAATTGTCTAGCAAGGAAAGAATCTTTAATTTCGTTATATAAAATAGTTTTTCCAATTAATACATCAAAATCAGAGAATGTTTTAAAATTAAAGCAAGTAGGTGTATCAACGATTTTGATAGTCAAAGTATAGTTTACATTATTTAAGTTAAAAGTAGCTTTTCCGACATTATTTAATGAAAAAGAGCTTATCGATATATATTTATTTAATGTATTATCATTAATGTTGTAGTAAATATCTGCATCCAGTAATTGTGAACTTAAATAGCCACTATTCAAAAGAGAAATTGAGTCGTTATTAATGATTAAATTACCATTTTTAATAGATTCATATGCTTTATTATATATGTGATAAATACTAGCTGGTAAATATATAGTATCTTTAATAAGATCAGAGTTAATAAAAGTTTTTTTGATAGAAATATCAGTAAAGTTAACTCCTGATATATATATTTTTTTTATCTTATCTGGATTAAATTGACTCTTTTTTGGCAAACCAACGATTATTTCGTTTTCTAAAACATTTTCTTTAAGAATTGATGCACAGTCAAAATCGTAGTCATTTAGTAAAGATTGATCGGGAATAGGCTTAGTAAAATCATATACATGTGAATCAGTTGTAGCTATTTTTTTAGATAATGCTTCGGTAGTTTCAACTCTATAGGAGTGCTTATATAACATTGAATCGTTAGTATCGTATCTTATTCCTTTAGCATTTGTTGTTATGGCCATTAGAAAGCCAACTATTGCTAACAATATGTAAAAAGAAATTCGTAAATACCATAAAGGTTTATCCATAGAGTATCTAAGGTGACCAGCAAATTTGTAGTCTGTTAAATGTGGTTTAGTCTTCATCGTCAAACACCTCGCCAATTTCATCTATTCTTATATATTTATCTTTGTATCCACCTAATAGTTCAGTATCATTTAAGGTATTATTTGAGCCGAAATATATAACTAATTTATTTTCTCTTAAAGTATCTATCATTTTTAAGTAATCTAAATTTATTTTTTCATCATAATCAAATGGTTTATTTAACAAAACAATAGAATAATCAAAAAAGTTTACTGCAAATAATTCGATTAGTGATTGTGTTGATTTATTGTAACTGCCATATTGTTTATCGACATCAATATAGCTTGGAATTTTATCTAAATATGTAGCAACTACATCAAGAGCAACATCTCTTCTATGGTAAAAATAAAATAGTTCACACAAGTAATTATCAATTACAGACAATTTGTTTATATATTTTAAACCATTGATAAAGACTAGATCCTCATAGTCTCTATTTAAAGTGTGATATTGATTTAGTTTTATATCTTCATAAGTAATATCACCGCTATCTTCGATAACTTGTCTAGAAATTAATTTAATAAATATATCTATAATTTCACCTGATGTTTGCACATAGTAAAAACCTTTATCTTTAAAAGAAAAGGTAAATGAATCTAGCCTTGCTTCAGAATTAATAGAATAAGAAACATTTTTAAATTTTAACATACTTATAGTTTATCAAATATGACATCCTTCATTAATACTTTGCAAGTAAAGAATAATTATTTTTGGAAAAATGAAGTCTAATTAGGGTATAAAATGCTTATAAATAATAATGTCGAACGAAAAAATAAAGATTTTTAGCACTTTTGTGTTGACATTGCTAATAATTGACGTATAATAATCTTAGCACTTAGAAAGAAAGAGTGCTAAGGAGGCGATCATCTTGGAATTATCAAGACGTGATTTAGTCCTAAAGCTTATCGTTGAAGAATTTGTTTCTACAGCTGAGCCAGTTGGAAGTAATACTTTGATTGAAAAGTATCAACTACCATACTCTAGTGCAACTATAAGAAATGAAATGGCAATGCTTGAGCAAGACGGACTGATTGAAAAAACGCATACTTCATCAGGTCGAGTACCTAGTGCAAAAGGGTATAGATATTATGTTTCTCACCTCGATAGAGATCAAGCGGTCGATATTGATCAAGAATTTAAAAAAGAATTTCAAGTTGTTTTAAAGAAAAAATCAAGATCGATTGAAGAAGTCGTTGAAAGAAGCTGTGAAATATTGTCAGAGATGACAAATCTTGCTACTGTTGTCTTAGGTCCTAAGTCATATGATGAACACTTAGTTTCCATTCAAGTTATTCCTATTTCAAGTCAAACTGCTACAGCAGTTATAGTTACTGATAAAGGATATGTTGAAAACAAAACATTTGTCACGAACGATATGTCACCTGAAACTCTTTCATCGTGTGTTAAGATTTTAAACGAAAGACTTAACGGTACTTCTATAAGTGAGATTTATGAAAAGACTGAAGCTTTAAAACCATTAGTTACTAAAATGGTTGGTAAAAATTCAGAGCTTGTTATGGAAGCATTTACTGAAGCATTTGTTAGTTTTGCAAAAAAGAGATTACATACATACGGCGCTACAAAGTTACTAGAACTTCCAGATTACGATGAAAATAGAGAGAAAGTTAAAAATATTCTCCATCTATTAGATTCACCAGAAGAATTCCATGAAGCTATCGATGGAGCTGATAACGCAGTTTCTGACCAACTTAATGGAAGTATATCTGTAAAGTTTGTTAACGATGAAGAAGATGACGATATGGCTATTGTCTCACATAAAATTAATATCGCTGGTCGCGGCGATACAAAAATTGCAGTCGTTGGTCCAAAGAGAATGAATTACCGACAAGTATTAAGCAACCTTGAATATGTTTCTAAGGTTCTAGCTGAGTACTTCGGGGGAAAGGAGGAAGACGATGAAGAAGAATGAACAAACAGATTTAGAAGAAAAGAAAGTTAATGAGGAAGAAAAAACATCAAAAGAAGGTGTTAAAGAAGAGAAAGAAGAAAATAAAGCTCTTAAAGAAATCGTTAGACTTTCAAAAGAATTAGAAGAATCCAAAACTAAAGAAGCTGATTGGAAAAATAAGTACTATCAAGCTTATGCTGATTTAGACAACACTAGAAAGAATTTAGCAAAAGATCACGAAGTTGCTCTTAAATATAGAGCAATGGGCTTCATAGAAAAGTTGTTACCAGCTTTAGATAGTTTCGAAATGGCCTTCAAAGTCAAACCTCAAGATGAAAAGATAAAAAACTACACTAAAGGATTTGAAATGATTCTTTCACAGTTTGAAAAAGCTCTTGCTGATGAAGGTGTTTCAGTTATAAACCCACAACAAGGTGATGTCTTTGATCACAACACGATGCAAGCAATTGCAACTGAAGAGGGAGAAAAAGATGGCCTAATTAAAGCTGTCTATCTCAAAGGTTATTTCTTAAAAGATAGAATTGTTAGACCTGCAATGGTAATTGTCACCAAAGCTAAAGAAGAAGTTAAAGAAGAAGTTAGCAAAGACAATAAATAAATATTAATAAAGGAGGAAATTTATTATGGCAAAGGAAGTTATTCTTGGTATCGATTTAGGTACTACAAATTCAGTCGTTTCATATATGCAAGAGGATGGAGTCGTTAAAGTTATTCCAAATCCAGAAGGACATAACACAACACCATCAGTCGTTGCATTTAAAGCAAGTGGTGAAGAAATTGTCGGTGATGCAGCAAAACGTCAAGTAGTTACAAACCCAGACACAGTTTCTAGTATTAAAAGAAAGATGGGTTCATCTGCTAAAGTTCATATTAATGCAACTAACAAAGACTACACACCACAAGAAATCTCAGCTAAAGTTCTCGCTTATATGAAGAAATATGCTGAAGACAACATCGGTCATGAAGTTAAAAAAGCAGTTATTACTTGCCCTGCATACTTCAACGATGCTCAAAGACAAGCTACAAAGGACGCTGGCACAATTGCTGGTCTCGATGTAGTTAGAGTTATTTCCGAACCTACAGCTGCTGCTTTAGCTTATGGTATGGAAAACGCTAAAGAAGAACAAAAGATTCTCGTTTACGATTTAGGTGGTGGTACATTTGATGTATCTATCCTTGATATTGGTGATGGAACATATGAAGTTATTTCTACATCAGGTGATGCTGAACTTGGTGGCGATGACTGGGATCACGCAATTCAAAATTGGTTAATTGATGAAATTAGAAAGGAAACAGGTGTTGATCTTTCTAACAACAAGATGGCTTTACAAAGACTTAAGGATGAATCCGAAAAGGCTAAAATTACATTATCAAGCTCTCTTGAAGCTATCATTACATTACCATATATCGCTATGAACGAAAATGGTCCAGTCAACTTTGAAACAACTCTTTCAAGAGCTAAATTCCAAGATTTGACAAAGTCACTTTTAAGACGTACAGAAGATCCAGTTAGAAAAGCTTTAGCTGATGCAAAGCTTACAGCTAACGATATTAACGAAGTATTGTTAATCGGTGGTTCTACAAGAATGCCAGCAGTTCAAGAATTAGTTAAGAGTTTACTTGGCAAACAACCAAATATGTCAGTCAACCCAGATGAAGCTGTTTCAATTGGTGCTGCTGTCCAAGGTGGTGTTATCCGTGGTGACGTCAAAGATGTCGTTTTACTCGATGTTACACCATTAACATTAGGTATTGAGACAATGGGTGGTGTTATGACTCCACTTATTACTCGTAACACAACAATTCCAACAACAAAGAGCCAAATCTTCTCTACTGCTGAAGATAACCAACCAGCCGTTGATATCTTTGTCTTCCAAGGCGAACGTTCAATGGCTAGAGATAACAAGATGTTAGGACACTTCAAACTTGATGGTATCCGTCCTGCAAGACGTGGTGAACCACGTATTGAAGTTACATTCAACATCGATGTTAACGGTATTGTTAATGTCAAAGCTAAAGACTTAGACACTAATAAGGAACAACAAATTACAATTTCTGGTTCTAATGGACTTTCTAAAGAAGAAATTGATCGTATGGTTCACGAAGCTGAAGCTAACAAAGAAGCTGATGATAAGAGAAAGGAAGAAGTTGAAGTCAAGAACAAGGCTGAACAACTTATTTCTTCTATCGATGAATCATTATCAAAGGAAGGTGTCGCTGATAACGTCAAAGCTGAAGCTAAGAAGATCAGAGACGAAATGAAAGAAGCCTTAGATAAGAACGATATCGCAACATTAAAGAGCAAGATTGATGAACTTGAACGTCAAGCTGCCTATGCCCAACAAGCAGCTCAACAACAAACACAAGCTCAACCTCAACCAGAAGCTTCTTCATCTTCTGAAAAGAAAGATGACAATGTTGTCGATGCTGATTTCACAGAAAAGAAATAATTAACTATCGAATTTACACCGTAGGATTTTTCCTACGGTGTGTTTCGTCCTAATAGAAAGGAGGTAAGGTATTTATGGCTGCAACTAAAAGAGATTATTATGAAGTTTTAGGTGTTTCAAAAAGTGCCTCACCAGATGAAATAAGAAAAGCATATCGTTCTTTAGCCAAGAAATATCACCCAGATATTTGTAAGGAACCAGATGCTGAAGAAAAATTTAAAGAAGTTCAAGAGGCATATGATGTTTTATCCGATGAACAAAAGAGAAAAACATATGATCAATTTGGTCACGCTGCTTTTGATGGCACCGGAAATACAAACGGAGCCGGTGGCTTTGGTGGATTCGGTGGTGCTGGATTCAGCGATGTCGATCTAGGAGATATATTCTCATCATTCTTTGGTGGTGGTGCTAGACGTGGAAGACAAGCAAACGGTCCTAGAAGAGGTGAAGATAGCTTTATGCGTATTAGAATCTCATTTATGGATGCTGTTAATGGTAAGACTGTAGATATTCCTGTTGAATATGATGAAGATTGTCCAACTTGCCATGGTACTGGAGCTAAAAACGCTTCTGATGTAGAAGTATGTCATACTTGTGGTGGTACAGGTTATGTTAAACAACGTTCTCAATCGTTCTTTGGAGTGGTAGAGCAAACTGTTACATGCCCTGATTGTCATGGTACAGGTAAAACAGTAAAAGAAAAATGTTCTGATTGTAAAGGTACTGGCTATCATCACGTTAAGAGTAAAATTTCAGTTAAGATTCCAGCAGGTATTAATACTGGTCAACAAATTAGAATTGCTGGTAAAGGTGGTCGCGGTGAAAACGGCGGATCAAACGGCGATTTATATGTTGAAATCTTAGTTGATAAAAATGATACATTTGAAAGAGATGGCAACGATGTTCATATTACCGTTCCACTTTCTGTAGCAGATGCTATTTTAGGTACTGTATTAACAGTTCCAACAGTCTATGGTCAAAGCGATTTGAAAGTACCAGAGGGAACTCAAGTTGATCAAATACTTAGAATGCGTGGATGCGGTATTAAAGATGCTAAAGGTAACGTCGGTGATGAATACGTTCATATCGAAATCAAAATACCAACCAAGCTTACTGAGGAACAAAAAGAATTGCTTAGAAAGTTTGATCAAATAGAACAAACAAAACCTACTAAGACTTCTTTCTTCGAAAAGTTTAAGAAAAAGTTTACAGGAAAGTAAAAAATGACTACCAAAGTTAATAAATATCTTTGGTAGTTTTTATGTCTAAATAAATTTGTAGCAATTTAAAAGGTGATGTTTAGAAGCAATCTATTTGCTTCTTTGCATCACCTATTTTTTATTTGTTAGCTGTGAATGTTATGTTAGCTTTGGAGCCATCCATAGAATTTAATTTGAATGTATATCCAATTTTGTTACCATAATCATCAACAATATTTGAGTTACTTGTTTGACCAACACCAAGAGTATAACCGCTGCCACTGACATTAACTAATTCGATTAAGTTAACACCTGTGTTGTAGTATGAATCTTGGTTATTTGTTGTATAGACATCAATAGCTCTTTCGCCAGCATATGTGTAATCGATTAATTGTGCGTTGACATGATAGACAACAAGTCCTTCATCAAATGCATATGTTGAGTGTGAGTTAATTCCAGTCTTTGTGTAGTACATGATAACCCAGTATTCTTGATAGCATCCTAATGTTTCATCCCAGTTATTTGCAACAATGATAGAATCGCCATCGTTTTCAAAGGCATTTAAGTCTAATGTAACCGAATCGTTAGCTGTGACAAGTCTAGATGTTGATAACCAACCATAGTTAAATTTACTATATGGGTTATGATCACCAAATCCAGCATCCATAACATCATTTCCGTCAAGGAGTGTTGCTGTTTGTGAGTAAGATGAATCGTAGTAATCATCAGCACCTAAGACGTGGCCAAATTCGTGAGTTAAAGTGTAATTGTTTGTTGGAGCTGTTCCGTTATAGTATCCTGTTTCTGTTTCAAACAAGAAATCATATGGACACCATAAGTAATCGTTGAATTGAACACCATCATATGATGTGTCTCTTGTGCACCAATATCTATAAGCCCATTCAAGGATAGATTGATCTGAAGTAGAGTTAATTGAAATAGTTGGGACAATTACGACTGCATCGATGACGCCATTTTTGTCTGAGTCAAACTTAGAGCAATCAACTTCATCGCCATACTTTTTCATGATGCTATCGACAATATCGATATCAGCAGTAGAGCTGTCACCTGAAGATTTATCTTGATTAATATAGAATTCGCTTGTGTAATCTGGGCTATACCACTTTGTGCCACCACCCATAATTTCAAAGTTGAGATTTAATTGGCCATAGCTTGATTCATTATAGAATTTAGATACTGACATACCATTCTTTAATGATTCTTCACCTTCACCACCATTTAATGCAAAGTTAAGTGCACTTAAGTCTTGTTTTGATGTAGCTTTTTTATCAGAGAATTCAACTGGAATAACTAAGACATTAACATCACCCTTTGTTGGGCAACCATCGACATAGTTACCTTGTTCGGTTAAGTTTTTAACCTTTGTTCCATTATTGAAATCTAAAGTTGCATAGCCATTTTCATTTCTTAAGCTTTCAATGCCTTTACCTTCATTAGTGTAAATTGCGTTAGTAGTAACTTGATCCCAGTAATTTCCGGTACTGCCGCCACCGCCACCGCCGGTTCCATCTTCATAATAAATATCGAAATTAAAATAGTTGGTTCCATCTTCAGTAGAGAAATTAATATCAAAATAAGTTTTATCATCTATATCATAATAGTACCATAAATCACCATTTTGATCTGTGTCACTACCTGAATATGAATATGTTAATGCTGTTTTATATGAGTTAAATTCTGCTTGAGTTACACCTTCAAAGTAGCCTTGAATACCAACATATCCATCAGCAGCGTATGGGATTAATTCGTAATAATCACATGGGGCAAATGGAATTGTTGTCCCAAATGTTTTATTCAATAATTCAATATCACTTGATTCAAAACTTGTATAAGCATGTGATCCAGGTTCGGAAGAACCGCCACCACTTACCTCGGCACCTGTATAATATATATCTATGAAATAAATATGTTGTCTATTTTTTGTTTGATTATTGATAAAGTAGAATGAATCGCTTGGAGTAGTGAAATTGTATGTGTATGTAGCGCTATTTGAACCAGCTTCTTTGACAGAATTAATTTTTGTTCCGCTTGTTGATGTGCCACTATACATTTCCATGTTTTCGTATGAGGAATAGCATTTTGCAACGATTTTTGTAATGCCTTTAAAAGCAGTTGATGTGATTGAACCACCAGCGTTGACTGTAAATTCATCGTTATATTGTGTGTTTTCTACAACTCCACTTAAAGTTAATGCGCTGATAGAATTGAAGTTTGATGGATCGATTCTAAAAGTTTTTGCTGATGGAGCTGGTTCAGTAGTTGAACTACTTGAAGACGAACTAGACGTTCCGCCTTGTGAAGAATTAGATGTGCTACTTGTAGAAGTAGTTGTTGATGTTTGAACATCTGATGAACTAGTGCTTTGGCTAGGAGAGCTTGTATTGTTGTTGCCTCCACAACTTGTGATGAGGGAAGAACATAAAACTACACTAGCTAGTAGAAGTTTCTTTTTCATTAATTTACCTCGCTATTGTTACCATATAATGATACTACGGCATAATAATTATATTACATAGTCATTTAAGTTCAAAATGATTTGCATTAATTTTACTATGTTTTTAATATTTTAAAATAGTTAAATTTATTAAACATTGAAATTTATTAAACTTATTAGTAACTAGTTTTTTAGCGATAAATTTAAATATGTGATTACGTCATGCGAAAAAAATATTTATAAAATGGTTAAAATTATGCACATTTTGCATATATTATCGTATACGTATAGGTATAAATTGTTTTTTTAAAATTAATTTTGCAATAAAAAATGCGAAAAAAACAAAATTACATGATAACGTTGTCTAAAAATATAGATATTTCTTGAATAGATAAAAAAAGAATACTATAATTTTAGTATAAGAAATGAAAGGATCAAAAGTATGGAAGCATTATTCGTTGGACTGGGTGTAGCACTTCTTTTATCTCTTGTTGCTACAGTCTTTTATTTAGTCGAAATAGCAAGAAATAAAAATGCCGAGTATCTTAAAGGTCAAATTGAGATTTCACGTCTTGATAATGAAATCCTTGAACTTCAAAAAGAAGAAAGAAAAGCAATGCTTGCAAATTCTCAAGTCGTAAACATCTCGGAAGATAGTGTTATCATTAACTCTGTCACTCCTCAAAAAGACTTTGAAGAAGAATTACATGCATTAGATGCAACAAAGAAAGGATATTATGACGCAATCTTAACCTATGCTCTTAAATATCCAAAGGTTGAAGCTAGTATTCGTAAGTATTATCAAACAATTTCATATGGACCACGTAAGACAATTTGTAGAATTCAAATTAAAGGTGGCGATGTAATTGTTAAAGTCAGTCTTGGTAAATTAAAGATCAAGAAAGGTATGGAACCACTTAAGCTTAAGACAATCAAGATTGTCGTTAAAGATGACGCTTCATTAGAAGAAGCTAAGAAGCAAATCGAACTTGGCTACTACAAACAAAGTGGTGCTATGACTGTTGGCGTTAAAGAGGGGGTAGCTGCTTAATATGAATCCATGGGCAATCGTTGACATCATCTTAGGTGTCCTTCTTATAGCTGCAATTGTTGTTGCTTTAGTCTTATATAAGAAGCAAGCTAAATGCATCAAGGGTGCAATTTCTGATCGCGAAAACGAAGTAAAGAAATTAAAAGTCAGAAAAGAAGTTAGAAAGTAAATAATTAGTCAGGCATAAATGCCTGACTTTTTTTGACCTTAAAATTATTTTTCTTGCTAAATAATATTTTTAATATTATATTATATTTGTTCTTCGTTGATCGAAAGAAGGATTTTAAATCCAAGCCACTCGTGAGAGGAACCGTTTTATCAGCGTATGAGATAAGAAATTAAGAGCACGATGTGAATCGGGATGGTACCGCGGGCATATAGCTCGTTCCCGAAGAAGTGCTTTTTTTGTGGAGGTAAATAATATGAAGTACATGACATCAGATGAAATTCGTGATACTTGGCTTAGATTCTTTAAAAGCAAAGGTCACTATGTTGAACCATCTGCATCTTTGGTTCCAGTTAACGATCCAACATTATTATGGATTAACTCAGGAGTTGCAGCGTTAAAGAAATATTTTGATGGTTCTGAAAGACCAGCACACCGCCGTATAACTAACGCTCAAAAGAGTATTAGAACAAACGATATTGAAAATGTTGGACATACAGCAAGACACCATACTTTCTTTGAAATGATGGGTAATTTTTCAATAGGCGATTATTTTAGAAATGAAGTTATACCATGGGCTTATGAACTTTTGTTTTCTAAAGAAAATTTTGGTTTAGATAAAGATAAGCTTTATGTTACTTACCACCCATCAGATACAGCTACACGTGATTTGTGGATCAAGTGTGGATTAGCACCAGATCACTTAATACCATTAGAAGGAAACTTCTGGGAAATTGGTGAAGGTCCATGTGGTCCTGATACAGAAATGTTCTATGATCGTGGGGAAAAATATGATCCAGAAGGATTAGGAATAAAGCTCTTAAAAGATGATATTGAAAACGATAGATATATAGAAATTTGGAATATTGTTTTCTCCCAATATAATGCTGTTCCAGGTAAAAAGAGAGAAGAATATAAAGAATTACCACAAAAGAACATTGATACAGGCGCTGGTTTAGAAAGAATTTGTTGCATTATTCAAGGTACTGAAACAAACTATGAAACAGATTTATTCATGCCATATATTAAAGAAATTGAAAAGAATGCTAATAAGCCATATGAAGGTGAAAACAAATTAGCATATAGAGTAATTGCTGATCACATTAGAAGCGTTACGTTTGCTTTAGCAGATGGTGCTGTCTTCTCTAATGATGGTAGAGGTTATGTCTTAAGAAGATTACTTAGAAGAGCTGAAAGATACGCAAACTCATTAGGAATCAAATCTGGATTCTTGAGTAAACTTGTCAGTGTTGTTTGTAATAACATGTCACACTTCTATCCATATTTACTTGAAAAAGAAGAAAAAATTGCTAAAACAGTTTTAAGTGAAGAGGAAAAATTTGCTAAAACTTTAAAGTCTGGAGAAGCTATGCTCAACGACTATTTAGCAAAGTGTGAAGAAGTATTACCAGGTGTCGATGCCTTTAAACTTTTTGATACATATGGTTTTCCATTAGAATTAACTGTTGAAATTGCTTCTGAAAAAGGTAAGAAAGTCGATATCGATGGATATAACACTGAAATGAACGCTCAAAAAGAAAGAGCAAGAAACGCCCGTGGAACTCAATTCTCAATGGGATTACAATCAGCAGATTTACTCGCATTTACAGAAAAGAGTGAATTTACTTATGAAGAAATACCTCTTGTTGGAACTGTAATCGGTTTGTTTAAAGATGGCGTTAAAGTTAATGAACTTACTGAAGATGGTGAAGTGATTTTTGATAAGACAGATTTCTATGCTGAATCTGGTGGTCAAATATCTGATATTGGTATAATTGAAAACACAGATGCAGAAGCTGAAGTTTTATATGTTAGTAAAGCTCCTAACAAGCAATATCTGCACAAGATTAAAGTCGTCTTTGGCTCAATTAAACTAGGCGATAAATTTGATTTAAAACCAGATTTAAAAAGAAGAAAAGCTACAAAGAAGAATCACTCTTGTACGCACATACTACAAAAGACACTTCAAATGTTAGTCAATCCAGAAATTCACCAAGAAGGTTCTTATGTTAGTGATACAGTTTTAAGATTTGACTTTAATAGTGATAGAAAACTTACAGAAGAAGAAATCGAAGCTGTCGAACAAAAAGTTAACGAAGTAATCTTTGAAGCTATTCCACAAGAAACTAAAATCATGGCTAAGGATGAAGCTAAAAAGACGGGTGCTATGTCATTGTTTAATGAAAAGTACGACGATTTTGTTAGAGTAGTTTCATTTGGAGATTATTCAAAAGAATTCTGTGCTGGTACACACGTTGCAAACACTTCAGAAATCATGGCATTTGCAATTGTTAGTGAAGAAGCTATTTCTAGTGGTATAAGAAGAATTACTGCTGTTACTGGTTTAAATGCAATTAAGTTCTTAGCAGAAAAGAGAGCTAAATTAAATGATGTTTCTAAGTCATTAGGCGTTAAATCAGATAAGGAAATTCCTGCAAAACTTAAGTCTTTATCACTTGAAAAAGACGAATTAAAAAATAGAATTACAGCTTTAGAAGGTAAAGTTTTATCAAGTTATTTACAACAAGTTAAAAATAGTTATGAAATAATTAATGGTAAGAATTTATATGTTGCTAAACTTGAAAATTTCACCCATAACCAAGTAACAGATTTAGCTAAAGATATTGTTTTAGGCGATCAAAACGCAATTGTTTTAGTAGCTAATGATAATGGCGCTAAAAAAGAAATTGGTATTGCCTTAGGATCAGAAGTTCAAAAGAGTTATAAGGCAGGTATGTTAATTAAAGAAATAGCTGTCATACTTGGTGGCTCTGGTGGTGGTAAACCAGATATGGCTTTTGGTGGAACAACATCACTTGAAAAATTGCCACAAGCTATCGAAAGAATTAAGGAACTTGCTAAATGAAAAAAGTATTAGGACTAGATTTAGGAACCACAACTTTAGGTATTGCTTTGTCAAGAACGGGTATAATAGCTTCAGGATATGAAAATTTTCGCTTTCCTGAAGGCCAATACGATTTAGCTATCAAGAGAGTTCAAGAAATAGTTAAACTTGAGGCTATTGAACATATTTGCATAGGATATCCATTACATATGTCTGGCGATGAATCGGACATGTCAAAGCAAGTCTTAATATTTAAGGAAAAATTAGAAGAGTTATTTCCAAACATTAAAGTTAAGCTCATAGATGAAAGATGGTCTACAAAACAAGCAACTAGAACGCTATTAGAAGCGGACACTTCTAGAGCAAAAAGAAAAAAAGTCATTGACAAAATGGCTGCTCAAGTTATACTTGAGACATATATATCCCAAGGAGAATAAACGTGGACAACCAAGAAAAAAATACAATTATAATGCAAGATGAAGATGGAAATAAAATTGAAGTAGAAATTTTATTCTCATACGAAGATGAATCAGCAGAAAAAGTTTATGTGTTTTTAGTTGATTATACAGATAACACAATCATTATCGGAGAATTAAAAGACGACAACTCAATTATTATTTTGGGTCCAGAGACTGAAGATTCTTTAAAAGATAAACTCCAAGCAGTTTATAACGATTTTGTTAGACAAACATATAAAGATGATGAAGAGTCACAATGTGGTTGTGGACACCATCACCACCATCACCATCACGATGGTGAATGTTGTGAAGGCGATTGTAACTGCGGTGAAGAAAATAATTGCTGTTGCGATCATCACGAATAAAAAATTACCTCAGCTTGTTGGCTGAGGTTTTTTAAACTCCAAATATAAGAACGCCTAGTATAGCTGCAATTAAAATTAGAGGAACAGGTGTGAGTTTTTTTGAAAAGCAAACTTTAAACGTTAGCAAGGCAATAAAGAGAGCTAACTGAGCTGAATCGAAGATAAATGATTCTGATGAAAAGTTTGGATAGTTAGGAAAAATATTTGTTAAAAGTATATTTATTCCCGCTGCGATTATTAAACCAATAATAACTGGTTGAATTGTAGACATAATTTTCTTGATAGATTTGTATTTAGTAAAGTTAGTAAGAAGTGATGCTATAATTAAAATTATAATAAATGATGGTAATATTACTCCAAGAGTTGATATAAAAGCACCAAGAATAGATATATCGGCATTTGTTGCACCAATAAAAGTTGCTATGTTGATAGCAAAAGGACCAGGAGTGGATTCGCTAACTGCAATTAATTGCTTTAGTTCTTCCATACTCATCCATCCTTTAGAGCAAATTTCATCCATGATCATTGGAATCATAGCATGCCCACCACCAAAGGAGAATAAACCGATTTTGAAGAATGTAATAAATAGTTCTAAATAAATCATAATTATTTATTTTCATCCTCCTTAACGTTATCGTTTTCTATGGTTATTTTTGGGTTTAACTTTTCTTTATGTCTATCTATAAGATAGAATATGAAACCAATTACGGCACCAATAAGGATAAACCAAATTGATGAAAATTGGACGTTAAAAAATTTTAATGAGATACATAAAGCAATTATAGTTATTATTGTTATTAAATTAAAAATGCTTTTTGGTGCATCTTTAAACAATTTGTATCCTGCTGATATTATTAAAACAGCGACGGCTGCTTGTATACCTTTAAAAGCGCTTTGAACCCATTTTATCTTTAAAAAGTCTTCAAAAAATAGAGAAATGATAAAAATAACAACAAATGATGGAAGAGCAATTGCGATAGTTGAAATTATTGACCCTAAAATGCCTTTAACTTTATAACCGACATAGGTAGCCAAATTTATCGATATTGGTCCAGGAGTGGATTCAGCAATAATAAGCACTTCCATTAGTTCATTATCTGTTAACCACTTTCTTTTATTTACTATTTCTTTTTGAATTAATGGTATCATTGCATACCCACCACCAAAAGTGAATAAACCAATTTTTATAAAAGTAATTAAAAGCGAAAATAATGATGTATTTTTATTCATTTACTTTTCTTCTCCTATAATTTTTATACAAATATTATCTTTGTATTTATCGTTTGATATTAGCTTTGGAATTGTATTTGTCTTGATTGTTAAATCTAACTTTTTAGGCTTAAAAATAGATTTGATATTGCCAAAGATTGTTCCGCAAATATCACTTTCCTCAAAAGCTCCTTCAGAGTTAATGAATTTGCAGTTGTTTAAAATTATTTTTGAAGCGTAGCAAAAAGGCATTTCGCCTTCAAAAAAACAATTGTTAAAAGTCAAATTTTTAGAATTCCAACCTATGTTTTTTCCTGAAAAATATGTATTTTCAAAGAATCCATCTTGAGCGTGCCATAAAATATCGCTAGACTTAATTGCTGTTTTAGACATTTTAATATTTTTGCACATTTGTAATGCTTGTTTAGATTCTATTTTACAGCTATCAATATTAATATTATTTGAAGAATATAATAGGTAGTCACCAACTAATTCTGTAGAACTAATATTTACTTTGGATGAATTCCAAAAAGCATAATCTGAACAAATTTTAGAATTGCTGACATTGATATTTGTTGAATAATTAACTACTTTAGCTCCTAAAAATGAAGTTTTATCAATAGTTAAATTAGTTGTATACCAAAATACAGCACGTGTATCCCTTTCAAATAGAGAGTTTATAATTTGAATATCATTTGTTGTCCAAAAAGAATATTTACTGAAAAAAGTACAATTATCAATAGTTATTAACTTTGAATTTTTAAATTGGTACAAGCCATCATAAAAAACGCATTTAACGTAATTTTTATCAGCAATGTTGGATAACACTCTATTTCCTTTAAAAGTTAAATTTTTAATTTTTTCCATATAATTATTATGGCATAAAAATTTTTCTTTAGGAAGAGTATTTATAGTTATTTATAGTAATTATAAGATAGACTTAAAACGTTTGTAATGGTAAAATAATGGCATGAGAAAAATAATTACGTTTACTACATGTCTTTTATCAACCTTATGTTTAATTGGTTGCAAATCTAGTGATGGAATTGATTGGAAATCATATTCAAACGATTATAATGAACTAATTAAACGTGAACAGTTTAATGATACATATCCATTAGATATTACTGGAGAAGCTAGTAAAGCTGGTGATGTATATAAACTTGTTATAACTTTTGATAATGCCAAAGAATTAATTGAAAATGTTAAAATAATTGTGTGTAGTCAAAGTGAAAGAGATGAGTATATTCATGGTCAGTCTACAAAAGCTCCTTTTCTCGGTTATAATGAAAAGATAAGTCTTGGTCCTTCAAAAGATAGTTTAACCAATACTTATGCAGGCTTAAACCTCGCTTTTGGCTCAACAGAAGCAAATCCAAAAATGAAAATATCAATCAAAGGAAAAAATATTTCGTACTATATGTTATTTAACAATTTCGTAATGGAGGAATAAAATGAACGTATTAGAAAGAATATCACAAGAACTTGGAATCGAATCTTGGAAAATTGAAAAAGCTGTCGAACTTTTAGATCAGGGCTCAACAGTTCCTTTTATCGCACGTTATCGTAAAGAAGTTACTGGTTCACTTACTGATACAGAACTTAGAACTATTACTGAAAGACTTTCTTATTTAAGAAATTTGGAAGAACGTAAAAAGACAGTTCTTGAACAAATTGAGTCTTTAGGAAAATTAACCGATGATTTAAAAGAAAAAATTGAAGGTTGCTTAACATTAAGTGCACTTGAGGACTTATATAGACCATATAAACCAAAGAGAGAAACTCGTGGCTCTAAAGCAATTAAAAAAGGTTTAAAGCCTTTAGCTGAATTTATTCAAGATGGCAAAAATCCAGACTTGGATGAAGAAGCAAAGAAATACATAAGTGAAGAAAAAGACGTTAAGAGCGCTCAAGAAGCTATTGCTGGTGCCCTCGATATAATTGCTGAAGAAATTTCAGATAATCCTAACTATCGTACATTTATAAAAAAACTTGCTTATAAAAATGGTAAAGTTGTTGCTAAAAAAATTGAAGGTTGTGAAATTACAACTTATGATACTTATGCAAATTATAGTGAAAAAATATCAACTATTAAACCTCACAGAGTTTTAGCAATTTCAAGAGCGACAAAAGAAAAAGTCTTAAATAAGTCAATTGAACTTCCAACTGAAACGATTTTAGGACATATTTCTTCATTTGAAATTAATTCTAAAAACAACTATAAAGAAGTGTTAAGAGATACTATTAAAGATAGTTATGAAAGATTAATTTATCCAAGTGTCTCTAACGATATTTTTAGCGATTTATTTGAAAAAGCTGAAGATTCATCGATTGTCACATTTAAATCTAATCTTAAAAATTTATTGCTTGAACCTCCATTAAAAGACAAAGTTGTTATGGGCTTTGACCCTGGATTTAGAACGGGATGTAAAGTTGCTATTGTTGATAAAGTTGGACAAGTTTTAGCTACTGATGTTTTACATGCAACTCTTGGTGGAAAAGGAGTTGAAATTGCTCATACTAAATGTGTTTCTTTATTAAAAAAATATAAAGTTGACGTTATCGCTTTAGGAAATGGTACTGCTAGTAGAGAATCGGGCGCTTTCTTAACAGAAGTTTTAAAAGAAGTTCCTGGCTGTAAATATTTAGTCGTATCTGAAGCTGGTGCAAGTGTTTATAGTGCTTCAAAAGCAGGTGAAAAAGAATTCCCAGATTTTGACGTTTCTTTAAGAAGCGCTGTTTCAATTGCTAGAAGGTTACAAGATCCATTAGCAGAGCTTGTTAAAATTGATCCTATGTCAATTGGTGTTGGTCAATATCAACACGATATGAATCCTAAAAAGCTTAAAGATGCATTAATTGGTGTTATCGAAGATGTCGTCAACCTTGTTGGCGTTGACTTAAATTCAGCTTCTCCAGCACTATTAAGCTATATTTCTGGTATTTCATCAACAATTGCTAATAATATAGTTGAATATAGATATACAAATGGGCACTTTAAAAATCGTCAAGATTTATTAAAAGTCAAAGGCTTTGGCCCAAAAGCTTTTGAAAATGCTGCTGGTTTCTTAAGAGTTGAAGGTGATGAACCATTAGATAACACAAGCATTCACCCTGAATCATATGATATAGCTCGCAGTGTTTTAAAGCATTACAATTCTACTAGCATTGAAGATTTTAGAAACAAATTAAGCGATGTTAGCGAAGAAGAAATTAAAAAAGAAGCTGTTAAGATGGGCGTTGGTGAAATAACTCTAACAGATATTGTTAAGAATTTATTAAAGCCATATCGCGATCCTCGTGATCAAAACAAAGAAGCTCACCTCAATAATTCTGTCACTAAAATTGAAGACCTTAAAGAAGGTATGACATTAGAAGGTACAATCAGAAATGTTATGGACTTTGGATGTTTTGTCGACATAGGTGTCCATTCAGATGGTTTAGTACACATATCTGAACTTTCGAAAGATTACGTTTCTGATATAAATAAAATAGTTAAAGTTGGACAAATTGTTAAAGTTGTTGTCATTTCTGTCGACTTAAAACGTAATAGAATAGGACTTTCTATTAAGCAAGTTGAAGAAAAAGGAGAATAATATGGCTGAATATATTTACATGCAAAACTGTTCTAAGAATGGTAAAATGGGAATTTCTTACAAAGTAATTGAAAAGATTGCTGCTGATTCATGCTACAGTATGATTGATAAAGTTTTAATTGATAAAACCGGGAAAGGTAAAGCAATTACATGTACAATCAACAAAGGCAAAGCATATTTAAACGTTAGAATTAAAGTTAAACAAGGCTCTAATGCAGCAAGTACTGCTTCCTTACTTCAAGAAGAAATTTCTGAAAACTTAATCAGTACAATTGAATTTTCCGACTGCGTTATAAACATTAATGTTGTAGGAATATTTTAATGGCTGGTAACAACACAAATTACGCGTATATACACGATACTTTATTAAGAAAGTATAGACGTAATTCTTTATATATAATTTGGGCTGTAATCTTAAACTTTATAGGTTTGCTATTAGCAGTCTTAGATTATATAAATAATATTGAAAATAGTTTCGGATATGGTGCATTATATAATTTTGTCGGCGTAATTCTTAAGCTTATAACAAACAAAACATACCTTAATCCTTGGCTATTTTTCCTTTATGCTTTATTGCTATCTATACCTTTTAGTGTTCCGAGTTTGATATTTGGATTTAAAGGATATCGAGGCGACAAGAAATCATTATATTTAAGTATGGCTATTTATAGCGTTGATACAGTTTTATGTATTCCAGCCTTTCTTTTATATAATTGGATGGATTGTGTCTTATCAATTATTGTCCATGCAGTATTTTTAGGAGTCATGTTTCTGGCACTTATGAAAAGAAAAGAGTTGATTGAACTTAGAAATAAACATATGGAAAAAGTTAAAGTTGATCCTAATTTAGCCCCTAAGGAAACGACAGTTGTTTCGTTTAACGAATTTAAGCGCAATGTGAAAAATAAAAAGACTGTCGGTGAAAAAATGGAGCAAAATAAGACAAATACTCAAAACAAAGTTGAGTAATAATCGTTTAGATGATATATTATCTATTCGTAGAAAGAAGAATTGAATAATGGAAGAATCTCGTACCCAAACCCGTGAAAAAGCAATGTTTGCTATCTATGATACATTAATGTATGAAAATGGTGGCATGGAATATGAACCTCGTGATGTTCTTGAAAGAGTATTTTCATGTGCCTATGATGATATTGATATAATGGCTAGAGAAATCTACATTAAAGCAATTCTTAATGAAGATGAGATTATCTCTTTAATTGAACCAAAGTTAAAGAATTGGGAATTTAAGCGTTTAAACTTAATTTCTCAAGCAATATTACTTGCAGCTATAAGCGAAGCAAATTACGCTAAAATTTCAGATAAAAAAATTGTAATTAATGCTGCCGTTAAAATGGCAAAGAAATATTTAGACAGTTCGGATTTTAAATATATTAACGCTGTCTTAGACAAGGTAATTCCGAACAATGAACAACAATAGCTCCTTTTTGACTGTTAGTCAGCTTTCCGAACAACTTAGTGAGCTTTTCAGTGCTCCAATTTTTAGCAATATAGTTGTTTTAGGAGAAGTAACGACTAAAGTCATGAGAAAAGGAACAGTATATTCTAATTTAAGTGACGTCGATGAAAATGGAAAAGTCAAAGCTTCCATTTCTGTCGTCGTTTTTTCTAGTGTTTTAAATTATTCATATAACTTTAATATTGGAGATAAAGTTCTTATTCGAGGCAGATTAAACTATTATGAACCATCTGGTTCTCTTTCCTTTATTGCTAACAAAATTGAGGCGTATGGACAAGGAAATGAAGCAGCTCGTATCAGAGAAATATATGAAAGATTAAAAAAACAAGGAATCTTTGATCAAGAAAGAAAAAGACCTATCCCTAGATTTCCAAAAAAAATCGGTATAGTTACTTCATCTGAAGGTGCAGCTTATCACGATATAATAGAGACTCTCAGCCATAGATTTCCTGTAAATACAATTTTATTTGATGCAAAAGTACAGGGTAATAACGGACCAAGTGAAATAGTTAAAGCTTTAAATAAGGCCTATAGTCAAAATGATATAGACGTTATAATTTTAGGACGTGGTGGTGGATCTAAAGCTGATTTAATGCCTTTTAACGATGAAAAAGTAGTTCTAACTGTTAGTCAATCGCCAGTACCGATTATTACAGCTATCGGTCATGAAATTGATACCTCACTAGCTGATTATGCTTCAGATTTGCAAGCCATAACTCCAACTGCTGCAGCCTCTCATGCTGTAATTGGTTTAGATGAATTTGAATCAGAACTTGCTAGTTATGAAGAGCAACTTTATAACAATATAAGCTATAAAATTGATTCAAAATATATGGATTTAATTTCAGTCGAAAATGAATTAACGAATAAGTCTCCTCTAGTAAAACTAAATCTAAAACAAACTGATTTAGTTTATAAAGAACAACAATTAAATATTAAAATCGAAAAAAGATTTAACAGCTTAGCTTTAGACTTAGGGGAAAAGCACAAGAAATTAATAAGTTTAAATCCAATAAAGAATATTGATGAACTCATAAAATTATCTGAAAATAAACTTAGATTACTTCAAATCTCCATCGACCATAAAGTTGAAACCTACTTTAAATGGTTGGATGAAGTGGATTCGAAACTAAATTTGTTAAATCCACTTAATATATTAGAAAAGGGTTATGCTATTGTTTATAAGGATGATAGCGTTATAGATAGTGTAAACAATATAAATATTAATGATAATATCAGCATAAAATTATATGATGGAAATATTGTTGCTCAAGTAAAGGAGTTAAATAAAAATGGAAAATAAAAACGAAGCAATAGACTTTGAAAAAGAAGAACAAAGATTAGATGAAATATTAGAAAAACTTGATAATAAAGGCTTAAAACTTGATGAATCTGTCAAACTTTATAAAGAAGGAACAGAAATAGTTAAGAAACTAAAAAAAGCTTTGAACGATCTAAAAATTGATGTTCAAAACGAAATTAGCGAGTAAAAGTATATATTTAGTAGAAAATTAGTAGATAAATAGTAAAAATGTCGAAAATAGTGTTGAATCCAGAAATTGTTAAAACAATGAGTTTTGAACAATTAAATGATCTAGCTGATTACTGTAGAGAAGAGATTATAAATGTAACCAGCCAAAATGGTGGCCACTTGTCCAGCAATTTAGGATCAGTGGAGCTTTCGATTGCATTAATTGTGGTATTTGATGCTTTAAATGATGATTTGTTATTTGATGTAGGTCATCAAGCCTATACTTATAAAATGCTTACAGGCAGAGATATTTCAAATATTAGAACTAAAGGTGGATTAAGTCCTTTTTTAGATAAAAATGAATCTATTTATGATAAGTACTCTTCAGGTCATTCATCGACATCTATTTCTACTGCTGTTGGTATGGCCTTAGCTAACAAGTTAAAAAGTAAAGATACTTATGTTGTTGCTACAATAGGTGATGCAAGTATGATTAACGGTTTATCTTTTGAAGGCTTAAACTCTATAGGTGACTTAGATTTAAAGAATTTGATTATTGTTATTAATGATAACGGCATGAGTATTGGACCTACTCGTGGTGGTTTAGCTAAGAAATCAATGATTGATGAAGAATTCTTTAAAGCTATGGATATTGATTATATTGGACCAGTTGATGGTCATGATATTAAGTCTTTGGTCGATGTTTTAGATGTAGCTAAAAAACATGGTTCTCCATGTATTGTCCATGTTAAAACTCAAAAAGGACATGGATATTCTCCAGCTATGGCTGATGAAGATGGCTATTGGCATGGAGTCACACCATTTGATTTAACTTCTTTAGCACCGCTAAATATGCATTTAGGTCAAATATCCTTTAGCCATGCAAAGAGCGATATTTTATATGATTTTATAAATAAAAATAACAATTTAGTTTTGATTAATCCAGCTATGGTCAAGGGTGCTGGAGAAGATAATATATTTAAAGACTTCAAAGATAGAACTTTTGATGTAGGAATAGCAGAAGAACATGCGTTTACTTTTGCAGCAGGATTAGCTCTTAAAGGGTTTTATCCTATTATTACTATATACTCGACATTCTTCCAAAGAGCGTTTGATGAATGCTTTGAAGATTTATCGCATCAAAATCTTTCTGCTGTTATTTTATTAGAGCGCTCTGGTCTTATAGGTGCTGATGGTGAAACTCATCAAGGAATATATGATTTAGCATTAATTTTTGAGATACCAAACGCATATATATATGAGCCTTATGATTATGATTCACTATGGACAATTATGAATAGAGTTTTAACAATAAAAAGACTTAATTTTGTTAGAATTCCTCGGGAATTGTTAGTTAAAAGTTCTGCACCTAAATTTGTCGATGAATTTAAATGGGTAAATGGTGGTTCAAACACTATTGTTGTAACTTTCGGAATAGAAGGAAAAAAATATGTTGAAATGGAAGATGAATACGATACTGTCATTTGCTTATCACGAAATATAACTGAGGAATTTGTTAACGAACTATTAGAATATGAAAGAATAATTATTTATGATTCAACATCGACATATAATGGTTATTCGTCGTATCTTATAAGCCAAATAATGCTACAAAAAGGGGATGCAAATGTTCAAGTAGAAGCTTATGCATTAAAAAATGAATTTGTTAAACATGCTAAAATATCAGAGCAATTAATAGATCAAGGATTAGATTGTGATAGCTTCTATAATAAGATTCACGACTAAATAAGCTAAAAAGTAATTAATTTAGCTTATTTTTTTAAATTTACAAATAAGTTGCTTATTTTCTGGTTAAACCTTGATTAATGTTTGGCAGAGTATTAAACTAAGCGCGAAGGAGAGAAAAAAATGAAAATACTAACATTAGTCATTAATGATGACAAAAGAGTCGATAAATTATTAAACGCTCTTTATGACGCTGGTATTGAAGGGGGAACCATGCTTGATTCTACAGGTATGCATCACACCATGCTTGATCGTGATGATGAAATGCAAACCCACTATGGTATCTTACGTTCATACTTAAAGCGTTCACGCGCTCATTCAAAAACTTTGTTCTTCGTTGAAGAAGAGGAAACAATAGCTAAAATTGAGCAAATTATCACAGATACATTAGGTGATTTAAACGAACCAGATATTGGATTTATGTTTATCCAAGATGTCGTTCGTATGGTAGGAGGATCAAAAGCTAAAAAGAATTAGTTTTTAATCTTTTTAGAAATATTCCGTTATGATTACTGCAGACAATCTTTTACTTGCCATGGCAGTCGTTATTTTGACTGGCTTGGCTTTTTCTAAGCTCTGTAAGCTTATTCACATTCCTAACGTCACTGGATATCTCGTTGGTGGATTATTAATCGGTCCAGGTCTTCTTGGATTAATTCCAGGCTTTGATGGTATTATCTCAGCAGATGCTGTTCAAGCCTTAAAAGTTGTTGTCAATATTGAATTAGGCTTTATTGCCTTTACAATCGGTGTTGACTTTAAGAAAGAATACTTAAAGAAAATTGGTCCAAAACCAATTATTATGGCTTTCTTAGAATCGTTCTTTGCTGCTGTTGTTGTCGCAGGGCTTGTCCTTTGTTTTACACCAATTCTCAAGAGCAATTTAAATTTAACAACTAAAGAAGTAGTTGCTTTTGCTATCGCATTAGGCTCAATTGGTGCTGCAACTGCTCCAGCTGCAACTTTAATGGTTATTAAACAATATAGAGCTAAAGGTTCTTTAACTGATACATTAGTTGCTGTTGTTGCTGTCGATGATGCTTCTGCTCTTATTTTCTTCGGTATTGCTATGGCAATCGTTGAAATCTTATCCCCAGAAGGTTCTAAAGACTTAGCTTTAAGCATCAGCTTGCCATTCATTGAAATTCTTATTTCAATTGTTATCGGTATTATCGTTGGTGCAATCTTATGCTTCTTAATTCATTTCTTCCATGGAAGAGGAACAAGAGTAAGTTGCGCTATCGCATGTATTTTAGGTGCTGTTGGCTTAACATTCTTACTTAATGATATCGGTAAGGAAATCAATTTAAATGTTTCTGACTTGTTTGCTGTCATGATTCTTGGTGCGGTCTTTACTAACTTTGCACCTGATGAAGACGAAGCTCAAGTCAACGAACTATTAGAAAGATTTACACCTCCATTTATCATCATGTTCTTCGTGTTATCTGGTGCAGAACTTGACTTTGGAAACTTTGCTGATACATCAATATTAATTGTATTAGTCATTGCAATTTGCTGCTATGTCGTCGGTAGAACATTTGGTAAGTTTGTCGGTGTTTTATCCGCTGGTGAATTGTTAAAGTGTGAAAAGAAGATTACAAAGCTCTTATCACTTGGTTTAATGCCACAAGGTGGTGTCGCCTTAGGTTTATCAGTTATGATTGGACGTTTAGGAATCTTTAATTCAACAGAAGAAACAATTATTAGAACAACAATCATTGCTTCATGTTTCTTAACTGAATTATTTGGTCCTTTATTCACTAAGTACATGCTCTTTAAAGCAGGCGAAGCTGATCCAGCACTTAAATAATTTAAACTTTTATAAACAATATTGGCTGTTAAGAATTTAATTTTCTTAACAGCTTTTTTCTTTTGATAAAAGCTAAAAATAACTTAATAAGCGTGCTATTGTTGTGATTAGAATAATGCATATCTATAAGAAATAATTACTCAATAATTATTATAAAATAAAATATAATTATAATAATTCATTAAGTTGGTTCAAAATAAAAAAAGTTGTTATAAAAATGAAATTTAAAAAAGGAGATATGGTATTATATTTGCCAACATCAGGTCCATCTATGCACGGTGATAGTGTTATGTACGTTATTGATTATGATGAAAAAAGAAAAAAATATAAATGTTTAGATATAATGGTGTATGAATTAGAAAATAACCAAGAAATTATTTACTTTTGTAAAGAAAGTGAAATGGCGTTAGTTGAGATTGATTCTCCATATCATGAATATGAAAACGCTGCTGATAGAGATGGATTTGATGAACTTTATTATTTAGATGGCATGGAACAAACTTTGGTTAGAAATGCATATAAACATTTTAAAAATATTTATTAGTTGTAGATTTGAGGCTAAAAGATTAGTTTAAGTTAAAATTAAATATATGAAGTTTAACTTTTTTTAATAAAAATGATTTTATAGCAATATTAAATCATTATTTTAAAGAAAAAAATCAATTATTAAGATATAATTAATAGAGCATTATATTTAAAAGCTTTGAAAGGAAGATAGAAATATGTTACAAAATTTAAGAATTCAAAATTTTGCTATCATAGATGATATGGAAATAGATTTACACGCTGGACTTCAAGTCTTACTTGGTGAAACTGGTGCAGGTAAATCAATTATCGTTGAAGCTTTATCTCTTTTAAAAGGAACAAAAAGTTCTTTTTCAAAAATTAAGGACGAAAACAAAAATGCTATTATTGAAGGAACGTTTGTCTTAAGCGATGAATTTATTAATCGCCACACAAATCTTAAAGAATACCTGGAAGGCAATTCAAACGAATTAGTTATAACGAGAGTTTTAACTCCTAATAAAACATCAAAAGCTCGAATTAATGGCGAAACAGTATCATTATCAGAACTAAAAGAAGTTATGGAATATGTTATAGATATTCATTCTCAAGGGGAAAACTACTTGTTATTCAATGAAAATAATCATCTTATCTTTTTAGATTATTTTGATTCTGATGGAAAAATTAAAAACGCTAAAGAAGAGTTTAATGCATCATTTAAAGAATATAAACGTATTAAAGAAGCCTATAAAGAATTATATGATTCTATTCATGGTGAAGATAGGGAATACTTGGAATATCAAAGAAATGAAATTGCAAAGTATAATCTAGAACCTAATGAAATAGAAGATATGGAAAAAGAGCTTCAAGACTCTGAAGATTTTGAAGATCTTAAGGATTATTACCAAGAATTTAAAGAAGTTTATGATAGCCAAGAAGGGTCATTTGAAGGTGCTCTTATGTCTTTAAAAAACACCTTAAGAAAGCTTTGCAGTTCTCCGATATCTCAATCAGCTAATTTGGCATTAGATAAAGCCGGGGAGCTCGATGATGCACTAAGCGATGTCATTAACGAGTATGATAGCTTAGATTTTGATCCAGCTAGAATAGAATATATTAATAGCAGACTTTATAGCCTTAAAGATTTACGACATAAGTATGGAACTAAAACTAGCGATATTTTAGATGCCTTAAAAGAAATTGAAGAAAAGATTTCTAATATTGATTCGTTTGAATTAGATAAAGAAAGACTAGAAAGCAATGAAAATAAGGCTTTAGAGACACTTAAACTAAAAGCTGATAAATTAAGTGCTGTAAGACATAAGGCTGCTCAAAGCTTAGAAAAAGCTATGAATAACGAACTTGAATCGTTAGGTTTACTTAGTGGCGGCTTTAAAGTTGATATTTCTAAAGATGAAATAAAGCATAATGGACAAGATTTGGTTAGATTTATGCTTGCTTTAAATAAAGGAAGTAAGTTTTTGCCTCTTAAAGAAGCGGCTTCTGGCGGTGAAAACTCAAGATTGATGTTGGCTTTAAAAGCGTTGTTTAATAGATTATCTCCATATGATGTCATAATATTTGATGAAATTGATACAGGAGTATCTGGAAGTGTAGCAAATAAAGTGGGCGATAAGATTAAAGAGATTTCTAACGACTCTCAAACTATAGTAATCACTCACTTAGCACAAGTAGCTGCTAAGGGCGATTGTCACTACTTAGTTAGCAAAAATGATATTAATGGAACGACAGTTTCTAACATCAAAATAATTGATGGTGATGCTGTCGTTTATGAAATAGCTAGAATGATAAGTGGAGAAAATGTTACAGAACAAGCTTTATCTTTAGCTAGAGAATTAATCATGTAGAGAAATGAAATACTATTAAATTTAAATATTAGAATTAATCTTACATATTTAAAGTAATAGTATTTTTATTTATGTATAAAACTGATAATTTTAGACATAATATAACAATATATGCAAAAATATACTTTAATCCTAACGTGAAACAACTAAAATTCTACTAAATATCTACTAAGTGCTCTTTTTAGCCCATTTTTTCATATTCTCTACTCTTTTATTTAATAATAACAACTGAAGGAGAACTTGAAATGAAAACTATAAAATTTAAAGCTATATCAGCACCTTTAGCAATTATATCTTTATTGTTCATCCCAGGAAAAGAAGTATATTTAGGTGGTGAAAATATAGGCTTTGGGTTGAAACCTGATGGTGTTATAGTCTCTGATACATACGATTTAAAAACAGATAGTGGAATATATAATCCAGCTAAGAACTCTGATATTAAAAAGGGAGATATAATTAAGAAAATTGACGATAAAATAATTGAATCGGTTTATGATTTAAATGATTGTATATCTAAGTTGAATTCTGGCTCTATTAAATTAGAGTTATCAAGAAATGATCAAACGATAGAAAGATATCTGGATGTATTTGAGATCAATGGATGCTTTAAGACTGGTTTATATGTTAAAGAGAGAGTATTAGGCATAGGAACTTTGACATATTATGATCCTGATACTAAAACATATGGTGCTTTAGGGCATGAGGTTAAAGAAACATATGGAACATCCCCTTTAAAGATTGAAAGTGGAAATATATATGAATCTGAAGTTATTGGCATTAAAAAGAGTAAAGATGGTAAGGTTGGTGAAAAAGTCGCGACTTTGAATGAAAAGAACGTTTTAGGCGACGTTATTAAAAACACAGAATATGGAATTTACGGTCACTTGGATAAACCTTTTAATAGTAAAACGTATAAATTAGCTAAGGCTAGCGATGTTAAAAAGGGAAAAGCGACAATATATACTGTTTTAGATGGTAATAAAAAAGAGTCATATACAATAGAAATAACTGGATTAAAAGATCCTTCTTATATCTCAACTAAAGGCATTTCATTTAAAATAGTCGACAAAGAACTATTAAAAAAGACAAATGGAATAGTCAGTGGTATGTCTGGCTCTCCAATTGTCCAAGGCGATTATTTAATTGGTGCTGTAACTCATATAATTATCGATGATTGCGATAGAGGTTATGGAGTATATATTGAGCACATGTTTAAAATGTTAGAAGAGTAATATTAATCGAAATCTTTTAACAAAATAGTATAAAAAGTACCTTTTGCTTCATTTTTTAGCACTTCGAGTTCTTTATTTTCTTGATTACGACACTTTCTTATTAAGGCTAAAGTGTAATAATAATTTAAATAGTATATTTTGTTGTCATTAATATATGATTTCATGTATTCGAGCATCTCTTTTTCGTGGTTAAAATCAACAAATCCATCGCGTAAATCAAATATAAATCTATCACTATCAATATCATTTTTAAGTTCGACAGGAAAGTTAGTCATGTTTTCATGCATGAAATTAATTACGTTTTCATACTTTTCTTTATCATTAACGATAAAATAGTAGTCTTTTTTAAGTGCTAAGTAAGTAAGCATCATCTGCTTAGTTTTTAAATCGTACATCTCAACCTGATCAATCCATTTATTAAACTCTTTTAAGTTTCCTTTAATTAAATGATAGCTTGCAATATTTAATTTAGATTGAGTTAAATCATTTTTACTAACAAGAATGTTATGCATTACTTTGTACGAATTTTTACGAGCTTTATCTAATCTTTTAAAAGTTAATAAATCATTTGTGCTTTTTTTAAGCCTTATTTTCATAACTAAATCGTTAATGACAATAGGAGTTACGGTAGCAAGCAAAATAGCTAACATTATTAATAAGCCTAATGTGTTAGCAAATCTTCCTACTACAACTATTAAAATTATTGCTGCGTATGCAGTCAAAAGGGCAATCATCACTTTTTTCATATCGCTAATTATGTTATCATTTGTAAGAGAAATGGTAAAGAAAATGACTAAGAAAATTGTTCATATTGATTTAAATGCTTTTTTTGCCCAATGTGAAATAAACAAAGATAAATCATTATTGGGAAAACCAATAGCTATAGGCTCAAATGGTAAAAGGGGAGTTGTCTCAACATCAAGTTATGAGGCTAGACGTTTTGGCGTATATTCAGGCCAATCCATGGCTGAAGCTAGATCTTTATGCAAAAATTTAATAGTTATTCCAGGTGATTACCATCTTTATTCGAAAGAAAGTTATAACTTCTTTTCGTATTTAAAGAAAAGATATAAGCTGATTGAACAGGCTTCTATTGATGAGTGCTATATTGATATGACTGATTGTATACCAGATGATATTACGGAAAGAGATTATCTATTAGATCTACAGCTCTCTTTGTATAAGTATACAAATTTAAAGTGCTCTATAGGTTTGGGCGACAATAGATTTTTAGCTAAGATGGCTTCAGATTATCAAAAGCCGTTAGGATTAACTATAATTCATAGAGAAAACATCGAAGAAATACTTTGGCCAATAAAGATATCTAACATGTTTGGTATTGGAAAAAAGACTGCTCCTAAGCTTGGAAAATTAGGAATTAAAACAATTGGAGATTTAGCTAAAACAAATTCTAGTGAAGTAAAATCGCTTTTGGGCAGTTATTTTGATTCTGCTAAAGCGCATGCAAATGGTTATGGAGATGATATTGTCGATCCTTCACCATTTGATCCTAAATCAGTCGGGGCAAGTAGAACTTTTTTAGATGATACTACTGATTATGATGAAGTAAAAAACATGATTATATATTTATCTAAGGAAGTTTCTAACGAATTGAAAAAGTATCATAAGCTTTCTTCAACTTGCTCATTAACTATTAGAAATCAAGATTTTGTAACCCATTCTAAACAATTAACTCTAACAATGCCAACAAATGATAATGTTGTTATAGCTCAAACAGCATTAATTATTTTAGATAGATTTTGGAAACAAGAACCATTAAGATTAGTTGGTGTCGCTATGCTCCAAGTTTTTGATGAAAAGGAAGGGTATAGACAAATGGAATTATTTTCAAAAGAAAATATTGTTAAACCTTTAATCGATTCAAATGAAACAGTTGAAAATCTCTTATTAGAAGGTAAATTAAAAAAGGCATCATCAGTAAAAAAGGATAAAAAGAACAATGACAAAAATCCTTCATATAAACCTTTTGTGGGGTTAGAAGAATGAAAATAAGTGAAGTAAAAGATCAATTTTATACATTTTTAATTGTTGAACGTGGCGATCTGGATTCGACAATTACAACATATGAAGATGATATTAATCAATTTGAACTATTTGTTGATAACAAAGATATTTCTGAATTAAAAAGAGAAGATATAGAAGATTTTATGCGCTTCTTATCGGCTGAAGGGATGAAAAGTGCTACAATAATTAGAAGGATAACTACAATTCGTGGCTTCTACTTATTCTTAGCTAGAGAAGGTCTAATCAAAGAATCTTTGATAGGCTTAAGACTTCCAAAAGGAGAAAAGAAACTTCCAAACGTTTTATCTTTTGAAGAAGTTGAAGACCTATTAGATGCTCCAGACATTGAAAATGATTCAGAATTAAGAGATAAAGCTATGCTTGAAACTATGTATGCATCAGGTTTAAGAGTATCAGAACTACTAAGCTTACAGTTAGGAAATATAAATTTTAACGAAGGATATTTAAAGATAAAGGGTAAAGGTAGCAAAGAAAGAATTGTACCAATTGGTGAATTTGCTTTAGACTTTATCAATAGATATGTAACTTTAGTTAGACCAAAATATGCTAAAAATAGAACTAAATATCTCTTTCTTAATCGAGATGGAGCACCGATATCGAGACAATATTTTTGGAGGCAAATTAAAAAGTACGCTTTAAAGGCAAATATAGATAGGGAAATATCACCACATACCCTTAGGCATTCGTTTGCTACGCATCTGTTAGAAAACGGAGCTAATTTGAAGGAAGTACAAGAAATGCTTGGACACACTAAAATTGAAACAACACAAATTTATACTCATGTTTCGACTAAAAGAATTATTTCAGCTTATGATAAGTTTATGAATAGAAATTAAAGGAGAAAAACAAATGATTATTCTAACAATATTATTAGTTATATTACTTATTATTGTAGTTTTGGCAGCTTTGATCTTTGGAGGAACGTTCGCTTTTGTTTACTTTAGATATGATGTAAACATATTTAATATTTTAAGTGACATAGATAAGCTTAACAAAACTGTTGATGTAGAAAAGCTAACTCCAAATGCTTTTGATGAAAGTGATTATATTTCAATAAAAAACAATGTTGCTAGTTCAACCTCAGGATTTTTAACATATGATCCAGACAATGGCTTTTCAATCGATATTACAAAGCTTCCAACAAGCCTAAATACTTATGTTTCATTAAGCGATAAACAAGTAGGCGCATATGCAGATAAAGAAATAAAGAATAATGGCGATAATCAATTTAAAATTCTTGACTTTATGCTTACATATGAACTTTTGCAAATAGAGTTTGAAAATAAAGAAGATCTTACAACTATAAACACAGTAGCAAAAATCGATTTAACTGATGTTAAAAGCAAAGATAATAAGGGAATTGATTTGTTGGTTTACTTTATACCTGATGTTTTATATATTTCTTCCTATGTTGATATAACAAAGACTGGCAGTAATATGGAATATAACCTCACTTCAAATAGTCTTTTGTTTAACAATTTGACAAATAAGCAAACTGCAGAGTTATTAGATGCAATTAGTGCATTTACCAAAGAAGACTTTTCAGCTGAATATTTTAATTTAGAAATAGGAAGGGCAATCTGTAGTTCATTAATCGGTGATGAGACAAATGAAGGTTTAGCTTATAAACTAAAAAATTATGGAGCCAAAGACTTTAGATTTGTTACAGAAAACGACACTAATTATTTCGAAGTATATAGATAGATAATAATAATCGTTTTAATTGAGAAATTTTAATCTTAAAAGTATAATTACTGATGGAAAAGGAGCAAATAATTATGAAATATAAGAGAATATTCGTTATTGTAATGGACTCAGCTGGAATCGGTGCTTTGCCTGATGCTGATAAATTTGGTGATGCGGGTACAAACACATGGGTTCATATATCCGAAAGAAATGGTGGTTTAAACGTTCCTACACTCAATAGTCTTGGTATAGGTGATTTAGCACCTATTATTGGTACAACAAAAGTGAGTCATCCAAACTCAATCGTTACAACTTTAAGAGAAGCTAGCAACGGCAAAGATACTATGACCGGTCACTGGGAAATGATGGGTATAAAAACTGAAAAGCCATTTAAGACATTCACAGATACTGGCTTTCCAAAAGAATTAATGGATGAATTGAGCGAAAAAACAGGCCGTAAATTAATTGGAAATAAAGCAGCTAGCGGCACTGAAATATTAGTAGAATTAGGTGAACAACAAATGAAAGAAGGTTCATTAATTGTTTATACTTCTGCTGATTCAGTCTTACAAATTGCCGCTCATGAAGAGGTAATACCTGTTCCTGAGCTATATAAATATTGCGAAATAGCTAGAGAAATCTGCAATAGACCTGAATATAGATTAGGTAGAATTATCGCTCGTCCGTTCATTGGAACTGATAAAACTAACTTTAAGAGAACACCTAATAGACACGATTTAGCTTTGTCTCCAACAGGTAGAACAGCAATGGACGATCTTAAAGATGCTGGATATGAAACATCATGTGTTGGAAAAATATCAGATATCTTTAATAATGTCGGTGTCACAAGAACTGTAAAAACTGTTTCTAACTCTGACGGCATGCAAAAGACCTTGGATCAAGTTAAAAATTTAGACTTTACAGGACTTTGCTTTGTTAACTTAGTCGAATTTGACAGCGAATATGGTCATAGAAGAAACCCATTAGGTTATGCTAAAGCTATCGAGACATTTGATTCTGAGCTTGCAACTATGATTAAAGAAATGAAAGATAATGACTTAGTCATTGTTACTGCTGATCACGGAAATGATCCAACATGGACAGGAACCGATCACACTCGTGAAAGAGTACCATTTATCGCTTATTCAAAGTCAATCACTAATGGTACACATATACAAGAAAGGGAAACATTTGCTGATATAGGTGCAACAATTTTAGCTAATTTCAACGTCAAACCATCTGAAAATGAAATTGGAACTCCAATTAATGAACTTTTAAAGTAGTTTTATATGAAAAAAAGTTTTTTAACAAGTATTATAACATTATCAGTTTTGATGACATCATGCGCATCAAACACTTCAAAAGAATTAAGTTTTAAAGTAATTTCTCCAATTGGAGCTCCAAGCGTCGCTTTTGCTAAATATGCTAAAGACACAACAAACGTAGAAATTGCTGCTCAACCAACCGCTGTAAGAGCTCAATTAATAAATCCTAATGAAGAATACAAAGCTGTCATTTTTGATGCTACAACGGGCTTAAATTTAATTAATAAAACAAATCCAGACAATCCAGGCTATAAACTTGCAAGAATTATTACAGCTGGAAACCTATTTGTCTTATCAACTGGTACAAAAGATAGCTCACACGTTATGTCAGACGACGACACAATATTATCGTTTGGTCAAAACAACATTCCAGATAAAGTATTTAAACTTATATATTCCGATATTACACCTGATTATTATGCTAATGGCGTTGCACAAGTCGCTGCAGCTTTAAAAACAGGCCAATACGAAGGAAATACTATCGATTATGTAGTTTTATCTGAACCATATGTCAGTCAAGTATTAAATGAAAATAGTTCTGTAACAGTTTATGCAAACGTCACATCTCAATTCAACGCTTATGCAAATAAAAGAGGCTACAATCTTAACGGATTCCCACAAGCCGGTTTATTTATAGCTCAATCGTACGAAACAGATACATATAAAAAGGATGTAGAGGCATTCATAAGTACTGTCGATAATACTATGAGTGATTTAACAAAGAAAGGTAGTTCGACTGTTAAGGACATGGACAACTTTAGCTCTGACGCGACAGAACAAGCAAGTAGATTCGGTATGAATTCAGAAACATTACGCAGTCTTGTAGCTGATAATAATAGATTAGGATACAAAGCAGGGTATTATGATTTGGAGTCATTCTATAAATTGCTTAATTTAGACGCACCACAAGCTAATGCTTATTCAAGATATTGGATTAGCAAATAAACACTTTTAAGGCTTTAAAGGCTATTTATGAAGTTAATAAAGCCTTTTTATTATGCTTTAATAAATTTGCATGATATAATTAGTTGCTATGAAATTATTTAAAGAAAGAATTAATAAGTTTAAGAGAATTCATCCGCTAGTATTTAACATTTTATGGAAAGGGTCAGCCTTATTAATTGGATTAGTATTATTCTTTGGTCTTTGGAGTATTATATCAAGAGCTATTTCTTCAACAATTCTTCCAGGACCGATTACAACGCTTAAAACTATCTTCAAATTATTAGGGAAATCAGCTACATATAAAGTGTTAGGATATACAATTGGAAGAATAGCATTAGCTTTATTTACTGCTACTATTATAGGTGTGTTTCTTGGGTCTTTAGCCGGTTATTATCAGTTTGTAGAATATGTTCTTAAACCAATTGTCATTGTCTTAAGATCTTTTCCGAGTGTAGCCTTGATGCTTATATTAATCATATTTACAAAAAATGCTAGTTTCTATCTTGTATGTATAGTGTTATTTCCAATAATATATGAATCTACTCTTAGAGGAGTTGGGGAAATTAAAAGCGAATATCAAAGCATATTAAAGCTCGATGGACAAGATAGTATTGTAAATATTCCTAAAGTGGCTTTACCATTAGCAACAGATTATATTCTAATTGGAATATTTCAATCCCTTGGATTAGGACTTAAAGTTCAAATAATGGGAGAATCGTTGATGGGGTCAACCACATTTGTTGGCTTAGGGATAGAAATATATAAAGCCTATTTAAATTTAGATATGGATGTCGTCTTTGCATATAGTATATTAGCCATTGCATTAATAATGATTGCTGATTTATTAACATTAGTTCTTAAAAGAAAGCTTAAGCAACGCTTACTTGAACAAGGAAAAGCAAAAGCTTAGGCTTTTTGCTTGAAATAGATAAAAAAAGGCATATTAGTAGATATTTAGTAGATATATAGTAGTAAATAAGTTAATTATATCTGTGGATAACTAGTCTAAAATTATCCACAATACGATAAATGCTTAATTTCTTGAATGTGGAAAACCCTAGTGTTTATCGCATTATTTTATATATTAGTTTACATAATAGTGATTATGCGAAGTTGTAATAAAAGTATAAAATTAACATTTTTTGCTCTTTTTTAACGTTTTTTGTCCAATAAAAGCTATTTATATGTATATTTGTATTAAAAAACACCTCATAAGAGGTGTAAATAGTTATTAGTTATTTATTAATCAATTAGTTCTAACAAAACGTCTACAGCATTTTGACAGCACTTAGTAACTAGTTCTTCATGTTCTAATTCATTAGCTTCATTATTGACTGAATCAGATATAGCTCTTATAAGAGTATATGGCTTATTAAGTCTATAAGCACATTGACCAAAAGCTGCGCCTTCCATATCAATACATAATGGATCATTAAATTTATTAAGCTTGTCTTTATCAATAAGAGCAGCAGTCATAAAGGATTCAACAGTTAAATTTAATCCATAATGAATTTTAAATCCAGTACGATCTTTAAGTTTAATGTTAGCTGTTGCAGTTTCAAATGTTGCTGGACAACCACACATTTGACCATACTTGTAGCCAAATCTAGTTATATCTACATCATAGTAGGCACTTGCTGTAGCTAATACGACATCTAAAGGCTTTAATTTATTTGATAAAGCTCCAGCACTACCTAAATTTATTATCTCTTTTATATCTAATGAAGCTGCCAATATTCCTAAATCAAGAGCTGTGTTTACCCTGCCTACTTTAGACTCATAAGCAAAAACCAAACCTTTCTTTTTACTTATAAAAGTATATCCGCTAATGCCATTTATTGTTTTAGGCTCTAATCGTTCGTTTAAAGCCATTTTAAGAGCTTTAAACTCACTTTCCATAGGAATAGCTAATAAAACAGCTTCCATTAATCTAAGTCCTCAAAACGATCATCTATATGTTTGACATATGGCTTTTCAATTACTTCAACGTTGTCTTTTTCTGTTAATTCTTCTTTGTCGCACTTAGCTATAATATTATCGAATTTAATTCTTTCTCTTTCGTTTAATTCGAATAAATGTACGACAACTTCATAACAGTCGACGACAATCCATTTTGAACCGTTTCTACCCTCAACGTGATTAACTGGGTGGTTTAACTCTTTCAAAACTTCTAAACAAGCTTCTTTTAAGCCATTTAATTGTCTATCGCTTCTAGCGCCTGCAACGACGTAAGCTTCAGTTAATGGAGTTATATTTTTTACGTCTGCTATAACTACCCCATCAGCTTTCATGTCGGCTAATTTTTGTCCTAATTTTTTTGCTAATTCGTTCATTATTTGTTTTCCTTTTCTAATATATAATTATTATAACACTCATCTGTCAGTTTAGTTTGTTCACCTAAATGCCCTTTAGCATCGATGAACTTCTTGTTTTCTTTTAAAACATATGCAAACCCTTTATCGACGTCATTTAGCATCATGTTTATCATTTCTGATGAATCATAGCCTCTTGTTGGTTCGATTTTATCGCTAGCATAAATTATTTTATCGTATTTACCCATTTTCGGGGCGCCTGTCGTGTGATAGAGTATAGCATCAAGTATTTCCCTATCTCTTATATTAAACTCTTTATAGGCTATTGCAGCGCCTGCAAATTGATGAAGCGTATATGATGGATAGTTTAAATATTCATCGTACATGCCTTCCATCCATATCTTGCATTCATCATCCGATAATTTTTTAGCTATATCGTGATATAAACCTGCTAAATACGCTTTTGGAGCATCTAATCCATTAGCTTTAGCAATATCATAAGCGACATTTGCTACTGAAAGAGCGTGTATATATCTTTTTTCTTTGTAGAATTCTTTTACTTTTGGAATGAAATATAGATTGTTTTTAACTATATAATCTATGACTTCTTTAGGTGTCTCTAAACTCTTTCCAAGTCTAATAGAAGTGCTATCAGCATCTACTTCATTAGATTCAACTAATTCAATACCATATTTTTGATAAATCTCTTTGTTAATTTTATATCCAGGCCTTTTAAAGCAAACTAAATGTGCTAGTTGGGATACTTTATATGGTTCATGCCACTTTTCAAAGTCGTTGACACAGTCAGCACCAATCAAAAATATGATTTCTCTATTACTGTATATCTTTTTTAATTCAATTAAAGTGTCTAGAGTGTATGTAAACTCTTTATTTGACTCTAATTCTATAGTTGATATTTCGAATTCTGGATAATCTTTTAAAGCTAATTTAAGCATATTTAATCTATCATTAGCTTCTGTTGGTGATTTTCCTTTAGGGTTCTTAGTCAGTAAAAAGAGGACTTTAGACACTTTAAAATGCCTAAGAGCCTCTTTAGCTAACGAAATATGTCCGTTATGAATTGGATCAAATGTGCCACCTAAAATTACAATAGGTTCTAAAACTACCATCTTATGCTCATTACTTTACATGCAACATTGTGTGGAACATAGACTGATATTTTTTGTCCGTTTGCTTTAAATGTTACATATCCCAAACCAACTATTAAAAGTTCGACATCACCACCAACTGGTAAAACAAAGTCGTGTTTATCCAAATCTTTGATAGATTTAATAGTTAAAGAAGCTGGTTGAATTTGCTTTGTTAGAGCTAGTGAATCGAATGTATGATCAGCTTTTTCTAGCTTAGTTCTTGTAATAGTAACATCGTTAGAAAGCATAAATGTGAAATTGGTTTTTGGTCCATCGATGAAGTCTATACGAGCTATAGCACCTAAACAATATGATTGTTTAGAATTAGATTGATAGACTCCTGGTCTAATTTCGGTTCTTGGAACTACATATTTTAAAAGTTGACGTTCAATTTGATTTAAAAGAGAGTCAGCTTTAAAAATTCCAGGAGTGTCATACATATATGAATCTTTATCTAAAGGAATTTGGATTACATCGAGTGTTGTTCCTGGGAAGTGTGATGTTGTAATCAACTTGTTTGTTTGATTCTTGTAAGACTTCAAAATATTGTTAATAAGTGATGATTTACCAACTTGTGAAGCTCCAACAAAATAGACGTTTTTTCCCTTTCTCATAGTTTCGATTGTTTTTAACAAACTATCAATGTTGTAGTTTTTATGAGATGAAGTGATAAGTATTTCAGTTGGAAAGACGTTTTCACTTTTTAATCTTGCTTTACAGTCAGCAATAATTTTGTCGTCAGATAATGATTTTGGAAGAATATCACGCTTATTAAGAATTACTAATAAATTTGTTCCAAGCATTGGACCTATATTAGCAATAAAGCTTGCTTCCAAGGAAAAAATATCGAGGACATAAACAATTAAAGCTTGAGTTTTAACTGCTTCTTTTAAGATAGATTCATAATCGCTATTGAATTGAGGATCTTGATCATCTTGTTCGTTATAGTGACGAAGCTTATAGCATCTCTCACATAATTGTTCATCTTCTTGCTTTAATTTGATTGTTGGAATGTAGCCTGTCATCTTTGGGTTTTTATCTTGTAAAACAGCACCACATCCATAGCAACGACGAATTCTAATTTCGTTTGTAACACCTGAGTTTTTCTTTCTAAGTATCATATTAAATTACCTCCACAGTTTTACTTGGAACTTTTCTTCCGTTTGTTTTGTTTCTTATAGCCTTTTCCCTGGCTATTCTTTCTTTAAATTTATCGAATTTATTCATTGCTGTAAGTTTTCCAGGTAAGTAGTTTGTCAAAATCATTTGAGCTCCGATTTTTAAAGCTAATTTTGAATCTTTATAGATTGAAGCACCTACAAAAACTAATACGTTTGAATCAATTCCATTAATTTCAAGATATCTTTGAATAAGTTTATTAAGTTTGCGCCCTGCAATTAGTTGTGTTTCAAGCATTTTTGCATATTCGATTGCTCTTTCAGTCTTTTTGAATGAATAGATGATTAATCCAATACCTCTATTTTTTAATTCTTCTTTTAACTCATAGGCTTTAGCACTAGGTTTATCAACTGAATAATTCTCAAGTGAGTTGTCTAGTGAAACAAACACTGTAGTAACACCGAGTGATAAGAAGAAATCAGGGTCAATCTCATATATGCTAGATGCATGATAGTGGGCCACTAATTTATGTACCAATTATATCACCATACTAAAATATACAATATTTTAGCAATTTAATAAAGATACACGAATAATTATAACGCTTTTTTGTTCTTTAAAAGCTTAATTATTCATATATTCTAACGATTGATATGGATATTTTAAATATTTTTTTAAACTTAAAGTTATTTGTTGGTTTTATAAGAAATGGCGTTTTCCCTCCTAAACTTACTGAAGAGGAAGAAGCAGAACTTATTTTAAAACTTTTTAACTCTGACACCCATGATTATGCTCGTGAAAAATTAATTGAGCATAACTTGAGATTAGTAGCACATATTGTAAAAAAATATGATAATACACGAGAGGATCAAGATGATTTAATATCAATTGGAACAATAGGACTCATCAAAGCTGTTGATACGTATTCTTCTTCAAAAAATGTTAAGTTAGCAACTTATGCAGCTAAGTGTATTGAAAACGAAATATTAATGACATTAAGAGCAAATAAAAAATACTCCAAAGATACTCTATTAAGTGAAGCTGTTAATGCAAATAAAGATAATGGGGAGATTTCTCTATTTGATGTACTAGCTTACGAAGAAGAAAATATCGTAGACAAAATAGATAGAAACGATAAGATAGCAAAGCTTAAAGAGTACTTAAGTGCTTTAGATGATAGAGAGTTAGAAATACTTACTTTACGTTATGGTTTATTTAATGAAAAAGAACAAACGCAAAAAGAGATTGCTAAAACATATGGAATCTCCCGCTCATATGTATCAAGAATAGAAAAAAGAGCTCTAGCCAAGCTATGGCAAATGTTTAAAAAAGATGAACAAAATAGAAAAAACGTAATATAGTTAAAAAATAGATAAAAATATATGATCTTTCTTTAAAAAATTTCAACTAAAAAAGGCATAACACCCTATAAGTGCTACGCCTATAATTTATTATTTACTCTTCGTCAAATAAATCAAATAGTGACAATTGCTTTTCTCCAGAATTATCTTCAGCTTTAACTATTTCAACAATTTTAGGAGCTTCTTCAACTTTAGTTTTATCGTTTAAGTATTCTCCGTCAAAGTGAACACCTAAAACCGATTTTGATGAGCCGATATCTAAGTTCTCACGAAGTCCAGAACCTAACAATGTTGTTTCTAAATCGTTTATATTAACAATTTCACTACCTGAATCTGTAGCTATAGCAACAAAATTATTTGTATCTTTTTTCTTATATACTTTACTTACAGATACTATGTCCATCGGATTGTTCTTAAATATCTTTACTAATGAAACTTTAGAGCCTAAGCGTTTAGATGTTTCGATACTTGTAGATTGAATAATGCGAGCACATCTCTTATCAGCAAGCAACAAAAGTTTAACGTGTTCATCGCTATTTAAGGCAAACATACACGACATATCATATATTTCTTTGCCTTGATTCATAGCTTTGACACCACCGGCTTTAATTCCAACAACAGGAACTTCGTTTTCATTAAATCTAGATGCTTGGCCATTGGTGTTAACTATAACAATATCCGAATTACCACTTGTTAAAGCGACTGAAACTAATTCATCAGCACCTGTTAAACCAATAGCTCTTAATGGTCTAGGAGTTAGTTTAGATTGTTCAAATTCCTTAGCTAAAGTTCTCTTAATTTTTCCTTCTTTTGTTAAAAGTGCAAAGTAAACTTTAGGTTCAAAAGTCGATACTACGAAAGCTTGAATAACTTTTTCATCTGCTGGAAGAGTTATAAGTGTGTTTAAGTGCTTTCCTTCTTCCTTCCACTTGCCTTCACTAATCATATGAACTGGAATTACAAAGTAACCACCTTTAGATGTAAAGGCAACAACAGAATCGTGAGTTGTAGCAAGTCTTGATAAGACTATTCTATCTCCAACTTTAATTTTTGGTAAATCATCTATTGGATTTCCGTTAACTGAAGCTTGATAGCTACGGAGATTAGTTCTTTTAACATATCCATCTTTGGTTAAAACAACATAGCAATCTTCTTTAGCGATCAATTCTTTAGCATCGATATTTTCGATCTTAATCTTCGAATCGAGAATTGTTGTTTTTCTCTCATTGCCGAACTCTTTAATAACTTCTTTTAAGTCTTTAATGATAACTCTATTAAGTTTGTCTTCATTAGCTAATATTTCGTTAAGTTCTTTTATTTCGCCTTCTAATTGCTCTTCTTCTTTTTGTAAAGCAGTTACGTCAGTGTTACTCAATCTATAAAGTTGCATTGTAACAATTGCTTCAGCTTGATCTTTCGTAAAATCAAAAGCTTCAATTAATTTGTTTTTGGAGTCTTCTTTTCCAGAGCTATGTCTGATTATTTCGATAACCTTATCGAGAACAGAAATAGCTTTCATTAACCCACGAACAATTGATAATCTTGCAGTCTTCTTTTGAATATCAAATTTACTTCTACGGGTAATAACTTCGACTTGATGATCGATATATGCATCGATTATCTCCAAAAGGTTCATCGTTTTTGGATGTCCTTTGTCTAAAGCGAGCATATTAACTGCAAAAGTTGATCTTAAAGAGCCTTTTTGTCTTAAATAATTCAATGCGGCTTGTGGATTTGAATCTTTTTTAATATCTAAAACAATTCTAACATCCTCAGTAGACTCATCTCTTACTTCTAAAATATTATCAAGTTTATCATCTACTCTTCTCTTGTCTAAATCAGCAACAAATTTACTCTTAATTGTTCCATATGGAATGTTTGTAATAATAATTTGATTTGTTGCTTCATCGATATGAACATCGCAATGAACGTAAAATGAACCTTGTCCAGTTTCATATATTTGTTTTAAAGCTTCAACGTCATCAATTACACCACCAGTTGGAAAATCTGGTCCTTTAATGTAATTTAATAAATCAGCAACTGTAGCTCTTTTGTGCTCAATTCTATATATAACAGCTTCACATACTTCTTTTAAGTTATGTGTTGGAATATTAGTAGCGGCACCGACAGCAATACCTGTAGTACCATTAACGAGTAAGTTAGGAAATCTAGCTGGTAATACGTCAGGTTCAAGTTCAGAGTCATCAAAGTTAAGAGACATATCAACAGTGTCTTTTTCTAAGTCAGCAACCATTAAATCAGATATTTTAGATAATTTTGCTTCAGTATAACGGTAAGCAGCTGCAGGATCGTTATCGATTGAACCATTATTACCTTGGAAAACTAAAAGTGGAGCTCTCATTTTCCAATCTTGAGATAAGTGAACCATGGCATCATAAGCACTGCTGTCACCATGTGGGTGGAATTTACCTAAGATGACACCAACTGTACGAGCACATTTTCTCGTTGGTTTATTGTATGTGTTTCCTTCTGTATACATGGCATAAATAATTCTTCTTTGAACTGGTTTTAAGCCATCACGAACATCAGGAATTGCACGGTCTGTAATAACTGCTTTAGCATATCTATTAAAGCAATCAGTTAATACGAGTGGAACATGTTGATTTAATATATTTTCAACAGTAATTGGTTTAGTTTGCTTTTTCACTGCGCTTTACCTCTTCGAAATAATCTTCTTTATGTGAGAAATCGATGTTGTTAGCAATCCATTCTTTACGTCTTTCTGGATCTTTACCCATGAATAAATCAACTTTATCTTTACATTCATCGACATCTTCGATAACAAGTTTAATTAAAGTTCTTGTAGACTTGTTCATTGTTGTTTTGCCTAATTGAGCAGCATCCATTTCACCAAGTCCTTTATATCTTGAAATAGTGTATCCACTAGAGAATTCTTTTCTAGCTTCATCTAATTCTTCATCAGACCAACAATATTTTTCTTTATCTTTTTTAAATACTCTATAAAGTGGAGGACAGGCGATATAAATGTGACCTGCTTCAATTAATTTTCTCATGTGAGTAAAGAAGAACGAAATTAATAATGATTGAATATGTGATCCATCATCATCAGCATCGGTCATAATAATAATTTTGCCATAGTGAATATTTTTTATATTAAAGTCATCATCATAGCCAGCACCAATAGTTGAAATAAGGGTATATAACTCTTTATTGTCAAGAATTTCATCAGCTTGAGAATCTGTAACATTCTTTGGTTTACCTCTCAAAGGTAAAATAGCTTGGTGTTCTCTATCACGACATTTTTTGGCTGAACCACCAGCTGAATCACCTTCTACGATAAATAATTCGTTTTCAAGATATTGCTTGCTTGAGCATGGCGCAAGTTTGCTTGAAAGCATAGATGCATCTTTTCCTGTGCCTTTTTTCTTTCTTTCTTGATCTCTAACTTCTTTAGATTTTTGACGAACTGCCATAGCATCTAAAGTCTTTTTAATAATTTGATCAGCATCGTTAGCATGCTCTTCTAAATAGTATGATAATTTAGATTCAATGACATTATCAACAGCTGTTGCAGCTGCTTTGGTTCCTAATTTACTCTTTGTTTGTCCTTCAAATTCAAGTAATTTTTCAGGAACTCTACAAGATAAAATACCACAGAAACCTTCTCTAATGTCTTCGCCTTCAAGAGTTTTATTTCCTTTAATTAATTTGTGGTTAACTGCATAGTTATTAAAACAGTTAGTTAAAGCCTTCTTTAAGCCTGTAACGTGATGACCACCATCGATAGTTCTAACACCATTGGTGAAAGAAATAATCTTTTCAGAATAATCATCTTTAAAAAATTGTCCGACAAATTCAGTAATAATACCTTGATATTCGCCCTCAATTTTAATAAGCTCACCAATTCCAACTTTACCTTCTGTATGCTTTTTAAAGAATTCGACTAAACCTTCTTTATAATAGAAAGACTGATTTCTATCAGTTCTTTCATCTTTAAGATGGAAAGTAACTCCTTTAGTTAAGCAAGCAGAATCATCGATGTGATTAGCTATTTTGTTATAATCAAAAGTAATATCATCAAAAATTTCTTTATCTGGTAGGAAGTGAACTAATGTTCCTCTTTTATTTGTTGGGCCAAGTACTTCCAATTTTCCTTTTTTAGATCCACCTTTTTCATACTTAACATAGTGATCTAATCCTTCTCTATAGGAGTGGACTTCAAGCCATGAAGATAAAGCGTTAACTACAGCTGAGCCAACACCGTGTAATCCACCAGCACTCTTATAGTTTGATTCGTCAAACTTACCACCAGCATGGAGAGTACAATAAACCATATCAAAACCAGTCATGTGTTCCTTTTCATTCATATCACAAGGAACGCCACGACCTTCATCTAATATGGAAATTGATCCATCTAAATGGATAGTAATATAAATATTTTTTCCATAACCTTCATTGGCTTCATCAACAGCGTTGTCAATGATTTCCCAAACAAGGTGATGGACACCGTTTGTGTCTGTAGAACCGATATACATACCAGGTCTAGCTCTAACTGGCTCTAGACCTTTAAGGACTCTCAAGTTCCCAGCATCATAATGTTTGTCTTTATTGCCCATATTAAAACTCGCTTTCAACTTATTTATTATACTATTTATAGCTTTATATTTAAAGCCATTTGTAGTATATTATCACACGTAAAAGGAGTAAAAATCATGGCAGTTTTATATACAGTTTTAACGATAATCGGTGCTTTAATTATCGGATATTTGTTTGGATCGTTCCCAAGCGCTATTTTTATCGGCAAAGTGTTCTATGGGGTTGATGTAAGAACACAAGGCTCACATAACGCTGGGGGCACAAACGTAGGAAGAGTCATTGGAAAAAAGGCAGGTATAATTACTATTGCCCTTGATGTTTTTAAAACATTGATTGCAATTTGGCTTGTTTTCTTTATCTTAAAGTTAACACCTCTTGTTAATTATTTAGTTGATGGCCTTCCAATTGAAGTTATTTATTACTCTACAGGTATCGCCTGTGCGATTGGTCACTCTTTTCCTTGCTTTGCTGGATTTAAAGGCGGAAAAGCCATGGCTGTATTCTCAGGCTTTGTCTTAGCAACTAACTGGTTATTTGCACTACTAGGCGTTACATTTTTCTTTATAATCTTTTATTGGAAAAAATATGTTTCCTTAGCTTCTATCAGTGGTATTCTATTTGTTTTCCTTCTCTCTATTGCACCAGCATTTGTTCCAGAAATGAGATTTGGTTACTGGTGGTTTGGTCCAGGTTTAGGAATGGCTGAAACATACATTTACATGTTAAGCCTATTAGTATTAGCTTCTTATGTTTGGATTAGACATATTCCAAATATAAAGCGTTTAATTAAACACGAAGAACCTCATACAAAGTTTAAAAAGACTCCAAAAATAGAGCATAACGCTAAATAGTAGATATTTAGTTGATTATTAGTAGTTTATTAGTAATTATTATATAAATAAATAGAGCTCGTTAATTGAGCTCTATTTTTTGTTTGACAATTTTATGTTATCTTGTAAAGAGAAAGACCATGTTAAAGACAAACATAGCTGAAGCAATGATAATTGCTGCAATCGATAAGCCTTTTCCCTTGCCATATGTGCTATTTGCTCTGTTTAATCCGATTCCGCCAAAAATCCATCCTAATAATGGAATAAAGAATGAGCACACAAAGCCTGCAATGGCAAATCCGTTTTTTCCGCCATCAAAGCTATAACTAGACTTTGATTTTTTGTAAGTGCTTGGAACTGATAATTCCGATCCACACTTTGGGCAAACAGAAGCATCATCAACAACTTCACATCCACAATGAGTACAATATTTCATTTACATAACCTCGCTTGTGAATATTGTCTAATAACTTAATTCAATTATCAATAATTATCGAGATTAATTGAATTTTATTTAGTTTTCCTTGCTAAAATAAAAAGCTGGAAATAAATCCAGCTTTTTTCAGTCATTTTTTTGCTTGTTGTTCCATGGCACGCATAACTGCATTAATTTGTGCCTCAGAAGGTTTACGTCCCATTTGTTGATACATTGCTTTAATTTGTTCTCTATTAATTGGAGGGTTTTTCTTTAAACCATATTTAAATATTGCTCTAGAAATGAAGAATCCAGCAACAAGGCCAACAAATAAGGCAACTATAATAAGCGTAATAGCTAATCCAAGTCCCATAATTTTTTATACTCCTTTACACAAAGGTTAGTATACAAAAAATATCTTTTTTTTACAACTTTAACTTTTAAAGTGTAAAGAAACTGGCAAGCCTTTATTTGTATCATTCATTACTATTTTTATTATATTTACTGCTTTAAGATTATCTGGTTCATTTTCATAAACAATAACGTTGATATTATCTACATTAATTTTTACGTATGCTAAAGGATACCCATATTCAGCTAATGTCGTCTCTGTTTTACATTCTAAATCATAGTTATTTTTAATATATGATATCTCGTTTAAAATTTCTTCTTTTTCAGCATTTGAACTTGCTTTTACAAGTTTTAACTCTAAATCTTCAATGTTTTCACTATAAACATCATTTCTCTCTTTGATCAAAGATTCAAAATAATACGATCTAGCATTAGTAACTTCAGTGGAATTATTATTGTCTGTTTTACCTACTTCAATAGCATTAGCTCCACCTTTGGGAATCATAATATAGTAAACACTTAATACTAAAGTCAAAGAAAATACAGATACAAAAGCAACAGCGTGTTTATTCATCTTTTACTCTCCTTTTCTATCTTACGAGATGATAGAAAAGAATATACATATATTTATAATATTTTTTTGTCGATAAAAACAGTTTTGATTCATATACTAAAAAAAGCCACATTATGTGGCTTTAATTGTATTTTATTAAGCTCTGGAGTCGTATTCGCCTGTGTCAGTTCTAACGATAATATCTGTATTGTTTTTAACAAACATAGGGACTTTAACTGTATAACCAGTCTCAAGCTTAGCGTCTTTCATTGCTTTGTTGATTGTATCGCCTTTAACTGCGTCATCAGTAGCAACAACTCTTAATGTAACTTTAACTGGAAGTTCAACACCCATGATTTCACCTTCATAGTAAGTGATTGTAGCAATTGAACCTTCCTTAAGGAAGTTAAGTTCCCATTGAAGTCTTGACTTTGGAATTGAAACTTGATCGTATGTATCATTATCCATGAAGACAATTGAATCACCATCATCATAAAGATAAGCCATAGCTTTCTTATCTAAGTAGATGAGAGCAACTTTGTCATCACCATTGAATGTGATATCACTAATTGTTCCTGTTCTTAAGTTCTTGCATTTGATTTTAACGATCATTTGTCTCATAGCTGTCTTATTATGAGCAATATCAAGAACTGTGTAAAGTTGACCTTCGACTGTGAAATTACGACCTGGTCCGAGGTCGCCGATTTTAACGATTTCTGCCATTTTTAAATAAACTCCTTTTTTCAACTTTAAAATTTTATCATATCAAAATAACAAAGTGAATAACCAAAAATAAAATCTGTTAAAATCTCTGAACAAAATAAGCTCATAATTGTCGAAATATCTTTTAATTTATCTCCAAAGCCACAAAATGTAGTAATTGAAATTGATATAACTTGAATTACAAGAGCAAAAATTACAATAAAGACACGTTTGTTTTTTATTTCTTTAACTTTCTTTTCAAAAAAAGTTAAGGCAAAATAAAATATAATTGTGGCAGGAATAATTATTAAATATGAAAAGTATGGATTTAAAATAACTTTATGATACGAAAAATTAGAAAAATTCAAAGCATATAACGCTTCAATTAAACCTATTTTTAATAATCCAGCTAATGTAGAGACACTTATTCGTTCTTTAACCATAATATAAATATGGTTTATTTATAAAAATTTATACAAAAAAACAAAGCTTTGCAGCTTTGTAATTTCTTACTTCTTTTCAACGTGTAATGTTGATTTTTTGCAGTGAGGGCAATATTTCTTCACTTCGAGTCTCTCTGGATGAGTTCTCTTATTCTTAGTGGCAATATAGTTTTCGTTTTTGCATTCGCTGCAGCGAAGAGTGAGACCAGCTCTTTTTTCCATAAATACACCTCCGGACGCATGGTATTGTAACATAATATTGATATAAACGCTAGAAAAATTTTTAACTATATCGATTTCTTTTACCCATTATATAAATAAATACCGCCTTTTTACACATAATGAATAAGTATAAATAAATTATATCAGCAAAATGTAAACGCTTTCTTAAAACTTATTAAATATTTTGTTGACATTTAAATAATGAGTATTATAATTAGTTCGGTTACGAAGTATTTGGAGGTGAATTATGGATAGAACGATCGATAAATTTCAATATATAGTATACGAAGTAAGACGTCGATTAGAAGCTTTAGGTCGAGACGAAAAAATAACCGGGCCTAAAAGAGGTATCATTCAAAAAATCGGTGATTCTAAAGAACCAATTTTAGAAAAAGATGTTAGCACTTGCTTCAATTTAAGAAAATCAAGTGTTTCAGAATTAATTTCATCGTTAGAAAACGATGGCTTTATTGAGAGAGTGAGAAGCGAAAATGATGCTAGATGCAAACATTTAGTCCTAACAAATAAAGGCTTAGAAGCATATAAAGATGGACTAAACCATTTAAATGAAGTACAAAACGATGTTGTTCAAACACTTACTGAGGAAGAACAAATCGAACTTAACTCATTGCTTGATAAAATTATAATTAGTCTATAGGAGGTAAATATGAAAAAAGTTAAATCAAAAAACGAACCAAGTTTATTCAAAGTATTTAGATACTTATTCCATAGCGTTCGTGAATTTAAATTATCAGCCATATTAACTGTAATTTTTATTGCTGGTGAATCTATCTTGGAATGTATTATTCCGTTTGTTATGTCAAAACTTTTAGACGTTATGTCAAAGACAGACTCAAATGTTGTAATGCAAGAAGTTATCATATTTGCATCAATTCTTATTGTATTAGCATGTTTATCTCTTACATGTGGTATTTTAGCCGGAAAATTTGCTGCTACAGCTTCATCAGGATTTGCTAAAAACTTAAGACAAGATTTATTCTATAAATTACAAACTTATTCATTTGAAAATATAGATAAATTCCAAGTCTCAAGTTTAGTCACGAGACAAACAACAGATGTTAGTAATGTCCAAATGGCTTATATGATGCTTATTAGAACTGCTATCAGAAGTCCATTAATGTTAATTTTCTCTATTGTAATGTCTATTATTCAATGTCCAAAAATCAGCTGGATATTCTGCATAACTATTCCAGTATTAACTGCTGGTTTAATTGTTATTATTTCTAACGCTTCACCGCTTTTCCAAAAAGTATTCAAAAAATACGATAAACTTAACGAATCTATTGAAGAAAACGTTAGAGGTATGAGAGTTGTTAAGACTTATACAAGAGAAGAATTTGAAAAAGATAAGTTTAAAACTGCTGCTTGGGATATGCAAAAAGGATTTATAAAGGCTGAAAGAGTCGTTACATTAAATAACCCTTTAATGCAATTCTCAATGTATTTATCAATGCTCTTATTCTTATTTGTCGGTTCAACTCTTATTTTAGACACAGCTATAACGGTTCGTAATCCTGAAGGAATACTCGAAATTAAATATATTGATTTATCTGTCGGACAATTATCGTCATTAATTACTTACTCTGCTCAAGTTTTAAGTTCATTAATGATGTTATCTATGGTCTTAGTTATGATTACAATGTCAACTGCTAGTGCCAAACGTATTTACGAGGTGCTAGTTGAAAATCCAACATTAGACATGGCAGCTAAACCTTTAACTGAAATTAAAAACGGAGATATCGATTTTAACAATGTTTCCTTTAAATATGATAAGAAAGCAGAAAAATACTCTTTAAATAATGTTAACTTACACATTAAAAGTGGCCAAACTATCGGTATTATAGGCGGAACAGGTTCAGCTAAATCAACTCTTGTTAATTTAATATCAAGATTCTACGATACTACTGAAGGAGAAGTTTTAGTCGCTGGTCAAAATGTCAAAAACTATGACATTCACGCTTTAAGAAATAACATCGGCATGGTATTACAAAAGAACGTTTTATTTAGCGGAACAATTAAAAGTAACCTTTTATGGGGTAATAAAGAAGCAACAGATGAAGAAATTAAAAAAGCTGCTCACATTGCTCAGGCCGATTCATTTATTGATACTTTCCCTGATGGTTATGATTCGAGAATCGAACAAGGTGGTTCTAACGTTTCAGGTGGTCAAAAACAAAGATTATGTATTGCAAGAGCTTTGTTGAAAAAGCCAAAGATTTTAATATTTGACGATTCGACAAGTGCTGTCGATACTAAGACAGATGCTTTTATTAGAAAAGGTTTAAAAGAAAGCTTACCAGACACAACAAAGATTATTATTGCTCAACGTGTTTCATCAGTCGAAGACGCTGATTTCATTATTGTTATGGACGATGGTCATATAGATGCAATTGGCACACATGATGAATTAGTTAAATCAAACGAAATTTATAAAGAAGTTTACACGCTTCAAACTAAGAAAGGAGAATAGTTTATGGCTAAACAAAAGTTTAATAAAAATTCACTTTCTCTATTGTTAATCGTTTTAAAAGATTATCTTAAAAAACACAAAGTTGGTTTTATCTTTGCCTTTATTTGTATATTACTAAATTCAGTTGGAACAATTATGGCTCCATTGATGCTCAAAGATATAACTAACATTATTACAGAAAACGCTGGATTAGGTGCTGAAAAAATCGCTGCAGCAAAATCAGCTATCGGTCAAGATCTTATCGTTCTTATTTGTTCTTATGTCATCGCATTAATAGGTGGATTTACTTATGGTCAAATCATGGCTGTTACCGGTCAAACATACATGTTCGAATTAAGATGTAAAGTCTTTACTCACATGCAAGATTTACCTATAAAATATTTCGATACCCACGATAAAGGTGACATAATGTCTGTCTATACAAACGATATCGATACAATTAGACAGTTTATTATTCAATCTCTTCCTTCTCTACTCATATGTTTCTTCCAATTCATATCTATAGTAGTGATTATGATTACTTCAAGCTTATATTTATTCTTAATCGTAATATGTGGTGCTATAGTAATGGTTTTCTCTGCTAAACATATCGGAGGAACATCTAGTAAAAACTTCATTCAAATGCAAAAGAATATCGGTACACATGAAGGATATATCGAAGAAATGATGAATGGTTTAAAGGTCGTTAAGTCTTTCTGTCACGAAGAAGAATCGAAAAAAGACTTCGATAAAATTAATAATAGCCTTTGTGCTGTATCTACTAAAGCAAATAGATATGCAAATATCTTAATGCCTGTTATGGGAAATATCGGTAACTTCTTATATGTCTTAGTTGCATTAATTGGTACTATTCTCTACGTTACAAATAAACCTAACTTAACTTTGACTGGATTAAATCAAATCCAAATCGGTGTTATTGTTTCTTTCTTACCTATGGTTAAACAATTTACAAACGCTGTTGCAGAAATGTCTAACCAAATTAACTCCATCGCTATGGCAGTTGGTGGAAGTGCACGTATATACGCAATCATGCAAGAACCAAAAGAAGTCGATGATGGCTATGTTAAACTTTGTCGAGGTAAAAAAGACACTGACGGCAATATAGTTGAATGTGATAAAAACGAAGCTACATTATGGGCTTGGAAATACCCACATCAAGATGGTCAAATATCATATGTTGAACTTAAAGGCGATGTAAGAATGTTTGACGTCGACTTTGGATATGATCCAAACAAAATCGTTTTACACGACGTTTCTCTTTATGCAGAACCAGGACAAAAGGTTGCATTTGTTGGAGCTACAGGTGCTGGTAAAACGACAATTACAAACTTATTAAATAGATTCTACGACATTGCTGATGGTAAGATTAGATACGATGGAATCAACATTAACAAGATTTCAAAAAAAGATTTAAGACAATCGTTAGCAATGGTCTTACAAGACACAAACTTATTTACTGGAACAATATTAGATAACATACGTTATGGACGTTTAGACGCAACAGATGAAGAATGTATTGAAGCAGCTAAACTCGCAAATGCAGATAGCTTTATCACTCGTCTTCCAAACGGTTATAACACTATGCTTAAATCTGATGGTGCTAACTTATCGCAAGGTCAAAGACAATTACTCTCAATTGCAAGAGCCGCAGTTAGTGGTGCACCAGCTATGATTCTTGATGAAGCTACTTCATCAATCGATACTCGTACTGAATCATTAGTCACAGCTGCTATGGATAATTTAATGAAAGGACGTACAACATTTGTAATTGCCCATAGATTATCAACAATTAGAAATGCAGATGTAATTATGGTTTTAGACCATGGTCGTATTATAGAACGTGGTACACACGATCAATTATTAGCTAAAAAAGGCATGTATTATCAACTTTATACTGGTGCCTTTGAACTTGAATAATCAAAATGAGTACGCGCGTAATTAAAGTCGGTAATAAATTGTTGGGTGGAAATAATCCAATTCTCATCCAAACAATGGCTGACATAAAAACATCAAAAGTCGATGAAGTTGTCAAAGAAGCTCAAGAATGTGAAAAAATAGGTGCAGATTTAATTAGATTCTCAGTCTTAGATGATGACGATATTGAAGGATTGAAAATAATTAAAAGAAATTTGAATATTCCTATTGTAGCTGACATTCACTTTGATTACTTACTAGCTATAAAAGCAATAAATGCTGGAGTAGATAAAATTAGAATTAATCCAGGAAATATTCCAGATAAATACTTAAAAGAAATAGTTTTTAAAGCCAAAGATAAAAACATACCTATTAGAATTGGGATTAACTCAGGTTCATATCAGATAGGTTCTAATCCTGATAAGTTCTTAAACGAGCTAGAAAGCTATATCCAATCAATTGAAAGATTTGGATATAACAACTTAGTTCTATCAATTAAATCAAGTAATCCGCAAATTACTTATGAATTAAATAAATATGCTAGCTATAGGTTTGATTACCCTCTTCACTTAGGTGTCACGGAAGCCGGTTTTGGTAAGGAAGCAATTATTAAATCAACTGTTGCTCTTGCTCCACTTCTTTCAGAAAATATCGGAGATACAATCCGTATTTCTCTTTCAGAATCACCTATAGAAGAAATAAAAGCTTGTAAATACTTATTAAAGTCTTTAGGGCTTAAAAATAACGTTCCAACACTTGTCAGTTGCCCTACATGTGGAAGAACAACAGTAAATGTATTTCAACTCGTTAGAAAAGTAGATTTACTTCTTACTAATATAAATAAAGATATCAAAGTCGCAGTTATGGGCTGCCCAGTTAATGGTCCAGGTGAAGCTAAAGACGCAGATATCGGCATAGCAGGAATTGATGGAAACTTCATGGTATTTAAAAAGGGTAAAATTATTTTTAAAGCAGATGAAGATAAAGCCTTTAATTTCTTAAAAGACGAGATTGAAAAAGCTTAAGGTACAATTTAGTATCTTAAGCTTTTTTAGGCTAAAATAATGATTATTTTTTTACTGTGTTTCATATCTTATTTATGGTGATAAAAATGGCAAATCCAATGGTTAATATGTATATATCAACTCTCACACCAGACTCAGCTATTAAATTAGCTAAGAAATATGGTGTAGATTTGACATATGATGAAGCAAGTAAAATAGTTCCTTTTCTAAAAAGAAATAAGAACAACTTAAATAAAGAAAATAAAAACCGCCTTCTTAATGAAGGACGGAATTTAGTTAAGCCACAAACTTATAGCAAGATTGTAACTTTAATCGATAGATTTATTTAGTTAAAAGTTCGATTTCATCCTTATACGGAGCTTTACCATCAATATAAGGAGTTTCTAATATCTTAGGAATACTTTCAAACTTATCGTTGTACAAAATATTTTTTAAAGATTCAAAGCCAATATATCCTTTACCTATGTTTGCGTGTCTATCTTTATGAGCACCAATAGGGTTTAAAGAATCATTTAAGTGAATACATTTAACAAGATTTATATCAAACTTTGTTTGAAGCAAATTAATAAATGAATCAAAGTCACTCATATCATAGCCTGCATCTGATAAATGACATGTATCTAAACATACACCAATGTTAGGGCTAGATATTAAGTCTAATAAAGATTTAATTTCATCAAGTGAACGACCAATTTCAGTTCCTTTTCCTGCCATAGTTTCTAATGCGATAGTGACATTTGGATGCTTTGGTAAAATTTCATTTAAGCAATCTGTAACATTTTTAGCTGCTGTTTCAAATGATTGACCGACAGCAGAACCAGGGTGCAATACCATAACTTTCAAATTCAAAGATTCAGCTCTAGACATTTCTGCATCGAGAAAATCTTTGGCAAATATTCTTTTGCTATTATCTGGTGAAGCTAAATTACAAATATATGGCGCATGAACTATAATATTCTCTAAAGGTATATTTGCACTCTCTAACAATTTATATGCTTCTATGGCCTTATAATCGATATTTTTAGGCCTAATAGTAGTTTGAGGAGAGCCCAAATATATCATCATAGCATTTGCACTATAACTTAAAGTATCTTTAACACTACCAAGCATGTAGTCAGGACCAGAAAACGATACATGAGAGCCTAATATCGGTCTATTTGTTTTCATTTTCTTTTTGTTTCTTTCTTACGTTAGTTTTGATTATTTGTTCTTTGTGACGTCTTTTAACATCATCGATAGCCCATTTAACTTTCTTTTTATAACAAGGTTTTACTTTTTTAGAGCGATTCTTAGCAATTGCTCTTTTTATTTCTTTTTCAAGATAAACGTTATTAATCTTTTGTTTTTTCGGAGCAACATTTAAATCTCTATCAGCTTTGAGCTCATCAGTTCTAAGAGTAGCGTACTTAAATGTAATTTTGCTCTTTTTCATTAATTCACGGGCTTTTCCTGGTTCATTTGCTGTATAGAATATATAGCTGTGACCAGAATTACCAAATCTACCAGTACGTCCTGCACGATGATAATAATAAGCTAAGTCTTTTGGTAAATCGAGTGAAATTACATCGCTAACTTCACTGACGTCTAAACCTCTAGCGGCAATATCTGATGCTAACAATAATGTTGTTCGGTCATCTTTAAAGTCTTTAAGTGCTTTCTTTTGTTCACGTTTTGGTAAGTCACCATGAATATATGAGTGTTTTATTTTTTTACTTAAAAAATATTCCTCAACATCAGCAAGGTCTTTTTTATTTGAAACAAAGGCAATAGCTTTGTAGGGTTTGACAACATCTAAGAATAAGCATAAAGCCTCAGCTTTACTCAAATGTCTTATATCGACAAATGTATGAGTAACTTCACTAGCAGTAACAGATCCTTCTGTTAAATCTATTGAAGTAGCTGTTCCCATGTAGTGTCTAACTAATGTGTTTAAGTGTTCATCAACTGAAGCTGTAAATAAAGCCTTAGTAGCTTTTAAAGGTAAGCTCATAATTTGATTTAATTGCTCTTCAAAGCCACCAAATATAAGCATATCACCTTCATCGAATATTAAATATTCTACTTCTCTAAGATTCATTTCATGCATGCTCTTTAAGAAGAGATTTGGTGTTGCAATTATTATTGAGCTTGTCTTGTTTGATTTGACAAGATCATTTCCATCTTTGATTACGCTATATGTAAAATTAGGATATACTTGTCTAATATTTTTTAAAACTTCACCAGCTTGATTTGCTAAAACCTTAGTTGGAACAATAACGACAGCCTTGGTATCGTTTAATCCTTTTATTGATTGAATAATTGGAACTAAATAAGCAAGAGTTTTACCAGAGCCAGTTGGAGCTTTAAAAACACCATCTTTATGTTTTAAAAGCAATGGAATTGTTTTTTCTTGAATTGGTGATAATTCAACAAAGCCTATTGATGCTAATGCATCAACAAGCTCTTTATCTAATGTTGTGAATTGATTAAATTTACTCATCTTTTTCTCCCTTAACAGCAATGCCAAGGAGATCTAAGTTTTCAGTTGGTACAACACTTGGAGCACCACACATTGGGCAACAAGCGTTAAGATTTTTAGGGAATGCTACGACATCTCTAACGTTTTCTGTTTGGCAAAGTAACATAGCCATACGTTCAACGCCAAGTGCAAAGCCACCATGTGGAGGTGTACCATAATTAAAGGCATCGACAAAGAAGCCGAATTTTTCTTTGATCTCTTGATCATTTAAACCTAGTAATTCAAATACTTTCTTTTGAATTGAGCCGTCATAAATACGAAGTGAACCAGATGAAATTTCAACGCCGTTAATTACAGTATCATAAGCGTATGATAATACTTTAGTTGGATCTTCATCTAAGTATTTTAAGTCTTCATCTCTTGGTCTAGTAAATGGATTGGACAAACTGACTATTTGATCGTTTTCACGTCCAAACAACGGCCAATCTGTAACAAATAATGGAACGTAGACATTGAAATCACAGAGTCCAAGTTTACGTGCGTATTTTAATCTTACAGCGCCTAAAGCTGTTGAAACTGTTTCATTGTCTTCATTAGCACCGACAATAATCAAATCACCATCTTTAGCATTTAATCTTTCTTTTAAAGAATTTAATGTTTCTTCGCTGAAGAACTTAGTTGCAGAACCATTTAATTTTCCATCACTAACTTTGAAGTGGAATACTGAGTGTAATTTAAATTTCTTAACTAATTCATTATCTCCATCAAGTGTTTTTCTTGTAGCATCTTTTGCTTCATTAGAAACACAGATTGCTTTGACAACTTTACCATTAAAGCCTTCAAAACCTGCATCAGCTAATAAATCAGAAACGTTATTTAATAACATATCAAATCTCATATCTGGTTTGTCAGTGCCATATAAATCAATTGCATCTTTATATGAAATTCTCTTGAAATCTGGCAAGTTAATATCTCCTGCTTGCTTAAAGATGTGTTTTACTAATCCTTCGATGATGTTTAATATATCTTCTCTTTCGCCGAAACTCATTTCAACGTCGATTTGTGTAAATTCAGGTTGTCTATCAGCACGCAAATCTTCATCTCTATAGCATCTAGCTACTTGATAATATCTATCCATACCACCAATCATTAATAATTGTTTATAAATTTGTGGTGATTGTGGCAAGGCATAAAATGAGCCTTTCTTAGTTCTACTAGGGACTAAGTAGTCTCTTGCACCTTCTGGTGTAGATTTAACTAAAGTTGGAGTTTCAATCTCTAAAAAATTAATATTTTCCAAATAATCTCTAGCTGCTTTTAATAACTTATGTCTAACAATTAAATTGTGTTGTAAAACAGGTCTTCTTAAGTCCAAATATCTATTAACAAGACGTGTATCTTCTAAGGCATCTGTCTTATCAGCAATAATAAATGGTGGTAATTCACTCTTAGCAAAAATCGAGTAGCTTTCAACTAAAACTTCAATTTCACCTGTTGAAAGTTCCTTATTTGCTTCTGTTCTTTTAGCAACTTTGCCAGTAACTCTAATGCAATATTCACTCTTTAATTGATTTGCTTCATAAAGCTCTGGATTAATATTTAATTGAGTAATGCCGTATCTATCTCTTAAATCGACAAAAACTAAGGCACCAAGATTTCTAACTTTAGAAACCCAACCTGTTAAAGTAACAGTTTCTCCAATATTTTTTGCGGTTAATTCTCCGCATGTTTTTGTTCTTAACATTCAAATTTCTCCTTTATTCAATGTCCATAAGGTCAGAAATTGATTCGTAGTCAATTTGAGTACGTGTTGACATATTTTTAACGTGATAACCTCTGTTATCTGCAATAATTACAGTCTTGCTATTCATTCTATCAGCCATTTTAATTGCACCAGTTAAAGCTTTATCCATAGATGCGAATGAGACAGAATGATTTTTTTGTTGTAACTTATTAGCTAATACAATCATGTCGTTAGCTTTTGTTTTATCCAAGACAATCATGAAATAATCTAAAGAATTTTTAAGTTCTTCAACATTTTTTCTAGCTAAGACTAATCTTTCAACGCCAAACGAATAACCAACGCCTTCAAAATCAGGGCCTCCTAAGTCATTCATTAAGTGACCATATTTGCCACCACCGCCTAAGGCTCCAAGTTCGAGGTTATCTTTATCGTATATTTCAAAAACTAAGCCTGTGTAATAGTCTAATCCACGAACGAGCTTATCATCACAAACATAAGGGATGTTTAATGAATCTAAGGCTTTTAATATCTCAGAATATTCACTTTTATCCTCATCAGATAAAAAATCAGTTACAAGTGGAGCAGCTTCAATAATAGGTCTATCTTCTGTAACCTTACAATCAAGAATTCTTAATGGGTTTTGCTCTAATCTTCTTTGACAATCAGGACACATTTGTCCAATTTTTGGTTCAAAATATAATCTAAGAGCTTTCTTATATTCTTCACGTGAGCTAAATGATCCTAAGAAATTTACTTTTAAAATCGGATCAATTTCTAAAGCTTTTTTTACTTGGTTATAAAATAAAGATAAACAGGAAATAGTTGTGATTAAGTCTACTTTTTTATCGACAAACTCAACACCCCATTGATGGAATTCTCTAAATCTACCAACTTGAGGTCTTTCATATCTAAATATTGGACCACAATAATAAAATTTAATTGGTAAATCAGGTGAAGCATATAATTTATTTTCGATAATTGCTCTATTAATACCAGCTGTAAACTCTGGTCTTAAAGTATAGTCGTGACCACCTTTAGGTGTTAAATCAAAAGTTTCCTTGTTTACAATATCTGTCGATTCACCAACGCCTCTTTTAAAGAGCTTACTTTCTTCAAAGACAGGGACTTCAATTGGTTCGACACCATATTTTTGAGCTTCTAAATTTAACACGTTAACTAGATTATCAAAAGCCAATTTATTTGCGCCAAAATAATCTAGTGTACCACGTGGTTTATTTATTGATTGAGCCATAACTTTTCCTTTCTAGTGTATCACACGTCTTACATCAAAGACGCTTGGTACCTTTTTTATTTCAGTAATTAAAGCGTTAAGTCTAGTAATATCGCTTGCCATAACTGTTACAGTAATGGTTGCAGTCGATGTTTCTTGATGTGACTTAGCATTTACTTTATATACTTGTGTTTTTTGTTGTGAGAACATATTAAATATGTCCATTAATAAATTAGGTCTATCATAACAATCGATTGCTAAATCGACTGGATGATCGGATAGAGTCATATTAGGATTCCAAATTACATCAACTAATCTATTAGGTTCGTTAATAATATTTGGGCAATTGCAACGATGTACCTTAATTCCGTTTCCCTTTGTGATATATCCGACGATTTTATCACCTGGAATTGGAGTACAGCAGTTTGCTAATGTAATCATAGCAGTGTCACCATCAGCTAACAAAACTGAATCGTGTGGTGATTGTTTAACAACGCGTTTATTTACTTGTTTTTGAATTGCCTGTTCTAAATCTAATTGATTCTTATCTAATTCGAGGAATTCAATAACTGCTGCAGGAACAATTGTACGATTATAAATACCTAAATAAAATGAATCAAAATCTTCAACGTTAAACTTATCTAAAACTTTTCTATCGATAACTTTATCGACGTTTGCCTTTATTTTCTTTTCTTTAAAGGCATCGATTAAAGTTTGTCTGCCTTTTTCAATTTGCTCTTCTTTAACAAAGTCAGCATTTTGCTTCATTATGAATTTTCTAATTCTAGACTTTGCAAAGCTTGTTTGAACAAAATTAAGCCATTCTTGATTAGGTGTTGCAGTTTTACTAGTTTTAATTTCAACAACATCACCTGTTTTAAGTTTTGTTGAAAGAGGTACTAATTGATTGTTTACTTTAGCTCCTGAAACAGAGTCGCCTATGTTAGTATGAATTCTATAGGCAAAATCTATCGGAGTAGATCCTGCTGGTAAACTAATAACTTTTCCTTTTGGAGTAAAGACATATACATTTGCATCAAATATATCATGCTGAATAAAATCGACATATTCACGAGCAGTTGAGTCAGTACTTTCGTTTGAAATACTTACAAAGTCTCTAAGCCAATGTAATTGTTCTTCAATTTCAGCTTGTTCTTGCTTAGCATCATAATGAAGACCTTCTTTATATCTCCAGTGTGCAGCGATACCACTTTCAGCAACTTCATCCATTTCGTGTGTTCTAATTTGTATTTCAAAAATGTGTCCATCACCTGTAACAATTGTCGTATGTAACGATTGATACATGTTTGGTTTTGGCATTGCAATATAGTCTTTAAATCTTCCTGGAACAGGTTTAAACATTGCATGAATATATCCTAAAATTTCGTAGCAATTAACTTCTGTTTCAGTAATTATTCTTAAAGCCAATATATCATATATTTCATCGAAAGGTTTTCCTTTGTTGAACATCTTTTTATAGATAGAATAAATAGATTTAACTCTAGATGATATTTCAAACTTGATATTAGTTGGGTTAAGAGTTTCAACTAGTTTTTGTTGTAAAGCTATAATTGCTTTTTCTCTGTTGTCTGCTTGTGTATCAAGAAGTTTTTCGATTTGTGCAAATTTTTCAGGTTCAAGATAATATAAAGATAAATCTTCGAGTTCAGTTTTTATCTTAGAAATACCGAGCCTATGAGCAATTGGAGCATAAACTTCCATTGTTTCTTTAGCTATTTTTCTTTGTTTCTCAGGTGGTTGGAACTGAAGTGTTCGCATATTATGTAATCTATCAGCTAATTTGATGATAATTACTCTAATATCTTTAGCCATAGCAATAAATATTTTTCTATGGTCTTCAGCTTCGAAATCAACGTTGTGGAAATCAGATAATCGGGTTAATTTTGTCAACGATTCAACAAGAGTACATACTTCTTGTCCAAACTCATTCGTTATTTCTTCTGGAGTAGTATCAGTATCTTCTATTGTATCGTGCAATAAGCCTGCGATTAATGTTGATGGTCCTGTTTGTAAAGTCGTTAAGATCATAGCAACGCCAGTTAAGTGAGTTATATATGGATCTCCCGATTTTCTTTTTTGACCTGCATGTTTTTTTTCTGCAAATTTATATGCTTTTTCAATTCGATCGATGTCGTCTTTATTGGATATATATGTAAGAAAACTCTGCTTTACTTCTTCAAAAGAATAAATACGGTTTTCAATTTTCATAATTATAAAAGAAGTGGGGCCTCGAAAGGTACTTCTTCCTCCGCTAATACTTTTTTGCCATCTAAGCCTTCTAATTCGATAAATGTGACAGCTCCGACAACTTTTGCACCAGTGCTCTTACATAATTTAGCTAAAGCACATATTGTGCCACCAGTTGCTAATAAGTCATCAACAATTACAACTCTATCAGTTGGTTTAAGCAAATTTTCAGGAATAGTTATCGTATCGCTACCATATTCAAGTCCATAAGTAATTTTGAGTGGTTCACCAGGCAATTTACCTTCTTTACGTGCCATAACAAATCCAACTCCTAAAGAATAAGCAATTGCTGTTCCAAAAACAAAGCCTCTAGCTTCAGGTCCAACTATAACTGTTGGATTAAATTTTTTAACGAGTTTAGCCATGTCATCAACACTAGACTTAAAGGCTTCTGAATCCTTTAAAAGTGGTGAAATATCTTTAAATGATATTCCTTCTTTTGGAAAATCAGGTACAACTCTAATAAATGGGATATAATTCATAATTAATGGCCTCCAAAACGTCTATGATTATATCATAGACAAGCCTTTATTTGTACTCTTAAGGCTATCTTTAAAATCTTTTTGTTAAATATTATCAAAAATTTTATTCTAATTTCTTATTTAACATAAAAAATCCTGCTAATAACATAGCATAGAGCTATAAAAAGCAGGATATTTTTTTAAAAATCGAATTTAACACCAGATTCAGAACTAATGAAATCAGCAATTAAATCACGAAGTTTGGTGTTGTTTTCTCTATAGTAATTAGCAAGATATATTTATACTCAGTTTTGATTTTTTTGCAATTTCAAAATTATTTTCGAATTATTCAGCATATATTTTTGTATTTTTAAAAGGACTATTATCTACATTTAATAGATAACAGTCCTTGATTCTTTAATCTTCTTTTATTTTTCTTTTTCTTGGCTTTTCTTTTATTTCTAAAACATATTCATTCCAGTTATAATATTTATATTTTTTTGAGTTTCTTTTTATGAAACTAGCCATTTTATTATAGATCTGATTTCTTTTTCCTGTTTCTTCTTTAGAGTAATATCCATCAGCATATATTCTTGATCCAGGATATTTTATTGTATTCTTTTTCGAGTAAAATGAATAATTTGTGAAATCAAAAGAATATGCACTATCATTACATAGCCAAAAATCTACAGATATTGAATTTTGGCTTGCTAAATCTTCTATTCTATCTTTATCATTTATATTTGCTTTAAATATTTCACAATCTTTATCGAAAACTAATATTTTACCCCAAATCAAAATATCTTTTTCTATCAAATCTATTACATCATCCCCTTTGAGTTTTGAATCAATTATTACTGCATCTTTTATATTCTCTTTAACCCATTTTAGAAATTTGATAAGGTTTTCTTTATTTGTATAAAATCTAGTTTGCATGTATTATCTCCTTTATTTATAAGTTACAAATATTACTTTTCCTTCTCCAATTGATTTTGCTATATCCTCTAGAGCCCTTACTTCTCTTGCAACAGGAAGTCCTGATTTTGTTCCAACTCCTACTTGATAGCCTATTATTACATTTTCTTCATCATCTACTACACCAACATCTATATATCTTTTGCTCTTATATCATTCTTTTGTAATTACTAGTGTTTAAGCTACAAAAGTTTTAATATCCTTAAAATTAGATTAAGTATAATTTCAATTACAAAATTAACTAATTTTGAAAAGAGATAATATTTATATAAAAGAGCTGTGAATTTCTTAGTTCTTTAAAAACTAGTTTTCCACAGCATCTATAATTTTAAATTTTTAATAAATATTTCTTTTCAGTTAATAAGAAAATTATAAACGAACATAATAAAATTTCAAAGGATATATTAGAATATTTTGGCTTAAGTTGAAATGTATTTATTTTACCATTTTCTTTATATTCAATTTTATCATAAAAATATGTATCATTTAAATGATCACAAAAAATCTTATAATCACAAGTAAAATATTTTTTTAAATAATAAATCAAATCATCTATACTTAAAGTGTCATAACCACTCATATTCAAAGGCAAATTCACTTTTTCACCTATTTTGATATATAAGATTTCTTCATTTTCAAGTACACAAGCAGTATCAACAAATTCGCCGTCACCATCATCAATCATTTCTTGTTTTTCTGCTTCTGTTAATGGCCTTGTTTTTTCGACTATAAAAAAATGTTTTTCATAATAACAATCCGAATAAAATTTGTTAATATCAAATCCTGCAAGAAGTAAGTCTTTCATCTTGTTTTCTGATAAAAATCCATCCATAATTTTAAATCTCCTATACTGGTTTTATCTTGATTACATCAAATATCTTAGTTGCTTCACCTTTATGCTTTCCTATAATTAGGTTTAAATTTGCATCATAATCGCCAACCCACTGCAATTGTTTTTTATTTTTTGTCAATTCAAACCCTTTATAATAGCTTCCACCATGTTTGCTTCTATCAATTGCATAATATGCTTTTCCTCCACCTGTATTATAAGCATTTGTCTCTTTCCCATTATAATTATATTGAACTCTTTCAGTCGCCCCTTCTTTAATATCGCATAAATTATGTACAACCAGTAATCCGTAACCGACTACATATGTATGATAGCCTAAAACATTTAAATTGTAAACATTTTCTA